>Ga0334894_1000478_pt1 | contig 47691 bp, 35 predicted proteins | sample GraSluR3_MG_6_FD_207225 | JGI IMG/M metagenome (GOLD analysis project Ga0334894, IMG submission 207225) | Sludge microbial communities from methane-producing bioreactor in Wageningen University, Netherlands - Granular Sludge_12_05 R3 | ecosystem: Engineered > Bioreactor > Anaerobic >...
GCCCAAACGCAGCGGGCGGTCGAGAACTTCCCGATCTCCGGGCAGCCCTTGCCCGTCGAGATGATCCGGGCCTTGGGCCTGGTCAAGTGGGCGGCCGCCACGGCCAACCGCGACCTGGGCAAGCTCACGGGCTCGGGCAAGCGTCCGCTCGACGACCGGCAGGTCGATGCCCTGCTGGCCGCCTGCCGCGAGGTGCACGCGGGCCGATTCGACGACCAGTTTCCCATCGACGTCTACCAGACCGGCTCGGGCACGTCGAGCAACATGAACGCCAACGAGGTGATCGCCAATCGAGCCATCGAACTGGCCGGCGGCGATCGCTTCGACCCCGACAAGGCGATCCATCCCAACGACCACGTCAACATGGGGCAGAGCACGAACGACGTGTTTCCCACGGCCATCCACGTCGCGGTGGGCACGGCGATCGAGACCACGCTGGTGCCGGCCCTCTGCGGGGCCTCGACCGTGCTCAGCGAGAAAGGCTTCGCGTGGGAGAACATCCTCAAGATCGGCCGGACCCATCTGGCCGACGCCACTCCCCTGAGCCTCGGTCAGGAGATCGGCGGATTGGCCTGGCAGTTGAGCCTGTCGGCCGACCGCGCCCGGCGGGCCACCCAGGCCGTGCTCGAGCTGCCGGTCGGGGGCACGGCCGTGGGTAGCGGCATCAACACCCACCCCGAGTTCGGGCGACGCGTGAGCGAACGCCTGGCCGCCGAGACGCGCATTCCGTTCAAGGAGGCCGACAACCACTTCGAGGCGAATGCCCAGCGCGACGGACTGGTCGAGTGTCACGGGCAGTTGCGGTGCGTCGCCGCGACCTTGTTCAACGTGGCCAACAACCTCCGCTGGCTCGGCTCGGGGCCCCGGTGCGGGTTCTACGAGGTGAAGATCCCCGACCTCCAGCCCGGCAGCTCGATCATGCCCGGCAAGGTCAACCCGGTGCTCTGCGAGAGCCTCCTGCAGGTGGCCGCCCGGGTCATGGGCAACGACCAGACGATCGCCGTGTGCGGCGCGGCGGGCGGGCAGTTCCAGCTCAACGTCATGATGCCCGTGATGGCCCACGTCACGCTCGAAAGCGTCCGGCTGCTGGCCGCGGGAACCAAGGCGTTCACCGAGCTTTGCCTGGCCGGCCTCGAGGCGAACCCCGAGGCGTGCGAGGCGGCCGTCGAGAAAAGCCTCTCCCTGGTGACCGGGTTGAATCCCTACGTCGGCTACGAGCGAGCCGCCGCCCTGGCGAAAGAGGCCTTCAAGACGGGCAAGACGATCCGCCAACTCTGCCGCGAGCAGAAGGTCCTGCCCGACGACCAGCTCGAAAAGGCGCTCGATCCCTGGCGCATGACCCGACCGTCGTAGAAGTTCGTGGGAGCCCGGCCGTCGGGCGGAACGAGAACCCCGCCTCTCGGATCAACGATGATGGCCCGCCACCGCAAGCCGAGCCACGACGACTTCATCTGCCCGAACTGCGGGGCCGAGTTGCCCGGCGGCGCCGAGTTCTGCCGCGCGTGCGGAGCAAGCGACGACTCGGGCTGGGACGACGCCCCGGAGCCGCGGGCCGACTTGCCCGAGGGCTACGGACCGGACGACGACGACTTCGACTACGACGAGTTCGTGCGCCGCGAGTTCGGCGCGGGTGCGTCGGAGTGGTCGAAGCGCGACCTGCAACGACTGATCTGGGCGGTCGTGGTGTTGGTGGTGGGCGCGGCCTTTCTGACGATGGTGCTGCGCTAATCGGTTGCTTGGCGCACGCGGATTCACCCTTCGTCGGCGCTGGCCACGACCAGCTCGCCTTTGTGCACGCCCTTGAGCCCTTGCAGGCGCGAGGCGATTGCCTGCAACCGGTCGGCGCGGCCGCGGAGCACGATCACCTCGAGGCACAGATCGTGGCTGAGATGGGCGTGGAGCGTCGACACGACCAGGTCGTGGTTGTCGTGCTGCAGCTCCATCAGGCGGTCGCGGAGCTGGGCCCGGTGGTGGTCGTAGACCAGGGTGAGGGTGCCGACCACCTCGCGCGCGCCCGACTCCCAGGCCCGCCTGGTCAGCAACTCGCGGATCATCTGCCGCACCGCCTCGCTGCGCGTGGCGAGTTGCTCTTCGTTGCAGTAGCGGTCGAACTTGTCGAGAAGCTCCTGCTCGACCGACACCGAGAATCGCACGATCTCCGACACGTGCCGTCTCCCCCTCTCCTGGTTGAAGGCTCGGCTCATTATAAAGACCCCGCACGCCGCCGGCAACGACGCGCTTCGCCGCCGATCGGTCTACCCGCGGCTCGTTTCGGGGTACAATGATCGGCAAACCAGCCCAATTCCGGCCACGGGAGATCCTTCCATGCGACTTCGCCAGACTGCCCTCGCCCTTGCGATCGGCGCGACCCTCGCCGGCCTTTGCCGCGCCGAGGGCGTCGTGACGGGCGAGTTGAAGAAATGGCACAAGGTGACCGTCACCTTCGACGGGCCCGAGACAAGCGAGGCGGCCGCGCCCAACCCCTTTCGCGACTACCGGCTCACGGTGACGTTCTCCAACGGGTCGAAGCGGTACGTCGTGCCGGGCTTTTTCGCGGCCGACGGAAACGCCGCCGAGTCGAGTGCCACGGCGGGCAACCGGTGGCGCGTCCATTTCGCTCCCGATGAGGTCGGCACGTGGACCTATCGGGCGAGTTTCCGCACGGGGCCCGACGTGGCGGTGCACCTCGATCCGGGGGCGGGCCGGCCCGCGGCCTTCGACGGGGCCTCGGGCCGCTTCGACGTCGGTCCCAGCGACAAGACGGGGCGCGACCACCGCGCCACGGGCCGGCTCGATTACGTGGGCGAGCACTACCGGCGCTTCGCCGAATCGGGCAGGTATTTCCTCAAGGGCGGGGCCGACAGCCCCGAGAACTTCCTGGGCTACGCCGACTTCGACGGCGATCGGCCCGGGCACGCGGGGCCCGGCGGCCCGCGACAAGGCGAGGCCCCCCTGGCCGCCCTGCATCGCTACGAGCCCCACGTGCGCGACTGGCGCGCCGGCGACCCGACCTGGAAGGACGGCCGAGGCAAGGGCATCGTCGGCGCGCTGAACTACCTGGCCGGCAAGGGGATGAACTCGGTGTACTTCCTCACGATGAACGTCGAGGGCGACGGCAGGGACGTCTGGCCCTGGACCGCGCAGGACGAGCGGTTCCGCTTCGATTGCAGCAAGCTCGACCAGTGGGAAGTCGTCTTTTCCCACATGGATCGCCTGGGCATCATGCTCCACGTCGTCACCCAGGAGCAAGAGAACGACCAACTGCTCGACGAGGGCGAGCTGGGCATCGAGCGAAAGCTCTACTACCGCGAGCTGGTGGCCCGATTCGCCCACCACCTGGCGATCACCTGGAACCTGGGCGAAGAAAACACGAACACCGACGCCCAGCGCAAGGCGTTCTCGAAGTACCTCCACGACCTCGACCCGTACGACCACGCCGTGGTCTGCCACACCTTTCCCGGCAAGTACGACGAAGTGTACGAGCCCCTGCTGGCCTGGCCCTGGTTCGAGGGCGTCTCGCTGCAGACGAACCAGACCCGCGCGCAGACGATCCGCTGGCTCGACCGCTCCGCGGCCGCCGGCCGAAAATGGATCGTCACCCTCGACGAGATCGGGCCGTCCCACACCGGCGTCAAGCCCGACGCCGACGACTACTGGCACGACGAGGTCCGCCAGCGGCATCTCTGGGCGAACCTGATGGCCGGCGGGGCGGGCGTCGAGTGGTACTTCGGCTACAAGTACGCCCACAACGATCTCAACTGCGAGGATTGGCGAAGCCGCGATCACCTTTGGGACCTGACCCGCCACGCCCTCGAGTTCTTCGCCGACCACCTCCCCTTCCACCGGATGGCTCGCGCCGACGGGCTCACTTCCCATCCCGGCGCCTACTGTCTGGCCAGGCCGGGCGAGGTGTATGCGGTGTATCTGCCCGAGGGCGACACCACGGCGATCGATCTGGGGCGCATGACCGCCCCGTTCGACGTGCGGTGGTTCAACCCGCGAACCGGCGGATCGCTCCAAACCGGCGCCATCGCATCGATCGCGGGGCCGGGCAAGAAGGGCATCGGCAATCCCCCCGGCGAAGGCGACAAGGATTGGGTCGCCCTGATCGAGGCCCGCGGCGAGGTAAAGCCGACTTCTCGCCTGACGGTGCGGTGCGGACTGGCCGGCGGCGACTACCCGGCCGGAGCCGCCGTACCGATCACCGCGGTCCCGCCCTCGCTCGAGCAGGTGTTCGACCGGTGGACGGGCCCGGCCGACCTGATCGCCGACCCGCGGCAAGCCGAAACGCTCCTCATCGTGCCCGACCGCGACATCGAAGTGACGGCCGCGTTCAAAGAAGCTCCGCCGGTCGGCAACGTCGCGAGTCTCACGCTGATCAACGCCGAGACGAACCAGCCGATCGCCGGCTTCGACCCGATCCGCAACCATGCGGAGATTCATCTCGACAAGCTCCCCACGCGCAAGTTGAACGTTCGCGCCGACGTCGCGGGCGAGAACGTGGCCCGCGTGCGCTTCGGCCTCGACGGCAACGGGAACTATCGCACCGAAGGTGCCGCCCCCTTCGCCCTGGCCGGCGACACGAATGGCGACTACAACGCGATCGCGCTGGAGCCCGGCACGCACACGATCTCCGCCACGCCGTATCCTCAGCCGAACGCCACCGGCCGGCCGGGCAGAACGTTGACGGTGACCGTTCGAGTCATTGCGGACTAGCGTCTTCGGCTGCAACTCCCGCGCGTCGTGCGCGGGGCACGTTGCCCACGTGCCCTTGGTTTCTCGGCACGTTGGAAACGTGCCCCACGTTGGGGCCGTGGAATGCGCGGCGTCGGGCCGATATCCTGGGAGCAGGGTCTCGCAAGCTCCCTCCGCCCCGCGCGTCCATGGAAGCCGAACTGATTGAACATCTTCGCCGCCGCCTGCCACCCCATCCTCGGCTGCGCTTGGGGATCGGCGACGACGCGGCCGTGCTGCGCACCTCGGGAATCGACGAGTGCGTGATGACCGTCGACCTGCTGACCGACCACGTCGATTTCGAGCTGGGCGAGGTCGATCCGCGTCGCGCGGGTCGCAAGGCCCTGGCCGTCAACCTGAGCGATCTGGCGGCCATGGCGAGCCGGCCGTTGGCCGGGGTCGTGGCCCTGGCCCTTCCGCGACGGGGTGGCATGGAATTGGCCGTCGCACTCTACGAGGGCATGATTCCCCTGGCCGAGCAATACGATCTCGCGCTGGCCGGCGGCGACACGAACAGTTGGGAGGGCCCGCTGGCCATCGGCGTGACGCTGCTCGGGGCGGTGACCGGCAAAGGGCCGTGGACGCGAGCCGGCGCCCGGCCCGGCGACCGCATCGTGGTCACCGGGTCGTTCGGCGGGAGCATCCTCGGCCGGCAGTTCGACTTCGAGCCCCGGGTGGCCGAGGCCCTGCGCCTGGCCGAGCGGTACGACGTCCACGCGGCGATCGACGTGAGCGACGGGCTGGCGATCGACCTGTCGCGCATCGCCGCCGAGAGCCGGTGCGGGGCGGTCCTGCAGACCGGCGCCGTCCCCGTCGCCGACGACGCGCACCGGCTGGCCGCGCGCCTGGCCGACGGGTTGACGGCCCTCGACCATGCCCTGGGCGACGGCGAGGACTTCGAGTTGATCCTGGCCGTGCCCCCGGCCGAGGCCGACCGCATGCTGGCCGAGCAACCCCTGGCCGTCCCGCTGACGGCCGTGGGCCGGTTTGTCGAGCAGCCCGGCCTGTGGCAGATCGACGCCGAGGGCCGGACCGCGCCCCTGGCGGCCCGAGGCTACCAACACGAGTTCGACTGATGGATCGCCTGCTCTACGAAGCCCGCGACGAAGCCGCCACGGCCGCCTTGGGGGTAGCCCTGGCCGAGGCGCTGCCTCAGGGAAGCGTGGTTGCCCTATGCGGAACCTTGGGGGCCGGCAAGACGCGCCTGGTGCAGGCCGTGGCCGAGGCTTGCGGCGTCGACCGCCGCGACGTGGTCAGCCCCACCTTCGTGCTGATCCACGAGTATCCGGGGCGCGTGCCGATCTATCACGTCGACGCCTACCGAATCGCCGACGCAGACGAGTTCCTCGCGCTGGGCCCCGACGAATACTACGAGGGCGGCGGCCTGACCCTGATCGAATGGGCCGACCGCGTCGAGGGCTGTCTGCCCGCCGATCGCGTCGAAATCGAGATCCACGTCACGGGTCCCGATTCGCGGCGGTTCGAGATCGCCGGCCTGGGCGAGCGAAGCGGCATGGCCGTGCGCCGCCTCGCCGATCAGCTCGGGGATGCCGCGGGATAGTCGAACCCTTGGCAGCAGTTCCAGATGGCGTCCAAGGCGGCGGCCGCTCCCAGGGTGAGCTTCACGTCGACCAGGTGCGAGACGTGGCTGACGCCCGGGTTGATCTCGACGGTCGGCACGCCCAGCCGGCTTGCCTGGTGCACGGGCTCGGCAATGTAGGGGAACACGCTCGTCGTGCCGACGGTGAACACCAGGTCAAAACCCAGGCCGAGTTGGCGGTAGAGCGTCTCGACCGCGTCGGTCGGAAGCATCTCGCCGAACAGCACCACGTCGGGCCGCAGAATGGCCCGGCATTCGGGGCACCGCGGCGGGATCGCCAGGGTCTCGTACCGGCCCACCTCCTGGCGCAAGCCGCACCGCATGCACTCGAGGTCGTTCATGGCGCCGTGGATCTCGATCACGTTCTTCGAGCCGGCGCGGCGGTGGAATCCGTCGACGTTCTGGGTGAGGGTCCACACCCGGTCGAATCGGGTTTCCATCTCGGCGATCACCTCGTGCCCTCGGTTCGGCCGGGCGCCCAGGGCGGCCCGGCCGATCTCGGCGAGGTACTTCCAGGTGAGTTCGGGGCGGTTCCGCATCATCCGGCCCGAAAGGGCCTCTTCGATGGGGATGCCCTCCTCGGTATCCGCATTGTAGAGACCACCGATCCCCCGATAGGTGGGAAGGCCGGAATCGGCCGAGATCCCAGCACCGGTAATGAACAGCAGGCTTCGACTGGCCTGGAGCAGCTCGGCCACTCGGTGGATCGGTTCGGTCAGATGCGGAGAAATCGGCATATCGGCGGTCGCGTTAAGGGGAAGTGCCACCGCAGCGTACCTGAGCCAGACCCCGCCTGACAACCATCGCGGCGCCGCCGCACGGGTCGGTGGCGTCTGAAGACGGCAACAATACGCATCGTGGCTTTCGCTCTCGCTGCATTATAATTCGTCGGGCAGTCAACAAAGAGCCGGCTGCGGTCGATTCACTCGGAAGGGGAGGGAGATCATGTCGGAGGACATCGAGTCGCTGCGAGAACAGATCCGGGACCTCGAGCACAAGCTGGAGATCGCGATGCGCTCGGGTCGGATCCGCAGACGTTCGTCGCGGACGGTTTGCGGCATCCCGCTCTGGGAGGTCGCCTTGGGCCCGGATCTCGAGCGCGGAGAGTCGCGTGGTCACGCCCACGCCATCGTCGCCATCGGCGACCTGGCGACCGGCGTGGTCGCCCTCGGGGGCGCGGCGCGCGGCGTGCTGGCCGTCGGAGGCCTGGCCGTGGGGGTCTTCAGTTTTGGGGGGTGTTCGATCGGCCTGCTGCTGGCCCTGGGCGGGGCGGCCCTGGGCACGGTGGCCTTGGGCGGCGGGGCCGTCGGCATCATCGCCATCGGCGGCGGCGCCGTCGGCTACTATGCTTGCGGCGGCGGGGCGCTGGGCAAGTACGTCCTCGACGCAACCACCCGAAGCCCCGAGGCCGTCGAGTTGTTCAAGAACATCCTGAAGCTCCCGATTCCCCGATAGAAGGCTCGTTCGACACGGCCGCCGACGGCGATCGCGACGCGCAGCCCCCGATCGAGCGGCTCGCGAACCTGCCCGACCGCGATGATCACGATCTGGTCGGCGCGGGCGATCTCCCGTGGGCGCCGGCTCAGAAGTAACCGCCGTCCATGCCCAGCCGCGTCTTGAGTTCCTCGAACTGGCGGGCAAAGTGGTCGCTCGACGAGTGGACGTGCTCGGCCTCGGTGATGAACTTGATCCGCTCGTCCCGGTTGACGTTCCGCTGGTCGAAGACGTCTTCGAACTCGTCGAGGTGGGTGCCGTAGACGATCAGCAGCTTGTGCTCGTCGAACTGGACCTCCTGGGGAATGCCCGGGTTGAGCACGGCGACCCCGGTGCAGCCGTCGTTGAGGATCAGCTCTTCGTACTCCCAGAGGATGCTCTTGAGCACCGGCAGGTCGATGTGCTCGCGGTAGAGGTCCTGGTGTCCCTGGCGGCTGCGGTCGTGGCTGGTTTCGAGCACGACGTCGACGACGTTTCCCAGGGGATCGAGCAGATCGAGAAAGGCATCGAAAAGCTGCTCGTTCGAGACGGCGCCCATGAGCACCGGCACGGTCGTGTGGTTCTCGTCGTCGCGATAGCAGTCGTGGCGGTAGCCTTGGCAGGGAACGACCTGGAGGTCGTAGGAGGGGCGCACCGCGTCGGTGAGCTGGAAGGCGCCGTATCGGGCGACTCCCAGATGGGCCTCCAACTCGTCCTCGCTGAGCCGTTCGAAGCTGCTGGTACCGACTGGGACCGACCCGTCGCGGATGACATTGCGAAAGAATTTCTTCAGGAAGCCCATCGGCGCTCTCTAAGTTCTTGAGGCTGACCAATCTCGAGGGGGCGGGGACGGCAATGCCGCAACTGGGAGTCCTCTATCCAACCGTAGGTCACGTTCGATTCGGTCTTCTCGGCGTTTCGACGACTTGGATGGTGGGGGCCACCCCGGCTAACGACAGATGCGGAAAAAACGTTCCTGTTGCCATAACCCGTGCGACGAAAACGGCCGAAAAGCTGCCCCACTGCCGCCGGGCTCACGGCGAGAAGGGCCCGGAGCCGAGCGGAGCTACGCTAGCATAGCACCCGAAAGTCAGGGCGGTCGCGCCGAGCCGGGTTTCTTGGCGGCAAGGGCGGGCGGCGCGCGCGAGCCTTTCGGTCGCGCAGACTTTTTCCGCCCGAAAGCCGAACGATGCGCCCCGCTTTCGGCGACCGGCAGGGCCCGCCTCGCCGTCACGACGGGGGAACTGCTATATTGAGGATTTGTCGCGCCGCCCCGTCGGATCCGAGGAGCAGGAATGCAGACCGAGGCCAGCCGGAACGCCCCCGTTGCCCATCGCGCTCGCCAAGCGCGCCTTCCCATCGTCGCATTGCTCGCGGCCGCGCTGCCGGGCTGCAGTCCGTCAGCGAAGGCGCCGCCGCCCGCCGAGCCCACGGCTCCGGTCGCGCCCGCCCCGGTCGAGGCCTGGTACGTCTGTTCCATCGACGGCAGCCGGGTGGGCTACGAACACGTGAAGACGACCGAGGTGACGCGCGCCGGGCGCCGGCTGCTCGAGGTCGAGATCTTCAGCCACATGAAAGTCAAGCGGTTCGGCGAGACGACCGATCAGCAACTCCGCTTCACCAGCCTCGAGACCCCCGACGGACAGCTCCTCGAATTCGAGGGCGAGCTCGCGCAAGGACCGGCCCCGATGAAGCTTGCCGGGCGCGTCGAGGGCGACGCGCTGCGCGTCGAGGTGCGCACGCTCGGCAAGACCCTGACCGACACGATCCCCTGGTCCGAGCAGTACGGAGGATTTCGTGCCGTCGAGCAGTCGCTGGCGCGCGATCCCATGCGGCCGGGCCAGCGACGAACCATCCGATCGCTGGTTCCGGGATTCAACGTGGTGGGCACGACCGAGCTGGCCGCCGCCGATTTCGAGCCGGTCGCGACGCCGGCGGGCACGTACGAGTTGCTGCGGATCGACACGACGACCACCCTTCCGGAAGGCGAGCCCTTTCGAGGCGTCCTCTGGGTCGACCGGACCGGCGAGGTGGTGAAGAACCGTCTCGAGGCGATGCACGTCGAGTCGTTTCGCGCTACCCGAGCCCAGGCCCTCGAACAGGCCGGCCCGCCCGAATTCGATCTGGGACTCGACGTGGCCGTGCGCGTGGATCGGGCCCTCGAGTCGCCTCACGCGACGACGCGGGTGCGCTACCGGGCGCGGCTCGAAGGAGGCGATCCGGCCCGCGTGTTCGTCTCCGGCGGCGCCCAGCGGGTGGAATCGGTCGATTCGCAGACGGCCGAGTTGACGGTCTGGGCCGTGCGGCCCGACGGCGATCGGCCCGACGACCTGGCCCCCGACCCGCCGCCCACCGAGGCCGACCGCCGCCCCAGCTCGCTGATCCAGAGCGACGATCCGGCGATCGTGGCCGAGGCCCGCAAGACGGCACCCGGCGAATCGGATCCCTGGCTCGTGGCCGTCGCGTTGGAGCGACGCGTTGGGGAGCTGCTCGAAGTTTCGGACTACTCCCAGGCCTTTGCCACGGCGGCCGAGGCGATCGACTCGGGCAAGGGCGACTGCACCGAGCACGCGGTGCTGCTGGCGGCGCTGGCAAGGGCCCGCGAGATTCCGGCCCGGGTCGCCGTAGGATTAGTCTATAAAGGTCAATCGTTCTACTATCACATGTGGACGGAGGTCTACGTCGCCGGGCGCTGGATCCCGCTCGACGCGACCCTGGGCCGCGGGGGCATCGGCGCGGCCCATCTGAAGATGGGGCATGGCAGCCTGGCGGATCTCTCGGCCTTGACGACCTTTCTGCCCGTGCTTCAAGCGATCGGAAGACTCCAGATCGAGATCCTCGAAGTGGAGTGACCTCTCGGAACCCCCCATGAAGATCTACACGCGAACCGGCGATCGGGGCCAGACGGGCCTGTTCGGAGGCCCCCGCGTCGCGAAAGACGAAGCCCGCGTCGAAGCCTATGGCACGATCGACGAGCTCAACGCCGCGCTGGGGATGATCCGGGCCGAGCCGCTTCCGGCGGGCATCGACGGAGTCATCGAAAGGATCCAGAACGAGCTGTTCGACGTGGGGGCCGAGTTGGCCTCCCCCGACCCGGCGGCCCGGTCGACGCCGACCATCGGCGCCGCGCACGTGGCGGCCCTCGAGGCCGACATCGACCGCTTCGAAGCCGAGTTGATGCCGTTGCGGCAGTTCCTTCTTCCTGGGGGAACTCGCCCCGCAGCCGGGCTGCACGTCGCCCGCGCGGTATGTCGGCGGGCCGAGCGGCGTCTGGTCACCGCGATGCGGGAAAGCAATCCGCCCATCTCGCCGACGATCTTGGCGTATCTGAATCGTCTGGGCGACTTGCTGTTCGTGGTGGCCCGGGCGGCCAACGCCATGTCGGGAAAGGCCGACGTTCCCTGGCGTCGCGGGTAAGCCGCCCGGTTCCGCTGGCTTGAGTCTTGCACTTTGGTGAGGTATCCTTGGATGATACCGACCGCATTCCTCGCGTGAATGAGTGTTTCGTGCTTCCTCCCTTGCCGGCGTTGTATCGCCAGATGTACACGATCCGCCGCTTCGAGGAGGCGGCCCTGGACTTGTTCGCCCGCGGCCTCTTGCACGGCACCGTGCACACGTGCATCGGGCAGGAGTGCTGCTGCGTGGGCGTCGTCAACGCGCTCGACAAGGCGAACGACATCGTCTTCTCGAACCACCGGGGACACGGGCATTACCTCGCCCTGACCGACGACGTCGAAGGGCTGACGGCCGAGATTCTCGGCCGGGCCGGCGGCCTGTGCGGAGGCGTCGGCGGCAGCCAGCACCTGCACGCGGGCAACTTCTACAGCAACGGGATCCAGGGCGGAATCGTCCCCGTCGCGACGGGAATGGCGCTGGCCGAACGCGAGAAGAAGTCAGGGGCGATCGCGGTAGCGTTTCTAGGCGATGGCACGCTCGGGGAAGGGGTGGTCTACGAGTCGATGAACATCGCCGCGCGGCAGCGGCTGCCCATCCTTTTCGTGATCACGAACAACCAGTACGCCCAGTCGACGCCCGTCGCCGCGGCGCATGCCGGCGACCTGGCCGATCGGCCCAGGGCGTTCGGCATCGACGGGGGCGCCGTGGCCGCGCGGGACGTCCTTCCCGTGCTGAACGAGGCGGTTCGCTGGGTGGAATACGTGCGCCGCCAGCAGTGTCCGGCCTCCTTGTACCTGGAGACGTACCGCTTGGCTCCCCACAGCAAGGGCGACGATTGCCGGCCGCGCGAGGAGATCGAGCGGCACCGCCGCGACGACCCGCTGCCCCGCGTGGCGGCGCGCCTGCCGGCCGACCTCCGCGCCGATATCGAAGGGGCCGTCGAGACGCGCCTCGAGCGGGCCATCGCCGCGGCGATGGCGATGCCCACCCGCGCCTTCCGCGACCGCCCCTCGAGCGAGGCGATGGCGCCCGGCCCTTCCGTGGAGACCGGGCGGCCATGAGCGGGCGAACCTTTCTGGTCGATCTGCGCGAGGGCCTGCGGCGCTGCCTGTCGCGCGACCCGAACGTCTATGTCTGGGGCGAAGACGTTGTCGATCCCTATGGCGGGGCGTTCAAGGTCACGGCGGGGCTCTCGACCGAGTTCCCCGGCCGCGTGGTCGCCATGCCGATCAGCGAAGCCGCCATCGTGGGCATGGGGGCCGGGGCGGCCCTGCGCGGCCTGCGACCCGTCGTCGAAATCATGTTCGGCGACTTCCTCACCCTCGCCGCCGATCAACTCGTCAACCACGCGGCCAAGTTCGAAGGCATGTACGACGGCAAGGTGCGCGTGCCCCTGGTGGTCCGTACGCCGATGGGCGGCGGACGCGGCTACGGCCCCACCCACAGCCAGTCGCTGGAGAAACATTTCCTCGGCGTGCCCGGGCTGCGCGTCGTGGCGCCGTCGCACTTCGTCTCGCCGGGCGCGCTGCTCGAAGCCGCCGTCCTGCGCGACGACGGGCCCGTCCTCTTCGTCGAGCACAAGCTGCTGTATCCGGTCGAAGTCGTCTCCCGCGATGCCCCTCCCTTGACGATCGACCCCTTGCCCGGCCCGACGCCCTGGTATCCCACGGTTCGCGTGCGAAACTTCGCCGACGGCGCGCGGCCCGACGTCGTCGTCGCCGCCTACGGGGGCATTTCGAGGATACTGCACTCGGTCATGAAAGACCTGGCCGACGAGGAAGTGTGGGTCGAAGCCTTCCTCCCCACCGAATTGAGCGCACGGTCGTGCGAGGAGTTGCTCGCCTCCGTTCGCCAAACGCGCCGCGTGGCGTTGATCGAGGAAGGCACGGCCGGCTTCGGCTGGACGGCCGAAGTGGGACGCCGCCTGGCCGAACGGCTGGCGGGCGAACGGACGTTCGTCATGCGGTCGATCGAGGCCCGCGACGCGGTCATTCTTGCCGAAGGCGGCATGGAGCAGGCGATGCTGCCCTCCGCCGAACGCATCACAAAAACCCTTATCGAGATCATCCGCGAATGAAGATCGTCGTGACGCCCCAGTTGAGCGTGAATGACCAGTCGGCCGTCGTGGTCGAGTGGGGCAAAGAGGACGGCCAATTCGTCAAGAAGGGCGAGATCGTCGGCAGCCTCGAAACGAGCAAGTCGGTGGTCGAGGTGGAGGCCGAGGAGGACGGGTACTTCCGCCCCGTCGCCCGCGCCGGCGACCGCGTGCCCGTCGGCGGCGCCCTGTTCGTCTTGACCGACGCCCCCGCCGATCCGCTCGAGCCGATCCTCGCCGCGGTGAAGACCGATCGCGCGGCCCCGGCCGAGGGCCCGGGCGACGAGCGCCGCTGGACCAAAAAGGCCGAGTTGCTCGCCGCCAGGCACGGCATCGACATCGCCGACATCCCGGCCGTCGGCGTGGTGCGCGAGGCCGACGTCGAGCAGTACGTGCGGTCGAAAAAGGCGCACGGCCCGACCGACGACCTGATCGACGGCGTGTACGCCGCCAACCGCGCCGAGCGCATCCTGCTGATCGGAGGCGGGCGAGGGGCGGTGCAAGTGCTCGACGTCGTGTGGCGGATGGGAAGCCAACGGCCAGTCGGCATCGTCGACGACAACCCCGCCGCCACGGGCAAGCGGATCATGGGCGTCGAGGTGCTCGGCACCACCGACCTGGTGCCCAAGCTCCGCGAAGACGGGGTTTTCGACCGGCTCGTGATCGCCTTCAGCAACGTCCTCGACGCGCGGGCGCGGCTCTTCGAGGAGATGTCGGGCCGTGGAATGGAGTTCGCCAACGTGATCGACCCGTCCGTCCGCATCCATTCGAACGTCTCGATGGGCACGGGCAACGTCATCATCGCCAACTGCCGAATCGGCGCCTGCGCGCAGCTTGGCGACAACAACTTCCTCAGCGCCTACGTGAACCTCGAGCATCACAACGTCCTCGGCTCGCACTGCACGTTCGGGCCCGGCGTGATGACCTCGAGTCGCGTGCGGATCGGGAACCGCGTCCGGTTCGGAACGGGCATCTTCATCGAGCCGGGGGTCAGCGTGGGCGACGAGAGCATCGTGGCATCCGGCGCGGTCATCGCTTCGCACGTGCCTGCGCGGACGATCGTGAAGACCCGGGTCGAGACCCTCATCCGTCCTCGCTAGGCGGCCGGCGCGCGGCGCCCCCCTTTCGCCGACCGGGTTCGCCCGCCACGAAGCGGGGCTCCCGTCCGGCCGATTGCGGCGGTCGTACCGATCCGGCGATCGGCATCGAGAACGCCCGACGCGGGAATTCGGTCCATCCTCGCGCCGCCTTGCGCTCGAGTGGTCCATACTTTTCGTAGTGCCGTCCTGACGCCTTCGACTCGGGCGGCCGAATTCCGCCTCGCCCCACCCCCGCGCGAGCGGGGCCAAACGCCGTGTCGCGAATCTCCGGAGCCCACCCCAATGCCCAACGCCGTGGATTCGGTTTCCTTGCTCGACGTCGATCCCGTCCTCTTGACGGCGATCGTCCAGGGCGTCAACGGCTGCCTCACCATGTGCCGGGCGAGGGCCGACTGCGTGGGCGTCTCGAAGGTGCCCACGAGCGATCCGGGATCGGTCACGGGCTTGATCGGCGTGCACGGCGACGTTTCGGGCTTTATCACCCTGAATCTGCCCGAGAAGGCGGCCGTCGCGGTCGTCGGCGGTCTGGCCGGAGAGCGATTCGCCGGGCTCGACAGCGAAGTCGTCGATGGCGTGGGCGAGATGACGAACATCATCGCGGGCGGGATCAAGAAGCGGCTGTTGGGCACGCCGTGGGCCTTTCGCCACGTCACGGTTCCCTCGGTGATCGTCGGGCACAGCTACCAGATCGCGTATGCGACGGGCCTCCAGTATTTGGCCGCGACCTTCGAGCACGACGATCCCGACTCGGTCATCTACGACGACCGGGTTTTTCGAGTGGCCCTGTCGCTCATGCGGCTGGAGCGCGGATGATTCACGACGGTTCGTCGTCCCGCCTTCAGGCGGTCTTTTGGGTGAGTTGTTCCGGCGCAAGCCCGTCGTGGGAACGATGATGAATCCTCGGCCTTGGAGTCTTACGCCGCAACTTCCTCGCGCCGTGCGCGCATGTTGTGAGGTGGTGGGCCGATGGAGGGATGGAGTGATGGGATAATGGAATTCGGCTCGGATGGGGGGTCCTCACTCCACCATTCCATCACTCCCAGCGTTCCCTCATGGCGTATTTTCTGCTTGCTTGCCGCCACAGGCCGCGTTCGGGGCCGCGCGCGATCGAGTGCTCGGCCCCCCGCTGTGGTGCGGGCGTCTCGCCTGCCCGGCCGCCCCCCTCGTCAGCACGGTCGCGAACCTTCCCGCCCCTGCCTTGTCCAGGGGTAGTGCGGGGGGTATGATGGTCGTTTCTCTTTTTCCGGTGGAGTCGATCCATGCGTCACGTGCTTTCGGCCCTGGTCCAGAACCGGCCCGGTGTGCTCTCGCACATCTCGGGCATGCTTGCCTCGCGGGGCTACAACATCGACAGCCTCGCCGTGGGCGAAACCGAAAACCCGAAACTCTCGCGCATGACCTTCGTCGTCGTGGGCGACGACAACATCCTCGAGCAGGTCCGCAAGCAGTTGGAGAAGATCGTCACGGTGGTCCGCGTCGACGACGTCAGCTCCCAGGACCACGTCGAGCGCGACCTGATGCTCATCAAGGTGTCGTCGCCCCCCGGCCGGCGCAGCGAGATTCGCGAGCTGGCCGACATCTTTCGCGCACGGATCGTCGACGTGGCCCCCGAGGTCGTGATGATCGAGATCTCGGGCCAGGAGCGAAAAATCGAGGCGTTCATCGAGATGATGCGCCCCTTCGGGATCCTCGAGCTGGCCCGCACCGGCCGGATCGCCATGGTCCGCGGCTGCCAGTCGCCGAAGAACCACCGACGTCCCCAGCCGGAGGCGACCTGACCGGGCTTTGCCCCCGCCGCCGACACGCGGACCGTCTGCCCACACCGCCGAGGCGCCCGCCTCCTTTTCGCGAAATCGGAAACACAACACGAACCCTTGGAGCCCCATCATGCCCGCCAAGATCTATTACGACAAAGACGCGGATCTTTCGCTGCTGAAGAACAAGACGCTGGCCATCCTCGGCTACGGATCGCAGGGCCACGCCCACGCCCAGAACCTTCGCGACAGCGGCTGCAACGTGATCGTGGCCGAGTTGCCCGGCACGGCGAACTACGCGTTGGCCGTCAAGAACGGGTTCAAGCCCATGTCGACCGAGGAGGCGGTCAAGCAGGGCGACCTGATTACGATCCTGCTGCCCGACGAGCTGCAGGCCGACGTCTTCCGCAGCCAGATCCGCGACAACTTGTCGCCGGGCAACGTGGTCGTGTGCTCCCACGGATTCAACGTGCATTTCGGGCAGTTCGAGGTGCCCGAGGGCGTGGCGACCGTGCTGGTCGCCCCCAAGGGGCCGGGCCACTTGCTGCGGGCCGAGTACGAGCGCGGGGCGGGCGTGCCCTGCCTGATCGCCCTGGGCCACCACGCCACCGACGAGACCCTCAAGCTCGGCCTGGCCTACGCCAAGGGCATCGGCGGCACCCGGGCGGGCGTCATCGAGACCACCTTCGCCGAAGAGACCGAGACCGACCTGTTCGGCGAGCAGGTCGTCCTGTGCGGCGGCGTGAGCGCCCTGGTCAAGGCGGCCTACGACGTGCTCGTCGAGGCCGGATACCAGCCCGAGATGGCCTATTTCGAGTGCATGCACGAGCTGAAGCTGATCGTCGATCTGTTCTACCAGGGCGGGTTGAACTACATGCGGTACAGCGTTTCGAACACGGCCGAGTACGGCGACTACACCCGGGGCCCCCGCATCATCACCGACGAGACCAAGGCCGAAATGCGGCGGATTCTCGAAGAAATCCGCAACGGCCAGTTCGCCCGCGAGTGGATTCTCGAAAACAAGGCCAACGCCCCCGCCTTCAAGGCCATGCGCCGGCGAGAGCGCGAGCACTCGATCGAGGCGGTCGGGCTTCGCCTGCGCCGCCTCATGTCGTGGATCGACGCCAAAGAGGTCTGAAAACCGCGCCGAGGGCGGGAGCGATCCACCGCGTACTCGCAATGCCGACCCCCCCTCATTGTGGGAGGTTGCCCTTGCCAGAAATCCTCCCGCGGCGAGAATGAAGAGAAGGTTTTCCTCTTCCGCCGGACGTGCGCGAGCAATCGGGGCTCGGCGCGGCGGCGGTCGGTGCTCTCGAGGACCGGTGCCATGTCGACCAGCAACGACGATGCCGGGACGCGATTGGAGGAGTTGAAGCCGGGCGATCGAATCGAGGTGGAACAGTCGGTGACCGAGGGCGACCAGCGCCGGCGCAAGACGACGCGCGGGACCGTGGTCCGCATCGAGCGGTGCCGATACGGCCTGCCCTTGCGCCGGGCCACCGAGGCCCAGGGCGCCAGCGACGTCATCCTGCTCGAACTGGGCGACGGCGAGCTGACCGCCGTGACCATGGACGACTCGACCGTGCTCCGCCGGGCCGTGCCGCGATGACCGAATCGCCGCGCCCCGCCTCATCCGACACGCTGTTTCAGGCGCATCCCCGCACCTTCGAAACCAACCGGTACGTCTATCCGGTCGTCAGCCGGCGTTCGGCGGGCATCTCGATCGGGGTGAACCTCAACCTCGACAAGGTCTGCAACTTCGGCTGCGTCTACTGCCAGGTCGATCGGGCCGAGCCGGGGCGCAAGGAGTTCGTCGCGATCGACCGGCTCGTCGCCGAGCTCGACGCGACGATCGAACTGGTCGTCTCGGGCCGGCTGTTCGAGCACCCCAGGTTCCGCGACACCCCGACCGAGTTGCGGCGGCTGAACGACCTTGCCCTCAGCGGCGACGGAGAGCCGACCACCTACCGCAACTTCGACAAAATCGCCTCGGCCTGCGCCGAGGTGCGGAGCCGGCACGGGCTGGATGATCTGAAGATCGTGCTGATCACCAACGCGAGCATGTTCCACCGCGAGCGCGTGCGCCGGGGGCTCGAAATCCTCGATGCCCACGGCGGCGAGATCTGGGCCAAGCTCGACGCGGGCAGCGAACCCTACTACCGGCTCGTGGTCCGCTCGTCGATCCCCTTCGCGCGGATTCTCGACAACCTGCGCGAGGCGGCGCGGGCCCGCCCGATCGTCATCCAATCGCTCTTCATGCGAATCCGGGGCGAACCGCCCCCGGCCGACGAGCAGCAGGCCTATTGCCGGCGCCTCGCGGACATCGTCGAGGCGGGCGGGAAGATCAAGCTCGTCCAGTTGTACACGATTGCCCGCCCCCCCGCCGAAACCTGGGTCGCGGCCCTGTCGAACGACCAGCTCGACGCGATGGCCGATCGGGTCGGCCGCCACACCGGGTTGCGGGTGGCGGTGTTCTACGGGCGGTAACGCGTCGAACGGCCTCATTCCGCCGGGTTGCCGCGGAGATCGACGACGCCGGTCTCGGGCAGATGGCGGTCGATCGTCTCGCGCGCCAGGTTGAACCAGCGGCGGCACCGGTCGAGGATCACGCTGTCGGCCGTGGCGACGATCGCGTCGGTCTCGGCAAGAATCGCGTCGGGGTCGGCGACGAGCTCGACGTGCCAGTCCCACCGGCGCCGGGCGGCGAGCTGTTCGATGAGCGTCTTGAGCCGGCCGCTGTTCGAGACGGGCCGGTCGAGGTACCAGCGGCATCCCGCCGCGCCGAACGACTCGAGGGCCCGGCCGATCAGCTCCAAGGCGGGGCCCGTTTCGGCGACTTTGCGGTAGCTGCCGTGCATGCTGGCCATGTCGCGGTAGGTGCCGTCGCGCGCGGCGAGGATGACGCCGCCCGCCAGGGCCGCCTCGACCGTCGTGAGCACGTTGTATCCGTCGAGCCAGAGCCACGCGCCGTCGAGCCGATCGCGCGGGATGCGCCGGGCCTCGCGCCGGGTGCGATCGGCGTCGGAGCACGCCGCCCGCTCGACCGCCGTCCGCTGGCGCGCGGTCAGCCGATGGCGGTCGCCCACCAGCTTCAGCGCCGAGGGGTTCACGTAACCCCGGCTCAACAGCCAGGAGAGGTCGCCCGCGGCCTCGCGCAACCGGGGATGCATCGCGGGGTCGAACAGCCGGGCATCGTCGGGATGGGGGCCGCGGTGGGTCCTCGTGTCGGGCAAGGCTCACCTCTGGTACGTGCCCGTCAACTTCGCCTCCTCGAGCACGATCCCCGAGATCTCCTCGAGCAGGGTCTTCTTGTCGGCGCCCGCCTGGACGTGCAGCTTGCTCTCCAAGGCATAAAGCTTGAAGTGGTAGTGATGCACGCCGTGCCCCGGGGGCGGCGCCGGCCCGCGGTAGCCGATCGTCGCGCCGTCGGCAAAGGAGTTCTTGCCCTGAAGCGCCCCCGGCGGATGCTCGAGATACTCCTGGTTGGGGATCCCCTCGGGCAGACCCTTGAAGTCGGCGGGAATGCGGTAGATGACCCAGTGCACCCAGGGGCTCGGCGTGGGCGCGTCGGGGTCGTCGCAGATCAGGGCGAACTCCTGGGTCCCGCCCGGCGGATCGGACCAGGCCAGCGGCGGCGACACGTCGTCGCCGTCGCCGGTGTACTTCACGGGAATCTGCTCGTCCCTCTTGAAGGCCGGGCTCGTCAGTTTCATGGTCATCGGAGAGCCTCCTTTCGAAGTAACCGGGGGTTGCGAAAACGGCTTGGTCTCGTCGTCGCTTTCAGCGCTCGTACGTTCCCATGAGTTCGCCCTCGCCGAGCACGTGGCCCGACATGGCCTCGAGCAAGGCCTTCTTGTCGAGCCCCGGCGCAACGTCGAGTTCGACGTCCAGGGCGTAGAGCTTGAAGAAGTAGCGATGGGTTCCGCTTCCCGGCGGGGGGGCCGGGCCGCGGTATCCGATCGTCGGCCACGAGTTGTTGCCCTGAATCGCCCCGGGCGGATCCTCCAGCCGGGCCGCCGCCGGAATGCCCTCGGGCAGTCCGCCCGCGCCGGGCGGGATCTTGTAGAGGACCCAGTGCACCCAGGGCTCGGCCGCCGGCCGCTTCGGGCTCGGCGCGTCGGGGTCGTCGCAGATCAGGGCCAGCTCCCTGGTCGCCTCGGGAAGACCCGACCAAGCAAGCGGCGGCGACAGGTCTTCGCCGTCTTCGGCGTACCGGGGCGGGATGGCCTGCCCGGCGCCGAAGGCCGTGCTGGTCAGTTCGATCGGGGTCGGCTCCAACGCCCCCGCAGCGGCGCCCGGCGACTCGCTGATCGGGAGGCTCGGTGAAGAGGCTTGGTGCGGGCAACCCGTCAACCCCAACCCGCACAGTACCAACAGCCCCGTCCCAAACCGCCGACGATCGGTTGCCGCTCGCATCGTACCCCTCCGACATCCCGGTTTACACCGGCCACGGCGACTTCGCGGGTTCGGACCTTCCGAGTGGATTCTACGGGAGCCAAGGCGACGGCTCAACCCACCTGAGCAGGGCCCCCGGGTCGCCGCGTCGCCACCGTGCGACGCCGAGAAGCTACTGCCCCGCGGCAACCGGGTCGCCTTGCAGCGGGAAATCGCGCTGCTGCGCCTCGGCCGCGACCGCGAAGGCGAGGCCCGACGAGGCGAAGTCGCGGTATCGCGGTGGAATCGCGGTGGCCCGCAACACCTCGACGTTCGCGCCGGCGGCGACCTCGACGGTTTGGGGCTCGGGCTGGGTCTCGAGCAGGAAGATCGTCTTGCCGTCCCGGTCGCGCCGTTCGACGTCGGTGCCGGCGGGCATCCAGGCGAGCACCTCGACGGCGCCGTCGGTGCGGCGGACCAGGTAGTCGCGGTCGGGGATGATCCGCACGCGGTATGGGGTGCCGGCCGGGGCCCCGCCCGCCCGCTGGTCGGTGGCGAACCGGTACCTGCCGTCGAGGCCCGTCGTCAGGGCGGCGTCGAGCGTGTCGTCGTCGGTGTCGAGAATGACCTTCGCGCCCACGACGGGCCGGCCGTTCAGGGTCACCAGGCCCGACACGGGGTAGTAGGTGACCGTGCTCGAAAAGGCCCAGTAAAGCCAGGCCATCGTGACCACAAGGACGATCGAGAGCACGCGGTAATCGAGCAGCCCGCGCCAGGTGTGCTCGCTTCGCATCGCGTCCAGGGGCGAGTCCCAAACGAGCGTCCGGCTCTCGGCGGTGTGCTCGTGAGGCCAGATCAACGAGACGACGACGATGAACACCGACTCGGCCACGAAGAGGAGGAACGCCTTGAACAGGCTGTTGATCGCCATGAACGAGGCCAGGTGAGTATTGACGTCGTCGAGCTCAATGACGTGGAAGTCGTCGAGCATCTTGACGGCGTAGACGACCAGCCCGACCAGGGAGCCGCCGACCAGGGTCCACAGCGCCGCGCGCGACGAGGTCCGCCGCCAGAACACGCCCCAGAGGAAGACGGCGGCCGTGGGCGGGGCCACGACGGGAAAGACGTCGACCATGGCCTGAAAGATCGTCTCGCCCAGCTTGCCGATCCCCATCGACCACAGCACGGCCACGCACATGGCCGCGAACGTGGCGATCCGCCCCACGCGCACCAGGTGCCGGTCGTCGGCCTCGGGCTTGAATCGCCGGTAAACGTCATAGCTGCACAGGGTGGCGATCGAGTTCAACGCGCCCGACACCGTGCTCATCAAGGCGGCCAGCATCGCGGCGATGACCACGCCCTGCATCCCCGGCCACAGCATCGTCTTGATCATGTGGGTGTAGGTGCGCTCGGTCATGGGCGAGCCGTCGGCGCGGGTGGGCAGGTCGGGAATGAGCCCCCGATTGACCAGCCCCAAACACACGACCCCGGGCAGCACGAACAGGAAGACGGGCAGGATCTTGATGAACCCGGCAAACAGGGGGCCCACCCGGGCGTGGTTCTCGTCCTTGGCCCCCAGCACCCGCTGCACGATCGTCTGGTCGGTGCACCAGTACCACACGCCCAAAACGGGATACCCCAGAAACACGGCATACCAGGTAATGCCGGTGGGGTCGTTTCCCGCCCGCAGCATCGACAGGTTGACCGGGTGGACGCTGGCCTTGAGATCGGCCCAGCCGCCGATCAGGTTGAACCCGATCACCGTGATGCAGAACGACCCGACCAGGAGCACGACGGTCTGGATCGACTCGGTGAGCACCACGGCCAGCAGCCCGCCCACGATCGTGTAGATCGCGGTGATGCCGCACATGGCCAGGATCGTGGCCCAATGGTACCGCTCGGGATTGGCCACGAAGTTCTGCAGCACGGTTCCCTCGAGCACGATGGCCCCCGTGTGCAGCGAAAACCCGATGTGCACGACGATCGCCGAAAAGATGGAAAGCAGCGCCAGGTAGTCGCGGCTTCCGCGGCTGAAACGCTTCTCCATGAAGTCGGGCAGGGTGGTCACGTTCGAGCGCAGGTAGAACGGCGCGAAGAAGAGCGACAGGATGACCAGGGTGAAGGCGGCCATCCACTCGAAGTTGCCGTAGGTGAGGCCCGAGGTGTATCCGTTCTGGGCGAAGCTGACCAGGTGGATCGTCGAGATGTTCGTGGCGAACAGGGCCAGGCCGATCAAGGGCCAGGTGAGCGATTTGCTCGCGAGGAAGTAGTCGCTTCCCTTAGCCTCTTTGCGCCGTATGCCGGCCCAGCAGCCCAGGGCGACGATGCCCACGAGGTAGACGAGGATGATCGCCAGGTCGAGCCCGCCGATCTGGACGCCCTGATCGCCCGAAAGGGCGCCGGGCTCCGAGGCGAAGCCCGCCCCGGCGCACGCCGCGACGAGCCCCGCGCCAAGGACCGAGCGAAGCATGCGTCTCCGCATTTTCGTTCCACCTGCTGACGACGAAAACGAACGGCAACCTCGCCGGCGGGGGCGGGCCCGCCGCGATGCAATGAGCCCTTCGGCAGGGACCGAGGGGACCACAAGGCGCCAAGCCTAGCCGATACACCAACGTGCGGCAAGGGGCGCACGCCGGGGCACGGCCGGTGGTTCTATCGGCGGCCGAAGATGCCGGTGGCGTACCAGACGCCGTTCGATCCCCGCCGCATGTCGTAACCGTACACTCGGTGCCGGGCGCGCACGGCGCTCCAGTGCCCCGACGACAGACGCCACGAGCGCACGCACTCGATCGCCGCTTCGAGAAGGCTCTCGCCCGGCCAACTCTCGGCGCAGACCTCCGTGGCCAACAAGCCGCGCGGCAACAGCGCGGTGATGCGGTGGAAGCGGCGTTCCCAGTTGTGGTGCCCCTGGAGCCGGATTCTCGCCTGGTGCTCGGAATGGGCCGTGGCCTCGCGCATGAGCGTCGGATCGAACTGGCCCTCGGTGCTCTCCGGCCGGTCGGGATGCGTGCGAACCGCGTAGATCAGGGTCCGCTGCGTCAGCGTGCCGGGCGGCAGGCTCAGCATCACCGAAACCTGATCGACCGTGTACGCCCGGCCTCCCAGGAACGGAAACTGGCTCACCACGTGCCCGTAATGCTCGGTTCCCTGGTTCGCAAAATCGACAACGGCGATGCCGGGCCGCCCCAGCATCTCGCGAAACGCCGGCTGCCGCAGAATCGGTTCCTCCTTCCCACCGATCACGATCGTCGCGTCGAGCGGCAACCGCACCGTCACGTAGTCCTTCAACGGGCCGAGGACCTTCGGGTGGCCGAGGACCTCCGACGCAAACCGCTCGCAAACCTCGCTCGCGCCGGGCTCGTGGAAGCAGATGAGCATCATCCTGCCTTCTCGCTCGGCCACCTTCATCGCCTCGCCGTAGTCGGTGCCCCAAACGAGCGTTTCGGCCTCGTGAGCCGGCGAAGGATCCGACTCTTCTGGCTCTTCCTCCGGAGGAGTGTCCGGCTCAGCCTTGACCTGAGTCTCCGGCTCGACCTCGGGCGGCGTGCCGGGCTCGGCATCGGGCCGAGTGGCCGATTCGACCTCGGCCGGCGGGCCCTCGACCACGACCAACTGCCCGAGCGAGAACCGCTGCCCTTCGGCAAAGGCAAACGCGGTGACGACCCGCGCGTAGGTCGGCGCCTCGGGGCGCGTGTAGTCGAGAACCGCCACCCCCGGTCCGCCCTTCATCGCCGCGAACGCGGGATGCTCGAGCAGCACCACCGGTCGTCCGCCCACGCGGATCGAGGCGTCGGTCGGCACCCGCACGTTGACCGTGGCCGCGAGCCACTCGCGGACGTCGGGGTCGGCGAGCGACTCTTCCTCGAAGGCGCGGCAGAGGTCGCCGGGCCGCGCATCGCGGAAGTAAATCACCAGCATTCGGGCCTCGCGAATCGCTGCTTCTCTTGCCACGCCGTAATCGCCGTGCCACGAAGGGCCTCCGCGCTGGGGGCGTGTCGCGTCGAGCGGGCTTGATAGACCGCGATCGGTGCCTGCACTGATCATCAGCGTCAGGCCCATCGCGCACAAAAGGCGTGCCATCGGTGTGCTCCTCGCGGAAACGACGTTCCTCAGGGGTTCGGTACGCGGCATCTCTGGGCCACGTGCCGTCCGTGGTGGGGTCCAACCGAAGCTCCGAACTTCGGCAGAAGGCGCGACGAAAATGCGCCGTCCGTAGCAGGGCCTTCCGGCGCGTGGGCGTGCGACGCCACGACGCCGAAGGGCGTCGGCGTGGCTCGCCGCCCCGACGATTTCTCCGTTCCGAGGGGGCCGCTGGACTTGCGATCCAGAGCGGGGCCCGGCCTGCGTCGAAGAGGCTGCCACTTGTTCCGATCAATCCGGCTGGTTAATCTAGGTTTAATCGGTGGCATGGAAAAAATCAAAGGGGGAGTTTTGATTTCTTCAAATAGGGAGGGTATGTAAGACAGGCATCCGAAGCCGAGTCGCGGTACCCGGGCTCCCTCCCGTGTCCCATCCGCACCCTTTTCGCAAGGAGATCGCGAGTGATTTCGCCTGGAACACGGATTGTGGCTTTGGGCCTGCTCGTCGCAACCCTTTTGACAGCAACGCCTTATGCCTCTCCTGCTTGGGACCATTCTTGCTACACCCAAAGAGGGGTTTCTGTTGCGCAGCCGAAGAGAGTCTCGGAGCTGCCTCCGCCCACCCTCGATGAGCTGGTCGCCGCCTGTCGTTCGGCCAAGACCGCCTTCAAACCGTTGAGTGAGGACGACTTACGGGCGGCCCGGTCGAATCTCGTGGCGGCCGTGGGCCGCCTCGACGCGAAGCTCGCTTCGGCCGGCGACGTGGAGCAGGGATGGCGGGATTTCTTGAACTGGCCGTCGCTCGCTGAACAACTGGCCCGACACGACGAGGTCGAACTCGAAGCCCTCGACGCCGTCTACGCCCGTTTCGCCAGCGGCCATCGCGGGCTGAACCTCGTGTGGTTTGCCGAGGCGCGGGAAGCCCTGCGGCGCTATTTGACCACGGCCCGGCTGATCGGCGACGAGCGAATCGCCTCGCAGTACGAGGCCGTCATGGAGAGCCTTCCCGGATTGCTCGCCGCCTATGCCGAGAGCCCGACGGCGGAGCAGGCTTGGACGATCCGCCGCACGATCGGGTGGCTCGAACAAGCCGGCCAGGCATCCGAGCTGATTGACAGCCTCCACCGCTACTTCGCCCAGCCGAATCTGGTGGCCCGCGTCTCCCGCGACGTGATCGAGTCGGGTCTGGGGCGACCGGTCGACGAAACCGAAAAGGTGCGCGACGTCATTCTGAAGGCCGACATTTACGGCATGGGCCACGTCACGGGCCGAGTCGGGATCGCGCTGGTGCCCAGCGCCGAGCACGCGGTGATCGAGACCCGGATGACCGGTCAAATCGCGTCGGATACGGTCGGCTACCGCGGGCCGGCCCGCGTGTACACCGACGGGCTGACGCGCATCACCGTCCAGAAGCCCCGGATGATCGACGCCGAGCACGTCTGGTCGCGCCCGGCCGCGGCTCGGGCCACCACGCAAACGAAGATCAAGGGGGTTCGCGTGGTCCGGGGCGGGCAGTTCGTCGAGCGGTTGGCGCGGCGGCGGACCTACGCCCAGAAGAGCGAGGCCGAGTGCATCGCCGCCCGGCACGCCGAGCAGCGCGTCAGCCGGCGTTTCGACCTTCAGGCGGCAGAGCTGGTCGACGACGCGAACCAGCGGCTGCGGCGGAACTTCCGCCAGCCGCTGCAAATCCGCAGGCTGCTGCCCGAGTGGCTCCGCTTCGCCACCACGGAGGAGTTCCTCCAGGTCAGGGCCCGCTACCGGGGCCCCGAGGGGCTGGCCGCTGCGGTCGCTCCGCCGCCGCTACCCGAGGGGCACGACGTGGTGCTCTGCTTGCACGAGTCGATGGTCAACAACCTGGCCGCGTCGGCATTTGCGGGCATGATCGTCGAGGAGCGGGTGCTCCGCGAGCAGATGACCGAGGCATTCGGCCCGCTTCCCGAGCACCTCCAGCCCGAGGAGGGCGAGGAGCCCTGGGCGGTGACGTTTGCCGACGATCGGCCGATCGCGGTCGATTTCGGCGACGGCCGTTTTACCGTGACGATTCGCGGGCGCAAGTACGCGCGGGGCGATGAGGAGTACGCCGGCATCCGGATGAACGTGTCGGCCGAGTACCGGATCGAGCGAACCGGCGAGGGCTTCAAGGCCGTGCGCGAGGGCGAGCTTGAGGTGTTTCCGCCGGGTTTCGTCGCCGGCGAGGGCAGGCTCTCGACCCGCGAGCAGGTGCTCCGCCGCCTGCTGCAAAAGAAGTTCGCCCGGGTGTTTGAGGCCGAATGGGTGCCCGAGCCGCTTCAGCCGGCCGACCGCTGGGAGAACGTGGGTCCCCTGGTCATGTCGGAGTGGAGTGTCGCCGGCGGGTGGATGCTGGTAGCATGGCAGCGGCAACCCGCCCCCGCCGCGGATTAAAGTCTTAGTTCGTGACGATTGCGCGCCGCGCGGGCAGGTTGCCGGCATGGTGCGGCCGAGACGGCCGCGGTCCCGAACGGTGCGTGCTCCTTCCGGTTGGTGCGAAATGAACCGAACCCCTGGCGCTGACTTCCCCCTCCCTGTCGCCTCTCTGTTCCTGATCATCGCGGCGACGTGGGCCGTTGCCGTCTCGATCGGTTCGTTGCCGGTCGCGGCCGCCGACGTCGACCTGGTCCTGCGAGGCGGCACGATCTTCGACGGCACCGGCTCGGAAGGCGCGACCGGCGACGTGGCCATCCGGGGCGATCGGATCGTCGGCGTCGGACGCTTCGAGGTCGATCGGGCCAAGCGCACGATCGACTGCACCGGATTGGTGATTGCCCCGGGCTTCATCGACCTGCACACCCATTGCGACGGCGGCCTGGTCGACCGCGTGAAACGCTGGAACGTCAACTATCTCACGCAGGGCTGCTCCACGGTGGTCACCGGCAATTGTGGAAGCGGATCGGTCAAGGTGGGCCCGTTCCTCGACCGCATCGATCGCCAGGGGGCGGGCACGAACGGCGCCCATCTCGTGCCTCACGGCTCGGTCCGCCGGGCGGTCATGGGCAGCGCCGATCGGCCTGCCAAGCCCGACGAACTCGAGAAGATGAAGGAACTGGTCGACGCGGGCATGCGCGAGGGCGCGTGGGGCATGTCGACCGGCCTGATCTACGTGCCCGGCACCTTCGCCCGCACCGACGAAATCGTCGAACTGGCCAAGGTCGTCGCCTCGCACGGCGGGATCTACGTCAGCCACATTCGCAACGAGGCGGGCGGGCTGCTCGGGGCGGTCGACGAAGCCCTCCGAATCGGGCGCGAGGCCGGCCTGCCGGTTCACATCTCCCATTTCAAGGTGGGCGGCAAGCCGAATTGGGGCCTGATCCGCCAGGCCGTCGCCGCGATCGAAGCGGCGCGCGGCGCGGGTTTGAAGGTCACCGCCGACCAGTACCCCTACATCGCCACGTCGACCTCGCTCAGCGACACGTTGTTTCCGGCCACGGCCATCCCCGGCGGTCGCAGCAACTTGCGCAAGCGGATGGAGGCCGACCCCGATCTCGACCGCGCCGTGCGGAAGCTGGTCGGCGAGCGGATCGCGCAGTCGGCCCGCGTGGCCATCGCCTCGAGCCGGAACTTCTCGAAGCTGGTCGGCAAGGGACTGCGCGAGGCGGCCGCCGAGCGAGACGTCGACCCGATCGACCTGGCCCTGGAGATCCACGACCGAGGCGGGGCGTCGGTCGTCAACTTTTCGCTCGACGAGGCCGACGTCCGCTACGTGATGGGCATTCCCTGGGTGGCCACGGCCTCCGACGGCTCGACCCTGCTCCCCACCGCGGGGCTCAGCCCGCACCCTCGCAGCTTCGGGACCTTTCCGCGCAAGATCGGGCATTACGCGGTCCGCGAGCAGGTGATCTCGATGGGTTGGGCCGTGCGCAGCGCCACGGGCCTGCCCGCCGACATCCTCGGGCTCGCCGAGCGCGGCTACCTCCGACCGGGCTACTGGGCCGACGTGGTCGTGTTCGATCCGGCCGAGCTGATCGACCGGGCCACGTTTGAAAACCCCCAACGGTACTCCACGGGAGTTCGGTATCTTTACGTGGCCGGCCGGTTGGCCCTGGAAGACGGCAAGCCCACCGGCGAACTCGCCGGCCGAGCCCTGCGGCACAAATCCATCTCGGGCCAATGAGCAACGCGACGAAACACGAGACCTTTTACCGATGGCCGATGGCACCCCCCTCGATGGCGGCATACGCCCCCGACCGCCAAGCCGGTCGGGTCGACAGATTCGCGTCGATTGACGGAACTCCGCAGGCCGAGAGACGATCGACGATGGGGCAACCGTTTCCCTTGCCCGCGGACTTGACTAGAATAGGTGCTTGTCGGCCGGTGGCCTTCAGGCCAGTTTTACGGCCGTTTCCATCTCGTTGGACACGTCACGGGCGACGCACCATGAATCGATCGAGCAGATTTCGGCGGCGACTGAGCCTGTTGGCCTGCGCCCTTCTTGCCTGGACGACCGTGACCGCGGGAACCTGGGCCTGGGCCGCGGAAGGCGAATCGAGTGGCGGGGGCGGCGGGGCTCAGCGCTACCTGGCGTCCTATGCCATCGTCTTCTTGTGCATCGGTCTGGGAGTGTTCACCGTCGTCACCACCGGTCGGCGCAGGGAACGCGAGAAAGGGGCAAAGCTCGAAGGCGTCGCCGCGGGCCCCGACTTGCTCAAGAAGGAGGCCGGCGTGCCCGTCGTCAGCCTGGGGATGCTCATCGCCCAGGTCAACAAGGCCCTGGGCAAGCCGAAGATCTCGCGGCGCGGCGACGACATCTACCGCGAGCTTGCTCAGGCGGGCAAGCTCTCCGAGGAGGATGCCGCCAAGGTCTATTCGATCTACGAGCACCCGGCGGGCCGATACGAGCTGGTTTCGCTCGACGGTCGGGTGATCGAGATCAAGACCCAACCCGTCGCGAAGAAGCCGGCCTGAGCCGCGTCGGCGGACGGTACCCCCGCATTTGCCAAGCGGGGCACCGCTGCCCGCGGGTCGTCGACGCCCCTGGGCCACGATCGCCGAAGTGCTCGAATCGCAGGCGCCTGCGTCACAAACGTCAAACGCGCCATGACCGGACAGGGCCCCGGCTTGGCCCCTTGGCTCCTCCGCCTGGGGCTTGCAACACAACTCCTTTTCATGCAAGGGCTTGCGACTCGCACAGTGTTGCGCGGCGGCGGCCCTCCGTTGGGGCGGGTTGCTTGCTGGACGGGCTGCCCCAGGCTAGCATACTGGATGGCGTCGTAGACCCACCAACGGCACGCGTGTGCCTTGTCGTGCAACTTCTCGTGGCAAGACGATGGACGGCAGCTACCAGCTTCTGGCCGCGCAGTATGTCCGGAAGCAGACCAGGCAACTCATCGGGCAACTCGACGGCGTGCGACAGGCCGACGACATCGAGTTCGTGCACCGGGCCCGGGTGGCGTCGCGGCGATTGCGGGCGGCCCTGCGGATCTTCGACGACTGTTTTGCATCGAAGAAGCTTGCGCGGTGGCGCCGCGAGATCCGCCGCCTCACCAAGGAACTCGGCGCCGCCCGCGACAAGGACGTCCAGATCGACTTCGTCGGCCGGTACCTGGCCGAGCTGCGGAACAAATCGTACCGGCCGGGGATTGCACGCCTCCTCCTGCGGCTCGAACAGGGCCGCCAGGCCATTCAGCCCGAGGTCGTCGAGGCCGTCGAGCGTTTTCAGCGCAAGGAGATCGCCGAGGAGATGTTCGCCGCAGCCCGCAAGACGCGGTCGAAGCTCAAGAAGCGCAAGGTTCCCAAGCAAAGCGACTTCCTCTTCCGCAAGGCCGAGAAGCACATCTGCGCCCGGCTCAACGAACTGATGCAGTTCGAGGACGGGCTCGAGTATCCCGACGACCAGCAGCAGCACCACGCCCTGCGCATTGCCGGAAAACGGCTCCGCTACACCATGGAGATCTGCCAGCCGGTTTACCAGGGCCGGCTCGACGAGTTCATCGGCGCGGTCAAACGCCTGCAGACCCTCTTGGGCGACGTGCACGACTGCGACGTGTGGGTTGCCGATCTGGCCCAGTTCTTGGAGGAAGAGCGCCGCCGGACCGTCGTGTACTTCGGGCACGACCGGGCCTTTCCCAAGTTCGCCGACGGGATCGAGTTCTTTCGCCAGGAGCGGCAGTCGCGCCGCCAGGAGCTTTTCGCGGAGTTGGTCGCCTTCTGGCACGAATTGGACCATGCGGGCGTGTGGGAAAGGCTCGTGCACACGGTGCAGTATCCCACGACGCCGGTCGAGCCCGAGGCCCCGTCCGACGCGCCGCGGCCCAAGTCGGCGTCCCAGCCCGCGCCGGCCGCCGCGCAAGGCAACGGCAAGGCGTCGGCCGGCCCGGTCCACGGCGATGGGGGGCCGAGGCACCCGCGTACCGACGCGGCGTCTTCGGCGCGGGGCCCGCACGACCTTTCTCCCGAGACCCGCTCCACGGCGATCCCCGGCGCCGGCGGGCCGGTAAGATCGGAATCGTAATCTGCCATGGATCGAAGCGAAACGCCTGCGCAAACCGCTTCCGGATCGAAGACCGTGGCGGCCATCGACGTGGGCTCGAACGCCATCCGCATGGTCGTGGCCCAGGTCTTGCCCGGCGGAAGCATCGAGGTGCTCGAGCGGCTTCAGCGGGCGGTCCGCATGGGGCAAGACACGTTTCGTCGCGGTCGTCTGGGCGGGCAGGTGATGCGGGCGGCCGTTTCGGTCTTCCGCGATTACCGCCAGATCCTCGATCTCTACCGCGTCGAGCGGATTCGAGCCGTGGCCACCAGCGCGGCCCGCGAAGCGGTCAACGCCGACACGTTTCTCGACCGCATCTTCATGGCGACCGGATTGAACGTCGAGCTGATCGGCACCTCGGAGGAGAGCCGGTTGACCGTCTCCGCCGTTCGCCAGGCCGTGGGCCGGGCCCTGGGGGTCGATCGCGGCGAGACCCTGATCGCCGACGTGGGCGGCGGCAGCACCCTGCTGACCCTGCTCGAAAAAGGCGAGATCGTCAACTCCCAGAGCCTCCGCCTCGGGTCGATCCGGTTGCAGGAGATGCTGGCAACCGCGGGCGAGGCCCCCGAGCGTTCGGCCGACGTGCTCCGCCAGCACCTGGCGCGAGTCATCGCGTCGACCCGGACCACACTCCCCTTGAAAGACGTCCGCTCGTTCGTGGCCGTTGGCGGCGACGCCCGTTTCGCGGCCCGGGAGGTCGGCAGACCGACCGACTCGGCCCATCTCTACGCGGTCGATCGAGGCCGGTTCGATCTGTTGGTCCGCCGCTGCCAGCGCTACTCGACCGAAGAGCTGGTCAAGCGTTACGGGCTTCCCGTCGCCGAGGCCGAGACGCTCATCCCCGCGCTGCTGGTGTATCAGAACCTGCTGCACAGCACGAACTGCAAGCAGATGATCGTCTCGCACGTGTCGATGCGCGACGGGCTGCTTCTCGACCTGGCCCGCTCGGTGACCGGGCAGGAGGACGAAGCGCTTATCCAGGGCGTGATCCACTCGGCCAAGGCATTGGGCGAGAAGTATTGCGTCGATTTCGCCCATGCCGAGAACGTCGCCGAGCTTTCCGTGCGGCTGTTCGACGAGCTGCAGGCCGACCACGGGCTGGGCCCGCGCGAGCGCTTGCTGCTTCGCGTGGCCGGGTTGCTGCACGAAGTCGGTTCCTTCGTCGAGATTCCCGCCCATCACAAGCACAGTTATTACCTGATTTCCCATTCGGAGATCTTCGGGCTCAACCGGGTGGAAACCGACCTGGTCGCGCACGTCGCCCGCTATCACCGCCGCAGCGGCCCCAAGCCTTCGCACGTCGAGTACGTGGCGCTGCGGCGCGAGCAGCGCGTGGTGGTCAACAAGCTGGCGGCGATCCTCCGGGTCGCCGACGCCATGTCGCGGGGCCGCCCCTATCCGGCCCGGAGCCTGCGCCTGGAGCGCGAAGGCGACGATTTGATCATCCACGTGCCGGGCGCCACGGACCTGATCCTCGAAAAGCGCGCCCTGGCCATCAAGGGCGACCTCTTCGCAGACATCTACGGAATGCGAGTCCGCCTCGAAGAAGCCTGATCGAGCGGTCGGCTTCGGCGAATCGCCAAGGACGCAATACACCATGGGTAAGAAAAAGACCGCCGCGTCGGAACGATACATCAACCGCGAGCTGAGCTGGTTGGAGTTCAACGATCGGGTGCTCCGCGAAGGGCTTTCCGCCGACCTCCCGCTGCTGGAACGCCTGAAATTCCTGGCCATCGTCAGCGCGAACCTCGACGAGTTCTTCATGATTCGGGTGGCCGGGCTTCGCCAGCAGCGTGCCGCCGGGGTGCGCAAGCGCGACCTGGCCGGGCTCACGCCCGCCCAGCAGCTCGAGGCGATCAGCCGCCGCGCCCACCGCATGGTCGATGAGCAGACGGCCGGCATCCGGCAGGCCTTCGTCGAGCTCGCCCAGCACGGCATTCACCTCGTGCGCCGGGCGGATTGGACGGCCGAACAGCATGCGTACCTCGAGTCGCACTTCGCCGGCGAGATCCTCCCGGTTCTGACCCCCTTGGCGATTCAGGACCTCGACCCCGGCCCGCTTCTGCCCGGCATGCAACTGCACGTGGGGCTGGTGATCGTCCCGCGGCGCGCCGACGGCGGGGCCGAGAAGATCGCCGTCATCCCCGTCCCCAGCCAGTTTCCGCGGTTCATCGCGCTGCCCGATGAAGGCGACCTGCGCCTGGTGCTGCTCGAAGACGTGATCGCCGCGCACGCGGGGCGCCTGTTTCCCGGGTACGAGGTGTCGGCGTCGGCCGTGTTTCGCATCACGCGCGATGCCGACGTGGCCATCCAGGACGACGACGCGAGCGATCTGTTGAACGTGGTCGAAGACGCCGTGCTGGCCCGGCGGCGGCGGGCGGCCGTGCGCCTGGCCGTGTCGGCCGGCCCCGATCCTCGCTTGAGGAAGTGGCTCGTCGAATGGCTCGACCTGCGCGCCGACGACGTGTACGAGATCGACGGCATGCTCGACGCCACGGCCCTTTGGGAGATCGCCGGCCTGCCCGGCTACGACGCGCTGAAGATCCCCGACTGGCGCCCCCAGCCGCCCCGCGACCTGATCGGCGCCGACGACCTCTGGCAGGCCGTCCAGGAGCGCGACGTCATGCTCTTTCATCCCTACGAGAGCTTCGATCCCGTGATCCGGCTGATCGAACAGGCCGCCGACGACCGCGACGTGCTGGCCATCAAGCAGACCCTCTATCGCACCAGCGGCGACTCGCCCATCGTGCGGGCGCTGGAGCGGGCGGCCGAAAACGGCAAGGAGGTCACCGTCCTGGTCGAGCTCAAGGCCCGCTTCGACGAGGCGCGCAACGTCGTCTGGGCCCGGCGCCTCGAGGATGCCGGCTGCCACGTGATCTACGGAATCGCCGGGTTCAAGACGCACGCCAAGGCGCTGTTGATCGTCCGCCGCGAGTCGGGGCGCATCCGGCGCTACGTCCACTTGTCGACCGGCAACTACAACGACAAGACCGCCCGCCTCTATTCCGACGTCGGCCTGTTCACCTGCGATCGCGACATCACGGCCGACGTGGCGGCCCTGTTCAACCTGCTCACCGGGTATTCCGAAGCCGTGGGATGGTCGAAGCTGACCGTCGAGCCCGTCCAGCTCAAACGCCGCTTCGTCGCCCTGATCGAGCGCGAGGCCGAGGTCTCGACGCCCGACCGCCCCGGGCTCATCCTGGCCAAGGTCAACTCCCTCCAGGAGGAAGACATCTGCGAGGCCCTGTACCGGGCCAGCAAGGCCGGCGTGCAGATCCTGCTCAACGTTCGGGGCATCTGCTGCCTGCGCCCGGGCGTCAAAGGGCTCTCCGAGAACATCGAAGTCCGCTCGATCGTCGATCGCTATCTCGAGCACGCGCGGGTTTTCTACTTCCGCAACGGCGGCCACGAAGAGGTCTACATGTCGAGCGCCGACTGGATGCGCCGCAACCTCGACAAGCGCGTCGAGATCATCTTTCCCGTCACCGATGCCCGGCTGCGGCGGCGCCTCGTCGAAATCCTGGGCGTCTACTTCGCCGACAACGTCAAGGCCCGGCGGCTCCTGCCCGACGGCACCTACGAGCCCGTTTCCCGAAAAGGCCCCAGGGTTCGCGCCCAGGAAAAATTCTACAACGACGCGGTCGAGGCCGTCCGCGCGGCCGAGCAGTCGACCGAGCGGTTCAAGCCGCTGGTTCGCCCCGCGGATGATACCGCCGCCGACAAGGGCGCGTAAAGGGCGGGCCGGCCGACCTCACGCCAATTCGTCGATCACGGTGAACCCGATCAGCCCGGCGAGGTCGTCGATCCGGTCGCGAAAATCGCCGAAGGTCGCACAGCGGTGCACGCCGTACTTGTCGGGATAGATGGTTCGCTGGATCTTCCTGGCGTCAGACACTGACGCGACGATCTTGGTCCGTCACATCATGGTGTAGAAGTGGTCGCCGTACAGCGCGCGGCGTGTGAGCATGGGCACCGTTCGGCCCGTGTGCACGAGGATCTCTTTCGTCGCTACGTCGACCTGCCACATGGTCACGGGCTCGTCGCCGGGGTAGAGAATCCACGAGGCGGCCGACCCGCCCGTCGCCGACCGGGCCCGGACGGGCCGCTCCCGGTGGTCGGTGAGGATGTAGGGCACCCGGCGCTCGTCGCCCCACGGGTTCCACGGCCCCTCGCAGTGCTGAACGATCGAGGTGTTGTTGTACGGGTCGACCGAAAAATCGCCCAACATGCTGGGCCGGCCGTAGGCGTATTGCAGCAGCATCTCGCTCAGCAGGATGTTCAGGTGCGACTGGCACTTGGCCACGACGTTGTGAAGCTGGAACTCCGAGGTCGCCAGGGCCGGCGTCACGTAGTCCTCGCGCCGCGGATTGCGCACCAGGGTGCGGATGTGAAAGGCCATGCTCGTGGCCTCGTACTTCTCCATGAGCATCCGCATCGCCAGATACACCTTGGCCGACCGCACGACCTCCGACTCGATCGTGTGGATCATCTTGTCGGCGTCGCGAATCCACCGCCGCGCGATCGCGCCGGCCTCGTCGCTGTCGTTCTCCCAGAGGTTGCGGATGTCGGGATCGTCGGCGACTTCCTGGGTGCCGATCTTCGTCACCCGCGCCCCGAACGCGGCGTCGATCGCGCCGAGGATCGTCTCGTTGTAGTCGGCCGGCATGTTCTTGCGCACGTCGCCGTAGGTGACGTTCACGTACGGCGAGTCGGTCACCGTGAGGATGTGCTCGCTCTTCAGACGCTTCAGCGCCTTGATCAGCTTGATCTTGTCGACCAGATCGGCGAACATCCGCTCGGTGACCTTCGGATCGGCGCAGAACCGCCACGGATCGAGAAAGGCGTCGATCGTGCGGTTCTCCTTGTACAGCGGAAAGGGGACGTTCATGAAGTCGTTCACGATCGACACGTTGATCGTGGGCAGCCCGCTCCGCAGCAGGTCGTAATCGGCCGGGCGACCGCAGACGACCACGCCGTCGTAGTTCGACGCCTTGAGGTCCTTCACCTCGTTGAGCACCGAAGCCAGGCGGACCCCGCGCGTCAGGTCGCGCACGACGAACTCGACCCCGTCGCACGCCTCCTGGAGCCGCCGAGCGATCTCGGCGTTCGTCGTGGGCTTCAGGTCGGTGTCGTCGGCCGAGGGCGCGGTGCCGAGAAACACTACGTAGATCTTCGCCGGGTCGCGGTTCGGCGGGCCCTCGGGCGCGAATCCCGACGCCCCGGGCGCGCCGAGCGCACAGGCGCCCAGCGCGCCCGATGTCGCCTTCAAAAAGTTGCGGCGTGTGGTCGGGGACATGATTTCCTCCTCGGTTCGTTGCGGGAGAGATGAGCCGTCACCACAGGAATCCGTTTCTGCCGATCGCTCGCAGGCACCGGCCGAGCGCGTGCCTTGCGTGCTCTCTGTTGTAGTGCCGCCGCCGTCGTCGTGCCAGCCTTCCCCGGCCCCAACGGGAAGAATCGCGATGCTGCGCAACACGATCGTGCATCGGGCCGCGCCATGCAAGTCCCTCGTTCACGGCGCGGCACGCTGCGCGGAGGGGCCAGCCCACGCGCGACCCACCATCGAGGTGGTTCTGCGGGCTCGCAAGCACGCTCCACCGTGACGTCACGCGCCGGATGTGTTATCCTGCGCTCATGCGCAAACGGCCCGCGCGTTCACGAGCAGCGACTGCACACCGCCCGTTGAGGACCACGATGAGAACCGCCGCATGGACTTGTGTCTTCCTCTTGCTCGCGACCGTTTCTACCGGTCAGGAGGAATCTTCCCGTGAGACTCCCGACCCGTTCGACGGCTCCAACGTGCTCCCGAACGCGGGGTTCGAACTCGACCTCGACGGCGATGGCCGGCCCGACGCGTGGCGGAGCGGCGACTGGAAGACCGGCAGCCAGGTCGCGTGGGATACGGCGGTCGCGCACACCGGCAACGCCAGTGTCCGCATCGACTGCGCGACCGACACGCAGAGGGGGTCGTTCTCGCTGCGCCCTGCGGTCGGGGCGGGGCCGTGGATCTTCGACGCCTGGTACCGCACCGAGCGCATGGAGGCCGCGCCGAAGACGGGGCCGGTTGCGCGTCTCATCGCCGTCGACGACGAGGGAACCCAGTGCGGCGTGTTCCATGCCTACGGCGAACCGACCGACGGAGCGTGGCGCCAGGTCGCCGTGACGTTCGATCTGCCCGCCGGCGCCAAGCACGTCAACCTCGACTTGTTCAACTTCTTTGCCGAGGGAAGCGTCTGGTGGGACGACGTGTCGCTCCGCTTCGATGCGGCCGAGGTTCGTCGGCGCGAGGAGCACCGGCGGCTCGAGGCGGAGCGCACGAAGCAGGCCGCCGACATCATCGACGGCGTCGCCGAGGCCGTCGAGCAGTTGCCCGAGACGACGACCGAGCACAAGCTCAAGAAGGCCGTGCTGCGGTGGGCGATCGACGACGCGCGCGCGTCGCTCGACGCGGGCCTCGGCACCTCGGCCGGAGAGGTGCTTTCGGACGTCGAGGCCCACCTGACCAAGCAGATCGGCCGCCGCGTCGAGCCGCCGGAAGATCTGCTGCCCCCCATCAAGGACTTCGACGACAATCCCTATGCCCGGGGCCTGCTGGGGCGCGTGCGTTCGGTGCGCAACTCGAAGACGCTCTACCAAAAGGGCGACGAGGGCTACGAGCAGATCGACAACGCCTGGACCTTCAGCAGCATGGGCAACAGCCTGTACGTCGCCGCCTGGGGGCTGTGTTGCCCCGACAGCCCGCACGCGGCCGACCCCGACTTGCTGGTCGGCGTGCTGCGCCTCATGCAGGCCGTGTTCCAGAACCACCGCGACGGCGACTTCAACCCGGGACGGGAGGCGGTCTACGGCTACGATCCGAACATCAATCGCTTCTGTTTCGTTCCCACCTTCGAGGCGTACCTGCTGCTGACCGCGACCTACCCCGACCTGGTGTTGCCCAGCAAGCGGGCCGAATGGCTCGCCTCGGCCCGGGTCGCGACCGAGTTCCAGATCGACACCTACGGCGCCCGCGCCGACGAGGAGCCGCCCCACTGCTACTACGCCAACATGGACGTTCACTACATGCTCATGCTCGAGCTCGCCTCGCGCATGTTCGACTCGCCTCGATACCACGAACAGGCCGAGCGATTCTGCCGACTCACCGCGGAGGCGCTCTACCCCGACGGCGCGTTCGCCTACCACGGCTTTCAGAACGAGTGCTTCACCTACCACAAGATCAACGTCGCCCACCTGGCTCGCTATTGGCAGCTCACCGGCAGCGCGTTGGCGCGCGACACGGTCGTCAAGAGCCGGCCCTACTATCCCTACAACGTCGAGCCGGGCGGGGTGCCCGAGTACTACACCGACTGCTTCTGGAAACATTACTGGAGCGGCATGTCGCCCCTGGGCCCCGAGATCGTCGCCGGCATGACGGGCTGCCCGCACAACCGCCGAATCGCCAAGGACGAACTCCGCTGGGACCAGCCCAACGGCTACTACGCCATCTACGCCGCCTCGCTCTACCGGCCCGACATCGACGACGAGCCCCTGCCCGACAACTATCTCCTCTACGACCGCAACGTCGAAGGCCCGCGGGGCCGCTTCGGGCGGTGGAGCTTCGGCGGCACCACGCGATTCTTCGGCGAGGGCCAGCAGGGCAAGGACACCTTCGTCGGCGGCATGGTCGTCGACGAGCCGACGCGCCGTTACCCGCTGAGCGCCGCCCTCCAGGTCGTCACGAGCCAGTATCGCCTCGAGCCCCGCAAGCCCGACGAGGGCAACGGCCGACGCTGGCGCGAGTGCCGCTACCTTTCGCAAGAGGAGCGCAACGCCGTGACGATCGCCGGCGAGTTCGCCGCGCTCACGACGCGCTATCGCATCCAGAACGTGGCCTGGGGCGGCAAATCGACGCTCACCGACTGGGCCGGCAATCAGCAGTGGATCCTCACGCCCCATCGGCTCGTCGGCGTGCTCGAAATCGAGCCCCTGAGCGACCAGCAGGCCTACTCGATCCACGGCCGCATCCGCTTCGGACTCGAGAAGGAGATCGTGCGCGACGACGACGCGCGGTTCCGATACGGCGCGCTGGTCTGCCGCCTGCACGAGCACAACTACGCCGACGTGATCACCGAGAGATCCGAAACGTTCTACCTCGACAAGCCCGAGAAGTTCCGCAGCATGGAGATCGTGCTGCGCGACGAGGCATCCCTCGAGACCGGCGAGCAGGAGCCGATCACCTACGCCCGGGGCACGCGGCAGTTCTTCACGGTCGAAGTGCGGCCCGATTGGTCGAAGCCCGCCGATTGCGTGCGGCGGATCGCGACGCCCGAGGGGCTCCGCGCTCTGGAAGTCGGCGCCGACGGCCGATGGCTGCTGTTGGTGCACAACGCCGCCGAGACGACGCTCGCGCTGGACACGGTGCTGCCGTGGGCCCAAGCCCCCCTGTCGCTGCACACCGGCGGCAGCCACTCACCCGCGCCCAAGCCGTTCGACGCAACCGACGGCCGAGTCAAGCTCGACGTGCCCGCGCATTCGCACGTCGTGCTTGAAAAATCGCCGTAGCCTTGGCACGAGCCGCTCGCGGCATCCGGCGCCTCGTCCCGGAATGCCCCGATCGGCGTCCGTCGACCAACTGGCGGTCGCCGCCCATCCGAACGATAATGGGGCCGGTCGCGTTCACCCGTCCGCCGCCGGCCTGCCAGAAGGATGCCCCATGTTGCGTGCGATCCGCTTGATTCCGGCCGTCTTCGTTCTTCTTTGCGGCAGTGCGTCGCCGGCCTCGCCGCCGCCCGCGCGCATTCCGGGAGCCAACGCCGTCGACGCTTATCGCGTGCGCTGGTGGGGCACCGAGGGGTCGCAGTACGACCGGCCGATCCACCACGTCATGCGAATCGACAACGGGCGCTTCGAGCTGCGACACGGCATCGTGCCTGGGCGCCCGCTGGCCGACTACCGCCTGCCCTACTGGCCGATCCGCAGCTTCGTGTCGGTGGTCGACGGGGATATGGAACTGCCCCACGTCCCGCGCATCCGCTACGCGCGGGAGGGCAAACTCCGCACGCAGAGCCTCGTCGTCCATGAAGGATTCGATCTGGCGACCACGGGCGATGCCGACGTGCTGCGGATCACGAATCGCGGAAATCGTGCCTCGGTCGTGCAGGAGCACCTCTTCATCGTGCGCAAGGACGACGCGGCCGTCGAGGTCGTCGTGCGGACAACCAACCGAGACGAAGGGCAACTACGCGACGTGGCGCAGGAGGTTTCGTACCGGCAGGACTTCAACTGGAGTCGCTTCGGCGCGGCCGGTGCATCGGGCGACTACGAAGCCGTGACGGCTCCCCGCGAGGACCGCGCAGCGGCCTTCTTCGCCTTTTCGTCCGGCATGGCGCGGGGTTACGAGTTCATCGCCGGCGACGGCTGCGAATTGACGTATCGGCTCGATGCCGAGCTGAATGGCTGGCAAGTCCTGGTGACCGCGCGCCAAGCCGAATTGAAGCCGGGCGAGTCGCTCGAGTCGCGTCACGCCCTCCGCGTGCTCGACGGCGTGCCCGGCCGCGTCGCCGCGCTCCGGGGCAGGCCGAAAAACGATTCGCGCGACCTCCGGTTTTCGACGCTCGACGACTTGCCGTGGAAGCAGGCCCCGGTCGATCCACGTCGCCGCGTCACGTTGTCGGAGGTGATCGCCGGCATGAACCGGGCCAAGGTCCGCGGCTTGAATCTCCGCACCAGCCCGGCCCGCGCCCTCGACGACCTGGAGACCATGAAGCAGTGGGGGGCCAACCTGGTCATTCTGCCGCTGGGCAACGTGAAAGGGCTGGGCGAGCGAGTCCGGCGCGCGCACGAACTCGGAATCGAGGCGTTGGTTCAGGGCAGCGGGGCTTACCACAAGGGACCGCCCGACTTCGGGCCGCTGTGGCAGCAGGACCTTTCCCCCGAGCAGACGCCCGACTCCTACGGTCAAGACGAAGACCATTACTATTGGCACGCGCCTCTGCCGCCGCGCGACTTCGAGGCCGATTTCGGCCATCCCATGGCCGAGGCGACGCAGGAGGAAAAAGTGCTCTACGGGAGCCGCTGTTTCCGCGACAAGTGGGCGTCGGTCCTCCGCGGCGTGCGCGAGCATGCGCCCGAGGGAAACATCTGGTTCTACACCCCGGCTCCCGGCATTGCACGCGTCGAACCCTTCGACGGCTACGACGTTTTCATCCGCACCGTGGCCGAACTGGGCGAGCCGCTGACCGTGTTCCCCTTCTACTACGGCATCGAATACAACCAGGCGGAATACATGGTGCGGCGGTGGAAGGACGGGGGCGTATCGCGCGTCGTGTTTCTGCCGATGCGCGGATTCCTCGCCAGGCCCAGCCAGTTCTTGCGCGTCGTCACGGCCGCGCGCCGCGGCGGGGCCGACGGCGCCTGCGGGTTCTCCTTCGCCGTGGGGGAAGAGCAGCCCGAAAACGCCTGGCAATGGAAGTCGGTGATGCTGGCCGCCTGGGCGAACTTTCCCACAACTGAACTCGACGCCGTTGCGTTCATCGACGAGCCCGCGGAACTGGTCGAGGCCCTGGCGTCTCTGCCCGTGGCCGTGACCAACGAAGCTTCGACCGACCTCGGCGCAGCGGAATTCGTCGCGAGGCTCAACGCGCTGGTGCCGCGAGGCGCGCGCCTCGCCGAAGCAGCGCCCGGAATTGACCGGCCGGACCGCTTGTTGGTTCGAATCGGCGGCCCGGAGGTCGTGTCGGCCGGCGACTGGCCCTTCCGCTTCGAGAACGACCACCCCGCTTGCTCCCAGGGCGTGATCCAGATGTCCGGCCGGGTGGTGAGCCTCTGCGGCCGCGACGCCGCGACGATCGCCGGCGCCATGGCCCTGTTTGCCCGCTTCGCCGAGCTTGCCCGGGCCGAGGCAGGTGGATGACCTCGACCGACAAGGCGCAGGAGACTTTCGATCCGGCCGGCGGTCGCCGAACCGAACGTCGTGCAGACCAACCGAGAAGAAGCCGCCGATGAAACCGTTTGATAACGCTCAGGTAAGAAAGGACCAAACGATCATGACCGTTTCGCATCGTCAAGTCGCCGTCTTCCTTTTTCTGGCCGCAGGCTTCGCCGGTTTTCTCGCGCACCCGGTCGGCACCGCGCCCGTCGTGGCGGGCGAGCTGAATCTCGGCGCGGCGTGCGTCAAGATCACCCCACCCGTGGGAATCCCCATGGCCGGCTATTACAGCCGCCGCGACAGCGAGGGGGTCTTGGACGACATATACGCCAAGGCGGTGGTCCTCGACGACGGCCCGACCCGCGTGGCGATGGTCGCGTGCGATTTGATCGGGCTGCCGCGCTCGATCGTCCTCGAAGCCCGGCGGCTCGTGGAAGAGCAAACGGGCATCGCCGCCGATCACGTGATGATCTCGGCGACGCACACGCACACCGCCCCCGTGGTCGTCGGCGCCTCGTCGCGCGACGAGGCCGCCACCGGCGGCAGCGAGCAAGGACTACGCGAGGCAACTGCCGAAATGGATCGGCCGGGCGGTGGCCGAGGCCGACCGGCGCCGCGCGCCGGCCCGCGTTTCCTACGGCAGCGAGAACGAAACGAAGCTGTCGTTCATCCGGCGATTCTGGATGAAGGACGGAGCCGTCGGCTGGAACCCCGGCGTCAACAACCCCGACACGATCCGGCCCATCGGAACGATCGATCCCCAGGTGAACGTCGTCTACGCCGAGACGATCGGCCGGGCGTCGTCCGCGCCGGCCGAGCGCATGGCGCCCGACGGAAGCCGCCCCGCCGCCAAGCCCGACAAGACGCCCCTGTTGACCTACGTCAACTTCGCCCTGCACTTGGACACGACGGGCGGCGTCATGATCTCGGCCGATTTTCCCGCGACCCTTTACCGCCTGCTGGCCGACTACAAGGGTCCGGAGATGGTGACGATCTTCGCCAACGGGGCGTGCGGGAACATCAACCACATCAACGTCCGTTGGCCGGCCACGCAGACCAGCCCCGAGGCGGCCAAACGGCTGGGAACGATCCTCGCGGCCGACGTGCTCAAGGTCTTCCCCGATTTGAAGCAGGTCGACGACGTGACGCTGGGCGTTCGCACCGAGGTCGTCGACTTGCCGCCGGCAACGCACTCCGACGACGAGCTTCGCCGGGCCCGCGAAATCGCCGCCGCCGGCGGGGCGGGCACGCCCTTCCTCGAACGGGTCAAGGCGTATCGCATCCTCGACGTCGAGGCGAGGCGGGGCAAGCCCTTCGACGTCGACGTTCAGGTGTTCACGCTCGGACGCGAAATCGCCTGGGTCGCGCTGCCGGGCGAAGTCTTCGTCGAGCTCGGGCGGAGCATCAAGGCCGCCTCGCCGTTCCGCCAGACCAACGTCGTCGAGCTGTCCAACGGGCGCCCCGCGTACATTCCCCACCGCTCCGCGTTCTGCGAGGGCCAGTACGAGGTCGTCAGCTCCCGCTATGCCGAAGGCGCGGGCGAAATGCTCGTGACAACCGCCATTCGCTTGCTCGAGGAGTTGTACCCCGACGCCCCGTGAGCGACGATCCCCGCGAAGCGACCGCCTCGTGCCCCAAGACCCCGCGCCCTCGGTGCCGGCTCGCACGGAAGGCAATCAAACGGCCGCGGCCCGTCTATTCCAACCGGCTTCCCGTTGGCCACACCTCGATCGTCACATGGGATAGGGGAACGCTCTCGGGCAGCATCTTCCGGTAATCCGCCGGCGACTTGGGATCGTCCGTGGCGACCGAAAGGACGAGGCAGTATCGGCCGGGCGCGATCGCCCAAAGGTGAAGGTCGACGACGGCGTCGCCGCGGCTTTCGATGCTGCGACGAATCGACGCGCGCATCGGCCCCGGGCCTTGCCGGTCGAGCAGCACGCGGCTCGTGGTGTTCAACAAGCCCAGCGACCACCGGGCGACGAGGATCGACCCAACGATCCCCATGACGGGATCGAGCCAGCTCCACCCCAGGTACTTCCCTGCCAGAAGGGCGAAGATTGCCAGAAGCGAGGTAAGCGCGTCGGCAAGAACGTGCAGGTACGCCGAGCGGAGGTTGTGGTCGTCGTGGTGATCGCCTTCGTTCCCCGCGACGTCGTCGTGATGGTGATCGTGGCCGTGATTCGATTCGACCCCCAAAATCCACACGGACAGTCCGTTGACGAGCAGCCCGACGACCGCCACGAGCAGCGCCTGGTCGAAGGCGATGGGCACCGGCTCGATCAGGCGGTCGACGCTCTCCCAGGCCATCAGCAGCGCGAACAACGCCAACAGAATCGCGCCCGTGTAACCCGCCAGCGAGTTGACTTTGCCCGTCCCGAAAGCGAACCGCTCGTCCCGCGCCCGTTTTCGCGCGTAGACGTAAGCGACCATCGCGATGGCAAGCGCCGTCGCGTGGGAGGCCATGTGCAGGCCGTCGGCCAACAAGGCCATCGAGCCGTAGACGAGGCCCGCGACGACCTCGAGCACCATGGTCGCGGCCGTCAACAGCACGACGATCAGGGTGCGCGCCTCGCCCGGCTTCTTCGCGTCCTGTCCGAACGTGTGGTCGTGTTCCCAGGGCTCCACCCGATGCTCCTCCGTTGCCTGCGCGGGCGGGCGATGGAAGCCCCCTGCCCAACACGGTGGCGCAGACCGACCGGCCAACTCCGCGTCTTGCGCCTCGTCGAATTATACGACCCCGCCGAACACCCGAGGGCTTTCGAAAACGGAAGCTCCTTCGATCGCAGCCGAAGAAGGGGCCGAAGCGGGACGGAACGAGCCCGGCTTCAGGGACGGCTTGAGCGTCTCGAAGCGGTACTCGATCTCCGCGACATCGTCGTCGCTCAGCGTCAGTTCCGAAAAGATGGGCGAGGCGGGCACGGTTCGGCCGGGCCCGTACTGGCGGGACACCATCGTCTGGAACACGCCGCGCTTCTTCCATAGGTACAGATGGGGACCGCGCAGGCCCCCGCCCGGATGGGTCTGGCTCAGGTTCGTCATCAGCAGGAACTTCCCGTACGCGTCGGCAAGGGCCCCGGGGTCCGAGTCGCTTTGCTGAAGTTCCCAGATGCGGGTGAGGAGGTCGGCGTAGACGGCGCGCTCGGTGATCAGGCCCTCGGTGCCCAGACGCGACTCGTAGAGCCAGCCGAACCCCCCGCGAGCGCTAAACACGCAGCGGATGGGCGGGCGGGCCGCGACCAGGGCGCGCGTGCGGGCGATCACGGGGTTCGCTTCCTCCTTGACGTAGCCGAAGTGCGGGAACTTGCCGGCCAGTTCGATCAACAGTTCCACCGAGGGCACCGGCCCCTTGTACGCCACCCCGCCGGTGGTCTGAAGGATGACCGGCCGCTTCGCGACCGAGGCCAACGCATGCCAGTACCGGCGCAGGTCGTCTTCGGTCGTGCCCGAGTCGGGCGGGCGCGAGATGATCGCCGCCGGCCCGAGCTTCTCGGCATGCTCGGCATAAACGAGCATGTCGGCCGTGTCCTTCCCCTGCACGCCCAGACACAGGGCCGTGCGCAAGCCCCGAGCCGCCTCGGCCAGCACCTCCATGCCCCGGAGCTTCTCGTCGGCGCTCAGCAGATCGACGCTGTCGCCCGACTGGGGCCAGATCATCCCGGGGCAGCCGCACCAGTCGACGAAGCGGGCCGCGTTGGCCAGCGCCTCGAAGTCCACCGCGCCCGATGCCGTGAACGGTGTCGAAAGAATGGGAAACGGCCCTCGGATCCTCGGGTCGGCGTCGCCGCCCGCGCCGAGCCCCGCGGCCCGGCCGCGCCGGCCCAGAAACGTTCCGGCCATCAGGGCCGATGCGCCGCCCATGGCGCCGGTGAGCATGCGTCGTCTCGTGATGTGGGTCTCGGTCGACACGATCTACCTCCGCTGGTGATTATCTCGCTCCAGTCAAGCAACCATTCTCGATGCAATCGGAGAAACCTCGCTCCACGGCGCTTCGCGGCCTTGGTCCACCGTCATGGCAAGCAAGCGCCTGGGCAACGATTGCCCTTGGTTCCGGCAAGACGGCCCCGGCTTCGACCGAAGCCTGTCTTGTCGCGATGGCATCCCATCGTCGTTCGAGTGTATCCCCAACACCCCCATCCGTCGAGGGCCTTGCCGGCATGACGTCCGACCCAGGTGGTCGCCCGCCCGAGACGAACTCGATGCGCCCCGTCGACGGCAACATCCGAGTCTGCCGCTGATTCACGCTCCACCCGAACGAGCCATTGACGACAACGTGCCCGACGCGGCACGGGCGGAGCCAGGGACACACGTGCGGTGCCCACCCAACTTCCCCCGAGCGCCGGGGTAGGACGGATGCCTGACACGGCCGCCGGACGGTGGAAACCGAGCACGCCGACGTCCCAGAATGACGTCACAAGGCCGCCGCGGCCCTCCGCGTCACTCTTGCGGTCAAGACAACGGACGCGCGAGCCCTTTAAGAGCGTCCCCGGAGACATGCAATCCCAAGCAGGAGCTTGGGCAACGAGGAAATGGATCTCGTTGTTTTTCAATCTGCCAGCACATACTCGGTCACATCGAGGTCGTCCTTCTCAGGACCAAGAAGCAGAAACAGGCGATTGCCCTTTCCCTGAAACCGAACGTGCCAATGTCGAACCCCTCCGTCCTTATCAGGCGACGTGTAAAGCACGTTCATGTTCTGCGCCAGGATTCCGTAGGGCAGTAGCACGACTCGCTGGGAGTTGGCGAGAGTGAACGCGCACCTTGCGTCGGCGTGTTGCTCCAATGATTCCTTCGTTGAGCGAGTTAACCCAAACCAGTAGTCATAGTCCTTCCGGTTGTGTTCCTTCGACACTTGGACGGAGAAAACGACAGACTCATCTTCCAGAGACCATAGGATACGAGAGATCTTCTTGAGGGGTGTTCCAAAACGCTTAGTGAGCAGACGAAGTGAATACGCACGAAGCGTGGCTCCCTCGTCGGCGTCTGAATCATCCCGTTCGTCGGATTCAATCTCGGAGTCATCAACAGGAATCGCAACGTTCAGCCGCCATAGTTGTCTCAGCTTGTCAAGCAACTCGTTCTGTCGCCGTTCAACGACGACGACAGTCCACTCGTCTTCTTGCACTGCGTGTGTCGTCAGCGGAAATGGTGAGATGCCTCCCTTCGTGAAGTAGGCAGTCTTCTTCTTCTCAAACTCGTAGTTGCTGGCGCTGCTGTTCTTTCGATGGTTGAGAAGTAGGAGATTACCCAGGCGATGTACCCAGTGGTCCCGCTCGGCCTGGGTTGGGAACCAACTGCACCATTCGCTGTCGGCGGGCGGCTTTTGGGGCAGCACATGCTCAATGGAAATGACACTGTGCTCGTAAGTCGCACTGCCGTCCGATAGGGCTGAATCGAGCCGCAAGAGAATGTAGAGGCGCCGTTTGGGAACCTGTCGGTAGACATCTCCGTTTAATTCCTTCAAGAAAAGGCGGCATTCGTCGTCCGAAAGCTGCAAGGGTGATTCGGCACCGTACAGATCGGTCCCTTTCTCTATGCCGTCGAGCAACCGCCCATATCGCTCGATACGTTCGTTGATTCCGTACCGGCAGATCATCAAAAACGCAGCCAACCGTTCCAGGTCAGTGAAGAACCGATGCAGAGCATTCGAGTCTGATCTGTTGCGGGCGAGATACAGAATTGCGGGCGGAATCCAG
>Ga0334894_1000483_pt1 | contig 47416 bp, 37 predicted proteins | sample GraSluR3_MG_6_FD_207225 | JGI IMG/M metagenome (GOLD analysis project Ga0334894, IMG submission 207225) | Sludge microbial communities from methane-producing bioreactor in Wageningen University, Netherlands - Granular Sludge_12_05 R3 | ecosystem: Engineered > Bioreactor > Anaerobic >...
TTGTTGTCTGAAATACCTCATGGTTTTGGTTGTGTTCATGATCATTCGTCTGTCAAAGATGATAATGCATATCAATGCATATCTTGATGTATTTTTATGAATCAAATTGGAATTTTGAAATTGCCTCATCAAGCTGTCTTTTCCCCATTGAGAGGTACCCAGTATCGATTAGGTAGAAGGAAATCCCCTTATGGGAAAACCTTCTTGTCAGGGATTTATTTACGTAGGTTCTGAAAAAAGCTCTCCCTTGATTCCGTACATCATGGTTCCCTGCTATTGTATGGGTTGGAATTTGCAATGACTCTACAAACCGGGCATACTCTTGATACTCTTCCTCCAAAGAGTCTTGGGTACTGTCGCCAAGGTTTATGACAAAATCAAGAGGGGCCGTTCCTTGAAAGTCTTCAATCCATGCATTAAATGCTTCAAAATCCCAATATACGCCGTTATCGGTCTTTCCAATATGTATGTCGCTTAACACAAGAAAGGAAAACGACTGAAGAGGAACGTCCTCATCGATTTCTTGGTTGAAAATTCCCTTTGGATTGCTCCAAATGATTCTGTTGTAATGAGAATCAGAACATCCTGTACAGAGAATGAGTAGACTGAGCAGCACAATCACCGCACTGCTGATCTTATACTTCACTTCTTGTCCAGATTGCATACACTTTTGCCTCCTTTGAAGAAACTAAGACTGATTCTGGATATATATCGGAAAACTGAATATCAATTCCTGCCCCAATCTTAAATGCATCAGAGATTGAGAATTCTATATCCCCGCTTGCAATAGGGCTTAATGATTGACATGAGAAGGTAAACATGGTGTTTGTAGCAATTTGTGTTGAGAAACTGAGTCTATTGAAGGCACGCAATGAAAGTTTTGCACGAAGGTACGGCATCACATGAAACAGAGGATCGTCTATGTATGGAATATACACCAAGCTGCCTTGAATTCCTAATCCATAAGAAAACTGGAGGACGTTTCGCTTTCTTGGAAACTGAAAAAGTTGGTTATATCCTAATACTCCATTTATGAGCGAAGAGCCGACAACCCCATAATTATAATGGAAATGAGAAATCAGAGACGATTGAGTCCTTCTTTGGTCCCTATGGAGGTCGAATGTTGTCTTCAACGCAACAGCAGTGTTACAATAACCGCAAAGAATCGTAAGGCCGAAAAGCATGGCCGATATTTTTGTATAGTTTGCATTATAACCTGCCTAATAGTACATATATTGTATCTATAAGAAAAGAAATGTCAATAAAAACATGACTATTAGTGGGTATTTATTTATAGAATGGATCAGATTTATATGAACCTATTTATTAAGAAACTCTATTCATACTCACGACTGATGAAACGATTCAGTACCTAAAGCGGTATTCTGATTGCTTGAACGATTTCTATCGAATTATATGGATGAGTTCCCTTGAGCAGCATCTGGACGATCTTATCAGTACAACAGGTGAATAAAAATCCCATGGGGTAAGCCCCACGGGAAAAAATAAAAACCGTATCACTTAAGCCGCGTGTTATCCTTTGACAGCACCTATAACAAGCCCTCCGATGATCTTACGGGAGATTACTGCATAAATCAGAATAATCGGGATGATTGACATTGCAACCCCGAGATAAATGGCGCCGTAGTTATCTGAGTAAACTCCTCTGAGCATCGCAATCTGCAGGGGAAGGGTGAACTTGGTTTTTGAAAAAAGAATCGTCAGAGGCATGATATAGTTGTTCCAGGATCCGACGAAATTAAAAATGGCCAAGGTTGCTATCGCCGGAGTAAGCAGCGGAAGGATAAGAAAATTGAACGTCCAGAATTCTCCCGAACCGTCAACTCTTCCCGCTTCAATTAGCTCATTTGGGATTGCTGAATCAATATACATCTTCATGAAAAATACTGTCGGGGGGTGGGCTATCCAAGGGATTATCAGAGGGATGTAACTGTCGAGAAATCCCAGCCTGCTGTGCATAAGATAATACCCAACAAGACCGAGTTGCATCGGAACCATCAGTGTCATCAGTACTAAAAAAAACAACTTTCGGGAGAACCTGAATGAATACTTTGAAAACCCGTACGCAGTCAGAGAACCGAAATACAAAGAGAGCATGACAGAAGGAATCGTCACACTGAGACTGTTTGCAAACCCCCTCCAGATATTCATGCTTCTCTTGATATGCTCATAATTTCTTCTGAGGTTGTCACCTGGAAGGAGGTTGAGGCTTCGAACGATTGCCACATCACTGTGAGTGGCATTGATCATCGTTATATAGAAGGGCAAAACCGACAATACTGCAAGGAGTGCGAGCAGTACATAGATCAATAAGTTACCCCCGATTTTTCTCAATGGATTGTTCATGAATCCCTCCTCTGCAAATTGCGGAAGGCTACAATGGAGAACACAAGGATGAGCATAAACAGCCCGTAGGCGACCGTTGCCCCATATCCATAGCGGCTGTAGCGGAAGGACATGTTGTATAGATGCATCACCATCGTCAGGATGGATCGGTTGGGGTCTCCAAGCCCTCCTGTGAGTACGTTAGGAACGTCAAATATCTGCATTCCTCCAATAATTGCGGTTATGACTACATAGGTCATGGTGTTCTTCAAAAGAGGTAGGGTGATCTTGAAAAACATAGTCGTTGAGCCTGCACCATCGATGCGGGCGGATTCATACAACTCATCTGGTATTGCCTTCATTCCAGCCATTATTAGGAGGGTAGTGTACCCAAACCATTGCCACCACTGAATAAAGGATACAAAGAAAGATGTCCAGAAAGCAGATCGAAGCCAGTTCGTCGGTTCACTGAGAATCCCAGCGCGTAGAAGAAGCTGGTTTACTGCCCCTCCTTTCCAGTCAAGCAATAAAGCGAAAAGAATCGCAATAGAAGTAGCGGTGATCAAGTTGGGAAGATAAAAAACCGCCTGAAAAAACTGAGCTCCCTTCATCTTCCGATAAGTAAACAAAGAGCCAAGAAGCAGGGCCAATCCGATTTGAGGAATCGCAGCAAAACCCCAAATCCTGAAAGTGTTTACGATTGCAATACGAAAAACTTTGTCACCAATGAGACGTCTATAATTTCCAAGCCCGACAAACACCCGCTCGTTGAAACCATCCCATGAGAAGAAGGTAAGGAAGAAGGTATAGAGTATGGGAAATAGCTGAAAGACCACAAAAATGATAAAATACGGTAGGATAAAATAGACCCCGTAGCGGGCGTAAGAAATACGTTTCATGCTCTCATCCTCATCGGCAATAACGATGCAGGCCCTGATTGCTCAAGGCCTGCCTATCTGCTAACGAACTACGATATCTGGATATGCGTTTGCAACGCTGTCCCGGAAATTTTCAATTGCCTGATTGCGGGTCAATTCTCCGTCTATATACAGGCTGACTGAACTTCTGAACATTGCTTCAATCTGCTGGTCGTATCTGGTGACCAAGGAAGGGTTGATTCCCATCGCAGCATCTCGGAAGAATGCATAGCTGTTCTGTCCACCAAGGAAGGGAGTCGAAAAACCTTCGGTGACTTCATCAATGACCCTCAGATCGCTTACCAATTCTCCGCGTTCTCGTGCAACGGTATGGAGGAAATCTTGGTTCAGAGTCAAGAACCGCAAGAACAGCCAAGACAATTCAGGGTTTTTGCTGTTTGCAGAAATACCCCACCAGGTACCTCCCCAGAAGAATGGTGCCGGCCCGTCAGTGACTGCCCAGTTCCCGGTATAGTCTTTAGGATTGGTGATATTCGGTTCAACTCGTGGAATGATGCCAAAGGGCATGCCCCAAGTTGGATATACGTATCCGATGACAGAGCCTTCCTGCATCAATGTTGTCCATGAAGGTGTTCCTGGTTCTGCATTGGCGCTGAGGTTCTGATCTCTGATGTACTTGGCCAAGGTGATGTAATCCTCGATAACATCATCAATTACCAGACGGTTGTCCACTACCCATGGCTTGGTTCTCGCATTGAAGAAGAACCATCTGATATCCCACCAACTTGAGAATAAGTGAACTTTATTTCCACTTTGGTCACGAACTTGTGCAGCGACCTTCATGAATGAGTCGATGTCTGGCCAAAGAGCACTTACTGCATCGGGATCATCAGTACCAAAGAATTCTTTAGCAAGGCTTCTGCGATAGAAAAAACCGCCCGGAGTTGCCTGCAAAGACAAAGCTCTTTGGTTGCCTCTGCTGTCCTTTCCCAGCTCGCGAACGTAGGGGATCATATTCTTGGTTAACTCATCGGCATTGAACGGAGGAGCACTAATATTTGCCCAAATCCTGTCAGATTCAATCCACTGGAGAATCCAGGAAATCTCTGCTGAGAATACGTCAGGCTGGTTGCCTGCAGTTACTGCAGCATTGACTCTGGCAATGTACTCAGGGCCTCCCGGGGTGTGAGTAAACTCTACTTCAACGTTCGGATACACTTCATTGAATTTTCTGATATACCACTCCGGCTCATCGGTAAATGACCACAAGGTAATCTTTCCCCGATAGTCTTCTGGAGCACGTTCAATAAACGCATCCTGAGTAGCCTTGGGTGTTTCCCTTGTTCCTGCAGCACTGAGAAGTACCGTTGAAAGACACAAAATAAGACAGAAAACTAAGATTTTTCTCATAACAATTCTCCTTTTTTTATCGTAATAAATCTCATGAGTAAACGCGCGTTCATAAAACTTAAAAATTTTTACTCCCTCCTTATACCACTTTATGAATTCAACTTTCCCGTTGAATAAACATCGTAGGAATAATGATATTGTTTGACTGAATAGGACGGCCTTCCACGATGTCGATAAGCCGTTCAACCGCCTTGTCTGCAATATCTCTCTTCGGTGCACATACTGTGCTCAGTGAAGGTTTGATGTATCTCGATAGCTCAATGTCGTCGAACCCTACAACCGATACATCTGTCGGTACCGATATGTGCATCTCCTCGAGAGCTTTAAGCACCCCGATGGCACACTCGTCATCTCCTGCGATAATCGCATCCGGCTGATGCCTCTCCATCAACTGCTTTGCTCCGATATATCCCGACTGTTCAGAGAAATCCCCAGAGATTATCAGATCCTCAATAAGCGGGGCTCCTCCAAGCCGTTTCATAGCTAGCCGAAAACCTGTGAGACGCTCTCTTCCGCTATAGATACCCAAGTTTCCTGTGATATAAGCAATCTTCTTGCAATTTTTTTCAAGTACATGTCTCACAGCACCTTCCATGCCGCCTCGATTGTCAAAATTTACTGTAGAAGGAGTAGTGCTACGACCTTCACTGGGAATCTCCTTATGGTCAAGGATTACAGTAGGAAGCTCATAGAAGGGCCTTACTTTTGGATTCTTATTGGCGACCCCTACAAAGATAACTCCCGAGGCTACACGGCCGAAAAGCAGGTCTCTGGTTCGTTCCCACGAATTGGGAGCCGTCGACTGGGTGACGATGGCATCGTAGCCTCGTCGATTTGCACTGTCGATAATAAGAGCCGTCAAAGGAGCGAAAAAGGTACTTCCTGCAATCTTGTCAGCGTAATAATCGTTATTATTGTTTACAAAGAGCATCAGGATGCGGGACTGCACTCCTGCAAGGCTCCTGGCCTGCTGGTGGGGGACGTACCCCGTTTCCCTGATAATCTCCATCACCCTGTTGCGGGTTGTATCCGGAACGTTAGGGTAATCATTTACTACCCTAGAGATGGTGCTTCGGGAAACATTGGCTAGTTTTGCAATATCATCAGCTGTGACTCTAGTCATAATCGTACCATACCACGGGTTTTTATGAGACGCAAGCTTTTTTGTAAACGCGCGTTTACGGAATCATTTTTCAATGCTATGCTTGGGTACATCAACCGCAGCATCGAAGGAGATCTTCATGAAGAGTTTTAAAAATCCGGTGATTCCAGGTTTCTATCCTGACCCATCAGTCTGTATAGCAGGAAAGGATTATTACCTAGTCACCAGTACCTTTGAATATTTTCCCGCCGTTCCGATATTTCATAGCACAGACTTGTTACACTGGACACAAATCGGTCATTGCCTAACGAGAACTTCCCAAGTGAATCTAGCTGGAAGGCCGAGCTCCCTTGGGATTTTTGCTCCTACGATACGGTATCATGAAGGAACCTTTTATATGATAACCACCGATGTTTCTGGAGCAGGACACTTTTTTGTCACAGCCAAAGACCCCAGCGGCCCTTGGTCTGATCCCATATTTGTCGAAGGCCCTGGTTTTGATCCTGACCTGTTTTTTGATGATGACGGGAAAGTCTATTTTTCACGTGAGGATATCACAGGACATGGCATACGCCAGCAGGAGATTGATATTTCTACAGGTACGCTGATCGGTGGGGAGCGCCTTATATGGGACGGGTTGGAGGATGTTCTCTGTGAGGCTCCGCACATTTACAAGATCGACGGGATGTATTACTTGCTTGTTGCCGAAGGGGGCACATACAGAGGGCATATGGCGGTCATTGCAAGAGGACCCAATCCTTGGGGGCCCTTTGTGTCTTGTCCCCATAATCCGATTCTGACTCATCGAAACCGAGTTCTCTCAAGTGTCCAGGCAACCGGACATGGGGATTTGATACAGAAAGAAGACGGATCGTGGTGGATGGTTTTCCTCGCAACCCGTCCCGTGGGGAAATGGCATCATTTAGGACGAGAGACCTTCCTTGCACCGGTACGATGGGAAGAAGGGTGGCCTGTCGTAAACGACGGAAACGAGATTACCTGTAGCGATGAACCAGTATATGAGGATCAGGTTGATGACGTAACCTGTGACGGTCAATTGCTTATGCCATGGAATGTTCGCGGCATCCTTGATCCTCGCTATATCAAAATTCCTTTCAGCCACGCAGGAGTGGATCTTACGCCGAGCCCGGGCAGAGTGGGCGATACTTTTGGAAGTGCTTTTATAGGACGTAGGCAACGTTCCTTTGAGTGCGAGCTAAGTGCTACTGTGACTGAAAGTGACCTGAAATGTGGTGAGGAGGCAGGATTAACCGCTCTAGCCAATGAAACCCATTATTACTGTATTGCCTTGAGCGCAACAGAAGAAGGGGAGCGCGAGGTAATCGTACGGCGCAAAATTGGAACCCTTGATACTGTAACAGTTCGCAAGAAACTTCCACGGAACGTGATTGCCGAAAAAGGCCTTCGATTGTCAATCCGGGCAGATCGAAGATGGTATTATCTTCAGTTCAATGATCCTGAAAGTGGGGAGACGATCCTCCTTGATTCGGCTGAAACACGGTACCTTTCAACTGAGGTTGCAGGAGGCTTCACCGGAGTATATCTCGGTCTCTACGGGTCATCGTCAGATGAATCAAACACGATAGTTTCCATGAAAGAGGTGAGGATGCAATGACAGAAACACGTCCCTATGTACGTTGGTGGTGGTTTGCAGGAGATATCAAGAACGAAGATATAAAAAGGCAAATAACATGGTTTTCCGAGCAAGGTTTCGGTGGAGTGGAAATTGCATGGGTATATCCATGGCCTTTAAACCCCTCTCCAAAGAAGATATTGAGGCTGTTTTCCTCTGAATGGGTTGATGCTGTGGCATACGCCCTTCAGACTGCCAGATCATGTGGTATTTCAGTGGATTTCACCTATGGTACCTTATGGCCTTTCGGAGGAACCTTTATACCGAATGAGCATGCCTCGCAATGCTGGGACGGACCATCAGAACAGCGGCTTCGCAGAAGCTGGGAATCAGCATATTCTGAACAGCCGGGAAACATCATGAACCATTTGGATGCCTCCTCATTGGCGATGTATGACAGCATTGTCGGTGCTGCCTTGGAAAAAGTACTCAAGAAAGCCTCAATAAATGAAGATAGTACAACCCCTTCAGCCTTCTTTACAGATTCATGGGAAGTGCATCCAGAAAAACTCTGGTCAGTACCCCTTGGAGCTTTGGTACAGTCTTGGTATGGATGGGATATGTCCAAGCCCCCTGAAGATGTTCTTTACGAACCGAAGCAACGGTACCGTTACCGTGAGGCTCTTGCTGAAATTATCCTTAAACAGTTCTACCACCCCTTGAGTGCTGTCTGCAGATCCAGGGGAGCGCTCAGTAGAGTTCAAGCCCATGGAGCCCCTACCGACTTGATCCGAGCTTATGGTTCAGCAGATATTCCTGAGTCCGAGGCTGTCCTCTTTGATCCTTCCTTTTCTCTGATTGCATCATCGGCAGCGGCTATATCGGGAAAGACCGTTGTTTCTGCAGAGGCAGGAACCTGCCTATATGGTTGGAAGGCTTATCCCCAAACCGGACCGTTTCAAAAACAAGAGGATCCCTCAGACGTTTTACTGTGTGCATACAGCTTGATCGCCTATGGCGTAAACCATCTTGTCTGGCACGGAGCGCCTTTTCAGACGCTCAAAGAAAACCAGGAATTTTATGCATCGATTCATATAGCGCCGGACGGAAGCCTCAGCTCAGCAATGAAGCCGATCAATTTGATAGCGCAGCAGCTTTGCGAGTATATGAGAAGAGGTATCCCAGCCTCGGAGGTAGCGGTGTATCTCCCTCTGGAAGATCGATGGATGGAAGACCGGCTAAAACCCTCTCAATGTAGGCCGAGTGCTGCATATCATTGGGAGTTGCACTATGAATCCTTTCCCGATTTCCTGCAAGGCTATCAACCTACATGGATAACTGGGTTTGCTCTTTATGAGTCCATGGAAATTCATGAAGACCGTACTTTTTCCGTCGGGAAAGCCCGCTTCAAGGCTCTGGTGCTCAGTGGGGTTTCATGGGTGTCGACCCGAGGAGCAAGAGCAATCATTGACCTGATCGGCGCAAAAGTTCCTGTGTTGGTCGACGCTAAGCTGCAGGTTATAGACGGGTATCCTTTGAAAATGAGCGTTGATGAACTCCAAAGAGAACTCGATGTTCATGTTGCTTCGGTACAAAAGAGCTCAATAGAGCTTAAGAGCCTGGGAATTGACCCATGGGTCATAAGTGAAGATCCTTCTGTATTGTTTCGTCTTCGAACTCAAACAGACAGGATGACCTATTATATTGCTCCACAAGAGGCAGCAGAGATAACATATCCGATGGAATACCGACAAAGCAGTGCCTGCAGAGACCACAGCTATAAGCTGTATCTCAAAAAACCAGAAACTGGATACGCCTTCTGTCAAGTGGATATGAGTCCGGGGGAGGCTGTGGTTATTGAGGTTTCCCAAAACCAAGAGCCCACAATCCATCGTTTTTTCGATCCTTTCAGGCAATAAGCAAAAAGAGCTATTTCCAAAGGTAGTCCTAAAAGCAAACACCTTCAATCAACTGGGGCTGTTGCGTCAGAGTATGACCGCCCCCAGTGTCTTCTCAATAGGGTGCAAGTGCCAGCTCAGCCTGTGTCTCATGTGATAAAGCGATGATGTTTCATCGTGGCGTCTCATTATATGAATTCCTTTGGACAGAAATGAGTACGCCCTAATCGTATTTGATTCTTCTGGAAGTATCTGGACCGCTATTAGGGTGCATCCTCCGATAATATGATTAAATTTAAACATTATTAAGCTATTTAATAAAAAGAAATTAACTAATGTTTGAATATCAAATTACATGAATATTCATTTGGATAAAGAAATTACTCTGAAAAAATATTTGACAACCTTGTTGAAGAGGTTTAGACTTCAATACACAATGTGCAATTGGTTAAACAGACTCGTTGTCATTGAAAGGCTACTTAATCACCGAAAAAGAGAGGTATGTTTATGAAGAAAAGAAGTTTGATGCTTGTGTTGGCATTGGTGTTGATTTCATCAATGGTATTGTTTGCTGCTGGAACAAAGGAAGCTGCAACCGGGGATGATTATAAGTTGGTGCTCAGACTTAGCCATGTTTTCAGTCCGGCTGAACAGCTCACCATTTCAATGGATGAAGTAGCTGCGAGTATCTATGAAAAGACCAATGGTGCCATTGAAATCCAGACATTTCCTCAGGCTCAGTTGCCAGCCTACAAAGAAGGTGTGGAACAAGTGGTTCGTGGTGCAGATTTCATCTCCGTTGAAGATCCTTCATTCATCGGCGACTACGTTCCTGACATGAGGGCTCTCTACGCTCCTATGCTGTATCAGAGTTTCGATGAGTACGTGGATCTCGTCAGACGACCTGTAGTGCAGGACATGATTGCAAAGGCAGAAGAGCAGGGAATTAAGATTCTGGCTCTCGACTACATCTATGGATTCAGAAATCTTATCACCGACAAGGAAATCAGAACTCCTGCTGACTTGTCAGGAATGAAGATTAGAGTTCCTGGTACTGAGACCTACATCAATACCCTTACTGCGATGGGAGCTATTGCAACTCCACTTCCTTGGGGTGAGACACTCTCAGCTGTACAGCAGGGTGTCATTGATGGACTGGAAGGTTCAGAATTCACCAATATTGGAACCCGTGTCTATGAAACCCGCGCAAAGAATGTCGCAACTACTCGTCACATTCTCGGAACCTGCGGCGTTTATATCTCAACGGATGTCTGGGCAAGAATTCCTGAGAGATATCAGACCATCATCCAGGAAGAGTTTACCAAGGGCGCAGACCATATGGTCAACTTGCTCAAGTCACAGCACGCTGGTGTAGTGAAAGAGCTGGAATCCTATGGCGTGAAGTTCAATGATGTAGACGGCAATGCGTTCAGAAAAGCACTTGCGCCGATGTATGTCGAGAAGGCTGGAATGACCCCTGGAGTATTTAACAGAGTATTTGCAGAATTGGATTCCATGCGATAACATGGAACGACCGACACGCACGAAGCTTTCGGCTTCGTGCGTAATCTTTTTATCTGGGGAGCATTATGGGCGTACTACTAGGCAAGCTGTACAAAAATTTTGAAGTGATACTGAGCGCATGTTTCCTTTCCATCACCGTCGGAGTAGTAATCCTCAATGTGATACTCCGCTATGTGTTCAGCAGTGGATTGTTTTGGGTGGAAGAGGTTGCGACCACTGCATTTATCTGGAGTGTGTTCATTGGTTCGGCTGCGGCCTACAAACGCAAGATGCATATAGGTATTGATCTCATAACTAAACTTTTTTCTGAAAAGGTACGTGAGATTATCGCGAGTGTTGTCAATGTGCTTATGGTGCTGATCAATGGCTATGTCTGCTATCTAAGTATTCTCATGATCAATGCGAACAAGTTCAAGAGCACTCCGGTCTTGAATGTTCCATCAATGTACGTGAATTTAGCGATTACTGTTGGATTTGGTCTCATGACCATCCACTCGATTCAATTTCTCATCAGTGAGGGCATCCTCCTGGTACGAGGCAGGAAAGAGTCGCCTCGTGAGTCTTTATAAGGAGGATATTGGTATGACATTATTTCCTATCGTCATCGTCATGGTGCTCTACTTTTCCAGCATACCGATTGCATTTGCGCTCATAGCTGCCGCTCTAGCGTATTTTACTTTTGCATCGACAGGGACTCCTCCTGATTTGATATTGCAACGATTTATAACCAGTGCTTCCTCCTTTCCCCTATTGGCTGTTCCCTTCTTCATCATGGTCGGGGAGATCATGAACTATAGTGGGATCAGCGAAAGTCTTATGAAGATGGCCGATGTGTTGACAGGTCACATGAAAGGTGGCCTTGCTCAGGTGAATGTAGTATTGAGTACACTGATGGGAGGGATTTCCGGATCAGCAAACGCCGATGCTGCGATGCAGGCGAAAATACTGGTACCGGAGATGGAAAAGCGCGGGTATGGCGCGGCTTTCTCGACCGCAATCACTGCTGCTTCTTCTGCAATTGCGCCGGTCATTCCACCCGGAATAAACCTGATCATTTATGCACTCATTGCTCAGGTTTCCGTTGCCAAGATGTTCATTGGTGGATATGTTCCCGGTATTCTCATGTGTATTGCCTTGATGATTGCTGTAAACATCATCTCTAGACGCCGTGGATACCAACCTGTTCGAGAGAAAATGTCACCACCGAAAGACATTTTTCTTCAGCTGAAAGAGTCAATCTGGGCACTTTTATTGCCGTTTGGAATCATCATGGGAATCCGATTTGGTGTGTTCACTCCCACTGAAGCGGGAGCAATCGCTGTGCTGTTCTGTACGATAGTCGGCGTTTTTTTCTATAAGCAACTCAAATGGGAACATCTTCCGATTATTCTCAAGAATACGGTCTATTCAACCAGCGCAGTCATTCTTATTATCGTATCGGCCAATGTGTTCGGTCTTTATCTGAGCTGGGAACGGATTCCTCATAGTCTTACCCAAATACTATTGAACTTCTCTGGCTCTCCTTGGATGATGCTTGCCATCATCAATGTATTCCTCCTTCTGATGGGGATGTTCCTTGAAGGTGGAGCTGTTCTCATCATCGTCGCACCGCTTTTGGTTCCGGTTATGCGTATGATGGGATTGGATATGGTTCATTTCGGCTTGATTCTCATTGTAAATATCATGATTGGTGGAATCACTCCTCCGTTTGGCTCCATGATGTTCACTACCTGCTCAATCACAAAGGTTCCTGTGGGAGATTTCATCAAAGAGGTGTGGCCTTTTATCATAGCTTTGTTGGTAGTGCTTCTGATTGTGACGTATATTCCGTCAATAGTTTTGTTTTTACCAAATTTATTGTAGTAGTTTTTTCTGGGAGGGATGAGGATGGCCAGAATGAAAGTGTATGCCCACAGAGGGCTCAGCGGGGTATACCCGGAAAATACCATGGTGGCATTTGCACATGCGGCTGAGGCGAAATTTGATGCTATCGAGATGGATGTGCAACTTACTCGTGACGGGCAAGTGGTCATAATTCATGATGAGACCATAGATCGTACTACCGATGGTACAGGACTGGTGATGTCGTATTCGCTTGCAGATTTACAACGATTCAATGCAACTCGCGTTCGTCCGAACGTGGTAGACAGTGCTAAGATACCCTCCTTTGAAGAGTATTGTGAATGGGCTTCTTCAAATCCTACCGTACGCACCAATATCGAGGTAAAATCATCTTTAATCTATTATCCTGGATTGGAAGAGAAAACCTTCGCCCTAATCCAGAAGTATCATTTGGAAGACCGTGTTTTCTTTTCTTCCTTCAATCACCTCTCCCTGGTAATGTTGCAACAGATAGCTCCGGGTATTCCCCTTGGCCTTCTCGTGGAAAAGCAGGGGTTGGTGCATGCAGGAAGTCTGTGCAGTCGATTCGGCTTCGACTATTTTCACCCGGCACTCTCTTCGGTGACTGCTGAAAGTGTTGCCGAGTGTCACAGTCATGGAGTAGGGGTGCAGGTATGGACAGTGGACGCTCTAGCGGATTGGGATCGGATGGCCCAGGCCAAGGTGGATGCAGTATTCTCCAACTTTCCCCGCCCTCAAGAACATAGCTGATTCTTGACTCTAAGAATTAATCCCATAGAAAAAACTGCATTTGGATGATCCAAATGCAGTTTTCTTATGATATTACGAACTCTTTCATTGAAAAAATAGAGTAATTAGTCAACTTCGCCTCTCTTACCCAAACACATAGATTAAAACTATGGGTTTTCTTGGCCTCTTGATGTAGTAACTCATAAGATTATAGGTCCTTCTCTTGTTTGCTCCCAAACAACTGAGTATAGTTAAGTTGTTGCTAAGAAATTACTAATTTCGCAACCAAGGAAGGAAAGCTATGAAAAAAGAACAACTTAATCGCATGGCAACTAAAAAAGGCTTTATCGCTGCATTGGACCAAAGTGGAGGCAGTACACCAAAAGCACTGTTGCAGTATGGAGTTCCCCAAGACTCGTATACAACAGAAGAAGAAATGTTCGATGCTGTCCATGCTATGCGCTCAAGAATCATCATGAGCCCTGCTTTTTCCGAAGAATATATCCTTGGAGCAATATTGTTCGAAGGCACGATGGATCGCACCATAGAAGGAGTTCCAACTTCAGAGTATCTTTGGAAAACAAAAAAAATTGTTCCTTTCCTGAAGGTGGACAAAGGTCTTGAAGACTTGGATCAAGGAGTTCAGCTGATGAAAGCGATGCCTGATCTTCAACTCTTGCTTGAACGTGCCATCACTCAAGGCATCTTTGGCACCAAGATGCGTTCAGTCATCAAGGAAGCCAATCCCAAGGGTATAAAGAAGGTTGTTGAACAGCAGTTTGAAATAGCAAAGATCATACTAAAAGCAGGCTTGGTTCCCATCATCGAACCCGAGGTTGACATCCACAGCATGGACAAGCAAGCATCCGAGAAAATCCTCAAAGCTGAGATAGCCAAGCAGTTGGCACTTCTCAACTCAGAGGATAGGGTAATGCTGAAAATCTCCATCCCTACTCAGCCAAACTTCTACGCTGATCTGCAGAAAGAAGAGCATATGGTTCGTGTAGTAGCTCTCTCAGGAGGCTATCCTCGTAACAAAGCAAATAATCTGCTATCTAAGAATCATGGGCTCATAGCCAGCTTTTCCAGAGCTCTTTCTCAAGATTTGCATATTGACCAGAGTGATGATGAGTTCAATGAAATCCTTGGATCTTCCATTAAGAAAATCTATGAGGCCTCCATCACGTAAAGGAAATGGAGATAATAAACTGAACGCACCCAGTACTTGTTTGTGTCCTTGGATATAGTTGTCAAAAAAGTTTTGTTTTTTGACAACTGGTACTCTATTTTTTATTGATATCCGTCTTGAAGACCGTACGCAGATGCACTGATACCTCAGGTCCACTCAGCGTATGCTTCTGTATACCCATCGTCTCCTCATTGGCAGCGAATCGCCAACCGCCACGCAGTGCCAAACGCAGATGCTTTGAGAGGTTCACTTCCAGACCTGCAGAAACAGAGGCGAAGGATGATCGGTTGGAATGAGCGACATCGTAGCCTTCTGAATCATCGATATCCTCAAGATACCCAACACTGATACCCCCAACAGCCAACCGAATCATAGGATGAACCACCCTGTCAGAATATGGGATGAAGAGAAATTCTGTTCCTGAACTCAGAGCAAAAGCCGCCTGTGTATCTGCAATGGACAATCCTAGATCGGCATGTGCAAAATTTGACAAGGGAATTACGCTGGCAAAGGCCCCAAGAGAAAACCAAGGAGAGAGCTGGAATCCGTAGGATACATCAACTGTCGGTGGCTTCTCCTCTCGAATGAACGCAACCGATCCTCCTACATTCAGATAGCTCACAAACGAGAACGAAGGTCCAGGGCTCTGAAACACTGTCTGTGTTCCAAATACAAAGCTGCTGCTTACGAGAAACATAAGGGCCAAAAATCCAATTTTAATCTTTTTATTCATAATCTATTTCCTTATAAAAAAGTATTTAAATAATTTTGCTTAGAAACATAAGAATCAAGCATGTCCAGCAACTCAGACTGTCTGTACGGTGAGCCTTGTACGATTATCAGACTGATATCACTGAGATTTGCGATATTCTCAAGAGGATTACTGTTCAGAACCAACATGTCTGCTCTCAGCCCTGTTTGGATGGAGCCGAATTCTTCGTCTTTCATACAGAGTTGAGCAACTCGAATCGTCGAGGCTGCTAAAGCCTCCCACTCTGTCATTCCCAACGCAACCAGACTTTGCAATTCCTTATGTAAGGAAGAGCCTGCGACCACATTCAAGGTTCCACTGTCCGTTCCTGCTGCAATTGGAGCTTTTGCTCTGATCAGAGAGCGCACGATCAGTTCAAAATCCTCTATATGGTCGGAAGGGAGAACCTCATAGCCTTTAACTCCTCTCTGTATCAGATTCGTAAATGATTTGACCGTAGACTCCCAGATGTTTCTATTTGCCGAAGGAACGTATCGGGTCCAAGGATCAGCATCAATTGCCTTGATAGATTCTGGTGCGACTATATTTCTCCAAACCTCAAGGGTAGGGATGTTCCAGACGCCTGCTTGGGCAGTTCTGGCGGCAATTTCGTCAAGGCTGTCAGCACTCACCTTCAAAGCACCGAAGGGATTTATATACCCGGTTAGATGTTCGATAGAGTGCATCAACGAACCCTCGATCACCTCATGTATACTAACCTCGTGGGGAACATGGCCCACCACTGGCATTCCCAACTTTTCAGCTTCCTCTACTACACTGAAAAAGGCATCTCTAGGAAGCTTATTGTATATCTTGAAATAGTCAAAACCACTCTCGTGGGCCATCTGAACAGCTCTTGTCCCCAGAAAAGCATAATTAGTATTTATATAGAGAGAACCGTCAAAATATCTGCCCGTTCTAGCCTCATGAATAGGACTTGCCTGGTACACCCAAGGAGAGAGTACTTGTCCCTTGTGAATTGAATCACGAAGACTCAAATGGTCGTTGAAGGCAAACCTCGCATCAATACGACCGGCGTCTGTTAAAGCCGCCATATTGCGCACCGATGTCACGCCATTGGCCAAAAACAACAACGGATCGAGAGCATTGAACAGAAGATGCACGTGGGCATCAGCCAAACCAGGAACGATCCATTTCCCTGTACAGTCGATGACCTCTGAGTTCAATGGAACCCTTGTATAATCCGTACCTACGTATGTTATCCTCTTATTTTCAACAATTACGATTGCATCTTCTATAACCTTGTCAGGTTCGGTCATAGGAATCACCGTTGCATGTACGAATGCTTGCGTAGTTTGTATCTGCTTCATTTTTGGAAGTTCCACTCGAACAGCACGTGGACCTGTTAAGCAGGACGTCAAACACAATATCAAAACCAAACCTAACCCAATACCAATTTTCTTACTTCTTCTAGAGAGCACAGTGCCATCCTCCTCACGCTTACTGGCCTCAGAATAGGCGTCAATGAAGGTTGCTTCTATCGAACGAATGTATGAAAAGTGCCTAAACCAACTACGTAATTAGTTGTAGTTCTGTAGATTTCTTTGACAAAGTGAAGAGGAATGCTTAGATAGAAGATTTTGTTGGAGGATTACCAAGCATATCAGAAAACTTTCCTATGAAAGATTTTCTTGTGATATAATAACTAATAGCTATAAAAATGGAGTAAATACTACATGAAATATGTAAAGATAATGGCTGTCTTGATTGTATCCTTGGCATGTACGGGATGCATAGATGTCTTTCAGTACGTATCGATTCAGGATGGTGAAGTAGATTTGGTGCTACGTTACACAATTCAAAAATCTCTCATAGAAATGGCCGGTGAATTCTCAGGAGAAGAAATTGATATCAATGAATTGGTAGAGCAAGCAACCTCCACTGTTTTAGATTCTGAAGACTTTATTATAAACGGTAAACCAATCAATACTTCATTCGTTGCTGGAGCTGAGTTTCGTATACAAGGAGACTTGGATAAGGCCAAAGGAGAAGATGAAGAAGCCTATTTCTTACCGATCAAGAATAAGGATCATTATTCAATTCTCATCCCTTCCATGGCAGATCAAGATGAAATGGATGCAATGGCCATACCTTTTTTAGCAGGAGCAACGTACACACTGCTTATAGATTTACGTGGTGACTTGAAAGGTATTAAAGAGGCGCGATTGGAGTATGAAGGCATTGTAATGGAGCTTTCTGAGGAAGATTCCGAAATACTGGTTACTCACTTCGGTTCTCTAATGCAGATTGAGATACCCCTGCTGTTACTTTTTTATTCACCTGTAGATTTCTACTTGGAACTGTACTGATATCAGTATTTGTCATGCGCGAGATTAGATATAGGACTCTTTTTTCTCCAATTCTGTTATAGTTTCAGACAGTTGTAGATACCTCGATTCAGATTAATACTATACATTTTGCAGAACTGTCATGAAGAAAGAAAGCTCATCTTGTTTGATTTCATCGGTAATGGTATGTCCAATGCCTTCGTATAGTTTGAAGGTAGTGTTGTGTATGTTCAGTTCCTCGTATATGTTTGCTATCTCTTTAAATCGATCGATCAAGATTTTTCCTTCGAACGCCTTAAATTTAATATTGTCCAAATCTTCTTCAGAGAGCAGGGGCTTAGTCGCATGGTCGATACCCTTTTCAGAGTGTGCAAGCAATTGAGGGAGCAGATACTGTTTATAGTACTCTTGCCAGGTATATTTCACTGTAACTCCCTCTTTTTGTACAATCTGCCATCCTCCGCAATCATCACTACCCTTATAGATCAGCTTGTGCACAGCAGCAAAGGATTCTGTATCAAAGGCTTTTCCCGTAATCTTCTCATAATCATAGATTCCTATCGGATAGAACAGATTAGCACCTCTGAGGTTCGTAAGAGGAATCATGGCATCCGATCCTCCTATTATAGCAGCATCGACCAGACTCGGATGCAAAAATACAAATCGATCCACAAAGTCGCCGGAAGCCGAAAATCCAGACATCAGGAGTTTTGTGTCACTACCAAACACTGTACTTTCCAGTAGTTCTTTTGCATCATTGAACATACTGATCAATTGATTGTCCAGTCTCTGTAGAGCCTCAATTTCTGTGAGAATGCTATTGCGGTCCAGGGCATGGGTATACAGAGCCTGTTCTTTCAATGGCCTAGGAAATACAGGTACGAGTAAGGGGACTTGAAGGCTGTCGGCAAGTTCTGATTTGCTTTGTATAAGTGATTTGGCTTTTTCTCTATGGATGGTATAGTTGTCAGTGACTTTCCCGGTATTGTTGGGAACAACCAGTATCCTGTTATGCTTGATGTGTTCGGGGATATACAAAATATAATCCCAGTAAAAGCCCTTTTCAGGATTGCGTTGTACATATGTGTAACGCCTCTCGTCAAGATCTTGTAGGATTACCACGTTGTCAAAACCGATTGCAACGGCACCAGTGAAATAGCTTTGTGTAATTTGGAGGGAATAAGTTCCGTTCGCTAGAGTAAAACTTTGGACGGAGTCTTCATTGCCTCCCTGTAGCGAACATATTGGATTATTGTCTTCATCATACAGGTAAAAACCAACGTTTCCGGTGATTCCTCCCCACCAGATTTTGAAAACCACAACCGAGTTTTCATCAACGGTGAAGTGTAAGCTTTCAGTTGCCGTGTAAAAAGGGTGCATGCTTCGTGTCCAATTGGTATAGCCCGATTCGTTCTTGACTTTTTTAAAATTACGGATGACCATCAGATATCTACCTGCTGTTAGGAAAATACATGCTATAGCTCCAATTAATAAATATCTTTTTATTCTCTTACGTGTCAATTCTATGCCTCTTATGCTAACATGCTTGGGTATACTTACTATTAAGATATGAATCTTGTCTAGTCGCAAAGCCTAAAAGCGTGCTAATTCACTGTATCATCATTAGAGATGAGTCAGATAATCCTTGAATGTAGCTATTAAAAGGGTTTTAGCAAATGTACTTTATCTTTCTTTATATCCGTCTTGTACACTGTACGCAGATGCTTTGAGAGGTTCACTTCCAGACCTGCAGAAACAGAGGCATAGGATGATCGGTTGGAATGAGCGACATCGTAGCCTTCTGAATCATCGATATCCTCAAGATACCCAACACTGATACCCCCAACAGCCAGCAGAATCATAGGATAAAGAGAACTTCTGTCCCTGAACTCAGAGCAAAAGAGCCTATGTATCTGCAATGGACAATCCTAGATCGGCATGTGCTAAAATGGACAGAGGTTCTGTCTGAACGCATTTCCTTCTCTCACGTTCAGATAGTTCATTGCAATAAACTATGCTCTTAGTTCTGAACAATGGCATAGTTCGATCTTCATAGTTGCTTGAGTGCCCGTAAGTGCCATCATCTTGCACTTAAAGACATACATTGAGCAAGTAATTTCTCCAGAGCTTCATACGAAAAATATTTTCTGGCTATATCATAATTGGTCTGTGCAAACTGTTGTTGCAGATTTGTATCTACCAACAACCTGCGTACCTGATCAGCTGCTTCTTCAGTTACCGTGTTGTTGATGGAAATAGTTTGAAAGCCTAAGGGCTCAATATCCCTTTGATACACCTTGTATCGGTTGATGAAGATTGGTTTTCCAAAATAGACTGCCTCAAGAAAGGCATTGCCAAATCCCTCATAGAGAGAAGGATAGGTGATAAAATCTGCATGATTGTACAGGTCCCAGAGACTGTACCGTCTACGGTTGTCATTGGTAGTTCCACGTTCAAGACCAATAATATCAGGAGAACACATGAAGTTGACACCTTTCTTTTCAGCCTGACTTACAAGCCAGTGGGCATAGGTGTCACCCTCGTCCAATTCATGGTGGGGGACTACCAGACGAATCCTGTACTCTCTGAGCATGCTGATTAAGTCTATCGCGAGCTCAATACCCTTTCGAGCAATTATGCGGGTTGGTTGAACAAAGAGGAGTTCTCCCTTTTTAATCGCCAGATCCTTCTTAAGTTCATGACTGTACGCATCAATTTCCATAGGAGGGTTCGCAAAATCATGGACATTGGGTATCACTGTGGCATAGATATTTTTTCTTTTGTATAAATCGTCCTTGGCATCGCTGTTGATGACGACATGTCTTATATTCTCTAGGTTTGGAGGAAATGTTTCTTCCAGTAATTCTGCAAAGGGTGTTACAGAAAAGCGCTCTCTCTCCCAATAGAAATCATGATGATGGGCGAGTGTCGTGATACCGGTCTCCTTTAGTACTTCTGTAATTGCAATAGCTAATGGAATATGCATCGGTATCGCCAACGCATTTTCGATGATCAGCAAATCTGGCTTGAAAGTTTTAATATAGTGATACAAGTGTTCTTTTAGTTTTGATGCCATGTTGCGGATATCCAGCTCAAGAGAAGCTGCTGCTTTGGTTGTGCCGAAACACAGGCTCTGAAGATGCTGCACTTGAGAATGCCCAAAATATGCTTCTGGGGCAACGTAAGAAACTGCCGGAGCCTTATCACAAAGGCCAGAGAAAAAAGATGCTGTATATCCGAGGCGGGAAAACACCTCCACCCACTTATCGGTTTCCAGAGAAACCCCGTCGGTTCCTGCAAAACGTGTACCGATAAAACCTACCTTCTTAGCCATAAGTCACCTCCAAATACTTAGTCCAATTGAAGCCAGAGCGTTTCGTAAGGGTTCAAAGTGATTTTACCTTGGTCTGCGTAAACCTTTCTTTGTGTAATAAGATCAAGAGCTGAAGAACAGAGTGTGTCGTAGCTCACAGGTTTGCTGCTCATGTTGTTCAGGCACAAAACCTTATGATTCTCGGTATATCTAAGTAAAGCGAATACTTCTTTAGGACTTTCAACAACTTGTTGGGATGCTTCAGGATGAAAACAAGGATTGGCTTTGCGAGCCTTGATCATTCTTTTTAACAGCTGATACACCTTCCCACGTCTGGAACTTTCATCTGAAAGTTCTCTACTGATTTCTTCAATGAGTAGTTTTTCTCGATTGATAGCCCTGTTGTGGCCGTTTATCTTGGGCCCCTCATTCCAGTTTTCCGAACCGAGAAGTGAGTGGATATAAATGCCGGGAACCCCTGCAAGTTCAAGCATTACAGCTTGGCTGGTTAAAAAACAGTCAATGCGTTGAGATTCATCTAGAAGTGGATCAGCAACAGCAGAGAAATAGTTTATGTTGTATTCATAGGCTATTTCCCCTTGGTCGATTGCCTTGTAAGAGATCAAGCCTCCACGGTCGAGAATCGTCTGTTCAAGGCCAGCTATATCCTCCTTTGGAATCCAGTCATATCCTGGTGTTATTCCAATGCCATCATGGGATGCAAGGAAGTTGAGAAAATAACGTCCTTTTTGCTCTGTAGGAAGGGTGGAAGCCCAAGCTTTCAGAGTTTCGGCATTGCCAAAAACACATGAGTGAAGAACCAGAGGAGGAAGGGCGAAATTATACACCATATGCGCCTCATCAGTACCGTTTCCATAATAGGAGATATTGTCCTTATGAGGAACATTGGTTTCTGTGAGAATGACTGCATTAAGGTTGTAATGGTCTATCAGAGCACGAATAAGCTTGATGACTAGATGAGTCTTTTCCAGATGAATACAGCTAGTGTGATTTTCTTTCCATAGATAGGCTACCGCATCAAGGCGTATCATTGAGGCTCCTTGACGAATATAAAACAACATGATTTCAATAAATTCCAGCAAGACTAAGGGATTGGAAAAATCCAGGTCCACTTGGTCGTCACTAAAAGTCGTCCATACTTGAACCTCACTTCCTCCATTCTGAAGAAAGGGGGTAAATAAAGGATGAGTTCTAGGACGGACAACTTGAGAAGTGTCAGAATCTTTTTCGCGGATGAGATAATAAGAATCATAGGGAGGACTCTGTTCTAAAAAGGATTTAAACCATCGGTGGGATTTGCTTGAATGGTTGAGGACCAAGTCGAATGCAAGTCGTATTTCCTTTGAGAGTGTATTAATCTCCTTCCAAGTTCCGAATGACGGATTGACCATCCTGTAGTCTGAAATGGAAAACCCGTCATCCGAAGTATATGGAAAAAAGGGGAGGATATGAATATAGGTTGCAATATCCTCTAGATAGGTCCGCGTAAAGTCCTTCAATACGTTAAGAGGATATGTGTCAGAGGAAATCAAAGAGTCCGCATATGTGATGACAAGAACGTCTTCTTCGCTGAAGTTTTTGGAGGTTTTGCTACGTACAGAGGAAAGTTGTTGAATATTGGATTCCATCTCTGAAAGCTTTTCAAGGAAAAGATTCGCTTTATCTTCATAGATTTGTCGAGCCAATGTTGCAATAACCTTGGGTACTTTGTGTGCCTCTGTCATACCGTTTCCGCCTTTTTACTGAAGTTAAAATGCATGCTGTTTCAAATAGTAATACAGAAAAGCACATACACTACAACAGTATTCATTTCTTGTCAGCACTCAATTTCATTGTACAGTCTGCAAGAATTTCTGAAAATTTCATAAAAATTATACATTTTCAGAAATAATTTGACAAGTAAAAAATTACCACTTACACTACTATTTGTAAGGGGATGCCGGCAAGTCATGGAAAATAGCAAGATTACAATAGAACAAGTTGCAGAAGAAGCAGGAGTCAGCCCCAGTACTGTGAGTAGAGTGCTGAATAAGCCGAACCTAGTTAAGGCGAAGACTCGAGATGCTGTTTATAATGCTTTGAAGAAATTCAACTATGTACCTCCTGCTGTACATAAAGAACGAGAAAACGATAACAGACAATATACAATCGGTCTGGCCATTCATAATCCAAAATTGGAAGTAGTGTCTGATTTAATAAGAGAACTTGAAGATAAGCTCGATTTTTATGGTGGGCACAGCGACCTTTTAATTATCAATATGCGTGGAGAGAAGGATCTAGGCAAGTTTTTTAGAGAACATGGTTACTACCGATCCAAAATTGATGGACTGATTGCCTTCTCTGTTTCTTTGAGCTTTGAGGATGCTCAATATTTTCAAGCTCAAAATATTCCAGTTGTGTTGCTTCAATCACGATGTACAGGAGCAAAGTCTATCAGTAACAATGATTTCCAAGGAGCGGTCGATGCAGTTACCTATCTGTTTTCCAGAGGGTATGAACGAATCGGATTCGTTGGTTGGGATTTTAAAGACACTAGGTTGCTTGACCGATATGCCGGTTACAGGGAGGCTCTGAAGCGATTCGGTAAGCAAGTTGAAGAAGCTCATAAAGCGTATGGGGAGCTTTCGATCAGTGGAGGGTATGAAGCAACAAAGACCCTGCTGGCCAATGCTCAGCTGGATGCCGTGTTTTACGCATGTGACAGCATGGCTGTTGGGGGAATGAGATATTGCAATGAAATCGGTATTTCCATACCCGATGGACTAGGGGTCATGGGATTTGACGGATTGGAGCTCTCCGATGTGATGGGGCTTACAACCATGAAGCAGTTTATAAACGTAAAAGCTGATATGTCAATAACATATTTGCTTCAGCGCATTGAGGGGCGTATAACAGAGCCCCAGGCTGATGAACTATGCATTACTCCGCGACTTTTAGTGAGGTCAACGACAAAATAACTTAAGTTGAACGCTAAAAATCGGCGAAGAATTTTAGGAGGTTTGTATGAAACGGAAGATGTTCATCCTTATGATGATCGTGGTGTCGTTGTTAATCGGCATGCCGGTTTTTGCTGCTGGTAGCAGGGAAGTGACTCCACCGGCAGAGCGAATTGTGCTTTGGACTACAGAAGAGCAACCTGAGCGTATGGATATCCAACGTGCAATTGCTGCTGATTTTACAAATGAGACTGGAATCGAGGTTGATGTTGTTGCAGTAACCGAGAGCCTGATAGGCGAGCGTACTACTGCAGCTTTTGCCGCAGGCGATCTGCCGGACGTAATTTTCCATCCACTGGCTTATAATTACACATGGACAGACGCAGGTATCCTTGATACAGCAGCCTCTACTGAAATTGTTGAGCAGCTTGGCGTAGACACGTTTCGCTCAGGTGTGTTGAACCTAGTTGAGTTTGAAGGTGATTATGCAGGAGTGCCTTTAAGTGGATGGGGACAGTTGGTTGTGTATAGGTCTGATCTTTTTGAGAAGAACGGGCTTGAGCCGCCTACAAGCTATGCGAGTCTGCGTAAAGCTATCGAGTTTTTCCACGATCCGCCAAATTTCTATGGAATTGTAGCAGCTACAGATCCAAGCCAAGAGTACATGATGCAAGTATTTGAACACGTTGCACTGGCCAATGGTGTGGATATAGTGGATGAGAAAGGCAATGTAACCCTTAACACTCCACAAATGAGAGAAACCTTGGAGTTTTATAAATTCCTGGTAGAACATAGTCCTCCGGGTGATCTCTACTGGCAACAGTCCCGTGAACTCTATCACGATGGCAGAGCTGCAGTAATTATCTGGTCTCCATTTATCCTTCACGGGTTAGCTGGATTGCGCGATGGTGTTCCAGTAACCGGGTTCGGACCAGATCCAACAACGGATAAGCTGGCAAAACTTACTGGTTTTTCCACCACTTTTGCAGGACCCTCAAACCCTCAAGGGGCAGGATGGGCGGAAGTAGGCTATATGGGCATCACTGTTGATGCAAATACCGAAGCTGCAAAGAAGTTTGTACTGTATACCATGGAGAAAGCCTACATGAGGACTCTGGGTATGGCGGCAGTTGGAAAACATCCTGTGCGTTCTGGAACTCTTGCTGAACCGACCAAGTACATTGATGGCTGGGCAGAGATGGAAGTAGGGCAAGATCGATGGATGCCCTTAAATCAAATATATGATCCAGATGTAATTGAGGACATTCTTTCAGGACTTGAACGAGGAACACGTTGGGGGTATGAAAAAGGTTACGGATATGTGACTTCACGCCTCTATGAAACTCGGGTTATAGCTGAAGTTGTTCGTGAATATTTGGATAATGATATTACGATCGACCAAGCACTTCAGATCATGCAGGAAGAAACTGAAAAACTGCTGTAGAGAATAGATAATTCAGTTCGAGACATAAAAATCTCGGACTGAATTTTGATAGATTTGTAGAGGTTCTATGAAAAGGAAATATAGGAGTTTGGCAGCCCAGGAAGCACGACTTGCCATTTGGATGTTGCTTCCAGCACTGCTTATAGTTGCTTCAGTTATTTTGTTTCCAGTGGTCACGAACTTTTGGATAAGCTTCAAATCAATCGGGCTTGGTGATCTGCGGCCTCCTGTCGCAGTCATTCGTGAACGAGTGGTCCAGGCTCCAATTAAAATTGGTGATGAACTGGTGATTACGTACCAAGTAAGAAATTCCAGCAGGGAACGGGATCTCAGTGATGTTGTAATTACTGCAAAAATACCTGAAGGTTTACAGATAGTCGCTCTTGATGATATTTGGACATTGGAAGATCGTTTGTTGCAAACCAAATTTAAACGTTGGGAAGGTGGACTGTCACAAACTTTCGAATTACGGTTCATTGCTGAATCAAAGTATTTCGATAAAGGTATTGATTCTAGGACTCCCACATCTGCAAGTATTGCATCATCTTCGCGCAATGCTCTTATATATAGTCCATTTACACTCGATAATTTCCGTAAGGTAGTGCAGTCAAGAAATTTTTCACGCTCTCTTGTTAATAGTTTTGTGTACCCCTTCATGGGTGCGCTTTTATCAATAATCATGGGGATTATGGCAGCTCTTCTGTTAAATAAAAAATTCCGTGGCCAAGGATTTTTGCGAGGATTGTTTTTATTTCCTTACGTTTCCCCCATTATTGCAGCCACGTTTGTATGGGTGTTTTTTCTAGATCCGTTCAGTGGAACAGTAAACGCTTTGCTTGTTAATACTGGACTTATAAAAGCGCCTATCCCATTTTTGAATGCAAGGATGACAGAACTCTCGATTCTGGGATTAAGTATTCCCTTTCCTCTTGCTCTTTCCATGGTTATTTTCTTTGATGCTTGGCGTTATTTCCCGTTTGCTTTTCTCTTTATCCTCTCCAGACTCCAGGCGATACCCGTCCATCTCTATGAATCAGCTGATGTCGATGGAGCAGGGTATTTTAAAAAATTTTGGTATATTACACTGCCTCAAATCACTTCAGTATTGGGGACAATCTTTTTGCTTAGATTTATGTGGACATTCAACAAGTTTGATGATGTATTTCTTCTTACTGGAGGAGCTGCTGGAACGAAAACGCTCCCTGTTGAGGTGTACGACAATGCCTTCGGACGTGGCGATATAGGAGCTGGAGCAGCTACTGCAGTACTGCTATTCTTGATGCTTGGCGTCTTTATGCTCATCTATTTTAGGCTCTTGAAGGAGGTGGATAATGACTGAACGTAAGATTAGCAGTCAGGGAATAGCAGTTGCAGCGGTGCTAGGTATTTTTTATACAATCCTTGCAGTCTTTACTTGGTATCTCTCATCCTCTCTCCTTAGTAAGAACAATTCTTTTCCTTCACTGCTTCCTATGATTGTATCAGGAATATTCATTGGAGCCTTTGCCGGCTACTGTAAGAATAGGTTTTTAGATGAAAATAGAGTCAAATTATATACGGTTGCAATCGGATTATTAATCGGTTTTATTTGGTTGCTTCTGTATAGTTTCAAACCTCTTGGAGGAGAATCTATAACTGCCAAAGACATTCTTGGCGCTATGATTGTATTTCCTATTGCTGGGTTATTCATAATGAACTCATTAAAAGATATTCCCCTTTGGAGTATCTCAAAAGGCCATGTAGAATTAATGACCATCAGGATTCTCAAAGCTTTCGGAATTTTCATGTTTACCCTTATCGTGGTGTTCCCTTTCTTTTTTATGCTAGCAACATCTCTTAAACCTAGGGCCGAATACTTAATGGATCCATCCAATCTCTCGGTTAATTTGTTCCAACACCCAGCGAAGCTTTTCAATGGATATACAGAAGTGCTGATACGCTTTGGTTTTTTACGATTTATCATGAATAGCGTGATAGTTTCAGTCCTTACAGTGATCATCACCTTGATACCATCAATTCTCGGGGCATATGCGGTGACAAGATTGCATTTCCCGGGAAGGAATCTGCTTTCTCGTCTAATATTGCTTATTTACATGTTCCCTGCAATAGTGTTGGTTATTCCTTTATACAGTGTGTTCACTCAGCTTGGCCTTCGGGATACCAGGCATGGTCTGCTCTTGGTATACGCAGCCATGACAATACCAGTTGCCCTGTATACACTGCGTAGTTATTTTCTAACTTTGCCAGCTGATCTTGAAGAAGCCGGGCTTATAGATGGCCTTTCCCGCTTGGGAGTTATCATTAGGATTACTATACCCTTGGCGATGCCTGCAATTGCTGCAATAGGACTTTTTGTTTTCATGATTGCATGGAACGAATTCCTTTTTGCCTACATGTTCCTTGATACTCCGGCAATTTTCACCCTCGCCAGAGGCATGGTTATGCTTGATGACCAAGAGGTGCCTAGACAATTCTTGATGTCAGGCGCCGTCATTATTACTGTTCCAATCATGGTGCTATTTGTTAAATTTCAAAAACTGTTGGTTGGCGGATTGACTGCTGGAGGAGTAAAAGGCTAGTTATGCCTGATTTCCTACTAGTTTTGCTTCATTATGCTCTTCGGTGTTAACGTCGGGGGGCATACTTTTCAGTAACTCTGGCTGCAAAAAGATTTTACAATAAGCTCTCTTTTCTCCACTCCAGTGGAATGTTTATTTAGTTTCTCTTTTCAACATCCTTAATTACCTTGATTGTGACCAGCACGTAATTTGTATGGATATCTTCAATGGAAACGAGAGAGATAGAGGTTGCATTATCAATTTTCGCGTCTCATAATAAAGGAAAAGGAGTGCGAAGGATATCGCACGGATATGTGTTTCAAGGAGGCTTGTATGAAACTCAATCGAAAGATTGCAATGGTGCTTATCGTGGTTCTGTTGTTCAGTACTGCATTTGTATTCGCAGCAGGACAAACTGACCGTTCTACCAAGGTTGTAGCCTATACTGCGCACGAGGACACAATCATTGCAGGAATGAAACGGCTTTGGGAACAGGATTACCCTAATCTGCAGCTGGAAGTAATCAAGATGGGTTCTGGCGATGTAATCAGCCGAGTTGCTGCCGAAGCATCCAATCCTCAGGCTGACGTCATCTGGAGTATCGGAGGAGAACCGCTTGAGCAGAATAATCACCTGCTTCAATATTATCAACCAAAAGATTGGGACATGATCGAAGACGTTTACAAAGTCGGCACAAACTGGCTTCCGTATACCGGTATCATGAATGTCTTTTTGGTCAATAAGAATATGCTCAGACCCGACCAATATCCAAGAACTTGGAAAGATCTGGCATTGCCTCACATTGAAGGTGTCAGTACAGCCCGTGCTGACCAATCAGGGTCTTCCTACATGCAACTTGCCAACGTATTGGCCATCTATGGTGATGGAGAAGAAGGCTGGGCTGTCTATAAGTCAATCATGGAAAATTTCTTCATTGCATCAAGCTCCGGGGCTGTATCACGCTTGACCAATGACGGTGAAGTTCCTGTGGCTGTTACCCTTGAGGATAATGCACAACGATTCGTCCTTGGCGGAGGTCCGGTGGAAATTGTGTATCCAGCTGATGGTGCTATTGCAGCTCCTGATGGAATTGCTATCATCAAGGGCGCTCCAAACCTAGATGGTGCAAAGAAGTTCGTCGATTGGGCAATGTCCTCAAAGGTTCAGAACTTCTTAGTCCAGCAAATGGGACGACGACCAGTACGTAAGGATGCATCAACACCTCCAGGCTTGCCACCGATGAGTGAGATCAACACTATCGAGTATGATTTTGCATGGTCTGCTGCTAACCGGGATGCGTATATAGCACGGTTTAGACAACTCATGATGGAATTGAATCTGTAGTAACCAACCTGTAAAGAGAGTAGTGGGCCCGTTGTCCCTTTGATGAGGCAGCGGGCCATCGGTAATGGCCAACATATCATAGAGGTACCATCGATGGTCGCAAAAAGAATTCAGATACAGAATATTACTAAGACATTTCCTGGTGTCAAAGCATTGGATGATGTCGATATTGAAGTAGCCGAAGGGGAATTTTTCACCCTGCTAGGTCCCAGCGGTTGTGGAAAAACCACACTTTTGAGGACGATCGCCGGATTTTATCGACAAGATGCAGGACATATCTTTGTTGGTGATACTGCAATAGACAATGTACCTGCCCATGATAGGGATATTGGGATGGTATTCCAGAATTACGCGGTATTTCCTCATATGACAGTTGCGGAGAACGTCGCTTTCGGATTGAAGAACAGGAAGGTTCCTAAATCGGAAATCGGGCCGAAAGTGTCAAAAGCACTGGCAACAGTCCAATTGACTGGTTATGAAGAGAGAACCCCGGATAAGCTCTCCGGTGGACAACAACAGCGCGTCGGCCTAGCGCGAGCCATGGTGATTGAACCAAGGCTGTTGTTGATGGATGAACCCTTGTCCAATCTCGATGCAAAGCTCAGAATCCAGATGCGTGAAGATATTTTGGATATTCAACGTCAGCTTGGCATCACTGCAGTCTATGTAACCCACGACCAAGAAGAAGCTTTGGTCATCTCCGACCGCATCGCAGTCATGAATTTAGGAAAAGTCCAACAAGTTGGCACCCCATGGGAAATTTACCGTGATCCTGTAAATGAATTCGTCGCCACCTTTGTAGGGAGCATGAATGTGTTTGCTGGTGAGACATTTATGAGCATTCTCGATGCTGATTCTCGAAAGAAGGTGAAGAAACCTTCCACCAAAGATTATAAAATCGCATTCCGCCCAGAAGATGCCAGAATACTTCTTGCTGAAAAAGAAGTACCTGAGCATTCTGTATTGGTGAAAGGAAGAGTGGAAAAGATGCTCTTCCTTGGTTCTGATGTAATATATCGGATCAGAGTCAATGAGAACCTCTCACTTACTGTAAATGAATACGTATCTGAGTTGACAGATCTCAGGAAAGAGGACTCCGATGTGACCGTCCAGATTCCTAAAAGTAAGCTTCTGCTTTTTGACGGCAAGGATGGTACTCGGATAAAGATAGGAGGATGATCAATGATCAATTGGATACGTAAAAACGGATTCTGGGCTAGCGTTACCCTGACCGGTTTCGTGGTCTTTTTTATCCTCATTTTTCTTCCTGTTGCGAATATTGTGCGAGAAAGCTTTTTTGATGCAACCACAGGAGCTTTTGGCATTGGTAATTACATTACCTTCTTCAGCACGCCTTACTATACACAAGCGTTGGTAAATAGCTTCGTAGTATCGATCGGGGGTACCTTGGGCAGCATATTGCTCGGAGTCCCTCTGGCGTTCTTTACAACCAGATATCGCATCAGGGGAACTGCCTTGCTCTCTACTCTTGCTACCTTGGCTCTTCTGACTCCACCGTTTCTTGGAGCGTATGCATGGATAGTGATGCTCGGCCGAAACGGGTTTGTCAGACAGTTGCTGATGGCTATAGGAATCAATTTCCCAACCATTTATGGTCCTTTGGGAATCATCATCGTCTTCACCCTGCAGTTTTACCCGTTCGTCTACCTATTGACCTCCAGCGGGTTGCAAACAGTAGACCGTTCTCTTGAGGAAGCGGCAGAGAGCCTTGGGGCAAGACCTTTCAAAAAATTCTTCAAGGTCACAGTCCCCTTGGTTATTCCCTCAATAACCTCAGGAGCCTTACTGGCTTTTATGCTCTCCTTGGCAAACTTCGGTACTCCTATGATTATCGGAGCAAGGTACCGTGTGCTGCCGACGATGGCGTACAACATGTATACCAGTGAGGTTGCCACCCGGCCTGCGATGGCATCAACGATCAGTATTATTTTGGTGTTTCTTGCGAGCTTGGCCATCTTCTTCCAGCGTTATGCGGCAAACCGAAGAAAATACACAAGCCTATTGCTCAATCGCCCAGTTGTGTTCACCCTCAAGGGATCAAAAAACTTCTTTGCACATTTGGTCTCATATCTAATTGTCGCACTGAGTACGATTCCCATTATTGTGGTTGTAGTTTTTGCATTCAGGAACACAAGTGGACCAGTATTCACTGAAGGCTTCGGACTTGATAGCTTCAGGCGTGTCATTTTCGATGTACCTCAGGCGATTACCAACTCATTGATATTCTCGATTACTGCAGTAATTTTGATTGTAATAATCGGTACCCTGCTTGGATTTGTGATCAGTAGAAAGAGAAATACCGTAAATGGTATCCTTGATACCTTGTTGATGAGTCCTTACATATTGCCAGGAACGGTTCTTGGTATTGGGTTTATCACCACATTCAATCGACAACCCTTCATGTTGTATGGGACTGCAACAATTATCATCCTTGCTTACTTCATCAGAAGATTACCCTATTCAGTACGTTCGGCAGTATCGATTCTGCAACAGCTCGACCCAGCTTTGGAAGAAGCAGGTATCAGCCTCGGAGCTCCTCCTGCAAGAGCTTTTAGAAAGATTTCGCTTCCCTTGATGATGCCTGGCATTATCAGCGGAGCTGTTCTCAGTTGGATCACCTCGATCAACGAACTCTCTACCTCGATCTTGCTGTATGTAGGTGGTACGATTACGATGCCTATCAGGATTTACCTCTCGGTCATGGATGGCTATTTTGGTCCTGGATCTGCCATGGCGACCATCCTTCTAGCGGCAACCGGCATGGCATTGATGGTGCTCAACCTTCTAGGTGACAGCAAGCGCAATTTCGTATAATAATTCATTTCTCGGTCTCCCTCAAAAGGGGAGACCTAAAATAATTCAAGTACAGGAGAAGTTCATGACTCGCAAAATCACCGCTATAGCCTTTGACTATGGGGGCGTATTGGCAAAAATGATTGATGAAACAACAATCGGTCATATGGCCGATTCTGTACATGCTGATTTCGAGCACTTCCGCACCGCGTTATGGAAATTCCGGCATGACTATGACTTAGGAGTATTGGAAGCGGACTCCTATTGGATGCAGGTAATAACTGATGCACAAGGGTATTGGCCGAAAGATAAAATTGCACAAAAAGAAGTTCTTGCCACTTTAAAAATGCTTGACACCATTGCCTATCTCACATTCAACCCAGGTTTATTTCGATGGATCAGAACGCTTCATGCAGAGAACTATCGCTGCCTCATGATTTCCAACATGGCGGGGGAAACCTATGACATGCTGGTAAAGGATACGTTTCTTGAGCCCTATTTTGAAAGAGTCATTCTTTCTGGTTGGATCAACGTAAACAAACCTGATGAGAAGATATTCCAAGAAGCAATACGGAAAATGAACGTTCCTGCACAAGAAATACTCTTTCTTGATGATCTTCCTCACAATGTAGAAGGCGCCAGAAAGGCAGGACTCTGTGCCATACAGTTTACTGACTGCTCTTCTCTTGAGAGAATCTTGGCAATCGAGTATCCAGAAGTGCCACGATGGGGTCTGCTCGGAAGTCAAACACTTTAAAAAATACTATGTAAAATGCCGAAATAGGATTGATAATTATGTTATCAATCCTATACTGATATTGTACATTTCAGGTGAGATTGTAAGGCCGCGAAGTCTTGGGGAGGCTCTTTATACAAAGAAGAGTGAAATGTAATAAATACTTGTCAATAGCAAATAAAAATACTATATTCGCTCTGTACAACAGGAGTGAAGAATGAAGAATGTAGTAATAATAGGCGGAGTCGCCGCAGGCGCTACCGCAGCAGCTAGGGCACGCAGACTGAATAATGATATCAATATAACCTTATTGGAAGCAGGCGCAGACGTCTCATTTGCGAACTGCGGTCTTCCCTATTATTTAGGAAGAGATATACCCTATAGATCTTCCTTGATTCTGGCAAGCGAGGAAACGTTTGACGAACAGTACAAAGTGAAAGTACATACCAACACCCAGGCTCTGAGCATCGATCGAGAGAAGAAACAGGTTCAAACAAAAAACCTTCTCAATGGAGAAGAAGCGATATTTGTGTATGACAGCCTTATTCTTGCCCAAGGAGGCAAGCCGATAGTACCACATTTGTCGGGAGTAGATAAAAGTCATGTATTTCAACTTTGGACGTTGGAGGATATGGACAGAATAGATGAGTACATCACAAAATCGGATCCGAAGCGGGCAGTAGTGGTGGGCGGAGGATTTATTGGACTGGAGATGGTTGAGGCTCTTACAAAACGAGGTATTGAAGTCACACTGGTAGAGATGGCCAAGCAAGTCATGCCCAATCTGGATGGAGAGGTTGCTGGTTTTCTTACCAAGGAATTACAGGATTATGGTATACAACTCAAACTTGGCAAATCGTTGCAATCAATTGAGGACGGATATGTAAGACTCAATGACGGAAGCCGTGTGGAAACGGATATGGTCTTGCTCTCAGTTGGAGTCAGGCCCACTTTGCAACTGGCAAAGGATGCGAATCTTGAACTTGGGAAAAGCGGGGCTCTTTTGGTAGATGAGTATCTACGGACCAGCGACCCCTGTATTTATGCAGCAGGAGATATGGTTGAGATTACTCATACCGTCTCAGGATCGAAGGTGAGGATGCCCCTAGCGGGACCTGCAAACAGACAGGGTAGAATAGCCGCGACGAACGCACTCGGGGGCTCTCAACCGTATAAAGGGTCGGTTGGCTCTTCGATCGTCAAGGTCTTTGAAGCGGTGGCAGGATCTACAGGTCTGAGTCTGAAGGCTGCAAAGGACGCAGGCTTTGACGCTGATGCAGTTGTAGTGCACAAGGCAAGTCACACTACTTATTATCCTGGATCACAGAAAGTAAGTATGGTCCTTGTATGGGATAAGAAAACCAAGAAAGTATTGGGTTCTCAAGCAGCCGGCAGGGTGGGGGTGGATAAACGCATTGACGTAATCGCTACTGCAATTGCAGGTGGGCTGGCCATAGAAGATCTATCTGAGATGGACTTTGCCTATGCACCCCCGTTCGATTCTCCCAATGGACCGGTAAACATGGCAGGTTTTACTGCCATCAACCAACATAATGGCTTCAGCCCTTCAATCTTGGCTCAAGATTTTGAGAAGTTTGTTCTGGAGCAATCTCCCATAGCTATAGACTTACGTGACCCTATCAGCTTCGCCAAGGCAAATCTGAGAGGATCGAATAATCTCAGTCAAAATATCATCAGGGAAAATATAGAGAAGATCCCAAAAGACAGTACCATCATACTAATCAGTGAGGACGGACAGAAAGGCCACGTCGTGCTTCGCATGCTCAAGGGCTTTGGGTTTGAAAAGGTCTATAACCTCAGCGGAGGGTATATCAGTCTAGAACGTCATGCCAGAGCTGTAGGCTTCACTCATTTACAGGTAGGTCTCTTTCCGTTGGAGAGAAAGACAGTTCACGATCAAAAAGAGGAAAACCCACAATCAGAATCAGAGGAGATTCCCCCTGAGGCGAAAGGTCATGGGTCGCTCATCCTAGATGTCCGCACCCCGATGGAGTTTGCCATGGGTGCATATCCAAACGCGATCAACGTAGGATTGGACGATCTGTCACGATGGGCCGAGACAATAACTGATAAGAATCGGGAAATCATTCTCTACTGTGCATCCGGGGCTCGAAGCAGCTATGGTGTTCGGCTTCTGAAGCAGCAGGGCTTCACGAATGTGGAAAACGGTGGAGGCTTGCATGATATGATGGCAAGAAGATAGGATATGTATATTTCTCAATCAAAAAAAGCAAACTGGGATCTGATCCCATAAGTTAAAACTATTGGATCCAGACTATTTTCAAGGAAAGCGACTGTGGAAAAAAAAGATTATTATACAGATGTTCTTTGGATGAGCCGATTTCATTATAAAAACAAGAGCGAGGTAGTTGATCATAAGCATGAGTTCTACCAAATCATATATTTTGTAGAAGGTGAAGGTATTCTTCATTATGGGAATGAACGAATACCTTTGGTTTTTCCCATGGTTAGTTTTTATAGGCCAGATGAAACTCATGGCATTGAGGTGAAAAGTTCATTAAAAACAATAGATGTAAAATTTCAAGTAATTGACTCAGCATTTGCATCAAGACTTGAGAACCTCCCAACGATTCTTTTTAATCCAGGCACTTTGGATATTCTGTTTCTTTTAGAATCCATGTTGAATATTGGAGGCGAAGAACGGCTTTATTATCGTGAGCGATGTTGTTTTCTGCTCAATCTCATTCTTATACAATGGCTTGAATTTGCTGCAAAGGAAGAACAAAAAGAGCAAGAGTTGCGAGTCTATACTGATGCTCAACAACCAAAATCGGATATTTGTTCCCAACTTATAGCTCTCATTGATACTGATCTACAAGAGGAGTTGGACAGTACTGTTATGAGTGAGAAATTAGGGTTTTCCTATCGCTATATTTCTGATTGTTGTATAAAAGAATACTCGATGACCCCTATGCAGCTACTGCGTAATCGTCGCATTCAACGGGCAAAAGAACTACTTATGCGTGATGACTATGAGATCAAAGAAATTGCCTTTCAACTCGGTTTCAAATCTGTTTATCACTTTTCAAGAGTTTTTTCAGAGACTGTGGGCAAACCTCCACGGAAATGGAAGGATTTTCAACTAAGAAAAATTTGTAGAGACATAAACATCGATCCACAGTACATGAATGAGCTACATATTAAGAAATTAGATTAGCTGCCTTCTTACAATAAAAACAGTCTTTTCTTTCTCTCATAATAACATTTTCCCCTGTATATTTGTATTTCCAGAATTTGCAAGATTAGCTAAATATTTGTGATTAATCATAGGAAGATGCCTAATTGTAAAATTTTAAAATCACTTTTGTAAAGTATATAAATATAAATAATAAATAAAATTATAAGCATTTTAATAAATTAAAAATCTCTAATTTAAATTTATGTTACCAGTTCTATTTTAGACAAAACTATGGCCTAGACAGACATTTACCGATTAAAAAAGCAGTGTTAGCCTTTGATCAATAAGATTAGGGGGAACACACTTTGGCCAACAAAATGACTGGAACAAACATTGTAATCGCAGATGCATCTTCTTCAGCTTCTCAAAAAGTAGCAATAGTAGAAGAACCAAGAAAAATCAAGCTTATTGATGCACAAATACCTACACCCAGCCCGGAAGAAATACGAGTACGAATCAAATATGTTGGTATCTGTGGTTCAGATTTGGAAGTCTATCGTGGCCATCGACAAGCAGAATTCATCTCATTTCCCTCAGGACTAGGTCATGAAGTAGCCGGAGTAATCGACATGGTAGGTTCGAATGTAATCGGGCTGGCTGTAGGCGATAGGGTTACCTGTCGTTATGTCTGGGGTGCTTACGGCGAATATATAGTTTGCAATCCTTTTAACGTGAAAGTAGTTCCTCCCAGACTGACTATGAAACAAACAAGTTTGTTGGAAGTGCTTCCTGGTATATTGCATGCTGCAGAATTGGCGAATGTTTCAGAAAAATCTTCTGTTCTCATTATGGGCCAAGGCGTCAGCGGATTGTTGCTTACACAAGTTTTTAGCCTATTTAGTCCAAGACATCTGGTATGTACAGACTTGAATGATAAAAACCTACATTTAGCACGTAAATATGGTGCTACCCATACGGTAAAAATTCCTTCAAAAACCACTCCAACCAGAGAAGCCCTTGGTTCACAATTTCCTGATGGATTTGACATTGTAGTACCTGCGTTGCTTGAAGGCGACGGGCTTGTTGATGCCATCGATATTGCATCCTTCTGTGGCCGAATAATTCTCTATGGATGTATTGGCCTTTGTTCAGCAACTGTAGATCTCTTCAAGGTGCACAAGAAAAGATTGGAAATATATTCTACTGAACCGAGACGCGATATTGATATGAGGCGCTTATTCAATGAATCGCTCAATCTGGTGCTTGATGGTTTGATTAATACATCAGAAATCATTGATTTGATCATGCCCTTATCGAAAATCTCTGAAGCCTTTGAATTACGAAATGATGAGACTAACGATATCATTCATGTGCTCATTGATTGTGACCAGGAGAATACCTATGATGCTCAATAATCCTCAGATACCCATCAAAGTGTTATGCAATGGGGAAACTGAACCGTTTGAAAATTTTTATGGCGCGTTTGGGTATGGAAACACCGATTTCACTTACACAGCACCATATAAAAGGCAATACCAATATTTAGCTTCATATCATAATCATGGAAGATTTATGAGGATACATAATATTCTTACATCCCATGGAGAAGGGGACAAGTATTTCCTTGAAAACAATCAAGACTATGGAAATCCTCAGCATGAAGGGCAGTCTATTCCTGTTGTTGACTATTTTTATGATAAAGTCGTGTCCAGAGATGAAACAGGTACGTTAATGTATAACTGGGAAGTTGTAGACCGTGTCTATGATATCATCGTTGGTGCAAACATGAAATTGATTGTCGAGGCCTGTTACATTCCCTCAGCACTCAGAAGCCATCCTTCTGCTCCTTCCTATGATATCGCCAACTATCGTGAATGGCATGACCTTATTAGAAATTTTGTTTCCCATCTGGTTGATAGGTATGGAATTGATGAAGTCAGAACATGGTATTTTGAAGTTTGGAATGAACCGGACAATGTTTCTGAATGGGTTGCAAGGCCAGAATATTTTCTTGCTCTGTATGATTATTTTGTTGATGCAGTTAAATCGGTTGACAACAAAATCAAAGTTGGTGGTCCTGCTGTAAAACAACATTTTGGAGATTTTGGCATTGGGGCAATTTCAATTTTTAAAGCCTTTATGGAACATTGTTCGAAGGGCATCAACTATAAAAGTGGAGTGATAGGCTCTCCCATAGATTTTATCTCAATACATTGCAAGGGTGGTCGTCCTGGATTTTCAAAAAATCCTTCAACACAGATTATGTTCGATTCCATCGCTGAATACGCAACGATTCTTGAGGATTATCCGCAATATAAAGATGTAGAATTCTTCAACGATGAGTCTGATGTTGTTTGGTCGGGAAATCTCGGTGTTAAAGACGAGAGTTGGTTGAATTTCAGAAACACGCACTACTTCCCCGGTTTTGTCTGTAAGATGGTGAATCAGTACATCACAATTGTCAGGAAAAAGCTAGGTTTAAATCTAACAATCGCTGACAGTGATAACTGCCATCTGCATTGGGAAAGGTCTCTATTCAGCGGAAACCGAAGTCAGTTCACCCCACTGTTCACCTATCCCTCAACCGATTTACTTCGCAAATCCATTTTCAATGCTTATGTGCTTTTAGGTAAATTAGGTCCAGATATGATTCCTGTAGAATCAGACTCTAAGGAGTTCGGTAGTAAATTTGGAGCACTCGCTACTCGATCTGAATCTTCAGTGGTCTCTGTAATGCTCTGGAATTTTGAAGATGGGATTGAAGATGATATAAATGAGCGAACTATTGATTTGCAACTGTTAGATTTACCTCTTTCTGTGCCTGCTAGGTTGGTCCATTATCGAATAGACAAGCATCATAGCAATGTACACCAAGCATGGAGAGATATCGAAAGACCTAGTAGTCCAGATTTGGCACAAATTGAGTTCTTACGATCAAAAGAGCATCTAGAAATGCTTGAGCCGATCAAGGATATACCTATAACCAAGGACTACACGCTCACTGTGACCTTGCCCATGCATAGCGTTTCTCTTGTAATGATTGTACCAATGGGTTCCAAAACTCTTGATACGCCAACTAAGTTACAAGCAACTAAAGAAATTGGAGCTAATGATAACGAGCAAGTGTTCTTATGGTGGGATCCCATCTATTCTGAGAAATTATCACATTACAAAGTATATCGAAGAGAAGTCGATGCAACAGAGTATGTAGAAATTTCTACTGATTTCCAAGTAGATATTAGTGTATATGTGGATGCTTCCATTCAAAAGAATGTGTCTTATGAATATGTGGTAGCAGCAGTGGATTATTTTGAGAATGTCAGCGATCAGAGTTCATCTGTCGTTGTTAAAGTTTAAGACAAAAGGAGTCGATTATGAGAAATCTACGTAATGTACTGGTTTTACTAATGGTGTTTCTGAGCATTACAACTGGTTTATGGGCTGCAGGGCAGCAAGAAAAGGCAAAAGCCCCTGTCGAAATTGTATTTTGGTCTCATTTAGGAGAGAGCCCCGAATTCGTGCATGCATTTGCCGAGAAAGCCACAGAAGCATTTGCTTCGATTGGTTTGGACAATTATTCTGTGAAAGCAGAAATTATTGATTACAGTAGCTACGAGCAAAAGTATCTGACAGCGTTCTCTAGTGGAAAAGGTCCCGATATTTTCTTTGGCAGAGCTACTGATTGGGCACTTGAATATGGCATCAATCCTATTGCAGTCCCCTTCCGTGCAGATACGCAAAAAGTGTGGGATGAGGCATTGATTGATTTCATGTCCAAACAGGGAGTCATTGATGGCAAACGCTTTGGAATTCCGTATGAAGCCTCGGTTGGCCAGATGCTCTATTATAACGTCGATCATTTCATTGAAGCTGGCCTCGATCCAGACAAGCCGCCAACGACACTCGATGAGATGGCTGAATATGCCAGAATCCTGACCAAACGTGACAACAATGGGAATATTACCAGAGGTGGTTATGGATTACGTTATTTAGGTGCAGGTGGAGGTATTTGGGATAAGTTTAGAACAATCTATCATCAGTTTGGTGCAGTAGCTCTGTCTGAAGATGGAAAAACTGCAAATGGATATATCAATTCTGCTGAATCACTTGCCGGTTTCCAATATGTATATGATTTGGTAAATGTTCAAAAGGCTATTAGTACAACCTTCGATATGCCTGAGACAGCTTTTAAACAAGGTTTGGTTTCAATGATATACAGAGAACCTTGGTTGATTGCTTCCATCGCAGAAGATGTTCCTTCTCTCAATTATAGAATTGCACCAATAGCTGGTGGTCCTGTTGGACTTGTTGCCAAACAGATACCTTTGGATGGTTGGAATTACCTTGTTAACAGTCAATCAAGACACATCGAACCGATCATGGATATGTTGATTGCTCTTTGCAACGTAGAAGCTGACATCTACATCCATGAGAAACGACAAACACCGCCGGTTATCGAGGCTGCTTTCGATAGTGATTTTGTAAGATCTCTTCCTTATGGAAATGTTCTTACTGCCTATAATGACAGTCTGCTGAGTCCTGAATATGCTCAACTTGGTGGATCCCAAGCAACTACTATTGCAGGCGAGGAATTTGTAAAAATGGTCATGGGAGGCCAGACACCAAAACAAGCTGTAGATAGAGCTGCAGTACGAATGGATCAAATGCTCAGAACTCTCTAAATACAGTTTAGACTTATGAGAAAGCAGGGGGAATTTACGATGAAATTAACAAGATATACTCTTTTAGAGAAAAAGTATGCTATATCCGGGCTTTTATTTATTGCGCCAGCGTTTATTTATTATCTTGCCGTTTTCTTCTACCCCCTGCTTTCCGCAATTTACAGTTCGTTTTTCAGGGTTAATGTTCTAGCAAATCAATTTACCTTTATTGGATGGAAAAATTACGTTGATACAATCAGCGGTCAGGATTTTCAACATAGTGTGCGGGTTACCTTATCTTACATAGCAATGTTTGTACCAATGATCATGATTATTTCAGTATCATTATCATTGTTTATAACTCAATTCCCACCTAAAGTATCCAGTTTCTTCATTGTCATATTCATACTTCCGTTTATTTCAGCAAATGTTACAGCAGGTATGATTTGGAATTTTATTTTGGACCCGGTTATAGGTATCGTAAATACAGTGACCGGGAGTTCCCTAGCTTGGTTTAGAGGCACCCAGACGGCCCTTTTTTCTGTAGTAATTGTCGGTGTTTGGTTGCGAATCGGATTCGATGTAATCATTCTTGTAGGGAGTATAAAGGGTATTCCTCAGGAAATATATGAGGCTGCAAGGATTGATGGAGCTCATGGATGGAAGCAATTCTTCCATATTACCTATCCGCTCATCAACCCAACCATAATCCTGGTTCTGACGTTGGAGGTAATAAACTCATTCAGAGTATTTGGGGAAATCATGTCTACCACAGGAGGGGGTCCTGGAGGAGCAACAAAATCTTTGATGATCCATCTAATCAAGGATGTTTTTCCAATCAGTTATGGAAGAGCCTCAGCGATCAGTATTTTATTGGTAGTATCCTTGATCATCATAAGTGTTCTTCAACGATTACTGAAAAAATCCGTACAATATTAGGAGAGCTTTTATGATTTCAAAAAAAGAATCTACTGTCGGCACATTGGTTAAAAAGAAAATGTTTGCTCCAAAACTACATAGGATATCCTTTATTAATCTGTGCATCGTCATACTGTTGTCACTGTTTATAGTTGTTCCGTTTGCTATGATGTTTTTAACTTCGTTTAAAACTATGACAGAGATATTTGAGGCTCCTAGCAGGCCACTGGTTTCAAGGATATGGCCTGATTCATTCAGTTTCAATAATTATAGGCTGATTATTACTGGTGAAGCTCGACAGCTTAATGGGGTTTCGTTTCTCGTTTTCATAAAGAATTCATTCATAACTTCCATTGGTGCTATTGTACCTGCAATTCTTATGTCTTGCTTGGCTGCCTATGGCTTTTCAAAATTCAAATTCCCTGGAAAAATTATTTTTTACTATATGTTGCTTATGTTGCTCATGATTCCCATGGAAATGATTAGTATCCCACTTTTTCAGGTTATAGCTAGATGGCGTTTGGTAGACACCTACATAGGAATTATGTTGCCGGGGGCGATATCTGCTTTTGGTATATTTTTGATGAAAGAAAATTACGATACGATTCCTATTGATTATATCGAAGCTGCTAGACTTGATGGACAAAGTGAGTTCGGTATTTTCTTTAAAATCATAGCGCCAATGAGCACAGGTGCGATGATGACTTTTTTGGTTATCAAGTTCACTCAAAATTGGAATAGTTATTTTTGGCCACTAATTGTTGTGAGCACAGAGAGTAAAAAGACTGTTACACTAGGGCTTTCAAAATTTACTTCAGATCTTTTCCAACAATGGAATGAATTGACTGCTGCCGTAGTATTAAGCCTGATTCCTACGCTTCTGCTCTTTATTTTCTTCAAGGATAGAATTATTAGAGGTCTTATGCGCTCTGGATTAAAGTAAATTTCTCATGTGATTCTGAGAAGGAGAATAGATTCTATGAAATTTGAAATACAGGCTGATGGAGAAAAAGTGCCATTGTTGCATTTTTGGAATGGATCGGGTTTTTCCCCTGGTTCATTATTACTGAATGCAGATATGCAACAGCAGATGGCTTATGCAGGGTCTATTCCTTTTCAAGGAATCCGATATATTCGAATACACTATCTTCTTGATCTCGTCAGTGTAGAAAATTTTGAAACTGAGAATCCAAAGTATCAATGGAATGTACTGGATACCTGTATTGATGTGCTTATTACACACAACCTTCTACCTTTTTTTGAGCTGATGGGGAACCCCAGTAACTGTTTCAATGATTTTACTGATGCATCACAAGTAAATAAATGGAAAAATTTTGTCTTCCAGCTTGTTACACATTTCATTGAGAGACATGGAATGGATTCTGTAGTGCAATGGTATTTTGAAACATGGAATGAGCCAGATGGAAATTGGTGGAAGCAAAGCGAAGAGGCTTTTTGCAACTACTATGATGCTTGTTCTGAGGGCTTGAAGATGGTATCAAGCGATTTAAGACTGGGTGGACCTGGGACCTGTATGGGTAACTCTTCCATCTTCAGAACCTTTTTGGCTCACTGTGATACTGGTACGAACTATTTCACGAAAGAAAAAGGTGTACGTCTGGACTTTATTTCTGTACACGAAAAAGGTGCACATGCTTGTGTAGAAGACGTGAATCCCAATAGTCGAGGAATTGTTGAAAGAGAGCAAGCCCTTCATGATTATATAGTTTCTCAACATCCAAGATTCAGCAATATCCCCTTTATCAATAATGAGTGTGATCCTCAAGTAGGGTGGTGGGACACTCATACTTGGCGCGCAAAAGCTTACAATGCAGCTTTGGTAGTAAAGATTATTGCTCAACATATTGAATTGTTTCTTGATAGAGGTGTGAATTATGCCATGCTCAGTAATGACAATGGATTTGTAGGAAGCTGGGGACGAAGAACAATGATGGCGCGTTTTGGTTTGGAAGAAGATAAGAAGGCTCAACATGAGTATGAGTTTACGTTGGATGAGCTAAAAGAAAACCCAAAACGAAGAAAATTTGCAATGGTAAAAAAACCTGTTTTAAGTGTTATGACAATGCTTTCAATGTTGGGAACAGAACGGCTTCCCATACGATCAGATTCGCCTTCCTCTAGTCTGGGAGTCATGGCTACGATGCATGATAATTCTCAATTAGCTCTCTTGGTCTTTAATTCAAGTGATATCATCATGTCTTCAGGAGAGAAAACAATAGAAGCCACAATACTGGGAATTCCCTTTTCAGAGGGTATTCTTTCTGAGTACAGAATAGAAAGTGGGTATACCGATCCTTTCTCTATTTGGGAACAATCACAATTTCCTCAGATTCCCGACGTTCATCTGCTCAAGAAAATGCGTGATGAAGCTGAATTACAACAAATCGGCGAAGGAAAGCGAATAACACTAGCTGATGGGGAGTTGACGATCAAGACCACGATTCCTCTTCCTTCTGTTCGACTTTTTCTATTCACCAAGAAATCTGATGAAATTCCTGATCAGATTGAAAACCCAAAAACAACTATATTTGATGGACTTGATGATGCTTATGAAGATGTTTTGGTCTCTTGGCCTGGAATCAATACAAAAAACCTCAAAACGTATGAGGTATTTTATAAGCCAAAACACTATAAATATTATTATCGAATAAATGATTCGGATACCCAATGCTCTCTGTGGTTGCATACAAGAAAAAAGAACGAAAAAGGTGAGTATCGCATACGAGCGGTAACGTTCTCAGATCGATGCAGTACCATTACTTTTTAGGAAAAAACAGCCTGTGCAAAGCACGGGCTGTCTCTTGTTATGATTTATGAATTACTTTCTCTCAAATCCAGTACAGAACGTTCCTCACCTGCATCAAGAGCATCACAAAGGCTGGATTGTTCTCTCGCAAGAGTTTTCAAGACGTCGTCTATGGAATCCTCTGATACAAGTACACAGGCATAATTCTTGACCAGTCTCTTGATATTGGGGCCAAATACTTTTGAAACAGCAGTATTGACCCTTTGTTGTTTTAGTAAGGAACCGATACCCGAGGCTTTTCTCTTATCCCCATGGGCGTTCTCATCCTCCTCGACATCAACAGTGTTTTCCATTCTTCCAACAAAATGAACTCCGCTTTGGTTGACATCATACAAATCATAATACCGTGCATCACCAAAATGTCTGGTGATGCAGGTAGTACCTTCATCTGTGGCAATAGCTGCCCTGATATTATGCATACTACACTCCTAGCTGTATTCCCATGCTAAAAAGAAAAGCAAAAGTAGTCAACCTCAGTAAGTGTCGGCAAGTCGGAACGTCTTGATCTCAAATGGCTTGAGCTTGACAGTGAGGGGAAGGTCCTGCGGTACAGCCTCTCTCAATGGCTGCTCAAGTAAATCGGTCTCAACCACCTGATTGGGTACATTATCAGAGTTCAACGTTACCTGTGAGCTCTTCCCATACAGCTCTACGATGCGAATCATGAGGGCTTTTTGATCGATAGTACAGCCAAGAGCCTCCACCGAACACCCCGAGCCCTCCATATACAACGGAAGTCTGGATTGTTGTCCCTTGGGTATTGAACTGTGTGCAAACACCAAGGCAGGGCAATTTAGCAAGGCGCTCACGCGTTTGACATCGGAATATTCCAGGCTCTGAGTGTGGGGAAGGAAGACATAGCTGAAATCATGCATACCGATATCAGCATCAGGATCCGGATTCAGAGGGGAGCGCAACAGGCTCATACCCAGTACTCCGTCCCTACAGGAGTAGCCGTATTTGCAATCGTTGATCAACGCAATGCCCCTACCGTCATGATAAACGTCTACGAATTGACGGGCGCAGAACTCAAATTTTGCAAAATCCCATTCATGTTGTACCTTGGCTGGCCGTTCTACTAATCCATAAGGAATATCACATATTGCACGCTCACTGAGTTGATCGACATAGAAAGTAACCCGCAGGAGCTTGCGCGTCTCCTGCCAATCGATATGATTCTTGAATATCAAAGCCTTGCCGGTTGAAGAGAGCAACACATCCTGCACCATGGATGAAGAACCGAAAGCATAGTGAAAACGAAGAGCCGACAGAACAGGACCATCGGCTATCCTTTCGTATGTATGTGCCTCAATCGTCCCGATGACCTGCTGTGGATAGTAGTAGTCAATATCCCACGCCTCATAGGTATGGGGGGTATCATCATACCACTGAAGATTGTTTGAACTGCCGTGTGTATCCATCAACGATTCGCCACTAGCAACATCAAAAGCCTCGATGAGCTGTCCGTTGGCAAGGAAACGATAACAAACCTCATCATTTGAGAGCACCAACGCGTCCTTTGTCTTGTTGCATGGTGTTTCTTGACTCATCGGGACAACATCGAGCTCAACCAACCCTTGGTTGGGAAGCAGAAGGTCGGCATACACATGAGGCTTGTTCTGTCTGTCATGGAGAATTTGTGTCTCGTACACTAATTGGTTGTCAGCAACAAGGCTCCTGTGAGCACAGAATGATGGCAGCTCAACCAAGAACCTGTTTCCTGCATTGAGCGGGTTGAACACGACCAAGGAGTTCTCTTTTTGAGTAAAGAGCAGTGATCGGGCTTTCTCCTGCAAAGACTCCAGTTTTTCAAGCATTTCTTGGTAGATGCGGTGTGCATCCTCATAGACTGCATGAATTGAAGAGCCGGGAAGAATATCATGGAATTGCAGCGTGAGCCCTTGCTTGATTATTTCCTCAAGCTCCCGATGGGGATACCTCTGCAAAGGAAGGTAGCTATACAACGCCTGCACTTGCCTTACTTGCTCCTCAAACATCCTGTTGTATTTCTTTACCCTTGCCTGGCTGGTATAGGTGCCTCTGTGATACTCAAGGTACAATTCGCCCCGATAGGTTTCCAACAAGGATTTCTGTTGTTCCAATCTCCTGAAAAAGGCTTCCGAGGTACCGAACGAAGCCTTAGGTACCGATTCAGTATCAGAGGAGCGGAGAATGAATTCAATATGCTCCTCCTTAGGGCCTCCTCCTCCATCACCGATGCCAAGCAAAGTCATAAATTCATCAAGGCGGTCTTTTTCATGAAAATTGTGTTCAGCCTTGATAAGTGATCGAGGCTTGCCGCTGCTGTTGTAATCATGCTCTGGCAGAAAATGGGCGATGACGGAACTGCCATCGATTCCTTGCCAGAGGAAACTGTCGTACATGAATGTGTTGTGCTTGGACCAGGACATCTTCTGGGTCAAGAAATAGGGGAGTCCTGATTTCTTGAGAATCTGCGGCAGAGATGCAGGATATCCAAAAACGTCAGGAATCCAGCAAGTCTGTACCTCAATGCCGAATTCTTCCAAAAAGAATTGCTTGCCGTAGAGAATTTGTCTTACCAGTGATTCGCCGCTGACAAGATTGCAGTCAGGCTCAATCCACATCCCTCCCTGCAGTTCCCACCGTCCTTGATCGACCGCAGCTTTTATTGTTTCATACAGATTTGGATGATCTTCCTTGATCCATGCGTAGTGTTGTGGCGCCGATGCGCCGAAAATGTATTGAGGGTAGGTTTCAAGCAGGGAAAGCTGACTTGCATAGGTGCGTGCGATTTTTCTTCTTGTCTCGGCGATCGGCCAGAGCCAAGCTGTATCGATATGGGCATGCCCGATTACGGTAGTACAAAGACTTGATGGGCATGCGTTTTTATTCAGTTCCTTAGCCAAGGACGCTCTAGCTTCTTCAATTTCCCCTTTTTGATAGGCAACTGTTGCAGAAAAAAGAGCTCCAAGAAGTCGTACTGCGCGAACTGAGGACGCTTGTAGATGTTCATAGAGGTCCAACGCATATTGCATATCAAGAAGCAACGACCATCGCATCTGGTCAAAAACACCAAGACGAAGCAGATGAACCTGAGCATCCCATGTCC
>Ga0334894_1000510_pt1 | contig 45734 bp, 30 predicted proteins | sample GraSluR3_MG_6_FD_207225 | JGI IMG/M metagenome (GOLD analysis project Ga0334894, IMG submission 207225) | Sludge microbial communities from methane-producing bioreactor in Wageningen University, Netherlands - Granular Sludge_12_05 R3 | ecosystem: Engineered > Bioreactor > Anaerobic >...
GAAACTCGGTCATATGAGTTGGCGTAATGTTAATCTCGTAGAACTTAACATCGTTAACATACCACTTGATAAGTGTATCGTCCCATATAATTGAAAAAACGTGGTACTCGTCGGCGAATGTTCCCGAAGAGAGGGTATAGCCTTCACCAGCCGACACGTGACCATTATAATCCCAGTGAACTGTACCATGTACAGTGTTTTCGCGACCACTGCCACCTATCATCTCCATAATATCAATTTCGCCGCAGGCCGGCCACCCCACCGATGAAAAGCTACTGCCAAGCATCCAGAGAGCAGGCCAAATGCCTTGCCCCTTGGGGAGTAATGCCCTAATATCGACCCGACCGTATTTGAATGAGAACTTTCCCTGTGTTTTCATTCGTGCAGACGTAAAGTTGCTCCCCTGATAGCTCTCCTTGCGAGCCTCAATGGTTAAAACATCATTGTCGACCCAAGCATTCTCGGTGCGGTAGTATTGCAGCTCATTATTGCCCCAGCCCCAGCTTCCTGTTCCAGTCTCAAAAACCCAATTATTTGTATTAATTGAGTTGCCTGTAAACTCATCGTTCCAAATTAGGGTATAGCCATTGTATTGCATTGGCGTGGTGTAACCATCGCCAACCGTTACCTCATCGCCAAGTGGCACAAAAACAGATTTCACCTCTTTAATAAAACGCCCTGATGAACCGTAGGCACGAACCTCAATTTGATAGTTACCTTGCCTGTCAAACGAATACTCGAATGATCCAGTAGTGTTGATTTCAATTGGTTCGTCAATAGGTTCAATCCATAGCTGATAGCTAATGGCGTTTTCAGCCGTGGCCTGAATTATAACCAAACCAGGCTCCTCCTCGGACTGAGTAATCTCCACCGTAAGGTTTGATGGATCACCATTTGTTACCTCTGAATCCTTTCCACAGGAGCTCATAAGAACAAGGGAGGCCAATAGTACAATAAGGCTCATCTGCTTAAGGGGCTTTAGCATAGTGGTATAAAAAAAACCTATGGTCGGCCAATTACACCGACCATAGGTAAGTTATTGTTATTCGAAAGTTAGGTTACGAACATAGAAGGTTCCGGTAGCAGAGTGACCACCACCACCAATGCCAAGGAAAATCATATCAAGATCCTGACGGGCCTTAACATCAGTAAGGTCAAACTCGTAAGTTTTCCATTCACCAATAACAACGTCTTCCCCTTCAACTACAAACTGTGTTGGGCTAGTCCACCATTCCTTAGTCTGGCTCATATCGGCAAAACCAAATACAATGTGCTTCTTAAGACCACCATCGGCAAATACAGTTCCAGATGGAATGTAAATGTCAATTTTTGCGGTTTCAAAATTATCGAACTGAATATCTTTAGGATCTGGGCTAACGCGAAGTTGAGCTTCCTGGTAGTCAGAAGCAATCCTTTCGAATTTACCAACCTTTGTGGTTCCGCCAGCGGGATCATCTTGGCCAACAGTAATAGGAGATGCACCACCAATGGCTCCGATATGAACAAAACTTGTTTCAGACTCAAATGTATGATAAAGTTCAGTCGGTGTTATATTTTCAAGATCTTCACCCCATTCTTCGGCTTCTGTTACAAGTTCTGGTTCTAACGATGGATCAGAATAGTTAACATATACAATTTGCCAAGTAATATCTCCATAGTTGAAAGTAACTGTCATCAAATCGTAACCTGTATGCTCAGTTAAAGCTAGGTTAAACGTTACGCTGGATACTGGCACAAGAGTCTCGCCATCTGTTCCCAATTTGGGAATTCCTATCCATGCGCCTTCACCTGTTATTGTAGCAGTTCCAGCAGAGGGGTTGTATGTGTATGAATGCGTTCCCGATAGCCATGCGCTAACATCGTCACCTTTAGCATTAAACATATTCTCAGGGATAGCTGCAAAACAAGTTTCAAAAAGTGGTGAATTATCAAAACCTTCAACAGCACCCCAAACGCCATACTCACCCCAAAAAGAGTCCTTATCATCAAAAACGTACTTACCATCAATATGGAATGTAAACTCATGTAAATACAAGCATGGTCGTGCTCCATCGTTTGATAATCCTTCCCAATGAGGATCCATTAACATTGAAATACCTTCCCTGTATAGTTTCCAGGTTTTTGAGGTTTCACCTGCTAATAATCTGAGAGCAGCATAAGGATCGGTAATGGTTATTGACTGGCTAAACTCAATGCTTACACCATCCTTATTTGTTGCAGTTAAAGTTACGGTGTAGCTGTCTGCTTCTGGGAAAACGTGAGTAGGGTTCTCTTCGGTTGATGTTTCACCATCGCCAAAAGCCCAACTATAGCTCTCGGCATGCTGCGAATAGTTGGTAAAGGTTACCTCTTTCCAGTTATCCTCACTTATAGCATACTGGAAACTTGCAATAGGATCTGGTGCTGGCTTATCATCCTTACACGAAGTAAAAATTGCAAGGGCAAAGATTCCTAATAGCAAAAAAGACTTTGCAAAAATGTTAACTTTTCTTGTTTTCATAGTTTAAGTACTTTTAATTAGTAATTAGGTTAGGCTGAGTTATCAGAATTTTCCTAATCACAAATTAATGTGGGAACAATCCCAAACGCAAAAAAACATCCACATCAAGAGTACAACACTGCAATAATTAGCTACATCAACACTACATCATAAAAGATTATTTATTACTGATTATTTGGGCATTAACTCAACTTAATTAGGAGTTACAACTTTCTCACAGAAAGTTTTCACTTCTCGCAAACCTTTGCGCTAAGGATAAGATGGATTAATGAAAAAACGGAAATAATCTATATATTATGCTTTGGTGTATTATACTTAAAAGGATATGAGAAAATCGGTAAGGTTGGTAGTATGGTCAAGCTGTAATTTTTTTCGCAAACGATAGCGGCTAATCTCAACACCCCTAACAGATATATTCATGAGGGGGGCTATCTCCTTGGTAGAAATATTCATCTTAAGGTAGGCACATAACCTTAGCTCTTTGGGGGTTAAATCGGGGTACTTGTCCTTCAACCTTGCAATAAAGTCTTGGTGCACGTCATCGAAGTAACTATTAAAAAGTTCCAAGCCTTTTTCGTTCTTTAGATCCTTATTTATCTTCTTTAAAAGGTTGTTCACGTTTTGCTTTTCGGGACTATCGGAGGGTATATTCTTGATTAGCTTGGTAAGATCCTCCTTAAGGTATGTTAGGGTTTTATTCTTTTGAATAAGGTGTAGCGTTGCGTTGGCCAACTCCTTATTTTTAAACTTCATCTCGTTACGTAAACTCTCGTTACGTAGGTGCATAATCTCCTTCTCGCTAAGGGCAGACTGCTCTTTAAACATTTTTTCTCGCTGGGCTAAACGTTTCTCATGCCTGAGCTTTTCGCGCAATCGCGTTTTGAGGATTCGCTTGCGGATGTAGTAAAAGTTACCCAGGAGGATTAAAGTAAGTATGACTGAATAAGCGATATAGGCAACCTTTGACCTTAGAAAGGGAGGCTTAATGGTAAAATGAAAACTCTTAATTTCTGTCTCAGCCCCAAAGGAGTTCATAGCCTTAACCTGGAAGGTGTAGCTACCCTCCCTTAGGTTGGTGTATTCCTTAAAGTTTACCCCTTCCCAGTTGGACCACCGGGAATCGAAGCCTACTAAACGGTGCGAAAAAACAGTTTTTTCGGGCCGTTCAAACGCAGGGCTAGTAAATCGGAATGTTACAGAATTAAAGGTAAAAGGTATCTCGTAAACGCTTACCCCATCTTTAGAAACTACTTGTTGCTCTCCCCTAATATTCTGTTTACCATAGAATGCTTTTTCCGTTATGAAAACCTGTTCGGGTTCCTTATAGTCCTTTATAATATTGGGGGCATAATGGATTAGCCCCTTTTGCGAACCAATAAATACATTATATGGGTCATGGGTATAAATATTTTGAAACGAAGGGAGTAATATCTCATTTATCGCCGAGAATGGTGCAGTAATATCAATGTACTTACCATCTTCAAGCAATCGCATAATTCCTAGGTAACTAGTGGTATAATACCAAATATTACCATACTTATCCAAATGCAGCTTATCGATGAAACCCTTACCGTTTAAATGTTTATCAATATCATCGGCAGGAATGAATGCGTTTGAGGACAAGTCGTACTTAAGTATTCCACTATGGGTGGACACGTACATTCTAGAATTGATATCATTTAAGTTATAGGGTAGCTGAGAAGGTAGCCCTGCGCTTGAACGATAAAGTTTCATACTAACCACGGAATCTAAAGTTGAGGATAATTTTAGCCTATAAAGGCCACGATAGCCGTGTGATATCCACAGGCTTTGCTCTTGATCGAGGTGTAAACTTCTGCTTGATTCGCCAAAGCCAGTTATCTCGTGGGCATATCGCCATTGTTCGTTTACTTTTTCAAGGGCAACCAGGCCATTATAAGTTCCAGCAATAATAATACTGCTATGACTAGGTAACCTTTGGAAAGCCCAATACCCTCTCCTATCGGAAATTTGCTGAGCAGAAAACCCATTGATAGTAAAGCACCCATAGTTATGTCCGCAGAACAGCGTATTGTCAATAATTTGTAGAGTCCACACTTGACCATCGGTACCCCTAATTAGCTCAAACCCATCGGATGCTATGGTTGAGTTGTTTACCTCGCTAAACCTTTTTGCATATAACCCCTGATTTGTTCCTATGTAGAGAATTCCATTGTGAACTATAGATGAGTATGCACTCTCAATATTATAGTTGTAATTTAGAAAGGATAAAGGAGAACTTATCTCTAAGTAGTCAATCCCATTATCGAGTCCTAACCATAAATTATTCCTCTTGTCCTCGAAAAGGCTAAGAATTGTATTGTTTTGCAACCCCTTATATCTATTTATATGCTGAAGAATTTCTCCCTTGGGGTTGCTTATGTATATGCCATTGCTAACCGACCCAAAAGCAAAATCACCTGTGGATAATTGTAGTGCTGAGAATAGATTATTCTCACGCATCTTAGTATTAGCCTCGGTTTGCCATGGCCTTATGGCCCTACTGCTGCGATTGAAAAGGAAGAGTCCTTCGTTGGAAGTGCCTATAAGTAAATTTCTCTCGTCGAGTTGGAGCACACACCTGATCTCATTTCTAAAAAATATTGGGTGATCGCTAATGTGAATCAAGCTATCACCAACAAGCTGCATAAGCCCGTATTCTAAATCTACCACGTAAAACGAATCATTCACCTTATGCAACATGCTGAACTTACTCGGCGGCTTGATAACAGTAAACGCTCCCGAGCTATACCTGAAAATATAATTGAAGGACTGGAATATCATCCCACCATCTACTTGGTAAATATTCCAAATCTCATCGAAGTTGGCATAATCCTTAGGAATCTTCCCTTTAAGGGAATGATACTCGAGCTTATCCCTAGAATCTGGTGCTAAAAACCCAACCTCTTCAAACGCTCCGGTGTAGATAGTATCGCCAACAGCAAATACTGAACGTACAATCGAAGCATTGGGAACGGGGTAAAGCTGCCATCCTGTGCCATCGTACTCTAGCACGCCATCGTTGTTTCCAAAGTACATGAATCCTTTACTATTCTGGGCAATACTCCAATTCTGAGTACTAGCATTGTACACACTTTTACTGTGGTTAACAATGCTGGGTAAACCAATGCTCTTTATCTGTCCATAAGAGGTTATCCCGGCAAATACCACCAAAAAAGATAACGTAAAACCAAAGCGTTGTTTCATTTTCACCAATTTGAGAATTACCTAAAAGTAAGGATTTGATCATATAAATCAAACCCTTAAAATACTTTATTTTCCAATAGTACTAAAGCTGCTGCTACAAATTTGTTTCATAAAAAAATCGATCACCATAAGTTATGCTACAAAAAGACTGTGTAGAAATTTCGGCTAATGCTTTTTTTTAGCCAATTTTGTTCCTTTATAACTTTGGATGCTAGAATCGACCAACAATATACCACTTATCACGCTTACAACCGATTGGGGACAGCATGACTACTACTTGGGTATGCTCAAGGGGAGCCTTTTGTCATCAATGCCTCAGCTTAAAGTGGTTGATATTTCGCATGATGTGGCTAGCTTTAATATCCACAATGCAGCCTTTGTGGTGAAAAATAGCTTTAGCTTCTTTCCAAAGGGTAGCATTCATCTAATAATGGTTAATAGCGAAGCCAGCGTTACCTCGCGCATCCTTATATGCAAATGGCAGGAACACTACTTTGTTACCCCCGATAACGGAACCATTGGGCTACTAATTAGTGATACTCCAGAAGAAGTACATGAGGTACCCTTCGCACCCGAAGGCAGCTTTGCATCGCTTTCTGCCTATGTAAAGGCTGTCCAAAACATTTTGGCTAGCAACTTGGGTGAGAAGATAACAGATTATGATAAGCGAATAGCCTTTAAGGCCACCATCGACGAGTCGGTGATTACCGGCAGCATCATATACATCGACTCGTACCAAAATGCCATTACCAACATATCAAGAAGCATTTTCGAGAGGGTTAGGCAAAACCGGGATTACAACATCTTTGTACAGAGTAATCACAATAAAATCTCGAAGCTGAGCACCAGCTACAATCAGGTTGATGCCGGCGAGCTGCTAGCCCTATTCAACTCCGCCAATCTGCTGGAGATTGCCATTAGAAATGGATATGCTGCCGAGCTACTTAGCTTGAGAGTAGGAGGCAGTGTGCGAATTAACTTTATTTGATATCAAGTCAGTCTTACTATTGGCACCTTATTGGAAGACTTAGCATAACCGTTGTACCTTGTTGCTCCTCCGATTCGAAACTAATATGTCCACGATGCTCTTTAACGATGGCATAAACCAATGACAAGCCGAGGCCAACGCCCTCTCCTGGCTCTTTAGTGGTGAAAAAAGGATCTGTAATTTTTGAGATTAACTCCTTCCTAATTCCGCAACCGGAATCCGCTATCACAATTTGAACATTGCTTTCCTCAACCTTGGTTGTAATGGAAATTTCCCCTTTACTTTCTATAGATTGATCTGCATTGAAAAGAATATTGAAAAACATCTGATGCAATCGGCCCTCATTTCCTCTAATTGGAGGTAAGTGTTCGGAATAATTTGTCTTTACAATTACTCTATCTACAAATCGCTGCTTAAGCATAAATAGGCAATTATTAATTATGCTATTAACATCGCATGTGTTTGTATAGCTATCGGTTTCTCTGCTAAACTGATCCAAAGTTTGAATAATATTAGTAACCCGAACCACACCCTCAACAATAATGTCTACCAATGGCATTATATCCTTTTGGTGTGATTGTAGATTTTCATTCACATACTTCTCTAGTAAAGTAATTCCTCCATGAATAAAGTTTAAGGGATTATTTATTTCATGAGAAATTCCTGATGTAAGTACACCAATTGTGGCCATTTTTTCTGACTGAATAAGCTGTATCTGTGTGCTTTTCAATTTTTCCAGTGCATACTCTAACTGCTTGTTCTTATCGTGTAACTCTTTAGTTCGATTTTTAACCCTACTTTCTAAGACGGACTTATCCTTCCTTAGGCGATATGTCCGATATCTTATGTACGAAAGAATTAAAAGAACAAGAACTACTGTTTGTAAAATAATAAACCATGCTCTTTTCCAAAATGGTGGTACAATATGTATTTGGAGTTCAACAGGTTCTTCGTTCCAAACCAGATCGTTATTGCTCCCCTTCACCTTAAATGTGTACTTCCCAGGGTTAAGGTTGGTGAATGTTACTGAATTATCTGTCCCTGCCTCTATCCATTCATTACTAAACCCCTCAAGGGTATAGGCAAATTGGTTTTTTGGAGGATTAGTAAAATCCAACGAGGCAAACTCGATGGAAAAAAGGTAATCTTTATGCGTGAGGGTAATACTATTGTCGAAATGCAGATTATGTACAAAAGGGATTAAAGTGTTTTCCCAAATTGATTCTGACAAAACCTTAAAGTCGGTGATTGTAACCTTGGGAATATATGGATTTTTTGTAACCTGCTTAGGATGAAAATATGTTAGAGCTGCATTCCCGCCAAAGTAAAGCTGACCTTTAGAGTTTTTATGAAATGAATTTCTATTAAACCCATTGACTTCAATACCATCGTCATAGGAGAACGAAATAAAACTACTATCGACAAGAGAATACCTATACAGCTCACCAGTGGTAACAATCCATAAATTTTGGTAATCATCCTCAAGCATCCCAATAATAGTTTTACTCTTTAGCACCTGATTGTTAGGGTGTGGTTCTGCTAATCGATTTTCATTGTCCAGCTTTAGCAAACCCCTTGATTCTGTTCCAATCCAAATATCGCCTTGGCTATCGCAGAAAAGAGCCATTAGGTTTAGGGTTTTTAGAAAGTTAAGAGAGTTTCCTACATTAGGGACAAAATGCGTAAACTTCTCATTTTTAGGATCAAATTCATACAAACCACTTTGGTAAGACCCTATCCAAATTTTACCCTGCTTATCCTGAATAATTGAATTAACATAATTGTCGTTAGTTTGAAAAGTATGATTAAATGGGCTATGCCTGTATGACCTGAAAGTATGGTTTGATTCATCCCCAACCAACTTGTTCAGCCCCTGAGCTGTGCCAATCCATAGCTGGCCCTCATTGTCCTGGAAAATGCAATTAACCTGATTACTGCTTAAGCTCGATTTATCGCTAGGGTCATACAAATAATTTTTGTAATAAAGCTCACCTCCCCGCCTCTCTATCCTGTTTAACCCTCCCTGATAAGTACCTGCCCATATCACCTCATTTGAATCCACTAAAACGGACCATACCCTATTGTTACTCAAACTATTTTCCTTCCCAGGGATATTTGTAAAATGGAGAAACTGTTCATTCTCTGAGTTAAACTGCGTCAATCCACCCCCATCGGTTCCAATCCAAATGCTACCCTTACTATCACTTGCAATAGCCATAATATTATGCTGAGGCAAACTATGCTTTGCTGTTGGGTCGTGCCTTATGTTATTGAATTTCCTTGGTTTTAAATCTATTTTGCTCAAACCGCCTCCACGGGTTCCAATCCATAGAACCCTTGAGTTATCTTCAAACAGGTACTCAATTCGATTGCTGCTGATGCTAAAATCGTTGTTAGGGTCATTCTTGTAGTGTGTAAACCTGCCTGATATTGGATCAAACTTGTTAAGCCCTCCCTCATAGGTTCCTATCCAGAGATTTCCATTGGAATCTTTTAAGATGCAATCAGCCTTATCATCACTAATGCTTGACGAATTGTAAGGATTATGGGTATATCGTGTAAAGGTATTGGTAGTTGGGGCGAAATGATTTAATCCTCCACCATGAATAGCAATCCATATCGTTCCGTCATCATTGGCAATCATATTTTGAATGAAATTGCCGCTAAGGCTATTGCATGTATTAGGGTTATAGGAATATCGATGAAAACTCTCATTAGCAGAATCAAAACGGTTAAGGCCGTTTTCTGTTCCAAACCATAGGGTTCCATCGGGCGTTTCGCACATACAATTGGCTCTATTCCCACTCAGGCTATTTGGATCCTTCTCTGTATGATTAAATCTTGTGAAATTCTCACTATCTGGGTTATACCTATTCACCCCTCCATCAGGTGTTCCAAACCATAAGTCGCCCTTGCTGTCCTCGAAAATGAAAATTATCTGATTATTGCTTATTGAATTTGAATCGTTGGGTAAATACGAAAAGTTTTTGAAGGTTTTAGTAGCAGGATCGTATCTATCAATGCCTCCACCAAATGTGCCAAACCAGTAATAACCTGACCTGTCTATTAATATCTTACCAAAATTACTGGTCGATAAAGAGTTACTATTTTCCACTTCATTTCTAAATACCTTAATCTTCTTACCATCATACCTATTAAGTCCGTCCTGGGTTCCAACCCAAAGATATCCGAAATTATCCTGTACAATAGCGTATACATTATTGTGAGAAAGACCATCCCGTACTGTTAATCGACTAAATTTTAAATCTGTGCTCTGTGAGTAGCTATTTGTTGCAATAATGCAAACCAGAAAAAAGAATAAGTATTTAGGAAACCGGAACCTAGTAATACTGCAACGAGAGGTCTTCATAAAAGGCATATTTTAGTCATATCTAAATATATGGTAAGATTAGGATAGTGAATGATATTACTGTATAAAAAAAACTATAAATTCAGTACAGATTTCATATTCTGGGTTTTACTAGGCAGTTTTACCCCTATTTTAATAGATGTACACTTTAAAAGTGATTTCTTTTGTATACAGCAATCGTACCCACCCAGAACTTTTATCCCAAGATGGAATATTAATTTCTAACTTTGTTGTCAAAATTTATGAGAAACTTCTAATAGTATTTTATGAAAAAACCCGACGAGGCCTTTTTACGCCTACTTAATATAATGGAAGAACTTCGAGAGAAGTGTCCTTGGGACAAAGAACAAACCTTTGAAACCTTACGCAACCTTACCATTGAGGAAACCTACGAGCTGGCCGATGCTATTCTGGAGAACGATTTGGAAAATGTTAAGAAGGAGCTGGGCGATTTGCTGCTACACATCGTTTTCTACTCCAAAATTGCCTCGGAAACCAATACCTTCGATATAACCGATGTTATCAATCAGCTTTGTGACAAACTCGTTTATCGACACCCCCACGTATTTGGCACCACTGAGGTGAATGATTCGGATGAAGTGGTGAAGAACTGGGAACAGATAAAAATGTCGGAAAAGCAGGGAAATAAAACGGTGCTTTCGGGCGTACCCAAATCGCTTTCGGCGCTCATTAAGGCCAATAGGATTCAGGAAAAGGTACGTGCCGTTGGTTTCGACTGGGAGGAACGCCATCAGGTTTGGGACAAGGTGAGCGAGGAATTCGAAGAGGTAAAACGAGAAATTGAAAAAGGCGACAGCAATAGGATTGAAGCCGAATTTGGCGACCTGCTATTCTCCGTGGTGAACGCCGCCCGGCTTTACAATATCGACCCCGAAACGGCTCTGGAGCGCACCAACAAAAAGTTTATAAAACGCTTTGGTTACCTCGAGAGCAAAACCATTAAGGAGGGACGCTCGCTAAAAACCATGACCCTTGACGAGATGAACGAGATTTGGGAACAAGCCAAAGCATTCGACAAACCCTAAGCACTACTATGCTTCAATTCGTTGTTAAAAGATTTTTGTACAGTATCCTTGTGGTTTGGGGCGTGGTAACGCTAGTGTTTATTCTGTTCAACCTAATTCCAGGCGACCCAGCCCGAATGGTAATGGGGCAAAGAACCGATGAGGCCTCGCTGGCCGCTGTTCGTCGCGATCTGGGGCTCGATAAGCCCCTGCCCTACCAGTACTTAAAATACATCAACGACCTATCGCCCGTATCAATCCATAACCACAACAACCCCAATAGCTATATCTACCTCGATAGGTCGGTATACTCCATTGCCACAACCATTAGGCTTAGCTCATCGAGAGCAATTGCAGTTAAGGCGCCATACCTACGGCGCTCGTTCCAAAGCGGAAAAACCGTAACCGCCATTATCTCCGAAACGCTTCCCAACACCTTTATCCTAGCCATTACCGCTATGGTATTTGCCACCATCATAGGCATTGGGCTGGGTGTTGTAGCTGCGCTAAAAAAGGATACATGGATAGACAGGACCCTGCTCGTACTCTCAGCCTTTGGTATGAGCGTACCGTCATTCTTTGCCGCCATACTTTTTGGCTGGCTTTTCGCATTTATGCTAGGCGACTTTACAGGGTTAAACCTAACGGGTAACCTTATGGAGGTTGATAATTTGGGCGAAGGGATGCACCTCCATCTCAAAAACCTAATCCTACCAGCATTTACGCTGGGCATTCGGCCACTGGCCATTGTTACGCAGCTATCGCGAAACTCCATGCTCGAAACGCTTTCGCAGGATTACATCCGCACGGCCAAGGCCAAGGGGCTTACCTTTACCAAAGTGATTTGGCGGCACACCCTGAAAAATTCGTTAAACCCAGTGGTATCGGCCATATCGGGGTGGTTTGCCTCACTAATGGCCGGCGTGGTTTTCATTGAGTACATCTTTGGATGGAAGGGGTTGGGCTATGTAATTGTTGAAGCTCTTAACAGCTACGATGTTCCACTGGTACTCGGTTCGGTAATTACGCTATCCATCGTATTTGTGGTGGTCAACTTTTTGGTTGATATAGCCTACACGTACCTCGATCCAAGAATACGATTGTCGTGAGCCTAACCGAATGAATTTATTCGTATTTTTGATAAGATTGATTTCCTAAAAAAATATTTATTTACCGACATAAAAATCAAAAGAAATGAGAAAACAGATTGTTGCAGGAAACTGGAAGATGAACACAACCCTTGAGGATGGCCTAAAGCTGGCCGCACAGGTAAACGAGCTTTCACAATCGCTACCCCAGGATGTTGAGCTTATTATTGCCCCTCCATTTACACACCTACATACTCTGGCAAACAAGCTGCAGGGCGGTAAGGTTAAGGTGAGCAGCCAGAACTGTGCGGCTTGGGATAAGGGTGCATATACGGGCGAAATTTCTGTTGATATGATTGCCTCAACCGGTGCCAGTCACGTAATACTAGGCCACTCGGAGCGTCGCGAATACTTTGGCGAAACCAGCGAAATACTTCTTAAAAAAGTGAAGCTTACGCTCGACAAAGGGTTAACCCCCATCTTCTGCTGTGGAGAAGTGCTAGACGAGCGTGACGCCAACAGACACTTTGAGGTTGTTCAAACTCAAATAGAAGAGGTACTTTTCAACCTCACCGAAGGCGAGATGAAAAATGTGATAATTGCCTACGAACCCGTTTGGGCCATTGGTACAGGCCGAACCGCAACGCCAGAGCAGGCGCAGGAGATGCACGCACACATCAGAAAATGCCTAGTGAAAAAGTTTGGCAATGCCGTTGCCAATGCCACCAGCATACTTTACGGCGGTAGCTGTAAACCCGACAATGCCGTGGAGATTTTCGCCAAACCCGATGTTGATGGCGGGTTAATAGGTGGAGCATCGCTTAAAGCCGAGGATTTTATTGCCATAGCCAAATCATTTCCCAAGTAAATGAAGTACACCAAGGTAGACATACAGCTTACCCCATACAACCCGCAGGCAGCAGAAATTATAACTGCCCTGCTGGCTGAGTTGGGGTTCGACAGCTTTACTGAAAACCCTGAGGGCTTAACGGCTTACATCCCTACTTATCTATACAACGATGCAAGCCTGAATAGTTTTTTCAACGATTTAACCCTTGATGTAAAGGCTGTTTACACGGTTCAACATATCGACGACCAGAACTGGAACAAGCAGTGGGAATCGAACTTTGAGCCCATAACCGTTGAAAATCTCTGTAGGGTTCGTGCGCCATTCCACAAGCCACAAGAGGGCTTTAAGCTGGAAATTATAATTGAGCCCAAAATGGCCTTTGGAACTGGCCACCACCAAACCACTTGGCTAATGACTAGGGAGATCTTCTCGCTTGATATGAAGGGGAAATCGGTACTCGATATGGGCAGCGGAACGGGCATACTGGCCATTGTGGCCGAAAAACTTGGTGCAGCCCATGTTAAAGCTATCGATAACGATAGCTGGGCATACGAGAACGCAAGGGAGAATGTGGCTGCTAACAACTGCTTCAGAATTGATGTGGTGCTGGGTGACGCTGCCGCCATTGGAAACCAGAAATTCGATGTAATTCTGGCCAATATCAACCTCAATATCCTCCTAAACGATATGGAGCGATACGTACAAAGCCTAAATCCCGGTGGAGTGCTAGTCATGAGCGGCATACTAACCGGCGATATCGCTTCCATAGAGCAAGCCGCCAAGCAGCATGGGCTTACTCCGGTGCAAAGCAAAACCAAGGACGACTGGGCCTTGGTACATACCAGAAAAACTAGCTAATGCATTAGACAGATGAAACTATCCTTCCTGAAAAACATTGCCATAAGATTAGCCATACTCACAATCCTTACAGGTGCCTCGGCAAAAGGCTTCTCACAAAGGATAACAACCTTCTCGCCTGAGTTGGAACTTTTCGCTACTGAGCTCGAGAGTTTGGTAAAAAGCCAGCTGGAAAAGGATGATGAAGATCTGCCTGAAAGGTTTGCGCTGATGTGGCAATCGGACACATTATCTACAGACCAAAAGGGAAAGGTAGTTTCAATAGCCAACGATATTCTAAAAAAAACAGGGGTAAACACCACGCCACTTATTACCTACGCTAAAATTCTGATGCTTTACACCCAAAGCCAAAAGTTTCAGAACGAGGTTGACACATGGCTTTTGGGTGCTGAAGCTTTTGCCAAAACCGACAACCTGCCCATTTCATGGATTAGCAGATTTCTCGACAACTCCTTGGCCCTGTTCACCCGTGGCACGTTTGCCATCAATCCAGCCTTTGAGTGGAAAGCTAGCAACCAGAATTTTAATTACAAGTTCGACCAAACCCTGACCATTAGCTTCTTCGATATCGACCTAGTATGTACCAACAACAACGACTCCATTACCATTCATTCAACCCAAGGCGTGTATTTCCCTCTTGAGGACAAGTGGATTGGTAAGGGAGGAAAAGTTACCTGGGTAAGAAGCGGGTTACCCACCGACATAATATTTGCCACACTTGACAACTACAAGCTAAACACCACTCGCAATGAGTACGAGGCCGACTCGGTGATGTACACCAACCTCGATTACTTCGACAAACCCTCGATGGGCCGCTTAAAAGATAAGATTACAAGAGCTACCAATCCACAAAACGTGAATTACCCCGAATTCTACACCTACGAGCTGCGCCATAAAATTACTGACTTTTTTGATGGTGTTGATTTTGATGGGGGTTACTACATGATAGGTTCGCAATTTATTGGTAACGGTACCCGAGAGCAACCTGCCATCATCGAAATAAAGCGCAATAATGAAGATTTTCTGAGGGTCGAAGCCCAAACCTACATTTTCCGTCGGCAAACTGTTGTATCGGACTATGCCCGGGTGCGGTTTAAGCTGCAAAGCGACTCGCTGTACCACACTGGACTAGGTTTCACCTATAACGATCAGGCCAAGCTGGTTACCATTGCCCCCACAAACCTGCTTACCACCCAAAGCCCAATACTTAGCACCTATCACAACTTTTCCATAACATTTGCCCAGCTACAGTGGCGTGTTGGCGAAAACGAGATGTCGTTTAGCGCCCCCATGGGGTCAGCGCAGAGTAGAGCCATTTTTGAGTCGAACAACTTTTTTAACGAGGAACTTTTTGATGAGCTCATGGGACGCGACGAGCAGCATCCCATCTTTGCCGTATCGAACTTCACCAGCCGCATCCGCTCAAAGGAGTTTAAAGTTGATGATTTTGCCCGATACATCCGTAAAAGCCCCGAACAGGTAAGAATTGCGATTATGCGATTGGCCATGCAGGGCTACCTGCTATACGAGTACGAAACGGGCGACGTGTTTGTGCTCCCCAAGCTTTACGATGCCATTAGGGCCAAGGGGAGATTTATCGATTACGATGTGCTCAAGTTCAGCTCCTACGTTGAGAGTGGTGCCAATGCTAAAATCGATCTCAATAGTCTTGAGGTGGCCATACGTGGCGTAGAAAACGTGTCCATTAGCGATTCGCAGAATGTATTCCTTTACCCAGCCCGACGAGAGTTGATACTTAAGAAGGACAGGAATTTCTCTTTCGATGGAATGGTTGATGCTGGTATGTTCAGGTTCTACGGTAGCAATTTCGAGTTCGATTACACCGAGTTTAAGGTAAACTCGGAACTTATCGACTCCCTCAGGCTCAACTATCAAACTAAAGACCTTGACTTCTATGGGCAACGAATTCTAAACCGGGTAACCAGTACACTTGAGGTAATCGCGGGTGAGGTGCTTATCGATAAGCCTAATAACAAATCGGGGTTAGCAATGAACGAGGAGTACCCAATTTTCAATAGCAAGGGCTACTCCTTTGTTTACTACGACGATAAATCGATACATAACGGGGTGTACGATAGAGAAAATTTCTTTTTTAGATTAGACCCGTTCACATTCTACAGCATAAACAATTTTGAGATTGAGGATATGGTTTTTGCGGGCACATTCTACTCCGCCGATATATTCGCCCCAATGCAAGACACCCTACTGCTTAGAGCCGATAACTCCCTCGGGTTTCGCCGAACATTCCCCACTGAGGGTTACGCCATTTACCAAGGTAAAGGCCGATTCTACAATCGCATCGACCTGAGCAACAGGGGGCTGAAAGGCGTTGGTCGGTTTGAGTACATCACCTCATCAACCTCATCGGATGACATCAATTTCTTCCCCGATTCGCTAGCTACCATGAGTACCGAGTTTACCATTGCGCAGCAAAACGATGGCATTCAGTACCCCGATGTGAAGGGTAAAGTACACTCGGTGAAATGGTACCCCTACCAAGAAAAGCTATACGCGTACAAGGGCCGAGAATCGTTTAATATGTTCAACAACGAGGCAAAGCTCTTGGGTAACCTAACCCTTGAACCACTTGGACTAGTGGGCGATGGACTAATGGATATGCACAAGGCACGATTAACTGCCAACAACTACCAATTCAATGCTTTGGATTACAACACCGATTTGGCCAATGCTGAGTTCAACGTGGTGTCGGCAGAGGAATTGGCATTCACTGCACCACAGGTTAAAGCTTATGTTAGCTTCGAAACCCGCCATGGAGAGTTCTACAAGGTGAACGAGAGTATTGCTGCCGATCTGCCCCCCATGATGTACAAATCGCTTATCGACAAATTTGTATGGGCAATTGACGACAACACCTTAACCATAGAAACGCCCGATAGGCAAAGAGATGTGGAGCTCGGAAAGGTAAATATTGCGGGAATGCCCAAAGGCGACAATCAGCTCGACGGGTCGCTATTCTACTCGCACCATAACGATGAGGACTCGCTGTACTTCTTCTCGCCAAAAGTGAAGTATAACCTTAGTAAACCCCATCTAACGGCCGACTCGGTGAAACATCTACTAGTTGCCGATGCACTGATAATTCCAGGGAAAGATCCCATTGAGATTGATGCGAAGAATAGGATGTTACCCATGGATGGTTCGCAAATATTTGCCAATCAGACCCAGCGCTACCACCATTTTTACGATGCCCGTACAAGGGTTACTAGCCGCAAACGATACTCTGCAAGCGGTACCATCGATTATGTTGACGAGAACGACTCCATACAACCCATTTTTCTGAAAGAGATTAAGGTAGATAACCGAGGGAACTCCTACGCCGAAACGAGCGTAACTGAGCCCGATAGCTTTAGATTAAGTCCGCATTTTGGTTTTATTGGCGATATGGCAATTTCTGCACCCGAAAAGCATTGGACATTTCATGGTGGCGCCAAACCGTTACACCCCTGTAGCCAGATAAACTCAAGCAATATATATTTCAATGCGCAGCTCGATCCCCAAAATATCTACATACCAGTTCCAGAGCTTCCGAGAAACCTAAATCAGAATATACTTATAAACGGTAGCGTGGTAACGGTTGATTCGATTCACCTTTACCCTTCGCTACTTACGGGGAGGAAAGAGCATACCGATCGGACGCTGGTTTCGGCCCACGGGTATTTACATTACAACAAAAACAGAAGTAGGTTCCTTATTGGGTCAAAATCGAAGATAATGGATCCCGACACTACGGGGAATCTCATCAGCTTATCGAATGATTTCTGTATGCTGTTCAGCGAAGGCGAGGTTAAACTACCTGTAAACCTTGGCCAGATAAAGCACACCACGTCAGGTAGCCTTACCCATATTTTGGCCGATAGCATCCTGAATATGGATCTGGTACTTGCGCTTAGCTTTCACTTCAATCAGCTATCGCTTGAGGCCATGGCCAACGAAATGGCTACGTTACCTGAGCTAAAAACGGTTGACCTTAACCGAAAAATTTACCACAAATATCTTCACCAAGAGCTCGAAAAGGGTGAAGCCCAAACGGCAAAGAATCAAATTAATCTGTTTGGCGCCCCAACCCAAATTCCAAAAGGGATAGAGAGTTCAATTACATTTGCTGACCTTAAGATGACCTGGGATCAAAAGAACACCTCGTTTGTATCGAAGGGTAAAATTGGAGTTGGTACAATTGGTGGAATGCAGGTTAATAAGTTTGTTGATGGGTTTGTGGAGATATACAAGCGGAACACAGGCGACTGGATGATAATTTACCTGGAGCTATCGCCCGATAAGTACTACGTGTTCTACTACGCCAGAGGAGCCATGCAGGTATCATCGCATAACCCACTATTTACCGACCCCATTAAGGATATGCGAACAAGAGAGAGAAGAGTCCGTGTTCCGGCAGGACAAATTCCATACAACTTTGTGGTGGGTACCCGCCGAGAGCTGCAAAGGGCACAGGAGCGTTATAACCAGCTACGTGGAAGGAATGTGGAGAACGTAGAGTCGACTGAGGGAGAACCTCAAGAAAATGTTGAAGAAAGCACTGTGGAAAACATTGAGGAAAATGCGACTGAAACGTTGCAGGAAGAAGAAGAAACTGAAAGCCCACCCCGAGATATTAACGATATTTTAAATGTGGATGAAAAAGAAACTAAACCTTAAAGGCATACTACTCCTAAGAAAAAAGAAAGAAACCCAAATTTCAGAATATAATAATGAAGAATCAATCTGCTTGAACTGCAATACCAAGCTGGTTGGTGGGTTTTGCCATAATTGTGGGCAAAAACATATTAACATAAAAAAGCCGCTTTTACAGGTGATGGCTCCATTGTTCGACTCACTGTTTTCGCTCGATAATAAGCTGCTACGTACGTTGCCACCACTTTTTATCAAGCCAGGTCGGCTATCGAAGGAATATATTAATGGAAAAAGGGTTAGGTACACCGCACCCCTTAAGCTTTTTATGTTCTCATCATTACTTTACTTCTTTTTGCTGGGTATGAGTGAAGGAAAAACTTCTGTTGATTACAGTATTGAAACAGAAAAAGCAAAGGAAGAGCTTGCGAAGGCCGATTCGCTGTTAAACACCCTAGAGCCAGAGCATATTGCCCATAAGGAAACGATAGATAATCACTTCGATGAAAAAATTCAGCAAATAATCTCAAACCCCGAGAAGTATAAATCTAGGGTGTTTAAGGCATTATCGTACATGTTCTTTGTACTAATGCCCTTGTTTGCGCTACTGCTCATGCTTTTAACTCGGAAAAAGAAGAGGGTTTACATCGAGCACTTGGTTCATTCGGTTCATATACACACCTTTGGGTTCTGCATTTTCTCTATAGTGCTGATAATAGAACTGATAATAGGACGCAGCAGCTCAATAGTTTACCAGGGAGCCGTTACCATAGGGCTAGTATATCTTATGCTATCCATAAAAAGATTTTACCATACCGGCTGGCTATACAGTGTCTGGAAATCGACTCTGCTCCTATCGGCCTATAGCGTAATTTCTATTATTGTGATGGTTAGCAGCCTAGCTGTTGCAATACTGCTATAACCTCTATTTTTCCAGTCGGTTAGGGGTTAGGATCGAGGTAACTCATAAATCTCCATATCCTTCATGTTGGCTCCATCAATGGTTAGCCTTACCGCCGTACGAACCTGATGAAAACCCGATCGACCAACTGCACCGGGATTTATATGCAGCAGCTCGTACTTCTTGTCGTAAATCACCTTAAGGATATGGGAATGGCCACATATAAAAAGCTTGGGCTTTTGCGCTTTAATAAGAGCAAGAGCCTCCCTCTCATAGCGGTTGGGGTAGCCCCCAATATGTGTCATTAGCACGTCCACCTCCTCACATCGAAACTGGAGAACTTTAGGGTAGGCTGATCGCACCTTAAAATCATCGATATTACCATAAACAGCCCTGAGAGGCTTGAAGCGAGCAATAGTATCGGCCGTTTGAATGTTTCCAATGTCGCCAGCGTGCCAAAGCTCATCGCAAGAGGCAAAAAACGTCTCCAGCTTTTCGTCCCAATGGCCGTGCGTATCGCTTAAAATCCCAATTCGTTTCATTCTTTTGCAATATTAGCTACATTTGCGCAAACGCAAAGATAGATGCATATTTTCTATATTCCACAGATTTCGGATAATAGCATTGTGCTGCCTGAGGATGAATCGAAGCACTGCGTGCGGGTGCTACGACTTGGAGTTGGCGATACCATAAATATTGTGGATGGCCATGGCACCATGCTAACCTGCAGCATAACCGATCCCCATCCAAAGCGATGTGCTGTAGATGTAATTGAGACAAAGCATCAATTTGGCAAACGAAATTTTTACCTGCACATAGCCATTGCCCCCACCAAGAATATTGATAGGTTTGAGTGGTTCCTCGAGAAGGCCACCGAGATAGGAATTGACGAGATTACTCCATTGCTCTGCGAGCACTCGGAACGTAAAACCGTGAATATGGAGCGATTGGAACGGGTTATTGCTGCAGCCATGAAGCAATCGATAAAGGCCTACCTACCCAAGCTAAACCCGCTAACACCATTTAAAGACGTTGCTGCCTTGGAGTTCGAAGGGCGCAAGCTAATTGCATACTGTGGCGATTTTAATGAGCCCCACGCCAAAACATTAATATCAAAGGGCGATAACGTAATGATGCTAATTGGCCCCGAGGGCGATTTTAGTCCGAATGAAGTTGATATGGCCTTACAACAAGGATTTACATCAACAGGGCTAGGCCCCTCGCGCCTACGAACCGAAACGGCAGGCGTGGTGGCTTGCACCATTGCTAACCTTAGAAATCAGGAGTAGCGCTACTTCTCGAAGAACTCCTCGGCACCCGGAAAATTTAGCTTCTGCTTGGCCACCTCGGGCGGAAAAACAAAGTACTGCACCTGCGCCTCGGCGCAAAGCTCATCCTTTGCATTAAAAAGTTGAGTTTGAATATTGGCCAAACGTTTCTCCGAGCTAACAAGCCAAGCTTTAAGCTTAAGAGGACCATCGGAAATATGAGTTGGTTTCTTGTATCGTATTTGCAGCTGCGAGGTAACACCTCCTGTCCCAAGAATGGTATTTACAGCCCAACCACCAATCTCATCGAGCAGAGTGGCTTGAATCCCGCCATGCACAACATCGGTATAACCCTGAAAACCCTTATGGGGTGTCCACTCAGCATATAATATCCTTTCAACCTCATCAAAAGTAAAGCTTAACCTTAGACCAAACGGATGGTTTGGGTCGCAACCCAAGCACCCATATCCCTCATGTCCCACGTAGGGGTTCCGAACCTTTTTCATAAGTACTGATTTGCTGCAATATTAGCACTTTTGCGAAAAAGGAACAAAAAGAAAGAAACAATAGAAGAACCACCATAACCTTTTAACCTTTGAATTATGACCTTTAACCTTCAGCCTTAAAAAACGCTGACAGGAGCTTCGCACGCTGTCAGGTTTTTCGTAACATTTCAACTAAGCTCAGTCCCTTTACTTACAGCACTCTGTTAATATTATACATAAGCGTTAAGTAGTTGCCAAAATCGGAGCCGTCGCCTAAACGGATAATAATAGTTTTCGTTTGGGGGTCGATAAACATAATCTGTTTCATTATCCCCATTGCATAATATTGATTGGTATATAAGGATAAAAGCCAAAAGCTATCAACCTCTAAATCCCAATATTTTGCCTGTTTCTTTGGCGACATATCGCTCTTTTTAATATGGGTTATTTCATAAAAAGGGTATTTTTCTGAATATCTATTCTTCCATACCTGTAGTGCTGTTATCGAGTCGGCAAAGTGCCTATTTCCAGTAGTATCTACCCCACTCCCACTAAAGCTGTACCACTGATTTTTATAGCCATCATTTTCTGGATTGGGCGTCAATGTTTGCCTAACCCATTGCTCCGACACTATCTGCTTGCCTTTATACTTGCCGCCATGTATATAAAGTCGTCCAATTTTTGCCAAATCGATTGCCGAAATTCCGAGACCCCCATATGCTTTTGCCGACTTATGCTTCTTGTCGTCGAGGCTCCACTTGGCCGAATTTTCCATTTCTAAGGGAATCCACACCTTGTCATCAAAGTATTTGGCAAAGCTTTGCCCAGTGGCCTTCTCTATAACAATACCTAAAATTGCGGTGGATATGCTCTGATATTCGTACTTGGTACCGGGCTCGCATTTAAAATTGAGCCTTTTAATTTGCGCCAGCTGATTTGTACCGTAGTACAAGCGCGCAATTTTTGAAAAAGGATTAAAGCTGTAATCCTCATCAAAATCAATTCCCGAGCGCATATCGAGCAGATGCTCAATGGTTAGCTTTTGAAACATTGGGTCGGCTGTGTTTAGCTCGGGAATATATTTCACAACGGGGTCGTTCACATCGTTTATAAAACCTTCGTCGATGGCAATACCAACAAGTAACGAGGTAACGGATTTAGAAACAGAAAATACGGTAGAAATATCATCGCGCTTATATCCCCTGAAATACCTCTCGTACAAAATTGAGTCGTTTCTAATAACCAGAAACGACCTAGTTGAGGTGTTTTTCAATAATGAGTCGAGGTTGTGATATTGAACATTATTATACTTCCAACTAATATCAAGCGTATCGAAAATTTTGGAATTGGCCTCAATAAAATGGAACTTGCTAGTACTCTCGGCATAATTGTAGGTAGGAAAAACATTATGGTCGTCAATATCTTCACTGCCGTACCTTACAGCACGGTAAAACACTGTACAAGAAGAGAGCAACGTTATTGCAATTATAAATAATAAAAAAAGTTGTTTCATACTACTAGGTTTTGATTTATGGTTATGGTTTAAAAAAACTATTTATTTCCAAACATTATAAATACACATAAAACTGCACAAGCGAGAATACCTCTGCTTTATCCTAAGCCTTTCCATCTGTTTACTTTCTGTCTTCCGACTTCCAACTTCTCTCGTCAACCTAACGGTTTATCACGTCAGCTATCGCTTCCGAGATAAGCTGAGACAGGCGACTTCCCGACTTTCAGACTTTCAACTCTCAGACCCTTCGACGAGCTCAGGGCAAGCTTTTAGACTTTCTACTCTAAACTTTAGGCACTTCCTCCTCCCCCCTCCTACTCATACTTCAGTGTCTCCACCGGATTAGTTCTTGCTGCCCTAATGGTTTGAACAAAAACAGTTGCAAGGGAAACCATAAGGCTAAATGCAGCAGCAAACGCAAAGACTAACCAAGGGGTATCAATCCTGTATGCAAAATTCGATAACCACTCATTGGCAAAATACCAAGCAACTGGCCATGATATTAGCGTTCCAATAAGTGCCCACTTGGTGAAATCGACTGAGAATCTAGCCACGATGGATGATGTGTTGGAGCCAAGCACCTTTCGAACACCAATCTCTCTCATTCTATTTTCTAACATAAAACTCGAAAGGCCAAGCAGTCCAAGGCACGAGATAAATATGGCTAGGACGGTAAAGTAAATGAATAGCTTGCCAAAGCTATCCTCTGCCCTATACTGATTCGCTAGGACATCACTTACAAAACTATACCCAACCATTGGGTTACCTTCATGCGTTTGCCAAATCTGGTGAGTTTTATCTAACCCCGATTGCACCATACCCTGCTTATACCGTATATGAATATTTGGATTCCAATATGAGGCGTGGTAACTAAATGGAAGAAAAACAATTAATGGTTCAATACTTTCATGAAGCGATCTGAAGTGAAAATCCTTTACCACACCAACCACAGTGAACTCCTTCTCTCCGCCCCTAAGTACTTTCTTACCTATGGGATCGTCCCAGCCTGCTAACTTAACCAAGGTCTCATTTACTACTGCTCCATCCTCATCGGTAGTAAAATCCTCTGATAAATACCGCCCATACTTTATCGATGTGCCTATGGATTGTAAATAGGTGTGGCTTGCCGCTAAGGCTCTAATCATCAAATGATTCTCCATCCCCTCAACCACATATCCATTTTGGGTGAAGCCATAGCCTAGTGGCTGATTTGAAACATCAGCAACCTCAACTTCGGGCAATTTCATCAGCTCTAGAATAAGTCTATCTGCTCTTTGCCATTTATTTTCGCCCGTAACCCTTACAGTAAGAAGATTTTGGTCATCAAAACCCAAATCCTTACTCTTAATGAAGTTCAGCTGTAAAAACACAATTGCTGTAGCAATAACTAGCAGCGATGAAACAGCAAACTGTAAAGTTACCAATAGGTTTCTGATCGTTGATTTTGATTTCACACCACCAAAATCGGCTTTTAAAACCCTTATTGGCTTGAAGGATGACAAGAAGTAGGCGGGGTACAATCCTGCCAGAAATCCGAAAACAACTACAAATAAGGGGATAAATGCGCTAATAATAACTGCCTGACCCTGATACAGGCTTAAACTTAAGCCTAATAAATTGTTGAACCCAGGTGTTAGCATTTCTACAACCAGCAGACTCAAAAAAGCGGAGACTAGCCCAAGTAGTATTGACTCGCCAATAAACTGTAATCGAACCAATCCTTTTGATGCTCCAACTGTCATCCTTAGTCCAACCTCTTTTGCTCGACGAGTACTACGCGCCGTTGTTAGGTTAACAAAGTTAAACCCAGCAATGAAAAGGATGAATAACGCAATGGCCGATAGCAAAAGAAGGGTTTTGGCTACACCTGGTTTTTCATACATCAGGTTGTTGTACAGGTGCACATCTCTAATTGACTGCAAACCCATATCAAATCTAACATTTACCTGAGCCATTTTTTGATTAATTCCCTGGTCTGCAAAATCGTTCGACTTTTTAACAACTTCGTCACTATTTACCCCCTTACTCAATAGCATAAACGTGCGGTAGCTAAAATTCCCATCCCACTCAGTCATTATACCGCCTTTAACTTTATATAATGTTGAGAAAGATATAAAGCCGTTGTACTTTAACCGCGTGTTGGTTGGGCAGTCCTCCACTACACCAGTTATCGTGTAAGGGATTTCACCCTCGAGCAGAACTACCTTTCCTATTGGATCTTCTGCTCCAAAAAACGAATTGGCTAGGCTTTCGCTAAGCACTAACGAAAAAGGCTCCCTAAGCGCCTGTTTTGGATCGCCTTTAACTAGCTCGAAATCGAAAAAATCCCAAAGGGTTGAGTCAGCATACATCAAATGGCCCGAGGATATAAGCTTGTTATCAACCATAAAGTTACCCCCACCTCCTCCTATTCTTAATATTTTCTCTACTTCGGGGATATAATCTAAAAGATCCTCTCCCATCTTTGGAGTTGTAATTGGTGTATTTTCAAGCAACTCCCCATTACGCTCCATGCCAACCGTCAGCTGATAGATTTGGTGAGAATTCTTATGAAACCTATCGAAACTCACCTCATGATTGATGTATAATGCAATGAAAATGCAGCATGAAAAACCCAGAGTAAGGCCTAATATATTAAGAATAGTAAACCCTTTGTTTCGATAGAGAACCCGTAGGGTAGTTTTGAGGAAATTTTTAACCATCTCTTTAATAATATGAAGTTATCAATTTCAATTATCAATTCGTATACCACACATCATACTGCTCTGTATATCTGCATTATAGCAACATAGCATTAAAATTATTACAATATATTTTGTTTCAAACTGAAACATTTGTAGCTTTGAAATGGAACAATTCAATAGCTATTTACACCTTTTTTTACTAAGGAATTATGAACAGCACCAAGATAATTGCAATCGACGATAATCGAGAAATTCTTCTCTCGCTCAGAATTCTTCTGGGAAAGTATTACGATGAAGTAATCTGCTTTCCAAAACCATGTGCCGAAGCCGAACAAGCCTTGGCAAACGATGATGTACACCTCGTGCTGCTGGATATGAACTTCACAGCTGGTGCAACCAGTGGCAGGGAGGGCCTTGATTTTTTAGAAAGGATAAGGGCTGTTGACCCTTCGGTTTCCGTTGTGCTCATGACGGCCTATGGCGATATTGACCTGGCGGTAAACGCAATGAAGCTCGGCGCCACCGATTTCGTGGTAAAGCCATGGGAGAACAAGAAGTTGCTGGCCACCGTATCGGCTGCACAAAAGCTTACCCTTTCGAATAGAGAGGTGAATTCCCTGCGCGATACCCAAAGGGTGATATCGGAGGTTGCAAACTCACCCTTTAACCAAATAATTGGCCAATCGAAAGCCATGGAGAGCGTATTTAGCACCATTAAAAAGGTGGCCAAGACCGATGCCAACGTCCTGATACTGGGAGAAAACGGAACGGGTAAGGAGCTGGTTGCCCGCGCAATTCACAGGCATTCGGGCAGGGCAAGTAATGTCTTTATGACGGTGGATATGGGGTCGATTGCCGAAACGCTATTCGAAAGCGAACTCTTTGGACACACCAAGGGTGCATTTACCGATGCCAAGGAGGAACGGGCTGGGCGCTTTGAGGCAGCAAACCACGGAACCCTCTTTCTCGATGAGATTGCCAATATTCCGCAAACCCTACAGGCCAAGCTGCTGAGCGTGCTCCAAAACAGGGAGGTAACACGCTTGGGCTCATCAACATCAAAAAGGATTGATATCCGCCTTATCTCTGCCACCAATGCTAACATTAACCATTTGGTAGAAGTTGGAAGTTTCCGACAGGATTTGTACTACCGAGTTAACACCGTTGAGGTGCATATCCCTCCTCTTCGCGACCGCGAAGAAGATATCTTTCTACTGGCAAACCATTTCCTCGAAATGTATGCAGGGAAGTACGGTAAAACAAGGATATCGCTATCAAAAGCAGCACAACGATTAATTAAATCGTATAGCTGGCCCGGTAACGTTAGGGAGCTACGCCATGCATTGGAGCGAGCGGTAATAATGTGCGATGGAAAGCTGATTGAACCCGACTCCCTCTTCCTAAATCAAAATAAAACCAATTTAGATAGCTCAGTAGGTGAAAAAAGTTTAAATATTGAGGATGTAGAGAAGCAGACAATAGTACAAGCGCTAAAGGTTAACAAGGGAAACGTAAGTCTTGCCGCCAAGGAACTTGGTTTGGGAAGGACAACGCTATACCGCAAAATGGCAAAGTATGGGCTTTAAACTATTCAGAGTCAAGATAATTTCCAGAATTATTCTTCTGGGGGCAACCATAGGTGGGTTTACCTACTTTATTCAGAAAAAGGATTACTACTTCACCTCGCTAGAACTCCTAATATTGGCCATCCTGCTGGCTATTGAACTTATTTACTTTATTGAGAAGGGGTACCGACAGCTCAACGGGATGCTCCAATCGGTTAAGGAGAAGGATTTCAATATCAGCTTTAAACCCGCCGAAAAGGATGGAATTTTTGTAACCCTTGCCCGGTTGCTCAACGAGCTTACCGAAGGTTACCGTGAGGTACGCATCGAAAAAGAGGTACACTACCAATTCCTCAACCATATTGTGGACCACGTTAATCAAGTGCTAGTTTGCTTCGATTTGGAAGGGAAGGTTATTCTAGCCAACTTGGCATCGCGGAAACTGTTAAAGGGAAGTGAAATAAAACATATCTCCAGCTTCGAAGTGCTGGATCCACAGCTACCCTCCATTCTACAACAGCTTGTCGAGGGGCAAGAAAAGGTTATCGCCTTCACCCACAAGGGCGAGCGCGTGCAGTATGCCATTACCAGCTCGTCAATAAAATTGCTCGATAAGCAAAGTAAGCTAGTGGTGATGCACGATATTAGCCAACCTCTGCGGGAACAGGAGCTTGAATCGTACCGGAAGCTCATAAGGGTGCTAACCCATGAAATAATGAACTCGGTAACCCCCATCCTCTCGCTAAGCGAAGCTATGAACGATACGCTTCGGTTTCCCGACAGCTCCACCCGTCCACTTAGCGACTTAACCCAACAGGAAAGTATTGATTTGGCCGAGGGATACCAGGCCATTGAAACCCGAAGCCGAGCGCTTATGCGCTTTGTTAATGACTTTAGAAGCCTTACCAAGCTTCTGGAGCCCAACATTGCACCCATTGATGTTGACGGGCTAATTAAGCCCATTGCTTCGCTCTTTAAGCCAATTCTCGACAACAAGGGCATCAAAAGCTCGCTAATTATCGACAGGGCTGTAAATAGCCTTAGGGTGGATAAAGATTTGATTGAGCAGGTGCTTATAAACCTTATTAAGAACGCCATTGATGCACTAGAGGGGATTAGCACGGCCCAGATAGATGTTGAGGTTTACGCAAGCGAGGGGAAAACGATAGTAACCGTTTCGGACAATGGAATTGGAATTACCCCAGAAAGTCTCGATAGTGTATTTGTACCCTTCTACTCCACCAAGGCAGAGGGTTCAGGCATTGGGCTTAGCCTCTCCCTCCAAATTATGCGCTTACACTCCGGTACCATTAAGCTAAAAAGCACTCCGGGGCAGGGTTCGGTATTCATGCTAATCTTCCCAAATCAAAATGGCTAGGGTGCATTTTACTCGCACTTTAATGTTAGTGCTGGGTTCTGGTTCGATGCCACATACGTTTTAACCAAAGTTGTGGCCAGCGCAATTACAATAGCTACTAGGGTTGCCAATACGTAAGCCCATAGTGGCATAGCAATTCTATCGGCAAAGTTCTCGAGCCATTTACTCGATATAAACCACGCAGCTGGCCACGCAACTATCGATGCGAACAGAACCCACCTAACAAAGCTTAACGATATTAAAGTGGTAAGGGCCGATGTATTAGCACCAAGCACTTTCCGAATGGCCATCTCCTTTCGCCGCGATTGAGTGATATGGGCTGTAAGCCCAAACAGACCTGCACATGCAATGGCTATGGCTATTAGAGTGAAAACGCCTAGGATACTCCCGAAACGATTCTCCTTCACGTAAAGTTCACCAAGCTTATCATCAACAAAAAAGTAAAGGAATGGGGTATCGGCTGCAATATCCTCCCAAACACCCTGCACTGCCGCAAGCGATTTCTGCATGTCATCATCCTTAAGCCTAACCGTAACGAATTGGATGGGGTCATGCCATGTCATCATCACCAACGGTTCAACCCTACGATGTAACGAGAGAAAGTTAAAATCTTTCACCACACCAATAATTTCATTCTCCTTATGGTTAGGGTCATTGGGAAGGAATATCTTGCGACCAATGGGGTTGCTGTAGCCAAAATCCTTTACAAAGGCCTCGTTCACCACCACTTTACCAGCTTCGTTCTCCAATGGTTGGGTGAACATCCGCCCATGGTCCACCTTCATTCCAAAGGTCTGCAAATAGGTATCATCAATGGTCATATACGATATGTTCAGGGCTTCAGGACTACCCTCAAGCACAAAGTCGCGAGCCAAAATGGTGTGCCCAAGAATAAACGAATGTAATGTGGCACGCTTTACATTGGGGTCGGCATCTAGCAATTCCTTTAGTATAGTGTGCTTACCCTCGAGGCTGGGGGTATTAATCCTAATGGATACAAGGTTGCGTGGGTCGAAACCCAAATCTTTCGTTTTAATATGCTGAAGCTGTGCGAACACAACAATGGTACAAATGGCAAGGGACTGAAGAATAGCAAACTGAAAAAACGCTAGGATGCTCCTAAAGGAAATCCTGCTACTGTATCTCTTTTGTGGTTGTTTAAGGTTTGCAATGGGGCTAAATCGCGATAGGAACAAGGCAGGATACCACCCTGCCAAAACCCCAACAAATAGTACTATTGTAGGAATTGCAACCAGGAAATAGATGGCTGTTTTTGAATATAGAACTAGGCTTTTACCCGAGAACATCTCAATTAACGGTGCTGCAATCTCGGCCATAACAAGTGCAAAGACCATAGCCACAGCCACAATAAGAACCGACTCACCCAAATGCTGTAGAACCAGCTGAGTTCTTGTTGCCCCAAAAACCTTACGAACCCCAACCTCCCTTGCTCTACGTAACGCACTCACCGTGCTTAAATTGATAAAATTAAAGCATGCGATAACCAGGACCAGCAAAGCTGATATGGTAAATATGAGTATGGTTCGCCTATTCCCTCTAACGGTTTGCCTTTGCACTTTCGAGTATAGGTAGATGTCTCCAATGGGCTCGAGATATGCTCCAATGGTAACATTTATCGATTTGAAAAGCTCGTTAACCTCACGATCCATCAGGTGCTCAATTTTGGACTCCAGCTCCATTGTATTGATATCGGGGGATAGAAGCAACCAGGTTTGAAAGGCCATTCCATGTCCATAGGAAAACCCACCAAACTTTTTGGTTGCTGTACTCATTGGTTCTAACACCTTAAACTGAAGGGTTGAATTCTCGGGTGGATCCATAGCAACACCTGTAATGGTATACACCTCATTGTCCGACATTAATACTTGGCCAAGGGGGTTCTCATCGCCAAAAAAGGTTCGCGCTACGCTTTGGGTTAAAACCAAGGAGTTAGGCGATACCAAAGCACTATTCGGGTTACCCTCCAGAAGCTGGAAGGAAAAGATATGGAAAAAGCTGCTATCAACATAATGAACATCCTCTATCAGAACGGTTTCGTTGCCGTGCTTAAACATTTTGCTATGAGCTCGGCTAAAGCGCGACATGCTCTCCACTTCGGGAAATTCATCAGCCACCATTTGCCCCACAGGGGCATGGTGTGTTGGGTAGTAATTTACCTCACCCGACATGGTTAATGCTGACGACAACCGATAAATCCGATCCCTATTCTGATGAAACGTATCGTAGTGCAGCTCAAAAAGCACCCAGCTAAAGATAATGATTACACAAGCCAGCCCTAGGGCAAGGCTAAACAGGTTGATTAGCGAGAAGGATTTATTTCGAAAAAAGAATCGAACAGCAGACTTAAGGTAATTTCGTATCATACTCAATAGTTCCTTTTATGCAACAACCAATACATATCAAGAGATATGCCTTTAAATACATCTAACTGATTACATACAACTTACAACCTGCAGCGAATTTTGGTTTAAAATAAAACCCAAATGAAGTGTATCAAAACGCTACAATGGGTGATTAAAAACGAACAGAAAGCAGAGATTATCGAATATATCTGACTCTTTGACCATTGCGAAAGATACCAAAAAAATGATAAAAATTTATTGAAAAAAGTATCGATAAATTTTGCAGATATTAAAAATGCTCGTATTTTTGCAACGCTTTTAACGAAAAGCACAGCGCAACAAACAAAGACGTATTTGGGAGCTTAGCTCAGCTGGTTCAGAGCACCTGCCTTACAAGCAGGGGGTCGCTGGTTCGAATCCAGCAGTTCCCACACTAACAATCAACCACTTACAGCGTTTATCGAGGTAGGTGGTTTTTTGTTGGATACACAATTTGATACACAACTCTACTCGATACACCATCCCAAACCCTACTATTTACATACACCTCTACAGGGGTATCTAAAAAAATAGTTACCCACTTATTAACAATTTTGTTATAAAGATGCTGTTTGCTCAATAAAATTGTTGAGCAAAGAATAATTCTATTAAACGGGGTGTAAAGATGTTAACGCCCTATGCTTGTACAAATTTGTCCATTGATAATCAGTTATTTCTATATTTCTAGGGTTTACATAGGGGTAAAATCCCATATCTATACGCATGCGTAATGACTTTAGAAAAACCTTGCATCATACTAAATGGGGGTAATTCCCCCTATTTGACTTACGCGCGCGTAGTGACTAAAGAAAAATCTTTGCATCCCCCTAAATATGGTATTTTATCTATTTGCATACGCATGCGTAGTGACTAAGGAAAAACCTTGGTATAACTTTATGTTAAATAGAAAAACCCCGCCAACTCGTAGCGGGGTATTGACAGAAAAAGAAAAATAAATTAGTTACATCTGCGGGTTACCGAGTAGCCTTGTGCTGGCATACGATAGCACGTTGAGGTGGTAGCCCTTGGCGCAACGGTTCACCATTTGCAGGGATTCCATCGCCTCATCCAAACACTTAGCATCCTGCGTACGCTTAAACGCCTTGATGCTGATTAGTGCCTTGCTGGTAGCCTTTAGCATCAGTTCACGGTCTGCATTGCTAACCTTGGTTAGCCTGTGGGCTTTTAGCTGTAGCCCTTTGCTTTTTTTTCTCATCATTTGTAGTTTTTAATGTTCAGTTGCTAAATTAAATGCTTGCTCACTTTGGTATAGAAAGTGAATATCTGTATGGTTGCACCCGCCAATAGGCTTAGAGGCTAACAGTTTCTTCTGGTCGCCAAAAACAGCCCATAAACGGCTGTAGGCTTGCGGGTGCGCCTCGGGGTTGAGCCTCCGCTTCAACTCCTTTATTTTATCCGTTTTACTCATTTTACGCTGTTTTTTTTAGTTTATCCAGTAGTATATCCAAGTCAGATTCACTTAGCTGCTCTAGCGATACGATAGGGTTTGGTAGCACGTGTTTGAGCAACTTCTCAATGAACATTAACCTATCTTTTGGCTCTAGCTGCTCAAAGTCGGCTTGTAACGTTTCGAGGTTATTCTCAACAAACTGTTGCACCAAGTTGCGCACCTCCTCAACCGATTTGTTGGGGCTTCCTTTCGGTCGCCCCTTTCGGTTAATTCTCGGGTCATTCTTTGTAAATGGGTTAGCCATAACATCTGTTGTTTATGAGTTCTTAACTGTGGCCACGTGCTTACGCTCCAATTTGCGGATTAGCTCTTTTATACGGTACGGCATTATTTTCGCCCTGTAGTGAACATGGTCCCGCACCGTCTCCAAGTCCATACACAAGCCCTCAAGTTTCACGCTGTGGGTGCGCACCAGTTCCCCATCTACCATATCGTTAACCTCGTTAACGGCTTGCATCACTTCCAACAATCGCTTTACAGGCTCGTAGGCAGGGCTACTCTCATCTATTGAAACGGTGTGCAGCTCGGCCAACTGCTTCGCCTTGGTGGCGTTTACGCTAATCTTACCGCCTCGGAGGTCGAAAAGGTTTGCCCCGTACCTATCAAACCGCCTGTACTGCTTTTGCAATCGTAGCACATCGGTAAGGTCGGGCAAGTCCATAATCTGTAAATACTTGTCACGCCTAAAACCCTGTGGTATCTCGATTTTTTCCAACCTCGCATCGTATAGCCGTTGCGGATTAATAGCAAGCAAGCCGATTTCGTCCTGTTGCACATCGCCCAAGTCTAAGGCGTTAAAGGCATCGACTAGCCCTTGCATCTTTTCGGCAGCCTCATCCAGCTCTGAATAGGTCTGCTCTTCAAATTTTTTGTTTTCGTAAATTGTTAGCATGATTAATTGTTTTAGTGAATAATTAAGTGAATAATGTTTGATAGGATTAATCCAGCCAGCCCTCCGATTAGGATGATTAGCATAAACTGGTAAAATTTTCGGGTTCGTGTTCTCATATCTTTAGTTTGTTAGTGAATATCTTTTATTAGAGTAGATGCTTCTTACCGTTGCGATAATGCCACGTTCGCTAAAATCGCTTTCCTTATACCCTATACAGTAGTTTTCAACTTCATGCTGTGATATGCCTAATCGGTGGCAAGCTCCAGCCAGTTGAGTTATGAAGTTGTTTCTATTGCCTTTGGTGAATGAGCCATATTTGCGCTCAACCCATGCAACCAACTTGCTAAGTTCGGGGCTGGCTTTTACGCTGCTATGCTGGTGCTTTTTCGGCTCAATTATCAACTTTTGGTATGGCTGCGCCTCTTTGTTCCATACTGCTTTCGGGTCGCTTGTAATGCCACGCAAACGGCTCACATCTTTGCACTTGGTGTCGGTAACAATGCCGAACGCTGCGAAGTCCTTTTCAAGTGCTAAATACTGCTCTCTATGCCTGTGCGGATAGGCCAATGGCACAACCAAGAATAGCCCTTTGCCCGAAACAGATAATGCAGCCATTAAAACTTCATTCCACGTTCCGAGCGTATCTCGCAATGCCTCCCAATCTGTTATATTAGGATTGTCGCCTTGGTCAACATCAATACAGATGAAGCCGCTATGCTTAATCAAACTATCGTTATTACGCTTAGTGAACGTTCCGCTAATGGTAACGCCTGGGAGCGTTTTTTTAACTGCCTTGTTACCCGCACGCACCTCGTTAACCTCTCTCACATAGTCGCTATAAACTACATTCTCATAAAACTGGTAAATGCTAAGTTCGCAAGCGGGTGTAACATCCCAGTAATTGCGAAACAGTGATATTTTGGCGTTAATGTTCATTGTATCAACTACTTAATGTTTGTTACGTCTGTTAACACACGTGTTAACCTAACACACGTAACGTTTGTTAGTTATGTTACCCCCTATGTATAGGGGTAACTAACATACGTTGTTAACAATCGTTTTTTATCCATCATTTAGAATATTGCACGTGTATATTTATAGAGAACTTTTTTACCGTCCTTTATTTTCTCAACCCATCCGTTTTGTAGGTAGTGGCTTATGAATTCACGGCATTTGCTTTGCCCGAACGTTCCGCTAAAACCGTAAATAATGGCATCCCTCAACTCTGAATAGTTTGGCTCTGAATTCGCTTTGTAGATTGCAGACAATACCTCAAAATGCTTTTCATCCGCTATGTTTTGCGGGTTGGTCTGTCTGGATTGCGAAGCCTCATTTATAGGCATCTCGCAAGGTTCGGGCAAGCCCTCCTCGTTAATCCTAAAGGCGAAGTCCTCAAAGCCTAAATCCCTACTCCTTTCGCACGTTACTATCGAGGTGTCTTTGTCGATGCTATCCACGGCAACAGATATGGTTGTTTCCGCCTTGTTCAGCATCTCAGTGCCAATGTGCCCGCGTGCGTTCTGGTCGCCTTTATTTTGATGCAATACCGTAACAATATGTATGTTTAATTCTGCCGTCCATTTCAGAAATAGGCTGGTTAACTCGGTGGCGTTCTCCTCATCGTTAATTCCCTTAGTGAGCAAATCCCTTATGCCGTCAATGAATACCAAGCCAACATTGGGGCTGTTGTATAAGGCAAATTCAATGAGTTGCAGCCGTTCCGCTGGTTTAAACTTCCGCAACCCAAACGCTTTGAAGTTGGATAAGTCGCTGGCTTGTCGCAAAACACGCCTTACGGTACGGTTTAAGTGGTATTCTCCTTGTTCCGTGTCGAAGAATAACACGGCTCGTTTATCGGCTGGCAAAACGCCTTTGATGCACGCCAACGCCCAATTGTTCGAGGTGGCTGCAGCTGCCAATCCAGTGAGTAAAAACGTCTTTTTACTTTTGGCCTTGCCAATAACCATTGAGAATTCGCCTAAAGTAAAACTCGGGGCAACGTTCCCACCTGTATGTATCTCTATGGCTGTTGGTGGCTTCTCAATATGGGCGTTTGGGTCAACCTCAACCGATTGGAGCAACGCCCAAGGGTCGTAAGTACCCTCGGTTTCCATCCCATTAACTGAATGGTGCTTAGGCAGGGTGTCCAAGTCTTTTAGATTAACCTCTTCCATGCCAATACTTTTTATTAGTGGTAAGAAACTCAACACCGCCCTGCTTGGTAATGGGGCAAATGCCTTTAGATATTACTCGTATCTCGTTGTTCTCTCGGAGGGTGGCGACGTAACGGCATACATTAGCCCGTTCTATTCCTGTCAGTAGGCTTACTTGCATCCGCGTGAGGGGTCTGCGATAAAAACAAGCCTTAACCTGTTTTTCTTGTGCGATAAAATGTTTATCTTTGCTCATATCATTATTGGTTTAAAGTTTCTGCCTTATTTGCCCCTATGCCTCCCAGCCTCGGGGCTTTTTTTTATCGTCTAAATGATTTTGCCAATCGGTCGGCTGCATTGAGTTCTGAGACATCGGGCATACCCTGCTTAATCCACTCTTCGAGCGTTGCACGGCTAAACCAAAGTTTGCGACCTCGCTTCTGGCAAGGGATACGCCCCTGCATGCTCATTTTGTAGATGCTGGATTTAGAGTAAACTTTTAGCACTTCCTGCGCTAATTCAATACCGCCCTCGCTTTCCTTTTTGGGTAAAGGCAAGTGTTGTGGCTGCGTAACCTTAGCCAGTAGCCTCTCGATGTTGGCTAAACGCTGGTCGATTGTTTGAAAAGGGTTGTAATTATCCATTGCACTAGTTTTTAATATTTTCACTAGTTGCAAGATTTATAAAGGTGGGGGAATGTTAAGGTAATGAAAAGAATAAAAGAAAAAAACCAACTGCCTTTATAACAGTTGGTTAATTAATAATTGAAAAAATTAAAAGTAATGTGAGTAATACGGGTAAGTATTTTACATCAATTTTACAGCATCATTTATAATAATGGGCGTATTTCGTCACTTAATCTGTTGCAATCAGTTTCATAATTTGATTTGTAATCAAAGTAAGTTTTTGTAAAATTCTTTATGCCAAAATTTGTCTCAACAAAATCATTAATATCAAAAGGAGCAGTTTTTTTTAACATATCATGTTTATTCAACAAATGAAGTATTACAAGTAAGTGCGCTTTATCATTATCGCCCTTTGTTTTTTTCTGTACTTTTATTGGTGTACGCTCTATCCCATCATGTACGAACCTATTTAGCCAATATTTTTCTGTTTCTGCTTCAAACAAAAATCCGTATTTGCGATAAATTAGGCTCAAAACCATTTCGTCAACTATTGGCTCTTTAGGTTCGGCAAGGTTCTCTAAATACTCAATATAAGCCCTTATTTTAAGGTGTGCGCCCCTGTTGATAGCACTACCCTTAGATTTATCCAAAAGTGGCTTATACTTGGCAATTTGCTCATCAATGAATAGTTGTTCATCGAGTTCAAACCCGCTGGCATCCCTATCGTTTACGGTACAATCTTTTATATTAGGTTCGCCCTTTTCGTCTGGCAGCATTAGCAGTTGTTTCTCGATGCTATCGCTTACCGCTTCGCCATTAATAGCAACCTCACTCGAATTTAAGTAACGCCATTTATTCAGCTCAATGTTGTAAATCTCGCTTACATTGTCGGGCGTAAGCCTTGCCAATGCGTTAAATAGATAGATTTTCTTTTCCATTTCTTACCCTCCAATATTAGATATTGCTTCAAAGTGCTTACGTTTCTGCTCGCTTTCAAACGATTTTAAGTAGTTCTCGGTGGTTTTTGTTGAGGTGTGCCCCAACGTTTCCCCTATAAACGCTATGGGTGCACCGCTGTTTTTTAGTATGGTTGCGAAACTGTGGCGGGCAACGTATGTACTCAACCCGTTAATGCTTAATGTTTCGCCAATCTTTTTCAGCTGCTTGTTAACTTGCTTGGTGTACGACTTCACGCTATCCCTCAACTTCTCAGGCGTAAGCCCATCGGTTAAATGAGGTATTACATAGGCATCGGGTGAACGGTCGGCATTACCCCAACGCTCAACAATACGCCTTGCTGGTTCGGTTAACGGCACAACTATAGTCTTGCCCGTTCGGTTAGTATGCTTGGTTTTTTCCCTTATAAAATGCACTTCACCATTTTTAATATTTTTCCACTTTAGCAGTAGCATATCTTTGAAGTTAATCCCTCCGAGGTGAAACGATAGCAGAAACATATCACGGCAACGCTCGGGGCTGCCTGTCAATTCTAGTTTAGCGATTGCATTAATTTGCTCAACCGTTAACGCTATCTTTGTGCCCGTGCCTGTGGGTATTCTGTAGCCGTCCGTATCCTTACTATAAAATGGATACGCTCCCTTTGGTACGTCTCCGCCACGTATGGCATCATTAAACAGTGCCCGTAAGGCTCGCAAGTAAATTGATAATGAGGTTTCGTTTACGCCCTCTTTGTTCAAAGCCCACGCTTCAAACTTGGTTAGCCATTGCGGGGTAATATCCACAAAGCGCAAACCTCGCTGATACTTCTCAATGAACTTTTTTGCTGTGATGTAACTGGCTGCCGTGCCCGCTTGCCCATTGGCTGTAAGTTCTGCTATCCTGTTATCAAAGGCAGCATCTAGGTATGATTTGCGCCCTTTTTTGAGCTTGTTTCTTAGCTTGTCGTGGCTGTACTCCTCTGTTTTATGTATCTCTTCAACTATGGATTTAATACGCTCAAAACTGGCTGTAATGAGTTTTTTAGTTTTAATAAGTTCGCTTGACTTTGTGCTATGTAGTTTATTAAAATCGCTTTCAGTCAAATCAAACCCTAAAGCAACATACAACCTAGAACGGTTATGAGTTACCCTTGCCTTTACTGGATAAAAAATTTTATTATCTATCAATTTTGGGCGTCTGGTGTCCAAGTAAACAGAACCTGTAATGTTACCAATTAAGAAGTTATCCATATTTACTAGTTTTTAGCGTTCCTGTGTATCAAATCTTTTTTTGATACACAATTTGATACACAACTATTGCAAATATACGAATATTATTATAAACAGTTGATAAAATACATTACTTTTATACAACTGATTTACAATAGTTTTAAACACTAATCATAAGAGTTGAAAAAAAGTGAAATTATAAAATATTATGCCTTACAAGCAGGGGGTCGCTGGTTCGAATCCAGCAGTTCCCACACTAACATTCAACCACTTACAGCGTTTATCGAGGTAGGTGGTTTTTTGTTGTACACACAATTTTACCATCAAGTACCGCATGGCCTACACGTACATACTATACTCGGCGCACCTCGACAAGCACTACGTGGGTGCCTCGCAGGACGAGCTGGAGCAGCGGATTCGAAGGCACAACGCCAACCACAAGGGCTTTACGGGCAAAGCCAACGACTGGGTGCTGATGCACGCCGAACCCTTCGAAACCTTTGAGCTGGCCCTTCAGCGCGAGCGGGAGATTAAAAGCTGGAAGAGCCGCAAGCGCATCGAATCCCTTTACACAAAGCGGTAACCGCAGCTCAGCTGGTGCAGAGCATCCCGCCCCTGCGGGCGGGAGGGTCGCTGGCCTGTCTTCGACAGGTAAATTCGAACTTCGCTCACGAGCAGAGCGAGTAAGCCAGCAGTTCCCACACTAACATTCAACCACTTACAGCGTTTATCGAGGTAGGTGGTTTTTTGTTGCACCAATAATTTGACACACAAGTACCGCATAGCCCACACGTACATTCTATACTCTGCCCAGCTCGACAAGCACTACGTGGGCGCCACCAGCGATGAGCTGGAGCAGCGCATCCGCAGGCACAACACCAACCACAAGGGCTTTACGGGCAAAGCCAACGACTGGGTGCTGATGCACGCCGAACCCTTCAAAACCTTTGAGCTAGCTCTTCAGCGCGAGCAGGAGATAAAAAGCTGGAAGAGCCGCAAGCGCATCGAATCCCTTTACACAAAGCGGTAACCGCAGCTCAGCTGGTGCAGAGCATCCCGCCCCTGCGGGCGGGAGGGTCGCTGGCCTGCCTTCGACAGGTAAATTCGAACTACGCTCACGAGCGGAGCGAGTAAGCCAGCAGTTCCCACACTAACATTCAACCACTTACAGCGTTTATCGAGGTAGGTGGTTTTTTGTTGCACACACAATTTTACCATCAAGTACCGCATGGCCTACACGTACATACTATACTCGGCGCACCTCGACAAGCACTACGTGGATGCCTCGCAGGACGAGTTGGAGCAGCGGATTCGAAGGCACAACGCCAACCACAAGGGCTTTACGGGCAAAGCCAACGACTGGGTGCTGATGCACGCCGAACCCTTCGAAACCTTTGAGCTGGCCCTTCAGCGCGAGCGGGAGATTAAAAGCTGGAAGAGCCGCAAGCGCATCGAATCCCTATACACAAAGCAGTAACCGCAGCTCAGCTCAGCTGGTGCAGAGCATCCCGCCTCTGCGGGCGGGAGGGTCGCTGGCCTGCCTTCGACAGGTAAATTCGAACTACGCTCACGAGCGGAGCGAGTAAGCCAGCAGTTCCCACACTAACAATCAACCACTTACAGCGTTTTTCGAGGTAGGTGGTTTTTTGTTATCCATACTACTTTACCCACAAAACCCCCTATGGCCTTCACGTACATACTATACTCCGCGCAGCTCGACAAGCACTACGTGGGTGCCTCGCAGGATGAACTGGAGCAGCGGATCCGAAGGCACAACGCCCACCACAAGGGCTTTACGGGCAAAGCCAACGACTGGGTACTGATGTACGCCGAACCCATCGAGACCTTTGAGCTGGCCCTTCAGCGCGAGCGGGAGATTAAGAGCTGGAAGAGCCGCAAGCGCATCGAATCCCTATACACAAAGCGGTAACCTCAGCTCAGCTCAGCTGATGCAGACCCTCCCGCCCCTGCGGGCGGGAGGGTCGCTGGCCTGTCTTCGACAGGTAAATTCGAACTTCGCTCACGAGCAGAGCGAGCAAGCCAGCAGTTCCCACACTAACATTCAACCACTTACAGCGTTTATCGAGGTAGGTGGTTTTTTTCTTACACACAATTTTACCATCAAGTACCGCATGGCCTACACGTACATACTATACTCGGCGCACCTCGACAAGCACTACGTGGGTGCCTCGCAGGACGAGCTGGAGCAGCGGATTCGAAGGCACAACGCCAACCACAAGGGCTTTACGGGCAAAGCCAACGACTGGGTGCTGATGCACGCCGAACCCTTCGAAACCTTTGAGCTGGCCCTTCAGCGCGAGCGGGAGATTAAAAGCTGGAAGAGCCGCAAGCGCATCGAATCCCTTTACACAAAGCGGTAACCGCAGCTCAGCTGGTGCAGAGCATCCCGCCCCTGCGGGCGGGAGGGTCGCTGGCCTGTCTTCGACAGGTAAATTCGAACTTCACTCACGAGCGGAGCGAGTAAGCCAGCAGTTCCCACACTTAAAATCAACCACTTACAGCGTTTATCGAGGTAGGTGGTTTTTTTTGACACACAATTTGCACCCACAAGCCCCCCCTACTCCTCACGAGCCGAATGTTTGCATAGCTGATTGCCGCTCCCTGAGGAATAGTAAAATGGAGGACGTTATTGGGATCTACTTTAGCTCCGCCATTCTCTCAGAAAACGGACTATTCAGACAATTTCTCCTTTAATAATTAAACAAAAGGTTAACTTTCGGCTTTATATTTCGTTTACCCCTTTTTACATTAATTAAAATATTTTAATCTAGATCACTACCATTAACCATATCTAACTATGAATCTACAACTTAAAAGAAATACTAAAACAACCATCATAGCGAAATTACGTCTAGTTTCTCTCGTTGCATTGTTAACCTCAGTATCGATTGCAAGTTTTGGTTGGGGGCGAACAGGACATCATACAATTGTTGATATTGCCCAAAACTATGTTTCCAATAGCACATTAGACTCCATTAGCAAGTACCTTGCAAATGACACCTGGCATGCTGCCTCAACCTGGATGGACGAACTACGAGGTAATTCACAATACAATTACATGCAGAAATGGCACTACATCAATGTTGACAAAGGCCAAGCATACAGTCCAACCATTGAAAATGGCGATAATGTGGTAACCCAGCTCGATTCGGCAATTTTCAACCTAAAGAATCGACGGAACTTAACCCCCGAGCAGGTAAAGCTAAACCTAAAGGTGCTTTTCCACCTCATGGGCGACTTACATAACCCATTGCACGTTGGTTACGGATCTGATCGAGGAGGCAATGATGTAAGGGTGGTTTTCAATGGCAAATCATTTAGCCTACATCGAATATGGGATACCGAGATAATTGAAACAAATCAACTCTTTGAAGAAAATATATCAAGCAAGCTGAAAGAAACCAAGAAACGAGAACTAAAACGCATAGCAAAAGGAAATGCTACAACATGGTTTATCGATGGGCGGAATGCCCTGCCAACGGTTTACACACTTAGCTCCGATACCATCACAACCGATTACCTGGAGCAAGGTCACCCAGTTGCCGAAAACTTACTATTTCTGGCTGGCGTTCGCTTGGGATTTACCCTCAATGATATATTTCGAAAATACTAGACAGTAAAATCATATAAAGCGGCAGCTAATTTATTAGGTGTCGTTTTGTTTGTACTAAGTTTTTCGTTATTACAAAAGCAACAAATTGAATAATTAAAGAGGTAAATATTCCCCTCGACGATTCGCTTTTCCCATAGTTATGAATTGCATTGACTCAGCCAGCTCACAAAATACGTTTGCAGGCTTCACCGAGCTCACCGCCAACTGGCGGTTCGGTTCAGATTGTATCCCTGCCTGACTGACGGAGTCGGGCAGGCCCGCCTGCCGAAGGGATGGTATGCAGGCAGGTTTGACTTATTGAACACAACACTATGGCTAGGGCAACCCGCCAACTGCCTGTTGTGAATTGCGTTGGCTCCGCCGAGCTCGACCCGTTAAAGAACAACGGGTCTTCGGTTCAGATTGTATCCCCGCCTGAATGACGCAGTCGGGCAGGTTTGACTTATTGAACACAACTTGACTATCCATACTCCGAATGTGTTATAGTTGTGAATTGCTTTCAGATTGTATCTTTGACTTATTGAACACAACGGTATGATGTTATTAACCCAGTGCCAGACAGTTGTGAATTGCTTTCAGATTGTATCTTTGACTTATTGAACACAACATTCGTAATATTGTAAAAACTTACCGAGATGTTGTGAATTGCTTTCAGATTGTATCTTTGACTTATTGAACACAACTTGACTATCCATACTCCGAATGTGTTATAGTTGTGAATTGCTTTCAGATTGTATCTTTGACTTATTGAACACAACAAGCACGAGCACGGCAGCGAGACGGTTGAGGTTGTGAATTGCTTTCAGATTGTATCTTTGACTTATTGAACACAACTTAATGGCGATTGAGAAGAAAGCGGACGGGGTTGTGAATTGCTTTCAGATTGTATCTTTGACTTATTGAACACAACTCGGATATGAAAACAACGAAGCTACCATGCGTTGTGAATTGCTTTCAGATTGTATCTTTGACTTATTGAACACAACGCATGGTGGCCGTGGTGAACGTCAGCAAACGTTGTGAATTGCTTTCAGATTGTATCTTTGACTTATTGAACACAACAGCTTTGGTTGGGGAGGATAATGATATTTAGTTGTGAATTGCTTTCAGATTGTATCTTTGACTTATTGAACACAACACTAAACAATTATAAACAGTGGGCTGTAGAGTTGTGAATTGCTTTCAGATTGTATCTTTGACTTATTGAACACAACCCCGCTTGCTGCCGTTGTTCACTAACGCCTGTTGTGAATTGCTTTCAGATTGTATCTTTGACTTATTGAACACAACATAACGTCACCAGGTTCGAACTCGTCATCGGTTGTGAATTGCTTTCAGATTGTATCTTTGACTTATTGAACACAACCACGCATTATAACATCACCATCCGTCGCCCGTTGTGAATTGCTTTCAGATTGTATCTTTGACTTATTGAACACAACAGGTTTCGTTTGTAAGAATTCCGTAGAATAGTTGTGAATTGCTTTCAGATTGTATCTTTGACTTATTGAACACAACTTCACCCCGTTGCTCAGCACATCGCCAACAGTTGTGAATTGCTTTCAGATTGTATCTTTGACTTATTGAACACAACTTGCACCAAGTGTTGAATATACTGTTGATAGTTGTGAATTGCTTTCAGATTGTATCTTTGACTTATTGAACACAACGTAATGCCCTGGTGCATCTCGATGAGTACAGTTGTGAATTGCTTTCAGATTGTATCTTTGACTTATTGAACACAACTATCGAGAGCGACCAACCCAATAGCCTATAGTTGTGAATTGCTTTCAGATTGTATCTTTGACTTATTGAACACAACTTAGCTCATCGTCTTCACACGCTTGGGCTGGTTGTGAATTGCTTTCAGATTGTATCTTTGACTTATTGAACACAACAGATCTGCCTCAGGGCAATCCACTCCGCAGTTGTGAATTGCTTTCAGATTGTATCTTTGACTTATTGAACACAACCCATCTCAACAAATTTACCCACCTCGCTCGTTGTGAATTGCTTTCAGATTGTATCTTTGACTTATTGAACACAACAAGGCTCAATTGATTGACGCCATCGCCGCTGTTGTGAATTGCTTTCAGATTGTATCTTTGACTTATTGAACACAACTAAGGATGCTACAGAGAAGCTGCAAAAGGTGTTGTGAATTGCTTTCAGATTGTATCTTTGACTTATTGAACACAACGCTCGCTTTGGGCACGCCCGGGCGGCCATTGTTGTGAATTGCTTTCAGATTGTATCTTTGACTTATTGAACACAACACCTCTCCGCCTCGTTTCTTCCCCTGCTGCGTTGTGAATTGCTTTCAGATTGTATCTTTGACTTATTGAACACAACCATATTGAAGGGGTTGTAAACCCTGAACATGTTGTGAATTGCTTTCAGATTGTATCTTTGACTTATTGAACACAACTTTGCTCATTCGCTATTCTCATTACACCTAGTTGTGAATTGCTTTCAGATTGTATCTTTGACTTATTGAACACAACAAATCTACGTGATCTATCAGTAGAGAGATGTTGTGAATTGCTTTCAGATTGTATCTTTGACTTATTGAACACAACCCAACTCCGCCCAGGCCAGGTACTGCTGCTGTTGTGAATTGCTTTCAGATTGTATCTTTGACTTATTGAACACAACATGAGCCTGCGCTTAACGATGTATTCGTCAGTTGTGAATTGCTTTCAGATTGTATCTTTGACTTATTGAACACAACCAATTATCTGCGGATAGTCATTCTTTTCACGTTGTGAATTGCTTTCAGATTGTATCTTTGACTTATTGAACACAACAAAATGAGCAGCTAGTTCATTACATCAATTGTTGTGAATTGCTTTCAGATTGTATCTTTGACTTATTGAACACAACGTTTAGCCCCATTCGGCTAAGTTCGGATATGTTGTGAATTGCTTTCAGATTGTATCTTTGACTTATTGAACACAACTTGTCGGCGGTAATATAACGATAGTTCAATGTTGTGAATTGCTTTCAGATTGTATCTTTGACTTATTGAACACAACTTTATCGATGAGGTGTTTTACACAGCAGATGTTGTGAATTGCTTTCAGATTGTATCTTTGACTTATTGAACACAACCAATGAATTGTTTATTTTGCGATGTGCCAAGTTGTGAATTGCTTTCAGATTGTATCTTTGACTTATTGAACACAACGTTTTAGGCTCATAATCTTAGAATTTATCTGTTGTGAATTGCTTTCAGATTGTATCTTTGACTTATTGAACACAACCCACCTTTGCCGATACCCTCATCCCCGCCCGTTGTGAATTGCTTTCAGATTGTATCTTTGACTTATTGAACACAACCCCATTTCTTACAGCTTGTAAGTGTTTTCGTTGTGAATTGCTTTCAGATTGTATCTTTGACTTATTGAACACAACAGGCGTTCGGCGTTGCCTTTCACCTCTTCCGTTGTGAATTGCTTTCAGATTGTATCTTTGACTTATTGAACACAACCTATGTTGGTGATTAGCTTACCGGTCATGGTTGTGAATTGCTTTCAGATTGTATCTTTGACTTATTGAACACAACCCCACCTTTGCCGATACCCTCATCCCCGCCCGTTGTGAATTGCTTTCAGATTGTATCTTTGACTTATTGAACACAACTTTAAGGGGTAGAAAGATGGCAAATGTAGAGTTGTGAATTGCTTTCAGATTGTATCTTTGACTTATTGAACACAACAACCGGCAGTGTTTATTCCCCTGACCTCCAGTTGTGAATTGCTTTCAGATTGTATCTTTGACTTATTGAACACAACAAAGTTTGGTGGGGAAGCATACCATTTAAGGTTGTGAATTGCTTTCAGATTGTATCTTTGACTTATTGAACACAACTTGCTACTGGCCATATACGGGTATTTTGCGGTTGTGAATTGCTTTCAGATTGTATCTTTGACTTATTGAACACAACCAAGTGCTAACTTCCCAGACACTATCAACAGTTGTGAATTGCTTTCAGATTGTATCTTTGACTTATTGAACACAAC
>Ga0334894_1000516_pt1 | contig 45377 bp, 34 predicted proteins | sample GraSluR3_MG_6_FD_207225 | JGI IMG/M metagenome (GOLD analysis project Ga0334894, IMG submission 207225) | Sludge microbial communities from methane-producing bioreactor in Wageningen University, Netherlands - Granular Sludge_12_05 R3 | ecosystem: Engineered > Bioreactor > Anaerobic >...
CGTCGGCATGACGGTCACCTCGAGCCTCTGCCCTCCCACGTCGCCGTTGCCGAAGCTCTGCCGCCGAAGCGTCTGCACGAGACGATCGAACTGGCCGGGCGCGTCTTCGTCTTCGATCAACAGCACTTTGCCCTTGCCGCGGATCTGGGCGAACGAAGTGGCCCGATTGTTCTGCGGCATGGTGTCGTCGTCGGGACGCTCGGGGGTGAACACGGCCTCGTACTCGTAGAAGCCCGAGGCTTCGAGCTCCTGCTGCACGTTGAAGGCCCGCTTTCCCTGCGGGCCGGGCGGCAACTCGATCTCCGACTCGCCGACCAGATCGGAGCGCCCCTCGCTCCGCCGCCAGATCGCCAGCCGTCCCCGCGCCACGCCCGAATCGCCTTCGCCGGCCTCCCGCGTGTTCGTCAGCACCACGCGAAGATCGAAGGGCTGGCCCTCGCGAATCGCGCCGGGCACGCTCACCCGCTCGACGATGACCTCGCCGCCTCGCGGGTAGTGGACGGGCACCACGTCGATTCCCACGCCGGCGCCGGCCAGGGTGTGGGCCTGCTCGAGGGCGTCGCCCAGGTTCTCGTCGCCGTCGCTGACGAGCACGACCCGCTTCGACGCGTCTTCGGGAAAGGACGCCTGGGCCAGGCGCATGGCGGCGGCCAGGTCGGTGTAATTCGGATCGACCGAACTCTCGACGCCCGCAAGCACGACGTCGTCGTCGAACGGGGGCACCTCGACCGTGGCCTCGCGGCCGAAGACGATGACGCCCACCCGATCGCGGTGCTCGCGGTGGGCGCCGACCGCCGCGTTGACGTAATCGACCATGGTCTCGCGCCGCTCCTGGGGGATGCTGGCCGACTGGTCGAGCAGGTAGATGACCGTCAGCCGGTCGGTCGTGTGCACGAGCTGCATCTCGGCCAGGGCCAGGACGAACAGCGCCAGCACGAGGGTGCGCAGGCCGAGCGCGACGATCCGCCGCACCGGACCGAGGGCGGCCAAGCCGCGAAAGCTGAGCCACCACACGACGGGAACCGCGGCCAGCAGGGCCAGGTATCCGGGCGACTCGAAGCTCAGGCCGTAGCTCGACATGATCCTTCACCCCGGCGCGCGGATCGGTCAGATCCGGATCGTCTGCACGCGGTTGTTCTTCGTATCGAGGACGTGGATTCTTCCCCGGCTGTCTTGGACCACGGCCCAAGGCGTATCCAACTGGCCGGGCGCGCGCCCGTGCGTTCCCCAGCATCCCAGCGACCGCCCGTCGCGCGTGAATCGCTGCACGCGGTTGTTGCCGTACTCGACGACCAGGATCGTTCCGTCGGCGGCCAGCAGCAGGTCGTAAGGATAATAGAGCCGGCCGGGCTCGCGTCCGCGGGTGCCCCAGAGCCCGATCAACCTGCCTTGGCCGTCGAAGATCTGGATGCGGTGGTTGCAGGCGTCGGCCACCCAGATGCGGTCGTCTTCGTCGACGGCCAGATTCTGGGGCCGGCTGAGTTGGCCGGGCGCGGAGCCGGGCTCGCCCCACTGGAGCAGAAACCGCCCGTCGGGCGCGAATTTCTGGATCCGATCGTACTCGCCGTACTCGCCCACGTACAGGTTGCCCTGGGAGTCTTCGACCACGTCGGTCACCAGGCCGAATTGCCCGGGCCGTTGGCCGTAGGTCCCGCCGATCGTGGCCAGCAGTTCGCCGGAATGCGAATAGACGAGAACGCGGTAGTAGTGGGTGTCGGCCACGAGGATGCGCCCGCCCCGACCGACCGAGATGCCCGTGGGTTTGCCCGCCTCCCACGCCGGAGTGCGCCAGGCGTGAAGAAACTGCCCTTCCCGGTCGAAGACCTGGATGCGGGCCGTCATGTCGACGACGTAAATCCGGTCGCCCTCGTCGATCGTCATGGCGCGGGGCTTCTGGAAGCGCCCGTCCGAAACGCCCCGTCGCCCCCAAGTCTTTTCGAACCGTCCCATGGTGTTCCCGTCGCCGTGGCACCCGATGGCGACGGTCGCCACGAGCACCACGACGGTCCAGCCGCGCCGGGCCGAGGCGCCTCGTCCCCGAACGCGCGCGTCGCTTTCTGGTGGGGGAACCTCGAGCACGGACGTGTCCCGCTGGTGGATTCTCTGTGTCCACACACTAGAAGGGTACACGTTTTCGGCACCGCGCACCAGGAGTGGGTTGCGGCCGGCAAGATCGGCAATCGTGCGCGGCGCCCGGGTATCGCGCCCGCACGGTGCGGCCGAGACGGCCTCGCTCCAGAATCATGCAAGGTCGTCTAAAGCACCACGTCCAGTTCGTAGCGCACGTCGTCATGGCCGTTCGGCCCCATGGTGGCGAGGGCCTCGCTGACGGCGGCCTGCACGAGCTGGCGAGCGTAGTAGGAGTTGACTCGCCCCGACACGACCAGGTCGCGGCCGAGTCGCTCGACGCGCAACGAGCGAACGCGTCCCCCGGCGCGTCGCTTGATCGAGCGCGAAAGCCGCTTGCACGGGTCGTCGGGCGCGTCGGGAACGGGCTGGGGAGCCTGTTGCGGCCCGGAGGAAGACGGGTCGGAGGCTCGAATCCGCTGCCAAGTCTCGAGACGATGGATGGCCGTGTCGGGCGGGGCATGAATGCCCAGACGCACCCGCTTGCCGCTGACCTGAACCACCGAGATCGTCACGCCCTGCGTGGGCAACACCACTTCTTCGCCGACTTTGCGACAGAGGACCAGCATAGGAGGACTCCCTTCCGACAGGTATTCACAGATTGACGGGTTGGTGCGCCGGGCGGTGGGGCCCGCAGTCGGCCCCGGGCGGGAGCCCGACGCGATAGGTCTTGCGATTCGCCTGGGAGTGCATCGCCTTGACGATGACTCGCTTCAACTCGGTGAGATCGGCGCATTTCTCGACACACGCGGTGGCGAGGCACCCGCGGCGATCCCGGGCGCACTCGTCGTCGAACGACGTGAAGAACACGATGGGAATCCCCGGACAAATCGACCGGATCGCCTCGAGCGTCTCCAGCCCGTTCATCCTGGGCATGCACACGTCGAGGATGACCAGATCGGGCCGCTCGTCACGCATCGCCGCGAGCACTTCCGTCCCGTCGCCGGCCAAGAGCACCCGGTAGCCTTCGTACTCGAGTTCCCGACGGCAGTATTCGCGGATGTTCTTGTTGTCGTCGGCGAAAAGGATCGTCTTCATCGGCGATGCCCAGCGTGAGAAGCACGGGATTGGCCTGAACCGTTTGTGGGACATACCTTCTGCAATCATCGTGCCAGTTGCGGCAGGGCAGACCGGCGCAAGCACGTAACCCACGATGAGAAAAAGAGATGCGAAATCGAGGCCCTCGCGGGGGATCGCGACGCGGCCGGCCCCGACATGTCAGCTTCCCGACATGCTGTCGGGAGCCTGACGATCGGTCCGCTGCCCGGCGCGGTCGCGATGGAGGTCGTATTTCTGCATCTTGCCGTGCAGCGTGGGCCGCTGGAGCCCCAGCAATCGGGCGGCGTGCGTCTGGTTGCCTTGGGTGCGGCAGAGGGCCTCCGAAAGCAGTGTGCGCTCGACGCGTTCCACCAGGTCGTCGTAGGCGCGGTCTCCCCGGTACGAATCGAGGTAACGGGCGACCAGGTTGGCCAGATTGTCCCGATCGGCATCGGCCCCGGGGCAAGCCGGTGCCGAGTCGGCCTGTCCACGGGGTTCGAGAATCGGCCCCAGATCGGACGCCTGGACGGGAAATCCCCTCGTGAAGATCATCACCCGTTGGATGGCGTGCTGGAGCTGCCGGACGTTTCCGGGCCAGGGGTGTGCGACGAGCATGGCGCGGGCGTCCTCCGAGATGGGGGGAAGCTCGACCTTCAGCTCCAGCGCCGAGCGGGCGAGGAAGTAGTCGATCAGTTCGGGGATATCTTCCCGACGCTCGCGCAGCGGCGGGACCTCGATGGTCACCACGTTGAGGCGGTGGAAGAGGTCCTCTCGAAAGCGGCCGTCGGCGATGGCCGCCTCGAGATCGCGATTCGTGGCGGCGAGCACGCGCACGTCGACGCGAACGGTCTGATTGCTCCCCAGCGGCTCGAAGGCCCGCTCTTGAAGCAGGCGAAGGATCTTGGCCTGAATGGCCGGAGGGACGTCGCCGATCTCATCGAGAAAGACCGTGCCGCCATGGGCCTGCTCGAACTTGCCCACGCGCCGCCGGGACGCCCCGGTAAAAGCACCCTGGACGTAGCCGAACAACTCGCTTTCGAGCAGGGTTTCGGGAATGGCCACGCAGTTGACCACCGACAACGGCGCGTCGCTGCGCAGGCTGTGTTGGTAGATGGCTCGAGCGACCAGCTCTTTGCCCGTCCCCGACTCGCCCCGGATGAGCACGGTGGCGTCGGTCGGGGCCACGCGTCCGATGGCCTTGTAAAGCGCCTGCATTTTCGGGCCGTGGCCGACGATGGCTTCGCCCGCCGGGGCCGGGGCCTCGGGACCGAGAAGGATGTGCCCCTGCATCAGCCGGGCGCTCTCGAGGGCCCGCTCGATGGTGGCCAGGATCTCGTCGGGCTCCAGCGGCTTGAGCTGGTAGTCGAACGCGCCGCGCTTGGTGGCCTCGACGGCCGTCTGCATGGTTCCCCGGCCGGTCACGATGATCACGGGGAGCTTGGGCCGGGCTTCCCTCAACCGGGCCAGGGCTTCCAGGCCGCTCATGCCGGGTAGGCAGACGTCCATGACGACCAGGTCGACCGGTTCGGCCTGTGCCCGGCGGATGGCCTCTTCGGCGCGATGCAGGGTGACCGCTTCGTAGCCCTGTTCGACGAGCAGCATTTCGAACGCGGCCAGCACGCCGGGCTCGTCGTCAACCACGAAGATTCTGCTCATCGCCTTCGGCCTCGGCCGTCGGAATCCACAACGCCAGCGTCGTGCCCTGCTCGGACGACGATTCCAGCACCAAGCGCCCATTATGCCGGGCCACGATCTGGGCGGCAATGCACAGCCCTAGCCCGGTCCCCTCGTCCTTGGTCGTGAAAAAGGGCTCGAAGATCCGCCGGCCCACGTCTTCCGGCATCCCGTGCCCGGTGTCGCGGATTCGCGTGACGACCCACGGCCGGCCGTCCCGGTCGCGTTCGGCCGTGGTGGTAACGTCGATCTGTCCCCCTTCGGGCGTCGCCTCGGTCGCGTTATCGAGCAAATTGCCCAAGACCTGCCGGATCTGCTCGGGATCCGCGACGACGGGCGGCAGCTCGCCCGGGTCGGCGTACGACAGTCGCAGTCCTCGGCCCTCGATGCGCGGCCGAAAAAGATCCAAGGTCTTGCTGACGAGATCCGCGATCTGCCGGCGCTCGAGCCGCAAGGCCGGAGGGCGCGAGAACTCGAGAAAGTTGCGAATGATGCTCTCCAGACGCAGGATCTCGTCGGAGATGATTTCCAGCTTGTGATCCAGCTCCCGATCGCCGGCCACGGCGCTGCGAATCGAGAAGAGCCACATCTTCACGGCCGTCAGGGGGTTGCGCATCTCATGGGCGACGCTGGCCGCCAACTTGCCCACGGTCGCCAGCTTCTCGGCGCTGAGCAGGCGGTTGCGGCTGGCCTCGAGATGGGATCGCGTGTCGGCCACGTCGTCCATCAAGAGACGCAGGTGGGCGCCAACCGTCCGCAGCTCGTCGGTGGGGAAGGCGCCGTTCTCGGCCTGCGCGCCGGAGAATTCGCGGGCATCGGCGATCATCGCGCGCAGCGGCAGCAGGACCGCGGCGAAGAACATCCACGCCAGAACCAGGCCCAGGCCCGCGGTAAGACCGACACAGATTCCCACCACCCACGTGGCGCGGCGCGTCTTCTGATCGGCCGCGAGCTGATCCTGATCGACGCCGCGTTGAATTTTCGCGATGTAGTCTTCACAAAGACCGAAGGCTTTCTCAAAGACGGCATTGACTTCATGCACCAGGGTCGACGCCGCCAACTCGGTTTCTCCCGCCTTGTAGAGCTTGACGACTTGGTCCCGCATCCCGATGTAGTCTTTGTAGACCGCCCCAAGTCGCGTGAGAATGTCGCGCTCATTCTCCGCGCTAGCGTACCTCCAAGCGGTGGCGTACTCTTCGTCGAATCGCTTTTTTTTGTCCTCCAGGCGGTCGAGCCACTCGGGCTCGCCCCCGTCGAGGATGTACGACGAGACGAGACCCCGCTGCTCCAACAGCGCGATCTCCAGCTCCTCGGCAGCCTCGAGGCTGGGCAGGGTGTCCGTCGCCATCGAGTGCAGCGACTCGGCGATCTCTCGGGTCCAGTAGAGCGCCATGAGGCTGCTGGACATTGCCAGAATGATCACCCCGATGATCGCCAGGGCGAACTTCGTGCCCAGGCTCAGACGCGTCGTCAACCACTTCACGCACCGTCTCCCCGTCGAGATGGGCCCCGGAGGGCGGGCACTGACTGCGCCTATTCTACTCGATGGGTCGCGCGGTACGCGACGGGAACGCCGCTACCCGTCCTTCAGGCGGATGAGCACGTCGTCGCCCTCGACCTTCACCTCGTGCGCCACGGTGGCCTGGGTGGCGGGCATGGTCAACGCCCGGCCGTCGCGCACGTCGAACTGCGCGCCGTGCCGGGGGCAGATAATCGTGTAACCGCGCAGCTCGCCCTCGGCCAGGGGACCTCCGTCGTGCGTGCAGAGGTCGTCGAGGGCCCAGAACGTGCCCGACACGTGGAACAACGCCACCAGCCGGTCGCCGACCTCGACGACCGTCTTGCCCGGGTCGGGCAGATCGGACACTTGGCATACGGGGACGAACTCGGAGGTCGAATGGGGTTCCATTTCGGCTGCCAATTTGCGTGGAGACGTGCGGTTTACTGGTACTCCCGGACGCGGCGGCGAATCGCGTCGCCCAGGGCGTCGCGAACGCTGTCGATCGTAATGCGGTCGAACACCTGCTGGAAGAAGCCGGCCACGATCATGCGCACGGCCTCCTTGCGCGTGAGGCCGCGGTTCTGGGCGTAGAAGATCTGCTCGTCGTCGACCCGGCCCGCCGTGGCGCCGTGCGAGCACCGCACGTCGTCGGCCTCGATCTCGAGCCCGGGGATCGAGTCGGCCCGCGCCGATTCGGAGAGCAGCAGGTTGTCGTCGCGCTGGTAGGCGTCGGTCTTGTCGCAGCCCGGATCGACCTTGATCATGCCCCGCCACACCAGGTGCGATCGGTCCTGCAACGCTCCCTTGTAGAGGAAATCGCTGTGGCAGTAGGGCTCCCGGTGGTGCTGCAGCGTGTGGTACGAAAGGTGCTGTTTGCCTTCGGTGAACATGACGCCGTTGACCTGCACGTCGGCGTCGCGCCCGGCCAGCACCACGTGCTGGTTCACCTTGGCCAGGCGGCTCCCGAGCGCCCCGATCGTCCACTGCAACCGGCCGCCGCGCTCGACCACGGCCTTCTGATGGGCGAAGTGCCAGACGCCGGTCCCCCAGTTCTGCAGGCCGACGTAGCGGAGCCGGGCCCCCGGGCCCACGATGATCTCGGTCGTGCCGCAATGGAGCCCCGCGCCCGACGCTTCGAGACTGCCGGTCTCGGCCAGCAGGGTCGCTTCGGCCCCTTCGTCGAGGACGACCAACGTCCGGCCCAGATCGACTCCGCCCGGCGAAAGCCCCGAAAACGTGTGCAGCGGCCGGTCGATCGCCACGCCGCGCGGGACGTACAGCAGCGTGCCCCCCGACCAGCACGCGCCGCTGAGCGCGGCAAACTTGTCGACCCGCGGGTCGACGATCCGCCGCGTCAAATAGGGCCGGAACAGGTCGCCGTGCTCGGCGAGCAAATCGTCGAGGCTGCCAAACATAACCCCCTGCGCCGACCACCGGGCGCCGAGTTCGGCGGTTTGCACGTGGGTGTCGAGCGAAGCGGTCCGCCCGGCCAACTCGACGTTCGCCGCAAGAAGGGCCTCGGGTTCGACGACGGTCGGGGCGGGGACGGCCGCCAGGCCGAAGCGGTCGAGCCGCAGCAGGCGAATGTCGGTCCGTCGCCACTCCTCGCTTCGCGAGTCGGGCAGGTCGAGCTCACGGAAAGCCCGCCAGGCGCGGCGACGCAGGTCGGTCAACCACGAAGGCTCGCGCCGCGCGGACAGAAACTGCTCGAACGCTTGCGGGTGGAATCCTGTTTCGGCGACGGTTGTGGTCATGGTGGGCGCTTTGCAGTGTCCTGTGGTGTTTTGCGGTTCGAGAAGCCGTTTCGGCCCCGTCGCGGCAATCGGCCTATCCGACCGAGCCCTCCATCTGAAGTTGAATCAGCCGGTTCATCTCGACGGCGTATTCCATGGGCAGCTCCTTGACCAGGGGCTCGACGAACCCGCTGACGATCATGGCGCTGGCCTCGGCCTCGGTCAGCCCGCGGCTCATCAGGTAGAAGAGCTGCTCTTCGCCGATCCGCGACACGCTCGCCTCGTGGCCGACCATGACGTCCTGCTCTTCGATTTCGATGTACGGGTAGGTGTCGCTGCGGCTGCGGGGATCGAGGATCAGGGCGTCGCAGACCACGTTCGATTTGCACTTCACGGCGCCCTTTTCGATCTTGACCAGGCCGCGGTAGCTCGCCCGCCCTCCGTCCTTCGAGATCGACTTCGAGACGATGCGGCTCGACGTGTGCGGGGCGCAGTGGACCACCTTGGCCCCGGCGTCCTGGTGCTGGCCAGCCGAGGCGAACGCGACCGAGAGGATCTCGGCCCGGGCCCCCGGCTCGCGCATGTACACGGCCGGGTACTTCATCGTGAGCCGGCTTCCCAGGTTTCCGTCGACCCATTCGGTCAACGAATCGGCATATCCCACGGCCCGCTTAGTCACGAGGTTGTAGATGTTGTTGGCCCAGTTCTGGATCGTCGTGTAGCGGACCCTCGCCCCGCGCTTGGCGATGACTTCGACCACGGCCGAGTGAAGGCTCTCGGTGCTGTACGTGGGGGCCGTGCAGCCCTCGACGTAATGGCACGAAGCGCCCTCGTCGACGATGATCAGCGTCCGCTCGAACTGCCCCATGTTGGCCGCGTTGATGCGGAAATACGCCTGCAGGGGAAAGTCGACGTGCTCGCCGGGCGGCACGTAGATGAACGATCCGCCCGACCAGACCGCCGAGTTCAACGCGGCGAACTTATTGTCGGTAGGCGGGATGATCGTGCCAAAGTGCTCGCGCACCAGATCGGGGTAGTCGCGCAAGGCCGAGTCCATGTCGGTGAAGATCACGCCGCGCTCGGCCAGGTCTTCGCGCAGCGAGCCGTAAACGACCTCGCTCTCGTATTGCGCCTTGACGCCCGCCAGGTACTTGCGCTCGGCCTCGGGAATGCCCAGCCGGTCGAAGGTCCGCTTGATGTCGTCGGGCACCTCGTCCCAGGTCCGCCCTTGCCGGTCGGTCGGCTTGAGGTAGTAGTAGATGTCCTGGAAGTCGACGTCGATCTTGCCGCCCCATCGCGGGACGGGCTTCGACTCGAAGATCCGCAGGCTTTCGAGGCGGAAGTCGCGCATCCAGTCGGGCTCGGCCTTCATCGCCGAAATCTCGCCGACGATTCCGGCGTCGAGACCCTTGCGGGCCTTGAAGACGTAGCGCTCTTCGTCGCGAAAATCGTACTTGTTGATCTCGCCGACGACATCGGTGGTTGGGGTGGGTAGATCGGTAACCACGGCTTATCTCAATCCTGGTTGAGGGTTGCGTCGGAAATCTCACCCGCCGGCGGCCACCAGGGCTTCGGTGTGGGCGGCCGCCTCGGGGTAGGCTGCACGAATTCGGTCGTAACCGTGCCGGTGCAGCTCCTCGGCCAGTTCGGCCCCGCCCGTCTCGACGATGCGCCCGCCGAGCATGACGTGGGTGTAGTCGGGATGATTGTGTTCGAGGAGCCGCTCATGGTGGGTGATGATGAGGATGCCCATCTCCCGTCCGCCGATCTGGGCGATGCTCTGGCTGGCCAGGCGCACCGCGTCGACGTCCAGCCCGCTGTCGGTCTCGTCGAGGATGGCGAATTTGGGCCGCAGCATGGCCATCTGGAGGATCTCGGCCCGCTTCATCTCGCCTCCCGAGAACCCGTCGTTCACGTAACGGCGGGCGAACTCGGGATCCATGCGAAGCTGGTCCATTTTGCCGCGGAGCTCTCGGCGGAACTCCCGCATGGGAATCAACTCTTCGCCCTCCTTGCGATCGGGACGGCGCACGTTCGTCGCGGCATGGCGCAGGAAGTCGGCCATCTTCACGCCGGGAATGGTCATCGGCCGCTGGAAGGCCATGAACAGCCCCGCCCGGGCCCGCTCGTGCGGCTCCAGTTCGAGCAGGTCGGTGCCGTCGAGATCGATCCGCCCGCGGGTCACTTGGTAGCCGGGGTGCCCCATGATGGCCAGCCCGAGCGTGCTCTTACCCGAGCCGTTCGGCCCCATCAGCGCATGGGTCTCGCCTCGCCGAACGACCAAGTGGACGCCGCGGAGGATCGGCTTGTCGTCGACGTTCACGTGGAGATCGGAGATGGTCAACGTCTCTTTCATGTCGTTTCGTTCTCGTCGTGTTCCTGATTGCGTTCGCTCGGAGCCGGAAGTCTCTCGTCGGATCGATCCGCCTGGAACCGGCAGGTCGCCGCCCCGTCGAGCCGGCACTCGGCCAGTTGGACGCCTTCTCCCAACAACTCGGAGAAGAGCAACTTCTCGAGCAGGCAGATGCTGGGGTCCTCCTCGGCCAGCTCCTGGTAGGGGCAGGCGTGGGCGGTAAGCACCGGGAGCCGACCCGACCGATCGACCGAAAACGGGACCCGCCGCTGCTCTAACAGCTCGGTGAGCGACTCCATGCGTTCGGCCAAGGTGTTGCCCTGGATATGGCGCGCATAGGCTTTGGCCAGGGCCTTGGCGACCCGATCGACGAGCACGCGGCGCGCCTCGGCGCTCTCGATCGCCGCGACCTCTCGCCACAGGGCCAATGCCAGGTCGGCGAAGTTCGAGCCGGTCACTCGCACCCCCTTCTGGGTGAGGCGGTAGCGGTGCTTGGGGCGCCCCCGTCCTGCCCGAACCACGTCGCGCTCGATGAGCCCCTGAGCCATCAAGCGGCTGAGGCGCTGGCGCACGGCCGTCGGCGTAACCTCAATGAAACAAGCCAGTTCGGTCACGCTCATGGGTCCCGTCGACCGCATGAGATCGAGCAGGTCGGCATCGGTCGTATGCACGTCGGTCGCCACTAGCGAATCTCCGAGGGAGTCCATCGGTTCGTCTTCGTTGGAAGTATACGCGTTTACGCATTTTTGACAATAGAAAATACAACAAATATCAGGCACAAGGCCGCGCCGGGCCGATCGGCGCCGTGGAGGCCGACCTGAGCGGTCCTCGGCGTTTGGCCCGTTCGGATGCGTCGCAGGCGGCCGTACCGACCGGCACGCTGCTTCTACCGATCGACGTCGGCAACGCCTCGGCCGCGAGATATCGCCGGTCAATGCAGACCAGCGCGGCCAAATGAGCCCCGGCCGAGTGCCCGGTCAGGAAGGTTGCCGTCTGCTTGACTGCCCGCACGGTTTTCGTTAGCATGCTCGTGCTTTTCCCCCGGAAGCGTGCCCGACCATCCTGCCAGTAGAAGTCGATCATGCCAAAGCGTGCATCCAAGAGGGCGCCCCAACGTGCGAAGTCCGCGGATTCCGGCGACCGATTGCGCAAGGCCCTGGCGAAACGCACGAAAGGCGAGCTGATTGACGTCGTTGTCGAGCTGGCGGGCGAGGATCGCGGAATCCTCCGTCGCCTCAACGCGCGGTTTGGCGTCGAACCACCGCCCGAGGGTCTTGTGGTCGTCACCCGGCGGGCAATCGCCGACGCGACCGACTTCGACGAACGCGAGATAAACCGTAATTTCGACTACGACAGCCAAGCCTACAGTGAGGTGAAACGCAATCTGAGCCGCTTGATCGGCCTGGGGCAATTGCGGATGGCGATGGACCTCTCCCTGGAGTTAATGAAGAGGGGAAGCTACCAGGTCGAGATGAGCGACGAGGGCTTGATGAGCGACGACATCGAGGAGTGCCTCAAGGTGGTCGTCAAGGGCCTCGAGAAGTGCGACCTTCCCGCGCGCGAAGTGACCGCCTGGTGCGACAAGATGCTCCGCAGCGACCGCGTCGGCTTCATCTGCGCCGACGCGTTGGAGACGCTGCGACGCCAATTCGAGCCGTCGCGCCTATAACCTCGCGCCGAGCTTGCTCCGTCGGCGCGATTCGCCGGGGAGTCTCGCCCGCGGACGGGCGGCCTACTTGATCGTCGCCTCCAACTGCGGCTCGCCCGGCTGCATGGCCGCCTTGTGGGCCTCGGCCAACTCGCGGATCGCGGCCACCGCCTCGGGATACTTCGCGGCCACGTCGTACTGCTCGGAGGGGTCGTGACCGAGATGGTACAGAAGGGGCGGGTCGTGCGTCTCGGGCTTTCCGGGGCCGTAGGCCGGCCTCGTGATGAAGTGGGCCTTGAAGGGCCCTTGACGCACCGCGTAAAGCTGGACGCCGCGGTAGTAGAACATGGCGTCGCGCGGGCTGGGGCCCGTGCCCAGCAGGGCGGGCGAGATGTCCATGCCGTCGAGCACGCGGTCGGCGGGCAGGTCGGCCCCGGCGAGCGTGCACAGGGTGGGCAGCAGGTCCATGGTGCAGCCCAGGTCGGCGACCACGCCCGGCTCGATCGTGCCCGGCCACCAGAACAGCGCCGGCTCGCGCATGCCTCCTTCGAACGTGCAGCCCTTGCCGTCGCGCAGCAGGCCCGCCGATCCGCCGTGCTCGTTGAAGATCAGCCAGGGCCCGTTGTCCGAGGTGAAGACCACGAGCGTCTTCCGGTCGAGCTTCAGCTCGCGGAGCGTGTCGAGCACCCGGCCCACGCTCCAGTCGATCTCTTCGATCACGTCGCCGTACAGCCCCCGCAGACTCGTGCCGCGAAACTCGTCGGACGTGAACAACGGCACGTGGGGCATGCTGTGGGCGAGGTAGAGGAAGAAGGGCCGATCGCGGTTCTTGCGGAGGAACGCGACCGACTCCTCGGCATACCGCTTGGTGATCGTGTTCTGGTCGGCGGGCCGCTCGACGATCCGCTCGTCGCGCATCAGGGGGACGTTCCAGTACTCGATTTTCGGGTCCCAGAACGCTTCGCGCCCCTTGGGCGAGTCGGCCACGCGGTCCATGTCGTTCGAGTAGGGGATGCCGAAGTAGGAGTCGAACCCCTGGCGGGTCGGAAGGTATTGGGGCAGGTGGCCCAGGTGCCACTTGCCCACGCAGGCCGTGGCGTAGCCGAGCGGCTTGAGGGCCTCGGCGATCGTCACCTCGTCCGGGGGCAGCCCGCCGGCCGAGTCGGGAAAGAGCACGCGCCGGCGGTCGCTCGCCATGCCGTTGCGGATCGGCAGGCGCCCGGTCAACAGGGCGGCCCGGCTGGGCGTGCAGACCGAGGCGGCCGCGTAGAAATTGGTCCACTTCTGGCCTTCCTGGGCCATGCGGTCGAGGTTGGGCGTGCGGATGGTCGGATGCCCATAACAGCCGAGGTCGCCGTACCCCAGATCGTCGCAGAACACGATCACGACGTTGGGCCGGTCGGCCCGCTCGGCGGCCGCGCCGGCTCCCACGAGGCTCCAGCCGGCCAGCAGCGCGGCGGTCAGGCATGGTTTCATGGTCTTCGTCTCCCTTTCGATTTGAGGCAACGCGGCCCGTTTCCCACCTATTTCACTTGTTCCCGCCACCGGGCCCATTTCGCGCGCATCCGCTCGAGCGCGCCCGCATGGGCCGGGTCACCCGCCAGATCGTGCGCCTCGTTCGGGTCGTTCCGCAAGTCGTACAGCTCCTCGTAGGGCGGATCCTGATCCACGAACCGGATGTACTTGTAGTGCTCGTCGCGCACCCCTTCGCTCGCCGGAATCCGCTCATGCTGGAACAGGTGCTCGTAGAAGAACTCGCTGCGCCATGGGGGCTTCGCGCCGGCGACCAGCGGCGCCAGGCTGCGCCCCTGCATGGCCTCGGGCGGCTCGACGCCCGCCATCTCGAGCATCGTGGGGGCAAGGTCGATGCTCAGGGCCATCTCGCGGCGCCGCGTGCCCCGCCGCTCGGCGGGGAGCCGGGGATCGTAGATCACCAGCGGCACGCGGATCGACACCTCGTGGGGAAACCACTTGCCCGCCATCCCCCGCTCGCCCAGGTAGAATCCGTTGTCGCCCGAAAAGATGATCACCGTGTTCCCATCCAGCCCCTTCTCCTTGAGCCTGGCGACGATCTTGCCCACGACGAGGTCGACCCCGGTGATCAGCCGGTAGTACGACTTGACCGAGTGCTGATACATCTCGGGCGTGGCGAAGCGAAGCTCCCAGCGGCGGCGGTTTTCCGACGCTTTGAGGAACTCGGGCAGGGCGTCGAAAAAGGCCGGATCGGAGAGCGGGGCCGCGGGGATCGTCGCGTCGCGGTACAGGGCGTCGAGCTTGGCATCGTAGGGGAACTGCCGGAAGGCGGGCTGGCCGTCCTGGCAATGGGGCGCCTTGAAGCTGAACGAAAGGCAGAAGGGCCGATCGGCGGGGACCCCGTCGAGGAACGCGAGCGCCTGTTGGCCCATCCGGTCGGTCAGATGCACCTCCTTCGCCTGCCGGGCGACCCGGTCGGCGCGATCGGGCCCCGGGCTCAGGTACTCGAACGGGTCGGCGCCCTTGCGCCTTGGATAGTATTGGTTCTGCCCCGGCCACCCCTCGTTGTAGTCGAACAGGCCGTCGGGAGGATTGCCCACGCCCCACTTGCCGATGAAGCCCACGTAGTAGCCGGCCCGTTTGAGAAGGGCGGGATAGGTCCGGGCAAGCTGGTCGTCGGTGAACCGGGTCCGAAAATCCCAGACCCCGTGCCGGGCGGCATACTGGCCCGTGAAAATGCACGCCCGATTCGTCATGCAGATCGACGTGGTCACGAAGCACCGGTCGAAGACCACGCCCTCGGCCGCCAGCCGATCGAGGTGCGGGGTCTGGATGATCGGGTTGCCCATCGCGCCGAGCGTATCCCACCGCTGATCGTCGGTCAGCAGGAAGATGACGTTCGGCCGCTCGGCCGCCCGGCAGGGACAATCGCCGAGGCCGGCGACGTGGAATGCCGCCGCGGCGATCAGGGCGCCAAGTAGTCGCCAAGATTTGGTGTAATGCATTTTGCTCTCCTCGGGCGGAATCTCGCGCGGGACGGTCGGACAAGGTCTTCTCGTTCCGTCTACCGCGGCGACTTCATCAACTCCACGATATGCCGTGCCGCCTGGCGGCGAATCTGTCGATAGTCGGTCCCGTCGAGCCTCCGCGCCAGGAAGACCAGCAGGGGGCTCTCTTCCTCGATCGGCTCGAGATCCTCGGCGCTCGGCGTAACGCGGCTGCGGAGGCTCGCCAACCAGGCCGAGGCCGCCGCGGCCTGCGCCGTGGCCGGGCGCTCGTCGATCCACGCTTCGAGCGTCCCGAGGTAGCGCAGGTCGTCGATCCCTTCGCGGAAGGCTTCCCAGTGGCGCGTGGGGATCATGCGCGTCGGGTCGCCGGGGTCGGGAACCGCGTAGGCGAAGTCGCCGCCGCGGAGGCGCGGGCCGTCGGTGGCATCGAAGGGGTTTCCCTGGTACGCGTAGTACATCCAAGGCACGTGCACGCGCAGCGGGCTGTTCCACAGATAGAAGCCGTTGACCAGCCGCGTCCACTCGGCCGGGAAGAACGCGCCGCGGATGTTGTGGTAGATCCACGCCTCGTCGCCGGCCGCGTCGAGCTCCCGGCGGAGGTCGTCGAACGTGTTGCCCGCCCGGAGCCAGCTATCCATGCAGTGCCCGTTGTAGCAGCGCACGTCGACGAAGGGATCGCAGCGGCGCATCATCTCGGCGACGTCGCGCCTCGGGTCGTTGTGCAGCGTGATGTACACCCGTAGCGACGGCACCTGGCGCACCAGCAGCGTATCGCGGTCGGGCACCGGTTGCGCCGGCGCCGGAAGGCCGGCCAGAACGCAACATCCGAGGCACGTGGACCGCAGCCAGACGGAAATCCTCGCTCGCATGGATCGCTTCCTCCGTTCTCAACCGACACGGTGGCTCCCATGATAGCGGCGAAAGCGGCCCGGTTCCAGGCTCCGCCGGTTTCGGCGGAATTGCCAAAAGCGCCGGCGACTCAGACGGGCTGCAATGGGCCCATCAGGCCGATGACCCACGTGGCGATGGTGAAGTACAGGAACAGCCCGGCGGCGTCGGCCACGGTCGTGATGAGCGGGCTGCTGGCCACGGCGGGGTCGAATCGCAGCCGGGTCAGCACGAACGGCAGCAGGACGCCGATCAGGTTGGTGAGAACGACGATGCCCAGCATCGAGATCCCGACGATCAGGCCGACCTCGACTCCGCCTCGGAAGGCGCCCAAGGCGAAACTCGCCGCCGCCATCGTGGCGCCGAGCGCCGTGCCGACGGCCAGTTCCTTGACGACGACGCGCAGCCACTGGCCGACGCCGATTTCGCCGGTCGCCAACGCCCGCACGATCAGGGTGGCGGCCTGGGAGCCGGTGTTGCCGCCGCTGTCGATCAGCAAGGGTAGGAAGAAGGCCAGCGCGATGGCCGCCTGGAGCGTTTCCTCATAGGCGGCGATGACGCCCGACGAGACGAGGTTCACGAAGACCAGGACGACCAGCCAGCCCACGCGCCGCCGGTAGAGAGCCCACGGATTCGTTTGCCCGTACCCGCGCGCCAGCGGGGCGACGGCGGCGGTCAGGTGAAAGTCCTCGGTCACCTCGGCTTCCAGCACGTCGGCCACGTCGTCGAAGGTCACGATCCCGACGAGCCGGTGCTGGTCGTCGACGACGGGCAGGGCGAGAAAGTCGTATTCGGCCAGCTTTCGGGCGACCGCCTCGCGGTCTTCGTCGATCCGGGCGCAGATGACGTCGCGGTGCATGACGTCGGCCACGCGAGCATTCGGCTTGGCGAGGATCAGGTCGCGCAGCGACACGAAGCCGATCAGCCGGCGCTCTTCGTCCACGACGTAGACGTAGTAGATCGTCTCCTTCTCGGGCGCTTGGCGGCGCAACTGGCTGATCGCCTCGCCGACGGTCACGTCGGCCGACAGGGAGGCGTAATCCGTGGTCATCACCGCGCCGACGCTGTCTTCGGGGTACGACAGCAGCCGGCGGATGTCGGCGCGGTCGGCCTTGGTCACCAGCGGCAAGAGGCTCTCGACCACCTCGTCGTCGAGCCGCTTCAGAAGGTCGACGCGATCGTCGTGCGGCATTTCCTCGAGCAGCCGGGCCATTGCCTCGCGGCCCGCTCCGTCGACCATCTCGACCTGCTTGGGCGGCGGATAGAACGTCAGCACCTCGGCCTGCCGGTCGATCGGCGCATGGGCCAGAAGCCGCCACGTCTCGTCGACGTCGAGCCCCTCGGAGAAGTCGGCCACCGTGGCCGGATGCAACTCATTGACGACCGCCTGCAGCGCGGGCTCGTCGCCCACGGCAAGCATTTCGCGCAGCTCGGGCAGCAGAAGAACGTTGGGCATGGGATGTCCCTTGCGCAGGGAGACGAGGTGGTGTGTTCTTGGGTGGTCGTCGGGCCGAAAGTGTACCCGGGGGCCGCTAGAGTTCGTACCGCCTGCCGGCAAAATGAAGCCCCCGGGCCGAAAGACGGCGTCTCTGCGGCGAGTTCCTGGGAATCGCCACCTTGCCGCTTGCCACCCACACGTACTTCGCAGGAAGCTCCCGCAGCCGAGGCGCCGACGAATCGAGCCATCCCTTGAGCCAACTGAGCTTGTCGAGCACGTCCCGAACGTGTCTTGACGAGGCCGGGTGGACTTCGATCCAGACCACCGATTCGCCGGGCGAGCCGGGGATGCCGATGCCGTAGTCCCAGCGACGCTCCTGGGAATGGGAGCCCGACAACGCCTCGTCGAGGTTCACGCTTCCGCACACGTGGCGCGCCTCGCCACAGCAAACTCTGTTGCGGTCGGTCCTTCGGAGCGCCTGAAGTCCCCGACGATAGGCGTCCTCGAGTCCTGGGGTCATCCGCACGGCGTTCTTGAAACTCATCGGTCCTCTCATTGCGTCGAGCCGGCGACCACCTCGGCCACCACGTCGGATACGTGTCCGCTGAACTCGGCCAGGCCGCCCCAGCCCGCTTCGGCCAGATCGTCGGAGCCGGGATCGAGATTCGAGATCTCGCGGGTTCGACCCGACTGGGGATCGAAGTAGTACACGCGAGCCTCCTTTTCCAGCACTCGCTCGGCCATATTCACCATGTCCTGCCTTCGCGATACCTGAAACAGATCGAGCACCCGTTGAGGCGGGGCATGGTGCTGCTGAAACACCTTTAACGCCCACACCACGTCCAGGACGTGGGGGGAGTGCGTCGACATGCAGACGCGATAGCCTCGGGCGAGCAAATCGAGCACCAGCAGCAGCACCGTGGAGATGGCTTTCGGGTGAAGCCCCATCTCGACCTCTTCGACAACCGCCCACTCGATATTTCCGCGGCGCGGCGTCTTGGTGGGCGGCAGCAGCCAATACAGGCCAAGCAGCAGCGGAACAAACTCCCGTTGTCCGGCCGACCAGACCATGAAGGGCAAGGGGCCGCCCTCCCCGGGCGGACTCAGAACCAGCCGCTTCTGCGCGCCGTACTTGTCGACGCGGAGTTGGTAGCCCGAGAAGACCGTCTTTTCGAGCGAGTCACGAATCTGCTTTTTCAGCCGCCGCGTTTGAGGGAACAGCGACTCGGCCGAACCGATCCCCGATTCCATGAGCCGGCGGATCTTCTCGCTGAAATCCCTGACGGCAAACGGATCGCCCGGGCCGTAGTCGGTGAACGGTCGGGGCCAGCCTCGTGCCAACGTCAGCACGCGCTGGGCCGGGATGAAGAACGTCGATTCTTCGCGGCGCGGGCGCTGACGGCTCACGAGCCGTTTGAGGTCGACGGCCCGGCCGTTGAAGGCCATTGCGCTCCGTCCCTCCCGCCATATCCCTTGCATCCCCTCCCCGAGATAGACGTCCAAGAACCGTCCCACGTCCTTGTGCCCGTCTTTGCTCCAATCGAGCCCGTAACGCCTCAATTCAGCCAAGACGGCGCCCGTGTCGGTCACGAGCTTGAACAGCTCCAGAAAGATGCTCTTGCCGGTGGCCTGCGGGCCGACCAAAACGGTCAAGTCACCAAACCGGATCTCTGCCTCCTCGAGTTGACCGACCGCCGAGACTCGCAGCGTGCACTTGGGCATGATTCACTCTCCGGTGCTTCCGTGGTCGCGTTTTCAAACAACGCGATTTCCCGGCGGTTGGCCATCTCTCGCGGCAGCGTCCGACGGTACGGGATCGGCCCTCCTCAGCCATTCTAGCCCGTGGTCGGGTCAACCAGAACCCGTTCGCGTCCGATTGTCCAAGGCGATCTCTCACGAGTGGTCAGTCCGACGCGGAACGCCTGGGCGGGTCGATCCTCTCCGCCGGCACCAGCGTTACCGGCCCGATCAGGCCCGAGTCTTGGATCGGCCAGTTCGAGGCGTCGAAGGGCCGGTAGTCGACGTTCACGATGTTGATGTCGTGGAAACGCTTCCACGGCACGCCGCGGCGGTCGAGGTCGCGGATGCGGTTCGCCGAGAGATTCGTGACCTCGATCTCCAGAACGTTGCCCGAGGGCTTCAGCGCCCCGGATGGAACCCGCGCGCGGAACGGCCGGGCCAGCAGCGTGCCCAGGTCGCGGCCGTTCCACCGCAGCCGGGCGCTTTGGCACACGCGGCCGAGGTCGATGAGCCAGCGGTCGGCCTTGCCGGCCGGGGCGTCGAAGCCGATCGTGTATCGGGCCGTGCCGGCGAAACGCTGCGCCGCTTCGCCGCCCAGCTCGGTCCACGAGACGAGCTTGCCCGTCTCGAATGCCGCGGGACGCTCCGGCCCTCCCTCGATGAACTCGACCGACCACGTACCGGCAATCGCGACGGGCTCGCCCGCCGCCTTGACGTATTCCCAGTCGGGGGCGTCTGGCTCACGATCGTCGAACGTGCGCAGGACGATCGACTCGCAGGGCGCCAGTTGCAGGTAGACTTCCGCCACCCCCTCGCGCTGGCGCACGGCGGCCCGGCCGAACCGGCCCGTCATGGGGTCCATCGCCAGCGCGCCGCGGGCCTGCGTGCCCAAGGGAATCCAGCCGTCGATCGGCTCGGTCTGGGGATCGTGGGTGAACTGCTCGTCCTGGTTCGCGATGAAGTAGAACCGCCCGTCGCCGAGCCGCCGGCGCACGACCAGGGTCGTGCCCCGGTCGGCCACGGGCTCGCGGGGCAGGCCCTCGACGATCCGGCTCAAGGGGCCGGCGATGACCTTTCCGCGACCGGTCGCCGCGCGGCGCAGCACGCCGGCGCCTTCCCAGTGCGTTTCGAGCCGCTCGGCATGCAGCTTCTGAAGCGCCTCGCGCCGGTCGGGCAGGTCGGCCAGGCCGGGTACGTCGCCCGGCAAGCCGTCTTCAAAGAGCACGGTCGCGCCCGCGTGCGCCATCTCGAGCAGTTTCGCGACGGTCTCAATCGGCACGCGCGTGCAGGGCGGGACGAGCACGGCTCGATAGGGACCGCCGGGCATCACGACCCGTCCGGCCTCGATCGTGGCAATCGGAAGCTGCCGGTCGGAGACGTAGTCGAAGGCGTAGCCGTGGTCCCAGAGCCATCGGGCGGTCCGGCCGATGGGCTGATCCACGATCCAACCGGTATGATGCACGGTCATCCCCTTAGCCAATCCATCGGCGTCGTGCCAGAGATCGTGGATCGGCCAGTACAGTAGAACGTCGTTGTCGCTCGTGCCCGCCTGGAGCACCGACTGGCAGCGCGCAATGTAGGCGTTCAGGGCCGGGGCGTCGCGCCAGATCGCGTTGCGCGGGTTCATCTGCGTCGAGGCGTAGAACAGGCAGCCGGGCCAGGGCACGTCGTCGGGCGAATAGCACGTGCCGTGGTAGAACACGTGGTTGACGCCCGAGGCGAACAGGCCGTCGATGAACGGTTTCAAGTGGCCCAAGGTCACGTGAAAGTGTTCGGCCAGCCAGGTGGCCGTCTCGGCCGAGGTGAGCTTGCGCCCCCTGGTGTGGGCGGCCGACGAGGCGAACTTGGCCACGAGCGGGTTGCGATCGAAGCGGAAGAACTCGGTTTCGGGCACGTCGTTCTCGCCGTACAGATCAAGCAGATTGGCCGGCGAGCCGTGGGCCTGGTCGCGCGCGAGGCATCCCTGGGCGTGCGCCCAGCTCACGTAGTTCCGCGTGAAGCTCTCGAGCATCATGTCGGAGACGGTGTGCCGGTAATCGCCCTTGACCCGGGCGACCCGATCGGCGTCACCCTCGCCGAACAGGGCGGGCAGCTCGTCCTGGAGGCGGTATCCGCGCCGTCGCTCGAACTCGTCGAACAGTTCATCCGACCAGTCGCACTGGTACTCGTACGAATCGTGGTAGAACGCCCTGGGCATGGCGCCCCGGTAGCCGTCCAGGGCCTCGTCGAATCGGGCGGCATGGGCGGCAAAGGCCCGTTTCGACCAGGGATTGAGCATCCAGCCCGCGCCGCCCGGCGCGGCTCGCTTCACTTTTCTGCCCGAGGGCTTCTGCGCGACCACATACACGTTCCACCCGTCGCCCGGGGCAGACCAATCGAACGTGCCGTGGTCGTCGAGCCTGTCGATCAGGTCGACCCGTGCGCCCTCGGGGCCGAAGGCCATGGCGGCCTGAACGTCGGCTCGGGCGATTTTGGTTCGGGGCTTTTGGCCCGGCGCCACTTCCGGCCGTTCGCACACGACCGAGGCGTTGGCGTCGCGGTCGCTGATGTGCGGGCCGCCGAAGCACCAGCCGGTGCCCATGGTCATGTCGACGCCCAAGCCCAGACGCCGGGCCTCGCTGACCGTGAAGTCGAGCATCTCGAGCCACGGGGGGCTCAGATACTCGATCGAGCGATCCTCGCGCCCTTTCACCTCGTAGATGGGCACGATGTGCACGCCTCCCATGCCCGCCTCGCGATAGCGGCGAAGCTCGCAACGCACGTTCTCGCGATCGACCGCCGAGCCGTGCCACCACCAATAGGCCCAGGGCCGCGCCTCGGCGGTCGCCTCGGGCCAAGGCGACGGCCCCTCGGGCGCGGCGGCGGGCGACGCCTGGGCGATGGCAACGACGCTTGCGACCGCCGCAAGCAAAGCGGCGACGAGTTGGCAGGTTTTCATGAGTCGGGCTCCTCCTCGGGCGTTCGGCCAGGTTGTGGTGCGGGCGTCGCGACTGCGTGTCGGTTTGTGGTGCGGGCGTCCCGCCTGCGTCTCCCGCCTACCGAACGTTATGCAGCCGAGACGGCCGCAACGCAAGTCTCCGGGCTTCGGCGGAGAGCCGTTTTCTTGGGTGCATCCGCAAACTCGACGAGGCCGACGCCCTCGACGGTTGGCTTGACGTGTCTTCCGTCACGTCACGGCGAAGAACTCCGCGCGAAAGCCAGCCAAGGCTCAGAAGTCGTACCAGACGCCGAAGCCGATGTGCTCTTCGTGCTCGCGGAAGAATTCGTACTGGTCGGTCTTGCCGTGGAAGTAGTACAGGCCCGTGCGGAACAGTTGCCCGAAATGCCCTCGCCATTGCAGGCCGGCCTGGGCCGTGAGATTCCCGCCGAAGTCGACCTCCTCGCGGATCCTCCCGTTGACCGCGAAGAACGGCTGCGGGATGCGATGGCTGGGCCGGGCCGGGCTGTAGTCGATGCCCCACTGGAACTCCCAGGGTTCGCTGCCGCCGCGCGTGTAAAAGGCCCAGCCGGCCTCGCCGTAGATGCGCAAGTCTTCGTGCGGCCGGGCGGCCAGTCCCAGCACGAGCGCGTCGCGCGTGTAGTTGATTCGATAAAGACTGTTGTTTCGGACCATCCACTCGTCGCCCATGTGGGAGCTGATGTGGTAGTAGCCGAATTTGCCCTCGAACACTCCCTGCCGATAGGTGAGGGGGATGCCGAACCGGAAGTCGGCCGACACCAGCTCGCGTCGATCGTCGAGGGTCAGTCGAGGAAAGGCGGCCCCTTCGATGTCGACCTGCCACCCTTCCGGCCCGCGCGGAGTGTCGGCCCCGAAGCGCAGGATTCCCGTCCGCCCCCCCAGCGCAATGTCCCACAGGCCGTTCTTGTCTTTCTCATGCACCCACTGCGAGGCAAACCGCGACTCCCGACCTCCGGCAAGATAGGCCGGGTAGAGCAACCCATCGGGCAGAACCTGCCAGGTCCAACCGTCGTACGCCAGCGAAGGGCGCCCGGAGGCGACCCCCAGATTGACGGTCTGGCTCTCGGGGATGGGATCCAAATACGTCGATGGGGGCTCCTCTTCGAGGGGGACTGCCGCCGAAAGAGGCGTTCCCAACTCCCCGCCCGAGGCCACGCCGTGGCCCAGAAGAAGGTAGCCCAAGATGATCCAGATTCCCGTTCGATCGCGCCACATCATCGACGTCACTCTCGACCACTGGGAAAGCGAGAGGTTGAGACCCAAAAAACGGGCGGTAGTGTACCGAATTTCCCCGGCTGGGGGCAGAGAGGTTTTCAAACATCGCAACTCCTTTTTTGCCTTGATGTTACGCGACAGAATCCATCGTCGCGCCGCGTCGCTGCCGGGGGGGAGCGAATAGAATGAACCGCGTCCGGATGGCAGCCACCAACCGAAAGGAGCGAGAATCATGGTCGTCGTTGAATTCAGCATGTTCCCCCTCGATAAAGGGGAAGGCGTCAGCCAATATGTGGCTCGCAGCGTGGATATCGTCGACTCCAGCGGACTCGACTACCGCTGCCACGCCATGGGGACCGTCATCGAAGGCGAGTTCGATCAGGTCATGCAGGTCGTCAAGCAGTGTTTCGAGGCGATGGCGGCCGAATGCAACCGGGTCGAGTGCACCATCAAGCTCGACTACCGAAAGGGTCGCTCCGACCGGATCGACGCGAAAGTCCGCAGCATCGAACAGAAGCTGGGCCGGGCGGTCAAGAAATAGGCCGTCGCGCCGTGAGCCCGGTGCGGTTTGGCGCACCCGAGAAGCCGGTACGATATAATCGGGCAGCTACGCAACGACTCGATCCGGCCCACGACGTTCGGCTTTCGATGACCCACGCGACCACCCACGCACTCGTCAAGGCGCTGCGCCGCCTCCTGGGCGCGGAGAACGTCTTGTCGCAGAGATCGGAGCTCGTCGTCTACGAGTGCGACGGGTTCACCATCGAGAAGAGCCGGCCCGACGCGGTCGTGTTCCCGCGATCGACCGCGCAGGTGGCCGAGGTGGTCAAACTGTGCAATCAGCACGGCGCGCCGATCGTGGCCCGCGGGGCGGGCACGAGTCTGGCGGGCGGATGCCTGCCGGTCGGCGGCGGCGTGGTCGTCGTGCTCACCCGCATGAAGCAGATCATCGAGATCAACCTCCGCGATCGTCTCGCCGTGGTCGAGGCGGGCGTGCCCAACATCCAGTTGACCCGGGCGCTGGCCGGAACGGGCTATCACTTCGCCCCCGACCCCTCGAGCCAGGGCGCCTCGACGATCGGCGGCAACGTGGCCACGAACGCGGGCGGGCCCCACACGCTCAAATACGGTGTGACCGTCAACCACGTCCTCGGGGTCGAGGCCGTTCTGGGCGACGGATCGATCGTTCGACTCGGGCCCGTGGCCGACGCGGCCGGCCTCGACTTAATCGGTCTGCTCGTGGGAAGCGAGGGCACGCTGGCAATCGTCACCAAGGTCTGGGTCCGACTGACGCCCGATCCCCAGGATTACCGCACCCTGCGCGTCGTGTTCGACACGGTCGACGACGCCACCAACGCGATCAGCGACGTGATCGGGGCGGGCATGATTCCCGCCGCCATGGAGCTGATGGACCGCGGCATCGTCGGGGCGGTCGAAGAGGCCTACCACTTCGGCTTTCCTCTCGACGCCGAGGCGATCGTGGTGATCGAGCTCGACGGCCCCTCGGCCGGCCTCGACGCGCAGCAGCGCCGGGTGGTCGCCATCTGCCGGAAGTGGAAGGCCCGCGAGATCCTCCAGGCCGTCGACGCGAAGCAGCGAGAGCTGTTGTGGAAGTGCCGCAAGATGGCCGTCGGGGCCGTGGGGCGGCTCAGCCCGAGCTACTGCATCCAAGACGGCGTGGTTCCCCGAACCCGCCTGCCGCACGTCCTCCGCCGGATCGCCCAGATCGCCGCGAAGCACCGCATTCGCATCGTCAACGTGGCTCACGCGGGCGACGGGAACGTGCACCCCATCCTCCTGTTCGACCAGCGCGACCAGCGGCAGGTCGAGCGCGCGCTGGCCGCCGGCGCCGACCTGCTGGGCGAGTGCATCGCCTGCGGCGGCAGCGTCACGGCCGAGCACGGCATCGGCGTCGAGAAGATCGGCTTCATGGATCGGCTCTTCTCGACGTCCGATCTGCAGGCCATGGCGCGAGTTCGCGATGCGCTAAACCCGACCGGCCGGCTGGGGCCCGGCAAGGTGCTGCCCTCGGTCGACGGCGCCCAGTCATAACGCGGCCCGTCGCCGCAACCAAGCAGGGGATAGGCCATGATGGAACGCTGAGAATGATGGAGTGTTGGAATAATGGGATTCGGCGCGGGCGCGGCCCATCACTCCATCACTCCATCACTCCATCACTCCACAACATGCGCGCACGGCGCGTGGGAGTTGCCGCGTAAGACTCTAGCGAGCTTCCTGTCGTCCCCAATCCGAAATCCCCTCCCCGCAACCTAACCGCTTTGTCGCGCTACACGAAACATGGGGTGCTCGGTCAAGGCCGGCGCGACCGTGGATCGCGCGAAGGAACGCCGCAATCGCGACGGGCCTGAAGGTTGACGCCCGAAAAAAAAGGCTCCGCGGCGGAGCGGCGAGCACTCACCTTCGCGTCGTCGGCTGCAATCCGGACGTAAACCGCTCCAGATAGGCGCCCTTCTTCACCTCGGGCAGATAGGGTTGGAGCGTTCTCCAAGTGAAGAACGACGCGCCCTGGACGCCGTGTCGCTTGCCGATGTCGAGGTAGTCTTCGATCTCCCGCGCCTCCCGGATCTTCCCGTGGCTGGTGGCGATTCCCACGCAGATCGTGAATTCCACGGGATGCTCGATTTCTTCGAGGATCGCTGCCGCGTCTCGGAAGCGCTCGTCGAGGACTTTGAGATAGTCTTCCCCGTATTGCTCGCGATAGGCGTAGCCGGTCAGGTTGAGCATGTCGAGATACCCGCGCTCGGCCCAGGTCCGCCAATCGCGGGTGCCCCGCAACTCGTGCGCTCCCCACATGTAGACGGCGATCCGCGGCGTCGGCTCCCTCGCCCGCAGTTCGGCGCCGATTTGCCCGACCAACTCGGTGAGGCAATCTCGCTTGTACTTCCGGAATTCTTCGTTGTACCGGGGGCTGCCCGGAGGGAACCGTTCAGCCGGATGCGACGCCTCGAATCTCGCCTGCGCCACGGGGTCCATTTGCGCTTCGCTGCCCGGGTAGCGGCAGTAGTCGAGCAGAATGCCGTCGGGACGGTACCTGGCCGCAATCTCCCGCAGCACCGACACGACCCACTTCCGGGCCTCCGGGTGTCCCGGTGAGATGAATCCCATCGGCTGGCCCGCCTTGTCGCGCAGGGCCCACTCCGGATGCTCGTTGAGCACGCCCGCGGGCCGCGTGTGCCCACACGCGAGCACGCACATCACGGGATAGATCTGCAATCCGCGCTGGCGCGCCTCGTCGACCATCACGGCAACCGGGTCCCAGTCGCCCCACACTCGGTCGGGGATCAGTTCGCTCGGGTACTCGGCCGCTCCGCCGGTTGTGGTCACGAACGGCATCAGAACGCGCAGCCCGGAGTCGCGAAAGCGGTCCAGGTTGTCAACGATCACTCGCCGACGCGCCGCCTCGTCGCGTTGACCGCGGAACCAGGCCGGCAAATGGATATACGCGCCCATGAAGGGCTCGTCAGCACGCGATGCGGGGTTCTGCGCGCTCGCACCGGCGGCCATCAGAACAAGACAGGCCAGCACGAGGCATCTGAGGTCTCTCACGACAGCGCTCCTCGGCACAAGGGCGGTAAAGTCACTGGCGCAACCGCGCTCGATTCTCGCACCCACGAATGCGGACATCAAGCACACCCTCCCGCCGCCGAGCCGGTTGCGCTGTTCGCAAACCTCGGTGGCGTCAGGAGGTTGCGATCGGCTTCCAAAGCGATTCCCCGCAACGGGTTGTTCGTTTCCCGGGGAATACGTCTCGGCGGGCCGTCGGGGAGTTTCTTTTCACGTTTTTTCGACCAATAACCCCCTTGGGCGGGGATCGGTTGCGCAGCAAAATGCCGGCACCTCAGCGCGCTCGCCTCAAACCCGGGGAGGTCCGGCTCATACAGATTCGGGTGACCAAGCCCCTGTTCGCGTGGGACTGCCTGGAAGACAGTCCGACCCTCAAGACCCTCAAGCAGCTTCTGGAGGTGATCCCCGACGAGACCTTGCTGGCGAGTCTCCAGGCGGCACGAGGCAAGGGACGGAACGATTATTCCCTGCGCAGCCTCTGGGGGATTCTCGTTTTGAGCATCGCCTTGCGGCATCCGAACATCGAGTCCTGCTTGGCCGAACTGCGACGGAAGGAGTCGCTGCGGCGGCTGGACATCCCTTCCGAAGAGCACGTGCCGCGGAAGTGGAATCTCTCGCGGTTCCTCGACGCGCTGGGGCGCGAGCCGCACTTGTCCCGGCTGCGCGGGATCTTCGATTCCATGATCGGGCGGCCGCGCGCATTTGTTGCCGCCGCTGGCGGGCCTCTTCCCGCTTGCGGTCGCGCTCGCCGTGGATCACCGGCTCCAGGCCCAGGAGCTTGTCGGCCGGCGTGACGTAGCCGATGGCTGAGTGTCAACGCACTGTATTGTAATGCTCGATGAAGCGGGCCACGAGCCGGCGGGCCTCCTCCAGCGACAGCGGCGTACCAGGGCGAATACACTCACGCTTCAAGGTGCCGAACCAGCGCTCCTTCTTCCCGTTGCTCTGCGGATAGTAGGGCGACGTGGTGACGTGCGTCATGCCGCACAGCCGGATGAACTGCTTGAAGTCCTTGGCGATGAACTGCGGCCCGTTGTCGGAAATGATCCGCGGATTCTCGCCGGGAAACTTCTCGCGTGCCCGCTCGACCACGATTTCCGCGTCGCTTTCCAACATCGTTTCGCGGATCTCCCAATGCACCACATAGCGGCTGTAGCCGTCGAGGATGCTGCAAAGGTGATAGAACGTGCCGCCGATGTTCAGGTGGCTGAAATCGATGTGCCCGTGGCGATGCGGACGGCTGGGTTGATGAACGCCCTTTCCCTTTCGCTCGTTGGAGGGCGAAGGCCGTCGTCCCGTTCTCGAAGAACAGCTTCTGCCAGCCGTAGAAGACGGTCGGATGCAGGCCCAACTCGTCACACAGATCGGAGACCGGCACCTTCTCCACCAAACGCCGCTTGAGGATGGCCACCTTCTCCTCGGGAGTGTCGTTCTTTCGCGTTCGACTCATGGAAAATCCTCCTCTGGGTCTCCATGCTAATCCACAGGCCAGGAATTTCCAGTTTCAACTGAGGCAACACACTTTTCTGTAGAAAGGAATCGAATCTCAACTCCTGACTGGTCCAACCATATCAGGCTTTCTTGGACGACGAGCACGATGTTCCGATACCAGGCTGGCTGCCCACCGATTGGCGGGCTACAATGCGGATGTGCTGATCCGCGTCGGGACCGGGGCCGTGCCAGCGCGGCCGCGTCGTAAACCCGTTCCAACCGCCCCCGAAGCACCTCTCGAATCGGATAGACGTCAGTACGAGGAGACGACGATGGCCACCGGTTTCGGCATCCTGGGCGCCGGCATGATCTCGGGCTTGCACGCCGACGCGTTGAGAAATTCGCAGAAGGCCGATCTGGTGGCCGTGTGCGATCTGGCCACCGAGCGGGCCGAGAAGCTGGCCGCCGACTACGCGCCCGGCGCCAAGGTCTACGCCCGGCTCGACGACATGCTCGCCGACCCGAGGGTCGAGGTGGTCGACGTGGTGACCCCGAACCACCTGCACACCGAGGCCGTGCTGGCGGCGGCGGCGGCGGGCAAGCACGTGCTGTGCGAAAAGCCGCCCGCCATGTCGCTGGCCGACACGGATCGAATGATCGAAGCCTGCCGCAAGGCGGGACGCAAGTTCGGCATCTTCGTGCAATGCCGGGTACGGGAGCCGATCCGCCACATCAAGCGCGCCCTGGAAGCCGGGCGATTCGGCCGGCTGCTGCACGCCGATGCCGTGATGAAGTGGTATCGCAGCACCGACTACTACCAGACCGACCCTTGGCGATCGGATCGGCGAAGCGGGGCGGGCGTGACGATCCAGCACGCCTTTCACTACATCGACCTGCTGGCGTACCTGATGGGGCCCGCCCGGGCCGTTCAGGCCCGGATGGCCAACCTGGCCCATCCCGGACTCGACCTGGAAGACACGCTCGACGCCCTGATCCACTTTCGCAACGACGTCCTCGGCACCGTAACGGCCAGCACCGCGCTCTGGCCGGGGCTCGACGTGCGGGTCGAAGTGTACGGCGAGAAGGGGGCGGCCATCATGAAGGGCGCGGCCCTCTCGCTCTGGCAGTTCCACGACGAAGAGCCGGGCGACGAGGCGATCCGGCGGTCGGGCGATGCCCAGCAGGCGACCGCGGCCAGCGACCCCACCGCGCTACCCAGCGCCGAGCATCAGGCGGTCATCGACGATTGTGTCGACGCGATCCGCGAAGACCGCGAAGTCGTCATCCCCTGCCACAGCGTGCGGCCCACGCTCGAAATCGCCCTGGCCATGTACAAATCGGCCCGTCTGGGCGAGAGACCGGTCAACCTCCCCCTACAGAGCGACGGCGGCATCTGGGAATGACCCGCAGCCTTTCCCCCGGGTTCGGGGCTGGAACGAAACCTGGCCGATCGGTGCACGGTCGCCGATCGCATTTCGATCACCCACCGCGCCTACGGTTGCCCTGAGCCGCCGCGGGGCGCATCGAGCCGGCGGACGATCGCGTCGACGTCGAACACGCAGCCGCCCCAGGTGCCCCCACCCACCCGCTGCAGGGCGGCCCAGAGCCGCGTTTCGTCGGGAAGCTGCGGATCGGGCGAAAGCCGAGGGTGGGGCGATCGCGTGGCCAGAAGACGAGCGCCCTCTTCCGGGCCGACTTCCCCATCGGCGTCGCCGACCAGGTCGACGCTTCCCTCGAGCCGGTGGCGGTCGACCGCGATGCGAACGCGGTCGCCGTCGCGAACCTTCCCCAGAGGCCCCCCGGCCAATGCCTCGGGCCCGACCAAACCCACGCAGGCCCCCGTGCTGACGCCCGAAAACCGGGCATCGGTGACCACGGCGACCTCGTGGCCCCACGAAAGGTGCTTCAGCGCCGCGGTGATCTGATAGACCTCTTCCATGCCCGAGCCCAACGGTCCCCGCCCCATCAGCACCAGCACGTCGCCGGGGCGGATCGGGTTGTCGCCGAGTCCCTTGATCGCCGCGATGGCCTCGGTCTCGCGCACGAACACCCGCGCGGGACCGGTGCGGCGGTACACGCCATCGGCGTCGAGCACCCGCGCGTCGATGGCCGTGCTCTTGATGACCGAGCCCTCGGGCGCGAGGTTACCGCGGGGAAAACACATGGTGCTCGTGACGCCCAACTCGGCGGCCCGGCGGGGAGTCATGATCACGTCGTCGGGCTCCACCCCGTCGGCGTCGCGCAGCCGCTGCCGGAGAGCCGTGCGGCGGGCGGACTGCTCCCACCAGTCGAGCACCTCGCCCAGGGTCCGGCCGGTCACCGTGGTCGCGTCGAGCTTCAGAAGCTCCATCTCCCGAAGGCGCAGCATGACCTCGGGCACGCCACCGGCCAGGAAAACCCGAAGGGTGGGATGGTTCACCGGGCCGTTGGGCAACACGTCGACGAGCCGGGGAACCCGGCGGTTGATCGCGGTCCAATCGTCGACCGTCGGACGCTCCAGCCCAGCCGCGTAGGCAATGGCCGGCAGGTGCAGGATCAAGTTCGTCGACCCTCCGAAGGCCGCGAACACGACCATGGCGTTATGGATCGCCTCGGCGGTGAGCACGTGGCGGGTCGTGATGCCCCGCCGGGCCAGGGCCATGACGGCCTTGGCGCTTCGCCGGGCCACATCGAGCCAGATCGGCTGGCCCGACGGGGCCAATGCCGAATGGGGAAGCGTCAGTCCGAGCGCCTCGCCAACGACCTGCGAGGTAGCGGCCGTACCCAGAAAGTGGCATCCTCCCCCCGGCGAGGCGCACACGCTGCATCCGAGACGGCAGGCATCGTCCAACGACAGCTCGCCCCGGGCGAAACGGGCGCCAATCGACTGGATCTTGCCGGTATCTTCGCCCTCGGTGGGCGGCAGGGTGACGCCGCCGGGGATGAGCACGCAGGGCAGGTCGCCGAAGCTGGCCAGGGCCATCATCGTGCCCGGCAGGCCCTTGTCGCAGGTGGCCACGCCCAAAACGCCTCGGGCCGTGGGGATCGAGCGGACCAGCCGCCGGAAGATCGAGGCCACGTCGTTGCGGTAGGCGAGACTGTCGAACATGCCGGGCGTGCCTTGGGTGCGTCCGTCGCAGGGATCGGTGCAATGGGCCGCGTAGGGCACGCCGCCGGCCTGCCGGATCGCGTCGGCGGCGGCCTTCAGGGCCACCCCGAGTTCGAAGTGGCCCGTGTGGTAACCCAGGGCGATCGGGCGTCCGTCGTCGCCCCGGAGCCCGCCCAGGTTGCTCAGCAGCACGAACTGGGGCCCGGCCAGGGCCGAGGGCTCCCAGCCCATGCCCGCGTCTTCGGTCATGCCGAAGGCGTCGCCGCTGGGCCGGTGCAGCAGCATCTCCGCCGTCAGCGGCAGCCGGCCCCGCGGCCCGGGGCCGTGCGTTTTGACTTCGTAGAGCGACGGGTCGCCCGAGTCGAAGATTTCGTCCATGTCGCGACGGTCTCACGGTGGAACCAAGAGGTCGGTATCCCGCGTATTGTGGCGGTTCGGGGTGGAAGTGCAACGCGGGCCGTTCCGGCCGAGGGCCTGTTCGGGACGGCCTCGTCGCGCAGCCGCGCCTTGATGCGCCGCAGCGGATGTGCGGGCGAGCCTTGGTTCACAGACAAGCGAGTTGGACCAAGCCTTATGGTACAGGCCTCCCGGCGGCCCCAGGAATGCGGGCGAGACGCCTGCCCCCCAACCGCCGATCGATCCGTCCGTTCGCGGCCGCGCCTCTAGCGCTGATGCGTCGCCCGCATGGCCACGGGGATCGGCATGAAGCCGTACAGGGTCTCGTTGCCCCGGAGGATGTAGAACTTGACCGGGTTCCACGACGAGAGGTCGGGGCGAGTGCAGACGTATTCGACGTTGTCGATCGCCAAGGTCTCCCAGATGTGCATGCCCACGAGCACGTCGCCGGGGCGAATTCCCTGCTGCGCGGCGGGGCTGCCCGGCCGGACGGCGACGACCGCCAGTCCGCCCCGGTATCGGGTTTGGTAGCTTTTGCGGAAGTCCTCGGTGGGAACGGGTTTCAACTGTATTCCCAGAAGCTCCCAGTAGGGCCCGTTTGTCGACGGCATGCCGCTTGGGGCTTTGACGAGCAACAGCGAGAGATCGAGCGTGTCGTCGCCGCGGCGGATCTCCAGGTCGAGGGGCTCGCCGAGCTTCGCCCTGAGCATGCCGCGATGGAAGTCGAGGGCCCGGGCCACGTCGATCGGGCCCGCCCGGCGGATCACGTCGCCGGGTTGCAGCCCCGCCTCTTCGCCGGGGCTATTCTCGGCGACCGAGCGGACCACGAGTTCCGCCTGGCCGGGGTCGCCGGCCGCGCCCTTCGACTCGACCTCGACGCCGTGCCATCCCCGTTTGGCGCAGTGCGACCGCATCAGGCGGGCCGCCACGTCCATGGCCTTGTCGACGGGAATGGCGAACCCGATGCCCTGGGCGCCGGCGCGGACCGCGACGTTGATGCCGATCATCTGGCCGTCGATATTCAGAAGGGGCCCGCCCGAGTTGCCCGGATTGATGCTCGCGTCGGTCTGGATCAGGTCGTCGTAGTACTGGGCGTCGCTCACTTGAACGGCGCGGTGCAGGGCACTAATGATGCCCCGGGTCGCGGTGTGCTCGTAGCCGAAGGCGTTGCCCACGGCCACGACCGACTCGCCGGGCATCAGGTCGTGCGAACTGCCGATCGTGATCACGGGCAACGGATCGGGGTGGTCGATCTTGATGATCGCCAGGTCGGTCTCGGGGTCGCGTTCGATCAGCCGGGCCGAGTACTGCGCGCCGTCGGCGAGGAAGACGCTGATCTCACGCACGCCCTCGACAACGTGATGGTTCGTGATGATGTAGCCGTCGGCGTCGATCACCACGCCCGTGCCCATCCCGTTGACTCGCTTGCCGACCTCGCTCTGGGAGGCCGCAAGGGTCGCCGAGGCGACGGTCTTCTCGCCACGGATGTTCACCACCGAGGGGGCGGCCGCTTGCACCGCTTTCACGATCGGGGTCCAGCGGAGTTCCGACGCGCTGGAGACGGCAGCGATGCATAGGACGCCGACCAGGGCAGAGAGACCCGTCCGGACAATCGAACGCAACGACGGCAGTGGGAGAGCAGGTCGGTCGGCCATGAATCATCCGTCGAGTTACTTGATCGAGGGCAGCTACCGTGCAAGCCGGTTGGCGGGCCGAGCGGCTCGTATCCACGGCGGTTGGTTGACACCCATGGTAGATCGGCCTTCCTTTCCCATGCCCTTGACTGACGGCGTCATACGCGGAACAGACTACCTAGACTCCCATAGGTCTCCAGCAACTTGGACGATTTGAACGTTGAGGATTTCCCCTTCGGCGCCGATTTGCGGTCGGTGCGTCACCTGGTCGTCGAGGCGTACGCCCCCGCGCGACGCTGGACCAGAGCGGTCTGCGTCGGATCGGGCGCGACGGGCCGGCAAAAGACCCAGCTCGTTCTGCCGGGTTGCGTGTTTTTCGTCCTCGACGCGGCCCGATCTTCGGGCTGGGGGACGGGGACGACCTCGACCGGGCGAGGCAGCGGGGCCCGTTGCGTCGGCTCCGGTTCGATTTGCGGGGGCTCCGTCCAACTCGAGTCGGCCGGAATCGTGAGGGGATCCCATCGCGGCTCGAATACGGGGCGCGTCGGCACGGGATGGAATCGCGAAAGCCCATCACTCCCCTCAACGGAGGCGCTCTTGCCCGCGTCGGAAGCCCCGCGATGGGAGCATAGCCCCCGGGCGCCGCACCGCGAACACGAAGCACCCTCGAACGGTGGTGCTTCGGTGGGCGTCATCGCGGGCCCGGCCTCCACGTCGACACACCCGGTCGAGAAACAGGCGCCCTCTTCGGAGACCTCCTGGTGGGATTCCGACCGGCCTGTCAACCACGGCACGCGATTCATTTCGAGCGACCAGTCGCCTCGAAGGATCCAACCGTGCCGAACCAATCGTCCGCACCCGACACAGCAGGACGTCAGCAGGAGCGCCACCAGTCCGACTCGCCAAAGCCGATTCGAGAACACAGTCTACCCCCCCGCATGGTGTTTCGATAAGCCGCCCGATTAAGGTTCTGCCTTCGGAGCTTACAGATTCGGCATGGATCCCACCTGGCTAGGATCGGCAACATGGGGCCGGAAAATTAGGAATAACCGTCAGCCCTTACCCACACGGAGTCTTCGGTACCCTCGGACCGGACCCGCACCCCGGCGACCGGGGATTCTCTGAAAAGCGGTCTCGGGGCGCGTTTGTCCCGAGGTGATCGACGGCGAACAGGGCGTTCTGAACGTCCTTGGGGATCAGGGCACGGCGACGATTCGCCGGGTCACCGACATCCTCTATGCCGAGGGCACGCCTGGGCAGTATGCCACCGCGCAGAAACACCCGGAGCGGTTGAAAGCGAGGGGCTACGTGGCCCGCGACCACATCTCTCTCGAGCGACCAGTCGCCTCAAGGGATTCCGCCGCGCCGAACCGAACGCCTCTTCAGGAGCGGCTCGGCGCGCCGGTTCAACCGGGCGGTGCCTGCCCGCCCTCGAGCACCTCACGCCAGAAGGCCGACGTGCCCCGATACGAGGCCAGGTAGGTCGCCTCGAACGGGACGTTCACATAGCGGTCGGGGCTGAGGAACAGAGGCATTTCGGCCAGGGAAGAATTCAGGGCGAGGTGTTCCAGGTAGGCCTCGGGAAGCATGCCGGCCACGTAGGACGCCAACGTCAGGGGCTGTCATGATAGACGACGCTCCGCGGGCGGGAAAGCCCGCACGGGGCGCCGTCGGCAACGGCTCGGCCGACGTCGGCGTCCCGGCGTGAGATCGGGCCACGGGTGAACCGATTCCGACTACTGCAAAATCGGCTCGCGCCCGGAAAGCTCGACGACGAGCGGCAGTTGATCGTGCACGTCGACCAGGCGGGGATAGGCTTCGAGGCCGCGCTCGCGGCAGAACCTCTTCAGTTCGGCCGACAGGGGCTTGCCCAGCTCGACGGCTTTCCGGTGGGCGCGGGCCACGGCCTGGGCGTCGTTCACGTCGATGCCGTCGAAGGGCGCCCGAATCGCCGCAAGATAGTCCATCGCCCGCTTCGTAAGATCGACCCGGGCGCGGATCATCGCGACGCGTTCTCGGACGGCGCCGGATCGAGCCGCCTCTTCGGCCCGGCGCACGGCGCCGTCCAGCGCGGCGACGGTCTCTGGGGTAAAGATTTCCGGTGCGATGAGCGTGGTCCACTTGCGCCCGAAGGGCGAGAGGCACTCTTCGCAGCCGGCAAAGGCCGCTTCGAGGGTCCGCCAATAGTCGCGCATGGGGCCGGCGGCCTCGGCGTAGAACTTGTCGTAGAAGTCGTCGAGGAGCCGGTCGACGTCGAGTTCGACGTCCCAGACGAGCTTGGCGGCCACGTAGTGGTTCAGGCCGCAGGCGGCCCACCGCCGGCCGGCGGGCTGGGTGTAGAATCCCTCGGCGCCCAGCGCGTGGTAGTAGGGCACGTCGTCGCGGATCAGGTGGACTTGGTGATAAGGTAATCCGCCCCAGGCCCCCTTGTTGTAATACTCGTAGATGAACAGGTGGTCGGCGATGTCGGCCCAGTGCTCGAGCTCGCGGCGGAAGTACTTCGTATTGCCGGGGCAGTCCTCCGAGGCGATCGGGTGGCTGTTGCACGAGTAGGTGTGGCAGACTTGAACCGCCAGGTTCGGCTCGGGACGGTAGCCGGGATCGAGCGGCACCCGGAGATACATGGCGTAGGCCCCGACCTTGATGAGCTTGTCGGGGTGCCGGCGGGCCACGCGCCGGGCGATCGCGTTGTTGAACGCGGCCAAACGCCGCGAGTAGCGCGCGTGCCACGCCTCGTCGGCTGGGCGCGTCTCGTCGAGTGCGGTGCAGGCGTCGCACTGGCAAAAACCGCCGCCGTCCTGCGGGGCCAGCGCCAGCACGTCGAGCGCCGGGTCGGCGTCGAACGCCGCGATCACGCGCCGCGCCATCTCTTCGATCAGCTCGGGGTTCGACGTGCAAAGCTGCTGGCCCTGCCTTCCCGGCACGGGTCGGCGCCGCTTGCCCCCCAACAACGCGAACCACTCGGGATGCTCGTCGTAGTACCGCTCGGGCGGAATCAGCCGGAAATGGGTGTGGAAACTCCACTGCCACCGAATCCCCACTGGCCGATCGCCCACGGCGACGGCCACGTTCATCTTCTGACGCAGCGCCCAGTCGCCGTCTTCGATCCAGCGGACGCGGAAGCAGGGCGCTTCGGTCTCGTCGAACGTCCCGATCGCCAGCGTCTCGCGCTCGGGCACGACCTCGCCCAACTCGCCCGGCATGAACCAGCGCACGCCCAGGTGCTTCTCGAGCAGGTGATAGACGCCGTAAAGCGTTCCCAGGTCGCGGGCCCCGGCAACGTAGACGCCGTCCGGGCCGCTTCGCAGAACGAACCCGTCGTCGCCCAGCCCGCTCCAGTCGACCGAGCCGAGGCGGCTCTTCGCGGCCGACCCCAGGTAGATCGGCAGGCGCCCGGCCCGGGCGTCGGCGGCGACCTCCAGCTCGGCGCCCGCCATCTTGCGCACGTACTCGACAAGTTCCTCGATCGCACGGGCTTCGATCGCCGAGGGCGTCGGCGGCGCCACGACGACGGCCCGGGCTTGGCCCGCTTCGACGAGGGTCATCAAGGGAGGGCTGGCCGGAGGATAGGGATCCTTCGCTCCCGCCCGAGCCGGATCGCCCGTGCCTTGCACGAGCACGACCACGAGGACGATCGGCAGCAGGCCCTTCTCGGCATGGGGAGCATTCGAATTGACCACGGTCTGTCCTCCCGAGGATTCGTGCATTCACGGCCCGGCGGCGAGCCGCATATCCCACGGCGTCAGGATAGTCGCCGCGGCGAGCCAGTTCAATCGGGGCGCCGGCGGTGCGCAGCGCGTCGCGCCCGGAGGGGTCCCGCGCGGGCGTTCGCGCCCGGCAGTGTTCAAGGCCTTCGCGGGGGCGTATGATGGCCTTTCGGTAATTCGAAGGTCTACCAGGAGGCAATCATGAGAATGCACCCGTACGCGGCCGCCGTCATCCTGGGCACGTTGCTCATCGCGCCGGCGACGCGCGGCGCACGCGGCGCCGAAACGGCCGCTCCGGCTCCGCGCCCGCGCGCCGAAGTCGAGGCGGTGCTCGCCAAGGCTCCCGCGCCGCCGGCCGGCGACCAACTCCCCATGCTCGACGTCGTGCTGCTGGCCGACGTCAAGGACCACGGGCCGGGGGAGCACGACTATCCGCTGTGGCAGAAGCGTTGGGCCCTGTTGCTGGGAGGAAAGCAGGCGGCCGGCGAGTCGGTCGAGCAAGTGAATCTCTACGGGCCGCCCCAGGGCGACCCGAGCGAATTCGCGGCCGGCGCGCCGAACGTCCAGCTCAGCACGGCTTGGCAGTGGCCCAGCCCCGAGCAACTCGACGCGGCCGACCTGGTCGTCATGCAGTGTTATCGGGCGGGCGGAACGCGGCGGACCTGGAGCCCGGAGCGCATCGAACAGCTCGAAGCGTTCCTGGCGCGGGGCGGCGGTTTCGTGGCCATCCACCCGGCCACCTACACGCTCCGCGATCTTTCGCAGCCGGGAGGCGACCGCATCGCGGCCTTGACCGGGCTGGCCTTCGACCAGTCGATCCTCGTGCGCCACGGACCCATGACGCTCCGCATCGCCGCGCCCGAGCACCCGATCTGCCTCGGCCTGCCCGCGGCGTTCGACTTGATCGACGAGCCCTATTGGCCGCCGGTGGGCGACTTGAGCAAGGTGACGGTGTTGGCCACCTCCGACGAGAGCATTCCGCCGGGATCGGGCCAGGTCAGCCCCCAGCCGATGTTCTGGACGGCCCGGCACGGCCGCGGGCGGATCTTCGCCTGCGTGCCGGGGCACTTCACGTTCACCTTCGACGACCCGTACTTCCGCATCCTCCTGTTGCGAGGCATGGCCTGGGCGGCGGGCGGATCGCCCTATCGGTTCGACCCGCTCGTCCTGCGGGGAATACCATTGCGCTAAGCACCATCGTGCTCGCCGCGCTCCACGCGACGGCGCATCATCGCGCGGAGCGCGATGCGTGCCCTGAGAACTCGGAGACCCTCCCATGATCCCGCACGTTGCTTCGCGTCGACGGCTCCAGGCGGTCGCGGCGCTGCTGTGTCTTCCGGGCATGCTTCACGCGGTCGAGCCCCTCGTGCGAAACGAGTACGAAGAGGCCGCCATTGCCGCGGGTCGCAAGCTGGGCATCGGCACCGCAGCCCTGGAGGGCCCCGAGTCGGCGGAAGTCATGTCGCACCAGACTTGGACGCTCGTCTACAGGGCGGGTCGGGCGGGGATCGCGCCGGGCGGCGGCATCCGCATCGGCATGCGGCACCTGCCCCAGTGGAGCCCGCCGCAGACCGACGACTCGAAGGAGCCCGGCTACCTCACGGTCCGGGCGCCGCGCGGCGTTCCCGTCGAAACCTACATCGAGTTCGGCAACTTCCGCGCCCGCTTCTTCAAGCCCTACTTCGCCTGGCAGAACATGGTCGAAGTGACGCTGCCCGAGAAGGGACTCTCGCCCGGAGAGACGATCCGCGTGACCTTCGGCGACCGAGGCGGCGGCTCGCCCGGCATGCGCGTGCAGCCCTTCGACGAGTCGGCGTTTGTGTTCAAGGTGTACGTCGACGCGCCGGGCGAGGGCGACTACCTGCCGATGGGCGACTGCCCGGCGGTCGAGATCGTGGCCGCCGAGCCCGATCGCCTGGCCGTGGTCATGCCCTCCGACGCCGTGGCCGGAGAGCCGACCTGGTGCCTCGTTCGCGCCGAAGACCGGTACGGAAACCCCGCCACGCGCTATCGGGGAACGATCGCCTGGCGATCGAGCGACCCCTCGGCCGGGCTGCCCGGCGATTACGGGTTCGTCGAAGCGGATCGAGGCGTCCGCCGCTTCGAGAACGTGACGTTTCGATCGCCGGGCGCCCAGACGATCGCGGTCGCCGACGGGAGATTCGAGGCGACGGGCAATCCGGTGCGCGTGGCCGCCGGGCGGCCCGACCGGCTCCTCTTGTGGGGCGATCTGCACGGCCACACGCTCCACTCCGACGGGCGAGGCACCGTCGAAGAATACTACGACTTTGCCCAGCGGTTTTCGGGGCTCGACTTCGCGGCCGTCAGCGACCACGCCTTCCAACTGGTCGACGCGATGTGGGAAGACTCCAAGAGGATCACGAACCGGTTCAACCAGCCCGGCCGATTCGTCACCTTCAACGCCTTCGAGTGGAGCGGCACGAGCGACGTGGGCGGCGACCACAACGTCTACTTTCTCGACGACGATCCGCCGCTGTTCCGCTCGACCTCGTACTACGACGCGGCGAACCTTCAGATGGATCACGGTCCGGAGCCGAAGCTCGCCCACATTACCGACGTGTTCGCCGCGATCGAAGACCTGGCCAAGGCCAAGAGGGCGTTTTGCGTGCCCCACTGGGGCGGGCGCCCGGGCAATCCCGAGTGGCATCATCCCGAGGCGGAGCGGCTGATCGAGATCTTCAGCGAACACCGCCGCAGCGAGCCATGGGTGAACACGTTCCTCGACCGCGGGTATCGCCTGGGCATCATGGCATCGACCGACGGCCATTACGGCAACCCCGGCCACGGATACCTGCGTCCCACGTTCGACTGGGACACCCAGGAGATCGGCATGGCCGCCGTGGCGGTCTACGCCCCCGAACGCACCCGCGAGGCGATCTTTCGGGCGCTGTACGACCGCCGCGTGTATGCCACCAGCGGCGAGCGGATCGTGCTCGACTTCCGTTGCGACGGCCATGCGATGGGCTCGGAGTACCGCACCGATGCGCCCCCGACGATCGAGGTCGAGGCCGTGGGGACCGCCCCCATTGCCCGGCTCGAAATCCAGCGCGACGGCCGGACTGTTCACCAGATCGAGCCCGGCTCGGCCGGCGTATCCCTGCGCTGGAGGGATGCCGACTTCCGAGCCGACGGGACCCACTACTACTACGTTCGGGTTATTCAGAAGGACAACGAAGAGGCAATCTCGAGCCCGATTTGGCTCAATTGAGCCACGTTGGCGGCCGATGGGCCGGTTGGCGTAGGAACGCGAAGAATTGGGCTTGCTTTCGCGGGCGGTTCTGGCAAATATGAAGGCAGAGAGGTCGTGCTGACGCGGCACGAGGGACTAGAGACCCGCGAGGTGGTCGGCTCTGGCTATTCGACCGAAGCGGGAGGTTCTGGCAGAAAGGAGGTGGTCCGTTGGAATATTGCTGTACTAGCCGAGGTGGTTTCGCTTGACGACAGTCGGCGGGCTGTCCGTCGGCAGCCACCCCTCGTGCGGATCACCACTGATCCGGACAACGAGTTACAGGGCCCGGTCACCGCAAGGCGACCGGGCCTTGGCTTTTCTTGCGGGTTGGCCCGCCCGTGGTCCTGCCCCGGGTCGCCGTGGGTGGGCCGATGGAATTGCCGTTTGACTACCGGGTCCCGTTTGTTCATAATCAACGCAAACGATCAGACTATCACAAGGCACGCTGCGGGAGTCCCGTCTCGTTTGCGTGGTACGTCCCATGAATCAGAGGTCGCGGCAGGCGCGGATTCGCGAGCTCGTGGCTCGTAACGGCGAGTGTTCGGTTGAGGAGCTGGCGCAGAAGTTGGGCGTCAGCGGGATGACGATCCGCCGCGATCTGCACGCGCTTGCCGAAAACGGGCTGGTGATTCGCACGCACGGGGGGGCGACCCTGGGAGAGCGCGCGACCTTCGAGTTCGCGTTCCTCGAGCGCATCAATCGCAACCGCGAGGCCAAGGGGGCGATCGCCGCGGCCGCCGCCGAGCTGGTCCGCGGTTGCCGGACCGTGATGCTCGACGGGAGCACGTCGACCCTGGCGGTCGCCCGGCGCCTGCGGGGCATGTCGGGCCTGACCGTGGTGACGACCTCGCTGCCCGCCGCCGCCGAGTTGCAGCACGAGCCGAACATCGACGTGCTGCTGCCGGGCGGATACGTCCGCCCCGCCTCGCCCGACCTGACCGGCTCGATGACCGAGGCGAACCTCGAGCTGCTGCACGCGGACCTGGCCTTTCTCGGGGCCGACGCGATCGACGGCAAGGGGAACGTCTACACGAATCCGCCCGACAACTCGTCCGTGCTGTTGCGCATGGCGGCGTCGGCCGACCGCGTGTTCATCGTCGCCGATCACTCGAAGCTGGGCAAGACGGCGCTTCGGCGTTTCGGCCGGCTTCGCCAGTGGGCTGGGCTGATCACCGACGCCGAGTGCGACATGGAATACGTCGAGGGTTTGAGGGAGCTGGGCATTCACGTCACCATCGCGCCGGAGGAGTGACGGCCAAGGGAGAACACGATGCCGGGTGCCGATTCGTTCACGCTTGGTTTTCTCGACTACGTGGCGTTCCTCGGATTCTTCGTCGGGCTCTCGGCCGTCGGCTATTGGGCGGGGCGCAAGGAGCGGGCCGGAGCGACGGAGTATTTTCTGGCGGGCAAGCGCCTCCCCTGGTACGTGGTGGGCGGATCGTTCATCGCCTCGAACATCAGCACCGAGCACTTCATCGGCATGATCGGGGTGGCCGTCGTCTACGGCATCTGCGTGGCCATGTCGGAGTGGGGCAACGTGCTGTCGTTCACGCTCTTGATCTGGTTCTTCATCCCCTTCCTGCTGGCCTCGCAGGTGTTCACCACGCCCGAGTTCCTCGAAAAGCGTTTCAGCCCCGTGGTGCGGCAGTTCTTCGCCCTGGTGACGATCATCAGCAACGTCGTGGCCTTCCTGGCCGCCGTGCTCTACGGGGGAGCCCTGGCGATCCAGAAGCTCTTCGAGACCGAGTTGACCCGGCTGACCGATCTGCTGCCCATCGAAGGCGACCCCAGCCGGCTTCAGCTCTGGATCTCGATCGTCGTCCTGGGCATCGTGGCCGGTTTTTGGGCCATTTACGGGGGTCTGTCGTCGGTGGCCTGGACCGACCTGTTCACGGTGTTCGTCATGGTCGTCGGGGGAATCACCGTGACGCTGCTCGGACTGGGCGTGCTGGCGGGCGACGACGGCTCGCTCGCCGACGGCGCGGCCCTCATGATCGAGCGCAATCGGGCCGCCCAAGGCCCGTGGCGCGAAGCGGTCGAGAGCAACGTCGAGCAGCTCGCCGGCACCGATAGGTACAACCGCCTCTCGGTCATCCAGCCGGCCAGCCACCCGACCCACCCCTGGCCGAGCCTGCTTTTCGGCGTGTTCTCGGTCAGCATCTGGTACAACGTGCTCAACCAGTTCATGATCCAGCGCGTGCTCGGCGCCCGCGACGCCTACCACGCGCGCATGGGCATCGTCTTCGCCGGCTTCATGAAGGTGCTGCTCCCGGCCATCGTCGTGATTCCCGGGCTGATCGTGTTCGCCATGCACCCCGAGATCCTGATGATCGAGCCCTGGGCCCACGTGAAGCCGGCCGCCGATCAGGCGTACGTCCACCTGATCCAGACGCTCGTGCCCGCCGGACTGCGCGGGCTGTTCCTGGCCGCGCTGTTCGGGGCCATTCAATCGACGGTCAACTCGGTGCTCAACTCGACGGCCACGATCTTCACGCTCGACGTGTACAAGCGGTGGATCTACCGCGCGGCCGGCGACAAGCACCTGGTCAAGGTCGGCGTGGCGTCGTCGGCTGTTGTGCTGCTGATCGCGATCGTGCTGGGCGGGTTTATCGGCCGGATCGGCGGCAATCTGTTCGTCTACATCCAGACGCTCTACGCGTTCTTCGCCCCCCCGTTCTCGGCGGTCTTCCTGCTGGGGATCCTCTGGAGGCGAACCAGCGCGGCCGCGGCCGTCACGACCGTGTTCGTGGGGTTCGCGTGGGGAATCGCAATCAAGGTCTACGTGCAGTTCGACGCGGCCATCCAGCAGGTCTTCCCGGCCCTGCCGCTGCACCCGGCGTGGCTCGAGCCGTATTCCAACCAGGGCATCGTGAGCTGGATGTTCTGCATGGTCCTCTGCACGGTGGTCAGCCTCATGACGGCCCCGCCCCGGCCCGACCAGATCACCGATCAGCTCACCTTCAACTGGAAGAAGCTGAACATCTTCGGCAACCTGGGCCAACACTGGTACACGAGCGTCGTTACCTGGTGGGCGCTGTTCGTTCTCACGATCGTCGCCCTGTTGATCGTCTTTTCGGGCTTCATCATCCCGGCGGGCAGCACGCCGTGAGGATTGGAGATGGAAGAATGAAGATTGCAGAATGAAGATTGGAGATTGGAGTTTGAAAGCGATGATGCCTCCAGCCTACGGTCTCCAGCCTCTTTTCTAAGCATCGCAGAAAGGCTTGAACGTCATGACCACCGTTGCTCGCGGCACGCTCGAGTGGGCTCGAGTCGACTTGGGCCGCCATCCGCAGATCGTCGTCCCTCCGCCCGGTCCCGGGTCGAACGCGTACCACCGGCGCTGCACCCGGTACTTCAAGGGGCTCAGCGGCCAGGTGAAGCTCTTTCCCGTGGTGTTCGAGTCGGGCGAGGGCTGCATCCTGGCCGACGTCGACGGCAACCGCTACATCGACTTCTCGTCGGGAATCTACGTGACGACACTGGGCCATTGCCATCCTAAGGTGAGCGAGGCGATCGCGAAGTACGCCTCGACGCTGATGAACGCCCACGACTTCACCACGCCGATCAAGACCCGGCTCGTCGAGAAGCTGGCCGAGGTGCTGCCCGGCGATTTGAACGGGTTCCAGTTCTACGACGCGGGCACGGCGGCCGTCGAGGCGGGCATGCGCGTGCTGCGCGCGGCGACCGGGCGCAATGAGATGGTCAGTTGCTATTACGACTTTCACGGGAAGACCGCCGGGGCCGTGTCGCTGGCCCACATCCGCTCGCCGGTTTACGGACGGGTGCGCGTGCCCGGCTCCCACATGGTGCCTCGGCCCGACACGTACCGGCCGATCTGGACCAAGGACGACGGCACCATCGACACCGACCGGTACATCGCCTTCTACGACGAGTACATCGACAAGGCCACGGTCAACGACGTGGCCGGGTTCGTGCTCGAGCCGATTCAGGGATGGGGCGGTTCGATCATGCCGCCCGACGATTTCTTCCCCAAGCTGCGTGCGTACTGCGACGAGAAGGGCATCCTCCTGATGGCCGACGAGGTGCTCACCGGCTGGGGGCGCACCGGCAAGTGGCTCTGTCTCGAGCACTGGGGCGTCGTGCCCGACGTGGTCTCGATCGGCAAGGGCTTCGGCAACGGGTTTCCCGTCACGTGCGTCGCCGTGCGCGAGCCGCACAAGGAGAGCTTCGAGAAGATCTCGGCCTCGAGCAGCTACGGCGGGAACCCCATGGCCTGCGCCGCGGCGCTGGCCAGCACCGAGGTGATCGAGGAAGAGAACCTGCTCGATCACTGCGCCGCCCTGGGCGAGCACTGCATGCGCATCATGCTCGGGATGAAGGACCGCCATCCCATCATCGGCGACGTGCGCTGCAAAGGGGCCTTGATGGGCATCGAGCTCGTCAAGGACCGGCGGACCAAGGAGCCCTTTGTCGAGGCCGGCGAGTTCGTCTACCGGCACGCCTTCCGCAACGGGCTGGCCTGGATTCCGGCCGGGCACATCCTCCGCATGAGCCCGCCCATCGTGATGGACTTCGACACGGCGGCCAAGGGCCTGGAACTCATCGAAGAAGCCGTGGCCGCGGCCGAAAAACAGTTGACCTGACCGATCCTCAATCTTCAATCCTCAATTCTCCATCTCCCAGGAGCCCCCGTCATGAAACCGTCCACGTCGCGACGTTCGTTTTTGCAGGCCGTCGGCCTGGGCACGGCGGCCTTGGGGCTGGCCGGGTCGGCCTCGGCCGGCGAACAGCCGATCCAGGGCTTCGAGGAGGCCCCCGGCGACCCGAACGCCTCGAAAGAGTGGAAGCCCGTCTCCGACCGGCGAATCCGCGTGGGCATCGTCGGGTACGGCGTGTGCCGATTCGGGGCGGCCTTCAGCTTTCAGGACCATCCCAACGTCGAGGTGGCGGCCGTGAGCGATCTGTTTCCCGACCGCTGCGCCGCGCTGGCCAAGGCATGTCGCTGCGAGAAGACCTATCCTTCGCTG
>Ga0334894_1000523_pt1 | contig 44611 bp, 44 predicted proteins | sample GraSluR3_MG_6_FD_207225 | JGI IMG/M metagenome (GOLD analysis project Ga0334894, IMG submission 207225) | Sludge microbial communities from methane-producing bioreactor in Wageningen University, Netherlands - Granular Sludge_12_05 R3 | ecosystem: Engineered > Bioreactor > Anaerobic >...
GCTTAATAATTTCTTCTTCGTGCATACTCCCAATATGCAGATATTGTTAAAGAATTATATAATTTTTCTGGTCGAAGGGGGCGATAGGTTCAATTCGCATGGATTTAGGTATAAGCTAAACACGTACAATTATATAAATTGCCCCGACTATCGCCAGCTCTATCCCGTACATGAAGAACACGACGTCCCTCTCCCGCACCGTCCCTTTCACCCTCATCAGCGCCGCAATGGAGAGATGCGTCAAATGATATATGCTCTTGAAGGGCTTCTCCAGGCACCCATCCTCTTTCACCCCAGCGAACGCCTCTCTCCTGAACCTCCCCCTCGCCTGAAGGATGAAGTCCAGACCGTAGGGCAGGAAGAGGAGCACCGCAATCTTCTCCATATTCCCCAGGATGGCGACGCACGCCATCAGTGCCCCGACGGAGTAGGTCATGGTGTCGCCGGGGAAGACCTTTGCAGGATACCAGTTGAAGTATAAGAACGCCAGGAGCGCTCCAACCATGATGAAGGCGAGGGCCGCAGCATCAGCCTCGCCGCTCGATACTGCCACGTATCCCATCGTCGACAGTATTATCGCCCCCAACCCCGCCTCCAGGCCGTTGTAGCCCGCGATCATGTTGAAGGCATTTGAGGCCCCCACGATGCCTATGGGTACCACCACCAGAGGAAAGAGGATCCCCAATTCCAGCTGCCCGACCATCGGAAGCCCCATAGTCGAATGGCCGGCATTGATCACCATCATCGGCATCGCCGCAAAGAGCATGAAGATCGGCTTCTGCCACTGCCTCAGGCCCGCCTTCCAACCCAGGATGTCGTCCATGATCCCGATGATGCAGGCCATGAGGACGGTGCAGAGCGCCGCGAGGATCGGCGTGTAACTCATGGTTCCCATCCCGAAGGTCTGAAGGCCGATGTAGACCAGAACTCCCAGAACAAAACCGAAGACGATCGAGACTCCCCCCATCTCAGGCACCTGGGGCTTTTCGAGCTTGTTCATGTCTCTACCGACAAGCCCTATCTCGGGGGCCTTCAGGATCCACTTACGCGTGGCTACCCACGTCGCCATGAGGCCTACAAGGACGCTGTAATATAGAAAGAAATCCATTTAATCTCCAAAAGCGTTCACTATAACCACATATCAATCTTTCGAATCAGAGCCCATCGGACCTGAAGAAATTCCTGACATGCTCGCTCTTCATAAAATCTCTTTGGCTTTTTTTCATCCTGAAGATCTTCATACCATCATCGTAGAGAAGACGGCCTCAATGCCCGCAGAGCGGGCGCATCCGATTAAAATTTTGCGGCATGGGTTTATGGCACCTCGGACCGGGACTGGCAGACGATCAGCGAAAAGTCGCTATCTATTTCTCTTTGGGCCAAGAGCGCGTCCTCAACCTCGAAGCAGAGCTTTAGCCATTTATGAATATCGGGGCGATCCTCCTGGAAATTCCAGGCGATATCACCGAAGAGCGGATGGAGGAGGGTCCCTCCGTAGTCGCGCCGTTCGACGATATCAAAAAATTGTTCAAGACCGGGCACAATCTTGTCGGATTCGACGGCCTCCGAGGGATCAGCGAGGATCATGCTCAGCCGGCTGGGACGGTGGACGCGCCGCTTGAGCTTCTTATCTTGCCAGCGGACCCGGTAACGCGGCGGCAGAAGCGCGAGCAGCGCATCTGCAGCCTCCAATTGCCTGGCGGTCCACTGGAATCGCGCCGGTCCGATGTACTCGTTGAGCACGAAATAGCCGCCAGGCTTGAGGGTCCGGTGAATGTCCGCATACAGCGATTCTATCGGCGCAAAATGATGTAGCGATTGATCGCCGAAGACCACATCGTATCGGCTGATGGGCCAATCGAGCCGGTAGACGTCACCGACGTGAAAGTGAACGTTGGCCATTCCGCGAGCCCTGGCATCGGCTTGGGCGATGGCGATGCGCTCAGGTGATAGGTCGTAGGCGTCCAGGCGTGCAAAATTCCCGAGACGAGCCCACCTCAGCTCTTTATGGCCTTTCCCGCAGCCCAAGGAAAGCCCCGCTAAAGGACCTTCTGCCAGATACTTGCGCGCAACATAGGAGATATAATCCACCTGGGGGTCGCCGCTGACCAATCGATTGACCCGCTTTTGCAGCATGGGAATATGCCAGAACTCTATCGGAGCATCCCTAAAGGCGTCCCATGCCGCCTGGGTAGCACTCGTCCGCCCCCTCATCATGCGTCGAAGCAGCTGCAAGACGCGACCAGAGCGAAAGGACGATGCCAGGTGGGCAAAATCCTGGAAATTAACGAGGTTGTTGAACATCTCTCCCTATCATCTCAACCTGAGAATCCTGTCCTTCGAATATTTAAGGAAAACCGTAAGAACAAGAACCCGAACAAGAATGTATTGATCGCCGGCTGCGAAGAGTCAAGAGTTCCCTTTCCCTTTCCCTTTACCAAATTTATATGATATAAAATCTTTAGATTTTTTTATAAAACTGATCGGGCCTTCATTCGCTATTATACGAAAACCTTCTATTGACCGCTCGTAGAAATTGCGACGATCAGAACCTTCCGGGATCACGCGACGATTAAAGCCTTTATCGAATTTCATAAAGATCTGCTTGAGAACGCTATTTTGTAGATCTTCAATTATGTGCTCCTTCATTTCAAGATCCATTTCATATGCCCTCATTTGGGCCTCCAGGCCCGATATCTGCAATTGAAGATTCTGAATTTGATAATTCGCGAGGTTTGAATCCTTGTCAGTCTTCGGTTCACGGCCATCTCCTGACGGCAAGATCTCTCTCAAATTCTGGATGTGTTGTTCCAACAATTCCATATCTTGAGAGACCTTTTGGGAATAATTCGGAGAATCCTTCAGCAGGGCACCAAATGCGATCCTCATCTCATTAAAATTGGCGAACGTATAACGCTCCAACCCGCGGTCCTTCATGAAATATAACATTTTTTCATCGTAATTGAACAATATAAATGGGACCTCATGTCTATAAGAGAAGATGCCCCCATGAAGGGAGCAGCTTATAAAATAATCTAATTTTCCAATAAATGTGAATATCTCTAGGGGGCTCATCACTGGAACGAGCACAGAGTTCTCGATCTCCAAGCTCAACTTTCTCAGATATATGTAGTCTTGCCTGTAATGGGTTATGGGCAGAAGATAAACTTTATAAGGCAGAGAAGAGATCCAATCCACAAATTGCCTTTCTTCTTTTTTATTAAACATGTTTGGTATCAAATGTACACCTAAACTTGGCTTTTCAGGCGTTATGGGCAGGCATTCCAGATCATCCAGCAGCATAGTAGTGCAGGGTATGACTTGAACATCTCTTTTAAGGTAAGATAATCTCTCCCTGTCCCAGGAGCTCCTCACTGTGATATACCTGTAATCATTCAGATACGCCAAATCATCCGGCGAGCCTGAAATACCCACCGCATTAAGAATATGCTTTCCGCGAACCTTAAATTTATCATAAAAGAAATGCGGGCTCGGCCTGATGAGATGGCCACCACCTATTATGATCGTTTCGTAGTCGTCTGGATTGAAGTTTCCGGGGAACAATTCGTCAAATTCAACGCCGATATCGAAAAGTATTTTTTTTATGCTCAATCCAATTGCAACATCTCCCGTATTTCCGCTAATATTATCGTAAAGTACGCCCACCTTCGCCATTTCATTCTCCCAAGAATCGCATCATTTCGTTGCAGCTCCAAATTAACATAATAGCTTGATAAATAGGTTTCGGGACTATACACACGTGTGACTACTCCCCGCCCTGAAGGGCGGGGCTTCTAGCTTTTGGCAGAGACTGTAGCCCCAGTCTCAGAATGTTTATTGCTGCATTCTCGTCACGGTCCATGACCAGCCCGCATTGAGGACATTCATGGACTCGATCCGATAGCGACTTCGTGACTTTAAGACCGCACCTGGAACATAGCTGACTCGTGTTCCTGGGATCTACTAGAACCACTATCGAACCGGCACTCTCAGCCTTGTACGACGTGATTGTGACTAGCATCCTCCAGGCAGCGTCTGATATGCTTTTAGCCAGGTTGTGGTTCTTAAGCATGTTCGCGATACTCAGATCTTCAAACGCAATCAGGCCATATTTCGAGACTAACTGATTGCTTATCTGATGAGCAAAATCGTATCTCATGTTAGCGATCCGCTCATGAATCCGTTGGACGACCTTAAGGGCTTTCCTCCTCTCAGGAGTTCCCTTCTCGCACTTGGATAGGCGTTTTTGGGCTTTGGCCAACGCCTTCTCCTCGGATCTGAAGAACCGGGGGTTATCGATCTTCTCACCGTTGGACAGAGTGGCGAAACTCTCCAGCCCTACGTCAATGCCCACCATCGACCCGTCTTTCCAGGGAGGCTTTGGAGGATCGTCGATCTCCACTGAGAAGCAGGCAAACCATTTTCCGGTCGAGGTTCGGCGGATAGTCAGCCTCTTGATCTTGCCTTCGATGGGTCGGTGGAGCTTGATCTTGACATCGCCGATCTTGGAGAGACGGAGCTTTCCAGACACCAACTTGAACCCCGACTGAGGGAAGGTGAACGAATCATACCATCCTTTCCCTTTGAACCTCGGATATCCAGGTTTCTCGCCAGATCTGACCCGTCTGAAGAACGCTTTAAAAGCCAACTCCACCCGCTCTTGAACGTTTTGGAGAACTTGGGAGTGGACTTCGATCAGTTCGGGCTTCTCTACCTTCCATCCGGGGAGAAGGTTATGGGTCTCGTATTTCGAGGTTGATCGCCCTTCTATCTCCCAAGCGTCTTTCCGGTATGCTAGGGTTTGGTTGTAGACCCATCGGCACAAGTCGAGCGTCCGCTCCATCCTTGATCTCTGGGATTTAGTTGGATAGATCCGGTACTTGAACGACTTGCGCATATCAGTTTATACGGCTTAATGCTATTTAAGGGTTCGAATAAACGACGGGGGGGGCTCTACATCCCCGGCCTAAAGACCGGGGTTTTACGCCCCTCTCCGCACCCCATTCCTATAATCGAGCCGTCACCGCTTAAATACTATTACCACATCAGATAGAATCCTTCAAGCCCATCGATTCGAAGACGCTTTGCCCCTGTGAGGCTCTTTACTGCGTGCGGAGTTGAAAACTAATCCATTCGACCCGTTCAAAGCCAGCGCGGGAGAGAGCGTGAAGAAACTTGCGCCCACCTGGAAGGCAAGTGGCCCCGAACAGGATAGAAAAGGCGAGCCGTAAGCTGATGTTCTAAAAACGATGACGAGAACGGATCGGGAAAAACATATGATCAGCGTAATAGTGCCAAATTACAATGGAAAGGGCTATCTGAAACGCTGTCTCACCTCCATCAGCCAGCAAACCTATGACGACCTCGAGGTGATCGTGGTGGACAACGCCTCCATAGACGCTAGTGTAGATTACCTCAGGATCAACTTCCCTTGGGTAAGGGTGGTCAGAAACGCTGAGAACTTGGGATTTGCAGGAGGCATCAACGCTGGAATCAGAGAATCTGAGGGGGAGTTCGTTCTCACTCTCAATAACGACACATGGGCAGACGAACATTTTGTCGAGCGCCTGATAGAGCCCATGAACGACAGAAGTGTGGGCATGTGCGCATCCAAGATGCTCTTGCCCGACGGCAGGATCGACTCCACCGGAATCTGTCTTTCCAGGAGCGGCGCGGCCTGGGACCGGGGAGCTTTCGAGCCGGATAAGGGCCAATATGATCAGCAAAGGGAGGTTTTCGGCCCCTGCGCCGGAGCCGCCCTTTACCGAAAGCAGATGATGGACGAGATAGGCCTCTTCGACGAAGATTTCTTCCTTTATATGGAAGACGTGGACATGGCTTTGCGGGCCAGACTTGCCGGATGGAGGTGCATCTATGTTCCAGAGGCCGTAGCCCATCACCATCATGGGGGAACGGCCGGTGTAGGCACAGATCTGGCGGTATATTACGGAAACAGGAACGTGGTATGGTACGTGGTCAAGGGATTTCCGGCTGGCATCTTGCTGTCATCGCTGCCATGGATAATCGGGAGAAACCTTGCAGTGATACCGTATTACGCGCTGCAGGGCCAGGGAAGAGTAATCCTTAAATCGAAGTTGGACTCTCTTTTGGGGTTGCCCGGCGTCTTTAAAAAGCGGAGAACCGTGTTGCGCAAAGTAAAGGACTCGGAGATAAAACGATTCATCAGAACCTGGAGCGAGATGAAGAGGCCTTAAATGTGGTTTATAGAGTACAGGGAGCTTATAGGTATTCTCACAATTAGCGACCTTAAGGTCAAGTACCAGAGTTCGATCCTGGGATTTGCCTGGTCGCTTCTGAATCCATTGCTGATTATGCTGGTTCTCTATTTGGTCTTCAGCAACGCCTTCAAGGAAGTCCAGGACAACTTCGCCCTCTATATTCTGATAGGCATCGTAAGCTGGCGCTTTATGGCCAACGGCACGACGTCAGCCATCACCTCCATCGTCGGTAAGCCTAGCCTTGTGAACAAGATCTACATACCCAGGCAAATCTTGGTGTTCAGCGTCGTCCTCTCCAGCTTCATTAGCTCCGTCCTGGAATTCCTGGTCCTGGTGCCGTTGCTGCTGATACTGGGGGCAGGGATCTCCCCTTACATCCTCCTCTTCCCGCTTATCCATTTAATTTACTTCGTGATGATCTACGGCATCAGCCTGGCACTGGCTGCCCTCTACGTCTACTACAGGGATCTGAGCCAGATATGGAGCGTATTTATTCAGATGGGTTTTTTCCTTTCGCCCATAGTCTATCCCCTCTCAACAATTCCTCAGCAGTACATGCAATGCTACATGCTGAATCCGGTTACAGCCATAATCCAGATGTACCGCAGCACCCTGCTGTACCATTGCCTCCCTTCATCTTTGGAGACGGCTGCGGCCATAGGAGGCGGCATAGTGATGATGCTCCTCGGATCTGCGGTCTTTAATAGGCTCGAGCGTCGGTTTGCGGAGGAGATCTGAAAATGCTCCGGGAACTTAAGCTCAAAGGCCGGAAGGACGATCTAAACGGCTGCGCCATAGCGGTGGACAACGTCTCGAAGACGTTCAAGATTCCTCATGAGAGAAAGATCACCGTATTTGAGCATCTGGCAGGTCTATTTAGGGGCAATTCCTACCGCTATGAGGTTTTCTATGCCCTAAAGAACCTCAATTTCTCCATCAAGCATGGGGAGACTTTTGGGCTGATCGGCCCCAACGGGTGCGGAAAGAGTACGCTCCTCAAGGTGGTTGCAGGCGTGCTGTATCCAGATGAAGGGAGGGTGAGGGTCAACGGCCAGGTGGCCCCTTTCCTGGAGCTGGGAGTAGGCTTCCAGCCGGAGCTCTCTGCAAAGGAGAACGTCTACCTGTACGGAGCCATCATGGGCCTGACCAGAAAGGAGATAGATCAACGCTACGATGAGATTATGGAGTTCTCAGAGCTGAAGCGCTTCGAGAACATGAAGCTGAGGAACTTCTCATCAGGAATGTATGTGCGTCTTGCCTTCGCCACCGCCATTCAGACCGATCCGGACATCATGCTTGTGGATGAGGTGCTCGCCGTAGGCGATGAGGCCTTTCAGAAGAAATGCAGGGAGAAGATAGATGAGATCCGCCGGGCTGGAAAAACCATACTTTTGGTATCTCACGATCTGGCAACGGTGCAGAGCCTATGCGAACGATGCCTTCTTCTGAACGGCGGACAGATGGTGAAGCTGGGCGAGACAGGGAGTGTTCTGGCTGAGTATAATAGAATGAGAAGTGAACGCACGCTTTGAGCAAATCCGCCATCCTGGAAGGAAAAATCAGCTCAGGATACATAACTACGAGTTTGTGCAAGAGCCTACGAGAATGACACATCAAAAATTTTGTGGTCAATTAGCCATGGTATTCAATCTTGAAAAAGCTCGCGAAAAAGAGATGATAGTCCTGATATTGGGCGCTTTCATCACTTTATCCCTGGTAAAAGCGGTCTTATCTATCAGATTCCAATCTCCCTGGCTTATGCCCGATGAATTCACCTACGGAATAGCGGCACGGGACATATTCGGTACGGAACATTGGGGGCTTCCGCTGGGATATCCTTTATTGATATCAATAGCATATCTGCCATCAGATAATATGTTTGTAGTATATCACATCATGCTAGTGATTAACAGTTTTCTGTCCTCGTCAATAATTTTTCCAGCATATTTCATATTATATAAATATTGCAATAGAGAATTTGCCTTTATGGGAGCGATAACTATCGCCACCCTGCCATCATTGACTCTTTATACGTTCCTGGTAGTCACAGAGAACCTCTTCGTTCCTCTCTTCGTCTTCAGCATATGGTTCCTGCTCGAGGCCTACGAGACGAAGAAGCCGATATGGATCATCCTGGCCATTTCATCAGTCATATTTCTCTTCTATACCAGACATACAGGCATTATCATGATGGCGAGCATGATGATCTCATTTGCTTATTATGCGACTCAAGTAGATGAGCAGAGATATTCCATAAAGAGAATGCCAAACATTTTTTTAGCTATTATTTTTTTGACTATTATCGCCGTATCCATGGGCGCATTGGGGCTGATTCTCACAGGCACCAGCAACTTTTACTTCAAATGGTTCCATAATCGCATAGTATCGGACGGCCAGATAATCCTGAACATATTCGGCGATGCAGATAATTTGATGCACTTCATGGCCCTGATGCAGAATGAGATCGGATATATAATAATTGCATCCTATTTTATATTTTTCTTCTTAGCAATACTTCTATTTTGCCAAATGTTTTTCGCCTCAACCCGTGGAATCCTCCATTCACCTCTACTTAAGTGGTACAATTCGATGGAGATCAAGAATAGGCGCTCTTTGAAGTCGGTGAGCGTCTATTTCCTGATATCTTCCGCGATCATCATCCCAGCCACAACCGTTACCACTTATAGAGAAAATTGGGAGATTATTGGGAGATATATCGATCCGATCGTACCCGGAATCTGCCTGTTCGGTCTCATAGGACTATATCAGATTTATGAGAATAAAAGAAGGCCGAACTTCAGATTATCTGCCTTATTGGCGGCGATATTCTCTCTGATATTCTTTTTTAGATTCCCCTTCCTCACCGCCAATATAATAGCGATTAATTATATTAATGTTCTAAAAAACTTAGCCCCAAATTGGATTTTATTTCCGGCTCTAACCGCGGGATTTTTCCTGCTCCTAAATATGTATAAGAGACTAGATGATCGAGGGAGGCTATTTTTCATTTTTATTATTGCATTTTCCGCTGGCGCCTCTGCATATACATATCATGCAGACCTGGGACATAATTCAGATCTCTATAATTCCCAAAATCAGATCGGTGAATATCTCAATGCTCATTCCGAAATAGATATTCCAATTATCATGGATCGGATGGATTATTATAATGATATTTATATGTATAGAACGGTAGAATTTTGGTCGAGACGGCCTATCTGGGTACGTCCTGTCGATGAAGATCTTGCAGCTCTGGAAATCCATGAGGGTGGAACATATCTGATAACATCCAAGGTACTACCGTTTGATCCTCTGGCAGAATCTAGCAGGGGATATTATCTCTATAAATTATATAAGTCCAGTTAGGAGGATAAGCCAACGGTTAACCGAGACCTTCTTTAAAAATTATTCGACACAGCTCAGCAACGTATTTATAGAAAGAGAAAAGCCGTATCAGACCATCGGGCAATAAAATATGAAAGAGACAACGCAGTTAGCCATAATTTTAATAAACTGGAACAATTCCACAGATACGCTTCGCTGCCTTAGTATGATCTCTCTATGGTCCGACCTGGATGCGAAAGTATTTGTCGTAGATAACGCTTCATCGGACGAAGATCTATTATTACTCAGAAAAGCGGAATACAGGTTCCAGCTCATCATTAATGAGACCAATCGGGGATACTCCGGCGGAAATAATGCAGGAATCGCCGAAGCGCTTGAACAAAAGTATCCTTACATTATGTTGCTCAATTCTGACGCCTCGGTGAGTGAAACCTGCATTAAACAGCTTCTGGAATGCATGCTGAATTCTCCTGAGGTGGGCGTGACGGGACCCCTGCTCGAGGAGGGTGGAAGGGATTATGCGGGCGGACGAAATATTGGAATTTATTCAAGGACACGAATTCCATATGAATCAGAGACTAAAAGCCCAGCTCTTCTCGCCGTAGATTATGTACCTGGCACAGCCCTCATTGCCCGAAGAGAAGTGTTTGAAAAGGTCGGCCTGCTGGAGGAGGAGTTCTTCTTCAGCGGAGAAATTGCCGACCTTTGCAGGAGAGCACAATCGGCAGGGCTGAAATGTGCGATTTATACCGGCTGCCGAGCATCTCATACACCAGATACAAGCTCAATTATGCGGGAGACCATTTATAATTATTATACCTTGAGAAATCGGTTTCTCTTCATCAGGCGGCATTTCCGCAATACAAAAATAGTATGGAGTATGCGATGGATCGTAGGAGGATTTATTCAAATAATAATCGCTCTTCTAAAAGGTAAAAGAATGAGGGCTCGTGCGCTATGGCTCGGTCTGCGGGACGGTGTAGCCGGCAAGTTTGGTGATGGGAATGCCCAATTTATCTATTAAGGTCTCAGTGATTATTCCGAATTGGAATGGAGGCGATTGGCTGGAAGGCTGCCTAAACGCCCTTAGATCCCAGGATTACAGCGAATTTGAGGTCCTGGTGGTTGACGATGCATCTACCGACGGATCGGCTGACCACGCGGAAGAAAATTTTCCTGGCGTGAAGGTACTTCGTCTCCAGGAACACGGTGGCTTTGCCAGAGCGGCAAACGCCGGAGTCGAGGCGACATCCGGGGACTATATCATATTATTGAATAACGACACGTTGCCTTCGACCTCATTTATAAGAAATCTGGCTCAGGCCATGGACATCATGCCGCATGATGTAGGAAGTCTGGCTTCCTGCATGCGGAAAATTGATAATCCGACACTTATTGACGATACCGGAGACGTATTTACTTGGTACGGCCATGCTCTGAAAAGGGGCCATGGAAAATCCGTCGTTGAATTTGAGGAGGATAGGAGCATTCTCTCCGCATGTGCTGGGGCAGCACTATATCGGCGTGCGTTTTTCGACGATGTAGGAGGATTTGATGAAAAGTTCGTAAGCTATCTGGAAGACATCGACCTTGGTCTCCGTGGAAGGTTGTCGGGATACGGATGCGTGTTTGTCCCAGGCGCGGTTGTGCTGCACAAGGGACATGGATCAAATCTCCCTCAGAGGGATTACATCAGGTTCATGACAAGGAACCGTTTGATGCTCATATGCAAGAATGTACCGTTCTCACTATTAGTTCGGCATTTTCACCACATTCTCATAGGACAGCTTGACTTTCTTGTCCAATACCGCCACCCATTCGACTCAACAATCGGATATCTTTCATTTCTCTTCAGCATTTCCCATGTAATACATGAGAGGCGACGAATACTCGCTGCAAAAGCTCTCTCAGACGATGAAATCGACAGGCTTTTGGACCTCTCTCCTGATGGCCTGTGTCTTCCCGGATGGATATCGGAAAGGATAAGGAGGGGGTACCATTGAAAGTCCTATATATAAGCCCCTCCCCTCCGCCCGAAGTCCCAGGAACTGACGGCCTTTTCAACGAAATCGGCTATCTGAGGGAATTTTTTGGAGGGAAGATGATCAGTCTATCTCCTGCTCGATCTCTCCCCCCCCTGATCCCAGTAAGTTTATATGGATTGCATAAGATATTTGAAATTAAAAAGTATACTAAAAATATTGATATGATCCATGTGTTCTTTCCTTATATAGTAAATTTTCGTATCCTGCGCCGTATCCCAAAGCCGATAGTATACACCATAACTACAGGAATGGATTCAAATCGGTCTGGACCTGATAGTACTTTTGTCGTGAGTTCAGCCCATGAGGCGGAGATCCTGCATTCCCGAGGATTCGGTCGTGTCCACGTAATCCGACCAGGCATCGATCTTTCAAAGATTCGGGTTACGCCACCCCAGAAACCAGACGCTGAATTTGTACTTCTTGCAGGATCTGCGCCATGGAATACACTTCAATTCGAGACGAAGGGTTTTGAACTTCTATTAAGAGCGCTTAAACTGATTCCAGAGATGAAGCTGATATGTCTATGGAGGGGGACACTGAACCGTGAGTGGTCCGATCGTGTGCAGTCGTCGGGTCTCGTCGATCGCGTGGAGATAATTCAGGAGAAAGTTGATATATCCGAGGTCCTCTCACGTTGCCATGCTGCTATAGGCCTTTCGGCCACGTCTGATCAAATAAAGTCCTTTCCTAACTCGTTGATGGAGGCGCTTGCTGCAGGAAGGCCTGCCCTTATAAGTCGTTGCATTCCAATGTCGTACTACATTGGGGAGAATAACTGTGGCAAGGTCGTCGAGGAGCTCCGGCTGGAGGAGCTGATAAATGCCATTTCTGAGATCATTGATAAATATTCTACCTTCTCAAAAGCAGCATCGTTGGCAGGACGTGCCCTATCCAGAGATCAGATGGTAGATGAATACCGGCATCTTTATCAGAATATAATAAATTAGATGGCTTCGAATATGTTACCATTATCGCCGTATTCTAGAGAGACTACTGCTACAGCATAAGCGATTTGCCGCCAAAGAAAGGGAAGGGTGCCCAATCGGGCGAATACGATGCACAATCAATCTTTTTCGTTCCACCCTTGTGATCCTGCGATGGGATAATTGACCAAATTGGACAGACCGCAAGACTCCACCCAAAAGGTAATATGCGCTCATCTCAATCCCATAGTCTGATGCATATCCTACAGGCCGTTCTTCTCGGAATCTTACAGGGCGTCACCGAATGGCTTCCCATAAGCAGTGAAGGTCAGACCTTGCTGGTTATGATCAGCTGGTTAAAAATCTCCCCCGAGGCTGCGTTATCCACCTCCATCTTTCTCCACCTCGGTACCATGGCTGCGGTAGTCGTCAAGTTCAGGCACGAGTTTTTTGAGGTTTTTAGGAACCTGAAGTCTACCGTCGCCAGGACATTGATAATATCCACAATCTTCACTGGAGTATTCGGCCTGCCTCTATATTTTTTCGTGAAAGACACCTTTACCGACGGAAGGACGGCCACATTCGTCATTGGATTTCTCTTGATCGCGACGGGCCTTCTTCTCAGATATCAACGAGCTGGCACAAAAGGACTCGACGGCGTAACAACAAGAGACATAATAATTCTCGGACTTGCTCAGGGTCTCGCCATACTTCCTGGAATATCTAGGTCCGGGACGACTATAACCGTCCTCCTCATGAGAAAAGTTAGACAAGACCTCTCTTTGACTTTGTCCTTCATGATTAGCGTTCCAGCCGTTCTCGGGGCCGTTATCTTAGACAATTCGTTTTCAGAGATCCCATTAAAAATATCTGCAGCCATGTTCTTATCTGCCTTCGTGGCAGGATACCTCACCATGGACCTCTTTGTCAAATTCTCTCAGAAAATAAATTTCTCTAAATTTTGTATAGTCTTGGGGGCGTTCACCATAGTCATAACCGCAATGATTTGACTGCATAGAAAATTCTAAAAAGAACGCGAGGGATAAAGGATAGCCCTTAGAACCTTGCCATATTGCTACCCCTCAATACATCTCCTCTCTCAAGATCCTCAGAGATTCCTTCAGAGATAGCGGCTTCTCTTCAAGAATACGCGCAGCCTTGGAGATGTCGAGGGAAGAGTCCACAGGCCTCCTCGCCTTCCACCTCATATCGCTCATCCTCGACGGAATGACAAGGCCCGGATCAAAACCAAACTCCCTCGCAATCTCGCAGGCGAAATCGTACCTGGATATTCTCGTCGCCCCCGCCATGTGCCAGATCCCATAAAGCCTCCTCTCTCCGGCCTCGAGCATCATTTTAGCGAGGTTGGTGTTCAGGGTGGGGGTTATGTACTGATCTGTGATGATCCTGACCTCCTCGCCATCGCGGAGCTTCTCGATCAGCCAGAGGGCGAAGTTGACCTTTCCGCTGGCAGGCCTAGATCCGTATATGACGCAGGTCCTGGCGACGCAGTCGCACCCCCTCTCCCCCAGAAGCTTCGTTTGGCCATAGTGGTTGATGGGGTTTGTAGGATCGTCTTCTCTGTAATAGCCCCTATTTCCGTCAAAGACGTAGTCTGTGGACGCGTATACCAAAAATGCACCCAGATCTCTCGCGGCGTCTCTCACAAGCTCCGTTCCCCGGACGTTTATCTTCGTTGCGAGATCCCTTTCGACCTCGCATTTATCGACATCCGTCAGGGCCGCGGCATGAAATACGAGATCAGGCGCGTAATCGAGAATCTTACGCCTAACCTCACCTTGATCTGCCAGGTCCAGTTTCAGCCCCTCGCCGACCTGAGGGCGATGGTCGAAGTATCCCGAGACGACCTCGTACCCCCGATCCCTCGCGATCTCGGCGATCTTGGATCCCAAAAGGCCGCTTCCGCCCGTTACGAGGACTCTCATATCCTACCACTCCAGCTTCCAGGGAGTCGGATGGAGCACCCGATCGTCTGCAAGAGGCCTCCACCAGGCCTCATTCTCGACGTACCATCTGACGGTCTCCTTCATTCCCTCTTCGAAGCTGTGATCTGGCTGCCAGCCGAGCTCTCTTCTGATCTTCGATGAGTCGAGACTATATCTGAGGTCGTGGCCGGGCCGATCCTCCACGAACTCGATCGCAGTCTCGTCCTTTCCCATGCAGTCGAGAAGCGTTTTCACGACCTCCAGGTTCGTCTTCTCCTCCCCGGAGGAGACGTTATAGATCTCGCCGGCCACCCCCGACTCCAGGACCATATCGACCGCCTTGCAGTGGTCCAGGACGTAGATCCAGTCCCTGACATTCTTTCCCGTCCCGTAGACGGGGATCTTCAGGGATGTCAGAGTCCTTATTACCGCCTTCGGTATCAGCTTTTCAGGAAACTGGCACGGCCCATAGTTGTTTGTGCACCTGGTGATCATGAAGGGCAGCCCGTAAGTCCTCGCGTAAGCCTGAACAAATACGTCGGAAGAGGCCTTGCTCGCCGAATAGGGCGAAGAAGGCCTGAGGGTATCGGCCTCGGTGAAAGATCCTTCCAGAGCATCTCCATAAACCTCGTCGGTCGATATCTGGACGAGCCTCGCCTCCGGATTTCTCTTTCGCAAAGCCTCGAGGATGGAGAATGTCCCCAAAACGTTGCTCGCGAGGAACGTTTCAGGATTTGATATGCTCCGGTCGACGTGAGTCTCGGCCGCGAAGTTCACCACAGCATCCACGTCACCGACCAGCCTTGCCATCAGATCGCCGTCGGAGATGTTCCCCTCAACGAAGGAGTACCTCCGGTCGTCCTCGAAGACCAACAAGTTATCCGGATTGGACCCATATTTGAGGGCGTCCACGTTGATGACTTGGGATCCTTCATGCCGGTCCAGGTAGTAACGGATGAAGTTGCTCCCTATGAACCCCATCCCGCCGGTAACAAGAAGTTTCATGAAAATCACAACATTATCTCAGAATTATCCCCGGTTATGAACCTGTGGCCGGAGGGTCTGCGACCGTTCTCACTTATGTTCACATTCTTTCCTATTAGGCTCTCCATAATTCTGCCGGCGTTTGATATAGAGCAGCCTTCCATGACCACGCTGTCCTCGATCTCAGTCCCCTCGATGGCGCAATTGTCGTTTATGGAGGTGTAAGGCCCGATATACGAGTCCACGATTTTGCAGTCTTCTCCCAGGATGCAGGGCCCCTTTATCTCGGAGTTATCGATGACAGAGCCTTTTCCGATCACCGCCCTTCCAAATACCCTGGACCCTCTCAAAACGCCCTCGTTCCTCGGCTTAATCTCGTCGAGGATCAGCCTGTTCGCCTCCAGTATGTCCTCCGCCTTGCCCGTATCCTTCCACCACCCATCGACGATGGAGGCCTCGACACGATGACCATTATCCAGCAGCCACTGGATGGCGTCGGTGATCTCCAGCTCGTTTCGCCATGATGGCTTTATGCTCTTGCAGGCCTCTATAATCGAGGGCTTGAAAAAGTATATCCCCACCAGGGCGTAGTTGGAGGGAGGCACCTTCGGCTTCTCGACGAGCCTCTTCACCCTCCCGTTTTCGTCCAGATCTGCGACTCCGAACCTCTGGGGGTCCTCAACCTCCGTCAGGAGGACGAGAGAATCCGGACCAGACTCTCTGAACTTGGTCGAATGATTGAGGATGCCGCCCTTGATTACGTTGTCTCCGAGATACATTATGAAATCGTCGTCGCCCAGAAAGTCTTCGGATATGAGGATGGTATGAGCCAAACCTCCTGGCTCTTCCTGGACGATGAACTCGATTCCGGCGTCCCATTCCCTGGATTCGACGGTCCCCATGACCTGGTCTTTGTTTGGGCCGACGATTATTCCGATCTCCTCGGCCCCGGCCTCGATTACGTCCTCTATCGCGTAGAAGAGGACTGGCTTGTTTGCGATCGGTATCAGCTGCTTCTGCTGAGAATGGGTTATGGGCCGAAGCCTCGTCCCGTGCCCTCCGGATAGTATCAACGCCTTCATGCTCCACCTCACCTCAGCATTTGAGTCCCCTCATTCAGAACAGCTCCCCTTCTCTGATCAGAGTCTTAAGCGGAGGCCAGCTTTGATCCCTCTCTGCGAGAATGGGATCTTCGACTGGCCATGGGATGTTCACGTCTTGATCGTTCCATATCAGGCCACCCTCGCACTCTGGCGAGTAAGGATTGTCGACTTTGTACATAACTTCTGCGATATCGCTCAGAACCAAAAAACCGTGGGCATAACCCCTAGGAACGTAAAGCTGATATCTGTTGTCCTCTGAAAGAATATAGCTTGCATATTTTCCAAAGGTAGGTGAATCTCGCCTCAGGTCGACTGCAACGTCGTAGATCGCCCCCCTTATGCACTGAACAATCTTAGCCTGCGCATGAGGCTCTCTCTGAAAATGCATCCCTCTTAAAACGGCGTACTCCGACCTGGAATAGTTATCCTGGACAAACTCAGAGTCGATCCCCACCTTCTTCAAATCCTCTTTCTTATACGTCTCCAGGAAGAATCCTCTATCGTCCCTGAAGATCCTCGGTTTTATCAGGAAAACGCCTGGGATATTCAAATTTTCGAACTCAAACGGCATCATAACCACCTATAAAGATCCACGGAATCGTTATCGATTCCAATCTCCAAGCACCGAATTTCACGCTCTCCTTGAGTCGCTTCGCCATCTTTGACGCTAGAAAACTGATTATGTGGGGGGATCGGCATGCCTATATCATTAAATTCCATCAGATCAGCTCTTCGTATACCTCTTCGACCCTTTTTGCGACCTTCTCCCAGCCGTACCTCTCTTCCACGAGCCCCCTTCCGACCTCGCCCATCTTGTGGGCGAGAGATCCGTTCTGGAGGAGATAACTCATCGCCCCGGCGAGCTCCTCTGCGTTGGATGGCTCGACGATCAGGCCCGCCCCTTCCGTCTTCACCTCGTCTGCCACCCCGACAATCTCGGTGCAGACGACGGGCTTTCCGCAGGCCATGGCCTCCAGCAGGACCATGCCGAAGCCCTCCTGGGCCTTTGAGACGGACGGAAGAACGAAGATATCGCATTTGTTATAATAGTTCGCCAGCATCTCCTCGGGCACACGGCCCAGAAACTCGACGTTCTCCCTGAGGCCCAGGTCTTCTGAGAGCATTCTATAGTGCTCCAGGAGATGCCCATCTCCGCCGACGGTCAGTTTCACATCGGGTATTTTTTCTTTGACTAAGACCAGTGCCCTGAGCAGCTGATCCAGACCCTTGTATCGGTGAAATTCGTCTAACACGCTCAAAAAAAATACTGAATTATTTATTTTCTCGGACCGCATCGGCCTGAACCTCTCGACATCCACCCCCACCGGTATGACAACGATCTTATCCTCGTATCCCTTCAGGTATGGGGACGACCTCAGGTATTTTGGCTGGGTGATGATGATCCTGTCAGCCCTATTTAATAGAATTTTAAGAGCTGTGTGGTTGTACAGATGAGCTGCTCTGTTTGCGAATCCCGCGCCAACTATATCGTTATGATACGTCAGAATAAGCGGCTTTCTTTTCATCTTGGCGAAGACGGCGCTCAAGTCCGCGCTCCAGGGTGTGGGCAGATGGGCGTGGACCAGGTCGAAGTCCTCCCTCAAGATCTCGATGGGCAGGCTTGGGGTGATGTTCGTATTCGCTATCTTGCCGATGTATGGAAGTCGCTTGACCCTGATCCCATCCATGAGCTCCTCCTTTTCCGACTTAGGCTCGTTTGCGCAAAGGACGGTCACCTCGTGGCCGAGCCGGACCAGCCCTCTGCTCAGGTTATAGACGTAATTTTCCACCCCGCCTATGAAGGGGCGAAATCTGACCGGCGTCTGCAGTATCTTCATCGCTTCAGACCACCATCCAGAATTTATCGAACTCGGAGATTTTCGAAGCCATCCCCGAAAACCTTCGCAGCTAATAGCCAGATAAAACGGAGCTTCATCATTTCAGGTCTACGGTCCCCGCACGACCCGATCCCGAAGGGATCGGGCGCACCTCCCGTTTGGCCCCCAAAATCACTTTTCCGAATAAGCACCCACCAGCTCCTCGATCCCCTCTTGGAGGCTGTACCGCGCCTCAAAGCCCAGCACCTCCTTCGCCCTCGACGTGTCGGCCAGGGTGTGCATCACATAGTTTTTGATGGGGTTTTCGGTGTACTCTGGCTGAAGGTCGGTCCCCATCATCTCGTTGAGCATACCCACCACATCGTTGAAGCTGTAGCTCTTTCCCGTCCCCACGTTGAGAATCCCATGATAATCGGAGCTCATGGCGAGCCGCAGCGCCCTGACGATATCCTTCACGAAGACGAAATCGCGGGTCTGAGACCCGTCCCCGTAGATCAAAGGCCTCCTCCGTTCCATGATCTCCCAGAGGAACTGGGTTACGGTATTGGCGTAGACCCCCTTCGCCCTCTCGTGGGGTCCGTAAACGGAGAAAAACCTCATCCCCACAGACTCGACGCCGTAGAGGGTCCGATAAAGCTCCGCGATCCGCTCTATGCAGAGCCTCGCCTCGGTGTAGTAGTCTGTGACGTTGATGGTCATATCTTCCCTGTGGGGGGGAGTCAGGCCGCTGTATACCGAAGAGGATGCAGCGTAGACGACCCTGCACCCTTCCCTCTTCGCAAGCTCCAGGACGGCTATCATCTCGTTGATGGCCTCCCCCACCTTTAAGGGATCTTTTCTGTAGATGGGAGATGAAGATGCGATCCCGAGATGGTATATGGCATCGGGATGAACGTCGAGGCTCGAGATCCCCGAGCAGTCGGCCTCGATGAACTTCGGCCTTCCATCCAGATCCTTCAGGTTATCGAGGCTTCCCGTGCTCAGATTGTCCACGACCACCACATCTTCTCCGGAACCAAGAAGATCCTCCACCAAATTTGAGCCGATGAACCCGGCTCCACCCGTAACAAGCGCCCTCAATCTTCGTCCTCCCCGTCATTTTCTTTTCCCGATTGCTCAGTCACCTTTGACCGAATCTATCATACTATTTCAGCCTGATGGAACAGCCCGGAACTTGTTGCCTTCCGTCTCGTCTCACATCCTCCGCCTCTTAACCGGGGCATCTTCCTCTGAAAGCACCTGCAGGACCTCCTTTTTGAACGCCTCAAAGTCCTCCAGGCGCTCGGTTGCCATCTCGTAGACGATTCCGTCGTCTATAACTCCATACCTGTGCACCAGGATATTGCGAAACCCCTTCATCCTCTTCGCCGTCCCCTTCGTGCTCTGGGAGATGATCCCCGCCCCGGCCAGCTTCTCGAATAGGTCGTCCTCTTCGGCAGGAAGCCCCAGCCTCAGTCCTTTGACCAATAGAAAGGAGATGTCGATGACCGTCTCGATGGATATCTGGAGCAATCGCTCGCAGGCCCGCTTCGTCTCTATCCTCTGGTACTCGTCGATGCTACCAGGCGCGATCTGCACAAGCTCCCTCTGGCGGCCTTCAAGCTCGTCGATCTTGGTCAGGATGCGTTCACGGTCCAGCACGGGCGACCTCCTCGAGATATTCGCGGTAGATGTGCTTATAGTCCTCGAAGGCCTGGGCCGTCCGGAAGGCCAGCTCGTAGAGCTCGTCCTCGTCCCTGCAGAAGAGAACTCTCCCCTCCTTCAGAATCCTTCTCCTAATATAGAGGGGAAGAAGGCCGAAGACGTGCAGATCCAAGTCAAGGCCAGCGTACTCCAGCCACTTTCTGGAGAGGGCCAGCCGGTCGATCTTATCGAGACCGAATACCAGGCAGACGTCGATATCTGAATCGTCTCTCGCCTCGCCCCGGATGGTGCTCCCGAACTGGATGATCGCAAGAACCTCCGGGTCCGCCCGAGCCTTCTCTAGCAGCCTCTTCACGTCTGCCTCGCCTCGACGGGCCGCCTGCCGGCTGTTCTCGACCAGAGAACGCTCCTGCTCCGGGATTTCAGATTCCGGATCTCGCATCCTCCCCCGATCTTCGCTGGCTTGCGATCTCATTCCAATCTCCTATGCAGTCGGTCAACGATCCACTTGGTTACGTTCTACCAGATAGAATCTATTATTTTAACCTGTTCCAACCGCCCGGCGCGAAATCCCTATGCAACCGCCCAGCACAGCAGCCCGGAACAAAAACAGGTGCGACGGTCCCTAACCCCCAACTCCTAAGAGGCCAACTCCTCGTAAGCCCTCTCGATCGCGTCCGTCACAACTGACCAGTCATACTTCTCTGCGACCCTCCTCGACGGCTCTGAGAGGCGATTGTACATGTCGTCCTTTAAAAGCTTCAATACGGCCTCGGCCATATCCTCTGGCGTTGGGTCAACGACCAGCCCGTTCAGCCCCTCCTCCACCAGATCCGAGGCCGCGTTCATCTCAGACCGCACCGTCACGACGGGAAGGCCGCAGGCGTTCGCCTCCAGCGCCGATATCCCGAACCCCTCTCTCATCGATGGGAGGACGAATATCCGTGAGGACTTCATCGCGGCTATCAGATCCTCGTCCGTCTCCAGAAATCCCAGGAAGACGACGTTCTCTTCGATCTGCAGATCTTCAACAAGCCGCCTGAGCCGTTCCATCTCAGGGCCGTCCCCGATGACGCCGCACCTGATATCCGGCATCACTTCCCTCGCGAGGCTCACGGCTTCGATGAGGAGATCGACCCGCTTGTGCTCCGAGAGCCTCCCGACGTAGACGAGGTCATATGTCAGCTCCCCGGCCTCGACGGAGTCGATCTTCTCCAGGTCCACGCCGTTGGGCACAACCACCATCCTCTCTCCTCTCACGCCCATGGAGAGGAGGTCCCGCCTCACCCTCTCGGATACCGGGATTATCTTATCCGGAAGCCGAACCGTCAACCTCTCGATCCCCTTCCCGAAGACCCCCATCCTTCCCAGGTACTCGTCCCAGTAGTCGCCCCAGACCTCGTGCCAGGTTATGACGAGGGGAGTCCGTTTGAGAATTGAGAATAGCTTTGCAGAAAAGCAGGGAAAATACGGAAACTCCTGGGCGTCGACGACGTCGAAATCCCCCCCCAGCGACCTGAGGAGCTTCCAGGAAAAAAGGACGGAAGTCTTTATGGACCTCTTCCCGTCGACGTAAAGGTCCTGAGACTCGCAGACGCCGTGGAGGTGGACCCCCTCCCTCTCGATCACGTCTTCGCCTTCCCAATACTTCATCCCGAAGATGTGGACTTCGTGGCCTTTTGCCGCGAGCCTCTTGGCGATCTCCCAGACCCTCTTCTCGGCGCCGCCCTTCACGTAGGGGTAGATCACGTCGTGGACGTATGCGATCTTCATCTTGATTGAGCCTCGTTAATCGCTATCAAGAGATACCCCATCTATCGATAACCGTTCCCGTTCTCCGATCTCAGCAATAGGAGGCTTATTATGATCGCCGAGAATATCGTCTGAAGCCCCATTATCGAGAGGATCATGGCCATCATGGCCTCCTGGACCTCCTGCAGAGACCCGAACCCCACATCTATCCAGCTGAAGATGACCTTCGATCCCAAGACCACACCCCCCACTAAAAGGGCACCTCCGATGACCAGCTCCTTTTCAAGAGAATGATAGCTCGCGAGCCTCTTCCCCAGCCCCCCCTCTCCGGCGACGCCGTAGGATTTGCCGAAGGCGCCGACGTAAAGGCCCGAAAGAAGGGTCTGGTACCCCATTATCAGGAGCATGCTCCCAAGAATGAGAGAATGCATCCTCAGTTCCTGATTTGGCTCATGCATCATCACGAAAAGGGTCAATACGAGGCCGAAGATCAAAGCGACAGATCCTGGAAGGAGGAGAAAGGGGCCTGGCCGATAGAGCATCATGAACCGCAGGTGCCTCCAGCCGTCGGAGAAGGAGCGAAGCTTCGAGGCCCCCTTCCGGGGATGGTAGGTTATGGGAACCTCCCTTATCCGAAGCTTCTTCCTGGAGGCCTCGATCACCATCTCCGAGGCGAACTCCATGCCCCCGGCCCGGAGGCTGAGCCGATCCAGGGCCTCTTTTGAGATGGCCCTCATCCCACAGTGTGAATCCGATATCCGGGCCCCGAAGAGACGGTTCAGCATCCACGTTAATAGGGGGTTACCTATATACCTGTGAAGGGCCGGCATCGCCCCTTCCTCGATTTTGCCCTTCAGCCTCGTCCCGATGACAAAATCCGCCTCATCCCTCTCAAGAAGCCTTATGAACTCGGGGATCTCGATGGGATCGTAGGTGAGATCGCCGTCCATGATGACGATGTACCTCCCCCGGGCTTCCTCGAACCCCGCCAGGTATGCGTTGCCGTATCCCAGCTTCTCCGGCCTTACCACCTTTGCCCCGAGGGACCGGGCTATCTCAGGAGTCGAATCCGTGGAGCTGTCCGCTACGATCACCTCTCCCTCGACCCCCATTTGTTCGAAGACCTTCATCGACCGACTGATACACTCGCCGATCGTCTCTTCCTCATCTCTTGCTGGGATGACCAGGCTCACCAGGGGCACAAATGTAAGGCCGGACCCCCTTTAAATAAGCTTTTCGTCTGATTTCGAAGTCCTGCGGCAGATACTTCATCATAGATTTAATAAAGTTTGCGTTTTAGGATTCCGAATTCGGGTTACCTCATGGAAACTTATTTTAATGGCGATTGAGACCTACTTTTCGTCTTCTGATTTGGAAATGAAAGGGAGAACTATACGGAGAGGAGGCCGAATCATAATGGAGAGGGAGAAGTCATACGAGATTTGGGGAGTTTTGGCGGCCGTTATCCTGGGCCTCATATTGAGGCTGATCCCGGCAAGAAACGCCCTTGCCGGGGGAGAGATCACATTTTACAGCTACGATTCATTCTACCATCTCCGAAGGATCTTCTACACCGTCGAGAACTTCCCCTCTACCCTCTGGTTCGACTCCTACCTCAACCATCCCCACGGTTTTGGGCTGACTTGGCCGCCCCTCTTCGACCAGATCCTGGCGGCATTCTCCCTCCTCCTCGGAGGATCACCCCGGGCAATTGAGGTCACAGGAGCCGTCATCCCCCCGATACTGGGATCGTTGATGATCATCGTCCTCTATCTTCTCGCAAAAGAGCTCTTCGGGATGAAGGTGGCCCTCCTATCCGCCTTCCTCCTCGCCATCGATTCAAAGCACATCTCAAGAACTCATTTCGGCCTGCCCGATCACGATCCTCTGGAGCTGCTCCTCGTGGTAGGAGCGATTCTCCTCATCGCTTACGCCCTCACCGAAACGGAACGGGGCCGAAGTCTATGGTTTGGGGCCGCAGCAGGGGCACTGTTGGCGGCCGCCGCCTATACCTGGCTAGGAACGCCGATCTACATGATCGCGATCCTCATCTACGCGACGGTCCAGGTGGCCCTCGATCTTCGAAAGGAGGTTGGTGTCGAGGCTACCGTCGGCCCCCTGGCCGCGGCCTTTGGGGTCGCCCTCCTCGCGATGCTGCCGTTCTGGAACGAGCCATGGCTCTCTCCCTCCTTCTTCGGAGCCATCGGGTCCCTCTCGGCCCTGGCATTCTTTTACGTCATCTCGCGCCTCTTCGCCGAAAAAAAGGTGCCATGGCAGGCCTTTGTTCCCTTGATAGGGATTTTGTGCTACATCGCCTTTATTGTTAGCTACGCCACGGAGGCGGGCCGCGGTGCGCGCTCGTTATTGATGGGCGGCCTCGACTACTTCTTCGGAAGCGATCTCGCGAGGGTGGGCGTACAAGAGGCTATGCCCATATTCAGAGTATACGAGATCGTCTCCTTGCCGGTCCTGGGCCTCATCTTCGCCCTCGGTGGGCTCATCGTCCTGATCCTGAGGATCTGGCCCCAGGACTTCAGAAAAGATCAGCTCCTCTTTACGATCTGGTCGGGCCTCGCTGCAGCACTTATGGTCGCCCAGGCCAGGTTTATGTTCCTATTCTCGATCGTCGGATCGGTCCTCATTGCCCTTCTCTTCTTCTGGGGAGCTGACCGGATCAGATCTTCTGATCGAACTGAAGCCATCGATCCTGGGACGATCAAAGCGGTCATCGGCCTTTTCCTTTTGATCCTCCTTCTCCCAGCCATATCTAGCCTTTCTACAATCGCCCAATACGAGCCGGAGATCGCTGGAGACTGGCACGACTCCCTCGATTGGCTCGGCGATAACACTCCTCCCACCGAGGGTTACGAAAAGCCCGTTCAAGCCGGAGAATACGGCGTTTTGAGCTGGTGGGATTACGGCAACTGGATCCTTTATCAGTCGAGACGGCCCGTGGTGGCGAACAACTTCCAGGCGGGAGCAAAAGACGCTGCGCGTTTCTTCCTTTCGGAAACCGAAGAAGAGGCCGAGACGATAGCCGAGGAGAGGAACGTCCGATACGTAATCACCGACGAGAAGATGGTCTATACGAAGCTGCCAGCCATCGCTCGATGGATCGACGAGGATCCAGGCAGATACGTATCTATCGTCTCAGATTCTGACCTCGTCACCTACGAGCACTCTCCGAGGTTTATGGGAACCGTCCTCTCAAGGCTCCACCTCCTCGACTGCACAGACCTCGGCCACTTCCGTCTGATCCGCGAGTCGGAGACCTCTTCGGGCGTAAGATTCCCCGTCAGCGAAGTGAAGATCTTCGAGCGAGTAGCTGGAGCTAAGATCACAGGCACGACCCCTTACGATGAGCCCATGGGGGTGGTCTTGGAGATGACGTCAAACCAGGGGAGACGTTTCCAGTACTTCAACTCGGTGATGCCCGAAGACGGCCGCTACGAGATTACAGTTCCTTACTCTACCGAAGACGAGTACGGGACCCATTCAGTCGGGCCCTGCCTCTTGGGACCTTTGAAGGACGAAGCTGGAGGAGCCGCGAGAGAGATCGAGGTCAGCGAAGAAGATGTCTTAAAAGGAAGGACGATCGTGGTCAATTTTTGAGAGACCTGTCGCTCTCTTGAATCAGCATCTCCACGTCCTGGCCGATCTCGATCCAGGCCCAAGCCCAGATCACCGCCTCAAAGGCCCTTAAGAGGTCGCCCTTCGCCAGAAAATGCCGCGAGTCGGATAGGTAGGCTGCAACGTTGATCCGGAACCTCTCCCCCTCCTCCCCCCGGGCCGAGACCGCCTCCAGGGCCTCCTCGGCCCTGAGGAGCCACTTCTCAGTCTCTGCCCTGAGATCCTCCTCCAGGCTCAAAACCTCACCACAGCTCCGCGAAGCCTGACCGACAGGAGTTGGAGAATTTTTTTGCATCTATTCGAGGATTTTGACCCCAAACTCGTCGGCATCCACCCTCAGCATAGTCTTGGCTGCGTAGCCTTTGGCCTTCAGCCTCTCTGCGCCCTCGCCCCTCTCGATCACTGCGACGAAGTCCACCACCTCGGCCCCCGCCGCCTCCAGAGCCCCCAGGGTGGCGAGGGCCGTTCCCCCGGTGCTGATGACGTCGTCGACGATGATCACCCTGTCCCCGGGAGATATGCCGTTCAGGTAGAGCTGCCCCTTGGAGTAGCCCGTCACCTGGCTCACCTCGATCTCGCCCGGAAGGCCGTACTTTCTCTTCCTGATTATCACCAGGGGGATGTCGGTAAAGAGGGATAGTCCGATTCCTATGTGGATTCCCATCGCCTCGATGGTGACGATCTTGTCCACGTCGAGGTTTGCGGTCCTGATGATGTGGGTCACCACCTCCCTGATCAGGTCCGGCCTCACCTCGGGGACACCGTCGGTGATCGGATGGATGAAGTAGTTGTAATCGCCCCGCTTGTAGATGGGAGCCTCCAAGAGAGATTTCCTGAGCCTATCGAGCAAACGAGATTCCTCCTCAACGGATCATGCAAGACGGGGCCAGGAGTTTAAACGTTGTGGCCCCCGGACTTGGACGCTCCGCACCACCCCACTCTCTCCACCACCTTCCGACCCCGCCCCTCGATCCGTTTTGCGCCTCACACTTTCGAGACCAACGACTTCAGCTCCTCCTCGACAGCTTCTACGTGCCCCTTCACTCGTACCTTCTTCCAGATCCGGGCGATCTTCCCCTCGGGATCGATGATCGCCGTGCTCCTGATAACCCCCTGATACTCCTTGCCGTACATCTTCTTCGTCCCCCAGGCGCCATAGGCCGCGAGGACCCGGTGCTCGGGGTCGCTCAAGAGCCTCACAGAAAGGGCGTGCTTCTCTCGAAACTTCTGGTGGCTCTTTGGCGAGTCCGGGCTTATGCCCAATACCTCAGCCCCCAACTCCCGGAAATCCTGGAGCCTCTCTGAAAAGTCCAGGGCCTCTTTCGTGCAGCCGGAGGTGTTGTCCTTCGGATAAAAGTACAGAACCCGCCATCTTCCAGAAAGCTCATCAAGGCAGACCTCTGCCTCATCCTGGTCGGGAAGGCAGAACGGTGGCGCGTCGTCTCCTGCTTCGACCTTTCCTTCGTTTTTCATCTCTTCACCTCTATGCGGCATAAAATTCGTTCGATGTTTTGGTGGCCAAAGATGTTAACCCTTTTTCTCCTGCGATTCCCCACTGCGATTCTCCAACAAATTTTAAATAGAACTCCATCTTATCACAAGACCGAATGTACGAACCTATCCTGCTCCAGATGGGCGCCGAATCTCTCCTGAGCAACATATGGGTCATCCTCTTCCTGATACTCTTTTTAGTCCCCATGCTCCAGAGAAGGTACCTGGAGCAGAGCAGAAGGAGGCTCCTCGTCAAGATGGGAAAGAGAAGAAAGTCCGTCGTGGTGACCCTGATACACCGGCAGGAGGTCCTGAGCTTCCTCGGCATACCTCTCGCGAGGTACATCGACATCGACGACAGTGAGCAGGTTCTGAGGGCGATAAGGACCACCCCCAAGGATGTGCCCATAGACCTGATCCTCCATACGCCCGGAGGCCTCGCCCTCGCCGCCACCCAGATCGCCCTCGCCCTCAAGGCCCACCCGGCGAGAAAGACGGTGATAATCCCTCACTACGCCATGAGCGGGGGAACCCTCATCGCCCTCGCCGTCGACGAGATCATCATGGACCCCCATGCGGCCCTCGGCCCCGTCGACCCCCAGCTGGGGGACAGGAACGGATCTTACCCCGCCACCTCCCTCGTCAAGCTTCTGGAGAAGAAGAAGATCGACGAGGTGGACGATAAAACCATCGTCCTCGCCGACCAGGCACAGAAGGCCCTGAACCAGATGGACGGTCTCGTGAGGACGATCCTGGACGGCAAGTGCGACGAGGAGAAGGCCGTGGTGATCATCGAGGAGTTCGTCTCCGGGAAGTACACCCACGACCACCCCTTCCTGGCCGAAGACGCAAAACGGCTCCTCGGCGACTGCGTCACCACCGACGTCCCCGCCGAGGTCTACGACCTGATGAAGCTCTATCGGATGGAGGTCGCAAGAAGGAGACCCGGCGTCGAGTACGTGCCCGTCACCGAGAAGTAGGCCAGCGGGCCGAATCGTCAATCGTCGCCCGACTTCAATGAGATCTCATCCCGCCGAGGGGTATGACCTGGTAGCCCGAACCGGTGGTCATGCCGTAACCAGCCCGGATATATCCGTAACATCTCCCAGACTCGACCCTGCCCAAGGAGTCATACGCCAGGTAGCTTCCAGTGATCGAATTTCCGGCGACGACGAGGTCCAGCCTGCGGAGAACGTTCTCCTCCAGGAAGACGAGATCGAGGCTCAAGCTCGCGCCCCTGACCAGGCCGCTGGCTCCGATCGAGAGGCTTCGGGCTGTCGTGGTCGCAGCTCCAGGCTCAGTCTCCTGGTGCAGCCACCATATCATCGACTCTATCCCCTCGTCTTTGGTCGGTCTCGGCTCCGTCTCGACGGGGAACGCGCTCCCGTCTCCATCGCTGGTGCCGCCCAGACCGAAGATGACGTCGTCGATCTGGCTGATCTCAACGTTCACGGAACGTGCCCTCCCGGTGGCGGCGTCTACCAGAGTCAGGCTCCAGCTCCCGGCGACGCTGGCGGGACTCGCCTGTGCGGCCGGCGAGGTCGATCCGAGAGAGGGATCAAGAGCCGTGCCGGTCGTCTCTTGCCTGATATCCAGGGATGACCCTGCCGTGGACAGGATGGCCGCTGCGAAAATCAACACAATAACCCATTTTGATATCATCTTCACAAACCCCCAGCCCATTTTGGCCTTAAAAGCTTAAAAATTAGGCGCTCATCGACGCCGTCAAAAGGGAAGAGTCGCGAGTTCGAGTTTGGGTTGATGCCGACCCAAAGGAACGAAAAGGCAGTTCAGGCTCGAACGTTTGCGCCCTGCGCGTTTCTATCACTGCACCCTTTTCCATCTCCGAAGTCAGAAGCTTCGTCCCGCCCGGAGAGCTTCCCTTTCAAAAACGAGCCGGTGGCGCTCTCCGCGACCTCCGCCACCTCCTCCGGCGTGCCTTCGGCGACGATCCTTCCGCCCGCGTTCCCTCCCTCGGGACCGAGGTCGATGATGTAGTCGGCAGACTTGATCACGTCCAGGTTGTGCTCGATGACGACGACGGTGTTCCCCTTGGCAACGAGGTCGTTCAAAACAGAGATCAGCTTCAAGACGTCGTCGAAGTGAAGCCCCGTCGTCGGTTCGTCCAGAAGGTAGATCGTCCTTCCCGTAGCCTTCTTGGAGAGCTCACGGGTCAGCTTGATCCTCTGGGCCTCGCCGCCTGAGAGGGTCGTGGAGCTCTGGCCGAGCTTGATGTAGCCGAGGCCCACCCCCAGGAGGGTGTCTAGCTTGTTTCTTATGGCCGGAACGTTCTTGAAGTGTTCTCTCGCCTCCTCGACGGTCATGTCCAGGACCTCGGCGATGGACCTGCCCTTGTACTTGACCTCCAGGGTCTCGGCGTTGTAGCGGGATCCCTTGCACTCCTCGCACTCGATGTAAACGTCGGGGAGGAAGTTCATCTCGATCTTGATCAGGCCGTCGCCCTGGCAGGCCTCGCACCGGCCGCCCTTGAGGTTGAAGGAGAACCTTCCGGGCTTGTAACCCCGAACCCGTGCCTCCTTAGTCTCGGCGAAGGCCTGCCTGATGGGGTCAAAGACCTTGGTGTAGGTGGCGGGGTTCGACCGAGGAGTCCTCCCGATGGGGCTCTGGTCGATGACGATCACCTTGTCGATCTTCGAGTCGAAGGAGAGCTCGTCGTGAACCCCCGCTGTCTCGCTGGACCGATAGATCCTCTTCATCAGGGCCCGATAGAGGGTATCGTATATGAGGGTGGACTTTCCAGAGCCTGATACTCCAGTTACCACGGTGAAGACGCCGATGGGGACCTTGGCGTCGACGTTCTGGAGGTTATTCTCCCGACAACCTCTGATCCGGACGAACTTGTCGCTTCGCCTTCGGCGAAGTGGAGGCTCGATCACCTTTTTGCCCGAGAGGTACTGGCCCGTCAAAGATTCGGGGTTCTCTTCAATATCCTGGGGCGATCCCTCTGCCACCACCCAACCCCCATGGATTCCGGCTCCTGGGCCCATGTCCACCACATGATCTGCGCTTCGAATCGTCTCCTCGTCGTGCTCCACGACGATGAGGGTGTTCCCCAAGTCTCGAAGCGTCTTCAGCGTCTCTATAAGCCTGGCATTGTCCCTCTGGTGGAGGCCTATCGAGGGCTCGTCGAGGACGTAGAGGACGCCCATCAGGTTCGATCCGATCTGGGTCGCGAGCCTTATCCTCTGGGCCTCACCCCCGGAAAGAGTGCCGGAGCTCCGGGATAAGGTGAGGTACCCGAGGCCCACATGCTCGAGAAAGCCCAGCCTCGCCCGGATCTCCTTCAGGATCTGGCGGGCGATCTCCTGCTCCTTAAAAGAGAGATCGAGCCTCTCGAAGAGGGCAAGGCCATCGGATACGGAGAGGTCGGCGACATCGGCGATGGACATGCCAGCGATCTTCACCGCCAGCACCTTATCCTTCAGTCTTCTGCCTCCGCACTTCGGACAGGGGAGGACCTTCATGAACCTCTCCAGCTCCTCCCGCCGGTAATCGGAGTTCGTCTGATGGTAGAGCCGCTCAGACTGGGGTATGAGCCCTTCCCAGTGGCCCTTGTGGGACCAGTAGGCGTCCCCATTATTCATCGACATCGCGAAGTTGATCCGCTCACGAGAGCCGTAAACCAGGGCGGAGCGCTGTTCCGAAGTGAGGTCCTTTATGGGGGTGAATATATCGAAGCCGAAGTGCTTTGCTACGGCGGCGAGGTGCTGCCCCCGCCATCCGTCTATGTGGTTTCGATAGAGGGCCACTGCCCCGTCGGCCAGGGACAGGGAGTCATCGGGGATGATGAGGTCGGGGTCGAACTCCATCTTGATCCCCAGGCCGTTGCAGGCCTCACAGGCTCCGAAGGGGCTGTTGAAGGAGAACATGCGGGGCTGGAGCTCCTCGAAGACCATGCCGCAGACCGGGCAGGCCATCTTCGAGGAGTAGAGCCGGTCATTTCCTTCAGGGTCCACGACGATCAGGAGCCCGTCGGCCCTTTCGAGGGCGCGCTCGCAGCCCTCGACGAGCCTCGATCGATCCTCTCGAGGGTCGAGCCTGTCTATGACGACGTCGATCTCGTGCTTTTTGTACCGTTCGAGGTCCGTCGCATCATCGGTCCTCAGGATCTCTCCGTCGACCCGGACCCTGGAAAACCCCTCGGAGTTCAGGTCCTTGAGAAGCTGCCCGTAGGTCCCCTTCTTCTGGCGGACGATGGGAGCGAGGATGGTGACCATCCCCATTCCCGTCACCACCCCCACATCTCCGTCTTCAGCAGCACCCCCTGCGGCCTTCCCGGCAGCCTCAATGATCCCGTCGGCTATCCTCTCCGGGGACATAGACTCGATCTTGACGCCGTGGATTGGGCAGTGAGGGGTCCCGACGCGAGCGAATAATAGCCTGAGGTAGTCGTAGATCTCAGTGACAGTCCCCACGGTGCTCCGAGGGTTCTTCGAGGTCGTCTTCTGCTCGATGGATATCGCCGGGGACAGACCCTCGATGGAGTCGACGTCGGGCTTGTTCATCTGGCCGAGAAACTGGCGGGCGTAGGCCGAGAGGGACTCGACGTAGCGGCGCTGCCCTTCGGCGTAGATGGTGTCGAAGGCGAGGGTGGACTTGCCAGAGCCCGAGACGCCGGTGATGACGATGAGCCTGTCTCTTGGAAGCTCTATGGTGACATCTTTTAGGTTGTGCTCTCTTGCACCTTTTATGAGGATCGATTTCATCTCGATTTCTCGCGGGTTTATTGTCCTTTTGAAGGTCAACGCTTGGGCGAGGATCGGCTTAATACTTTTCGGGCGGCTCCGTCCTTCTCCCATTTAAGAGAGAAATATCCAAAAAGTCGCAGAGTCTCTGGCGAGTTCAGCTCGAAAAACGAGCTTCATATCACGAGGGCGTGGTCAGATTAATTGGCCAGATTAATATTCGGTCCGGGCCTCTGCATCATGGTATATGCACTCAACCATACTTTCTGTAGAGGTTGTAGGTTCCTGAGATCAGGCCGAAAACTGCTCCGATGACGAGTCCGATGTAGCCATAGCCTTCGTCGAAGAGGCTGGCCACAGCGTATCCGAGGAGGCACCCGATCAAAATCGAGATCGCCATCTCAATGCCGGCCGATGCGGCCTTGAAAGCCTGGCTTAGGTTGTCGATCTTCATATCCAACGATCCATTCTTGCTTTAATTCTCGTTACATTTTCCGATGGCGGTTCTCCGTCGCCTTATAGTTACTCCTCCCAAAAAATTCTGATGGGTCTCCACCAACTCAAAATGGCTCGTTATATTTATCTATTATTGAATATTACTAAGAGAGGATGAAACGAAACGAGGCCCTCAGGGAGGCGCTCCGCGAGAACCCCCATCTACATCGGAGGTACTCTTTCCTATCTGCCATCCTGCTTGTAGAGATCTTGGTATTGCTCTTCGTTTACGTCTTTTTCTTCTAACGTCACTACAGATATTGCAGTTTCCTTATTTTGAACTTTCCTTATGTAGGTTTTTCCACCGAATTTGCCTGCGAATTGTGACCAAATTTTGCGGTTTGCCCCCGAATCTTAATACTTTTCAGAATTTCTTCCGCCCATGAAATTCGACGCCTTTAAAGGCGAGGCCTCGGGGATCGACGATCTAAGAGCAGAAAGCAAAAAAAGTCATCGACCAGACCCTAATGAGACAGAGGGAGGGCCCGGCGCCCAGAGGGCCCCGGGCGGTGTTATCACTCGTCCAAGCTCAGTTCGTCGATACGAAGCCGAGCTCCTCGGCGATGGCCTGACCGTCCTCACCGGTCACGAACCTCAGGAAGACAGAAGCGTCCTCGCTGGGCTCACCGCAGGTGACCATATAGAGCTCTCTAGCCAGGGGGTAGGAGCCATCCTTTATCGTCTCGGCGGAGGGCTCAACGCCCTCGTAGGCGATGGCCGCCAGGTCTCCGTCCATGACGTAGTTTAAGCCAAGGTAGCCGATGGCTTTGTCGCTATTCGTTATAGCGGTCTTGACTTCGGCGTTGCTGCCGTGGTTGGTGGTGACCCCCGGAGTTTCAGCCTCGCTGCTGCCCATCACCATCTCGTTGAAGGTGTCTCGAGTGCCTGAGCCCACCTCTCTTCCGAGGACGTAGATATTCTCATCCTCGCCGCCGAGGTCCGCCCAGTTGGTGATCTCGCCGTTGTAGATGGCCATGACGTCCTCCTGGGAGAGGTCTGTGACGCCGGAGTCGTAGACGGCCGCGCTAACGGCGATGCAGACTGCATCGTAGGCGATCGAAGTCTCGACGAACTCCTGGTCGGGGTAAGCCTCCTTCTCAGAGTCCTTTACGGGCCTTGAGGCCATAGCGACGTCGCTGATCCCTTCGGCGACATTCTTGATCCCGACGCCGGACCCTCCGCCGGTGACGGAGACCTCGATCTCATCCTGCATCGCGTTGAACTCCTCGGCAGCCTGGGCGCCGAAGGGAAGGACCGTAGTCGACCCTGATACCGATAGAGCTGCAGCGCTCCCTGCGGCAACAAAAAACGCCGCGATCAGAACGCTGGCCAGTACGGATTTTGACATGATGCTCATACGGTCCTCATCCCTGCGGGAATAATGTATAAAGCTATTCAAAATAAAATAAATAGATACATCTATCCGACTTTTGCATATATAGACAATATTCAGAGTCATATTCTATATACTGAGTTGCGGTATGCTCATCTCAATCTGACCATTTTAAACTATATGCTCAAAAATACTTGCATATAGGAAAAAGTTGAGTAATCCCTATCCGATAGATCTATTTATATTATTGAGATTAATTTTATACCCCATATCCAGCATCTTTGTGGTCGTCGATGTGAAAATCGCGATCAACAACAGCAAATTTGGAAAAGGGATGGATATATGAGGGATTTAGGGACGATTATGAAAATTTGGGCTTCAGTCTTTGTGATCTGGGCTGGGCTCATGCTGACCTTGGCCGCCTTCGGCCCTTCTTTGGCCGCCAGCAACCCCGGGGGATACTTCGTCGAGAACGAGCACAGCTTCGTGCAGGACGTCTCGGGCGACGGCTACGCCATGGTCTACCAGAAGGTGAACACAGAAACTCTCCAGCTCCAAAACTATATGCACGGAAGCGGGAGCTTGGACTCGGCGACATTGCTAAACTCGAGCCAAGCGGAGGAGAGCTACTATAAGTTCGACCCCGACACAGGCCAGTACTCAGCGAGCAAGACGAAGGTCCATCAGGGCGAGATATCCTTCGTGGAGCAGAACGAGATGAACTACGCTCCCAAAAGCTTCGCCTACGGCACCGGCTACTACGCCGAAAACCCGGTGGTCTATAACTCCAAACTGAAGGAGAAAACGGAAGGCAAGAGCTACCAGGAGGGGGTCTCGATGCACCACCAGATCGAGTACGCCTCGGGCTTCAATAAGGACATCAGGGTGAACCTTGAGTGCATCGAGAGCAACGAGGAAGGTGTGGCAGGCCACGGCTTCGCTGAGATGGGGATCGAGGAGACGGTGACTGAGGGTACAGTCCACATCGGAGAGCTCCTAACCGATCCTGACGGAAGCCGTGGATGGAAAGATCCCCTGATCGAGATAGACGAGAATTACGTGGGATCCTTCATCATCAAGAAGAACATGAAGGTCTGCGCCGAGAAGAGCAAGCCCAAGGCCCCCAAGGACTGGCTCTCATGCTGCGTCGGCGGTTACGGCGAGATGGAGGACGACGACAAGATCTGGGGCGAGAAGGAGATCTTCGACTGCGCCTGCAGGGATGTCGCCTGGGGAGATTCTTGGACGGACAAATCGAAGGAACAGCACCTTTAACTCGCGGGAGCGGAGAGGGCGGAGTGAGAAGTCCCACGTCTTTAGGCTGGGGATGAAAGCGGAGCCCTCCCCAACGGTTTTTGCAGAAGATAACTATTTAGGGCAATAATGGGATGTGCCAGTTTTGGTTCAACCCATGAAGTATAAGCTCGACAGGTCTGCCATTCCGTACTCACTCCATTACTTCACGGTTTCCTCAAAGCCCGTACTCCGGCAGCCTCTCCCGCGCGATCTCCCTCTCGCGCTGGTGCTTGATCAAAAACGCCCTGATCCTCTCGGCCGCCTCCTTTTTACAGGTCCCGCACATCCTCTCGCCGCTCTTGCATTCCTCGAAGATCTCCTGAAGCTCGGACTCATCCTCGGATAGGTGGAAGAGCATCAGCTCGTAGACGGTGCATCTCTCAGGCTCGCCTCCGAGCTTCTTCTGCTCGGCGAGGCTCTGCCTTCCGCCGGTGACGGCCCTCATCACCTTCTTCGCCGCCTCCTCGGGGTCCTCGGTGAGGGCGATGTGGCTCTCAGGCCGCGAGGATGACATCTTGCCTCCGGTGAGGCCAGTCATGAACCGATGGTATAGAGACGCCGGCGGGACGAAGCCGTATCCGCCCTCCTCCACCTCAAACACCCTCATCATCTCCTCCACCTTCCCTGCGTCCTTCGCCTTCGCGTCGAAGACGTCGATGTGCTCCTCGTACCGCTTCACCTTTTTGTACCCCATCTCCTTCAGGCGAGCGGCGGCGGCCTCGATGATGTCAGGCCCCGCCGCCTTCCCCCGGAGGCTGACGCGCCCCTCCCTCTCCTCCACCAGGAACTTCCTCATCCTGCTGGCCAGGTCCCGGGTGAGCCTGATGTGGGCGTCCTGGTCCGATCCGACGGGGATGACTACCGGCTTCGGACCCCCGTTCTCAGGGAGCTGGGGGTGGAGGATGTCGGCGCTCTGGACAATGACAGAGATCATGTGGGCGACGTTAGTCTCGCCGGAGAAACCGTAGATGGCGGCGAGTTCCGAGAACCGCGCAGCGGCCGCCAGCTCGAAGGCGAGATCCCGGACGGCCCCGCTTTTGGACTGGAAGTAGATGGTGGCCGACGGCTCAAGCCCCAGGGCTATGATGCTGAGGATGTACTCCTCGATCCCCATCTCTCTGCACTTCGCCCAGCTTATCCCCCGAACCGAGTGGGCCTCCATGTCGGCGATGGCTACAAAGGCGTCCCCCCCATGCTTCTGATGCCAGATGATCTCCTCCATCACCATCTTCCCGCCGAGATGGACCCTTCCGCTGGGCATGAACCCGCTCATCACAGCGAAGGGCTTCTTCTCCTTCATAGCTGAGGCGACTTTCTGGTAGTCGCGATGGCCGAATATTATGTGCCTTTTCATATATGGATGGGGATCGTCGATCTGGGGCAGAATCTCCTCGAAGCTCGATATTCCGAACTCCTCGAAGAGCTTCGAGTAATCGTCTATCGAGACTGCGCCCCAGGGGTCCAGCTTCGTTGCCATACGTCCAGGCGATGCAGAATATGGTATATTTACCTTCTCGTCATTTCCCTCTCCGGGCAGAAGGCTGCATGGTCAGAAAAGCCGTCTCGTGCTGAAAATATTTAAATCTGAAAGTCGATACCCTCTCCGATGAATCCCGAGTCCTTCTCCTGCGATCTCATAACCTGGAGCGAGTTTTACGATCTCGCAACTTCCCTATCCCGACGGATTAAGTCCTCAGGTTGGCGCCCTGATCTGGTGGTGGCCATCGGCCGGGGCGGCTACGTCCCGGCCCGGGTAGTCTGCGACTTCCTCGTCTTCGACCTTCTAACCAGCATGAAGGTCGAGCACTGGGGGATTGGAGCCCAGAAGAAGAACGAGGCGCAGATCCGTTTCCCCCTGGCCACGGAGATCTCCGGCAAGAAGGTCCTGATCGTCGACGATGTGACCGACACCGGCGACACCCTCACTATAGCCGTCAGCTACGTGGAAAGTCTGGGGCCAAAAGAGACAAGAACCGCGGTCCTCCAGCACAAGAGCAGCTCTGAGTTCGAGCCGAACTACTACGCTGAGAAGATAACCGAGTGGAGGTGGATCGTATACCCCTGGGCGGTTCACGAAGACCTGGTGGGCTTCACAGAAAGGGTCCTTTCCGACTCAGATCTCCCTATGTCACCGGATCAGATCCGCGCAGATTTGAAGAGGAGGTTCGATATCGATTTGGACGAGGATCAGATGGCCGAGATCTTGGAAGATCTGGTAGACCTGAGAAAAGGAGAGCGCTTGGGACCGGCTTATAGGGTCAACAGATGCTGAATCTATAATCTTTCGCGGCAAACAAAAATAAGCTATTTATATGAGAATGAATTTGTAACCAGAAAAATAGATGTGATTATTATGAGACAATTTTCGGTCAAAGTTCTGGACGACGACGACCGGGAGTTCGTAGAGGTTATGCGGGATCTCGGCATCCCCCGAAATGTCGCCAGCATGATCACCTACCTCGCCAACGTCGATGAGGCCACATCCCGAGAGATCGAGATCGGATCGAACCTCCGACAACCGGAGGTCAGCATCGCCATGAGAACTCTCCGGAACAACGGCTGGGTCGAGGAGCGGGAGATAAAGAAGGACGGGAAGGGAAGACCCATGAAGGTCTACCGGCTCACCATATCCCTCGAGGAGATCATCAGACACTTCGAGGAGGAGAAGAAGAAAGAGTCTACGAGGGTTATGGAAAATATAGATAGACTGAAGAACCTGAGCCAAAAGCTCAGCAGCAGCTGAGATTATCATCCCGCGGAGACGATCCGAACGATCTCAACGCCACCGGGCATTACCAGCTCGTCGTTTGGAACGGGGTGGCCCTCGAAGAGTGCCACCACCGTCTCGGGGTTTATCTTCAGCCGATCGAAGAGGTCTTCGTAGGTGAGACCCCTCGCGAGGTCTATCCTTCTTTCAGAGACTCTGCCTTCGGCTCTGATTTCAACCAACAACTCTGTCACTCTTCTTCCTCACCGCCTGTGCCCACTAGATCTTCGAGGTTCTCCTCGATCAGCTTCTTCTCCAGGTTCTCAGTTTTCTTGTCGCCCTTTCTCTCCGCATCTCTCTTCTTGAACTTAGGCACAAGCATCACCCCTGCCCCACTTTTCGATCTGAGACTCTATTAACCTTTCGTCGCTTATTCGGCCGTCCTATGCAGGCCCACTGGTCGTAGATACCGAGGTCGTCGGGGTTTGCCACCACTTCAGCATCCCAACCGGCAGAGGTCAAGGCCTCGGCCACCATCCGAGCCTCCCGTTCGGTGTAGGTGGTGTAGATCACCAGATCTTTCGCGAGCGTCGAAGATCTGAGAAGTATCTCCTTCCAGAGGGGCCAGTTGACCTCGTCGATAAGCCCCACCATGAACCCCACCACCATATCGAAGTGGTGAGGAGGAAAGAAGCGGTCCATCAGCCGGGCGTCGAGGACCATCGACCTTTCGGGATCGAGATATCCCGACTTCAACGCATTGCAGATCTCGCAGCTATCCAGATCCCCGGTCCAGGGATGAAACCCCAACTTCTTCAGGGCTTGGGTGGCCATGCCGCTCCCGCAGCAGATCTCCAGTACCTCTCCTCCGGGATGCAGAAGCGGTCGAAGAAATTTCTCCAGGGCGTCGATCCTCTCGGGGACGAAGAGGGGGGGGGTTGCCACAGGACAGCTCTCGCAGAATAGCTCGTCCTTGAGGGAGACGGCGAGCCACTCCACCAGCCCCTCCAGAAACCGCCTCTCAGAGACCATTACGACCTTCGAGCTCGATCTTATGGGGAAGGCGCCGAGGGCACGAAAGCCCGAGTATCGGTCCGTCAAGAGGAGCCAGAACTCTGCGGGGTCCTTCAGCTTCAGGGCAAATCCCAGCCGGCTTTCGTCTCCTCTTTCGTCCTCGTCTCCCCTCGTATCCTCCCATATCTCTATCGACTCCTCAACATACAGTCCCGACTCCAGGATCTCTGCAGTCACGGGGAGGAAGATCAGGTCGGCCAGGGACTCTTCGGCCAAAAAGATGTCGTCTTCTTCGTCGATCTTCAATATATCATGAAGCAGCACGATCGATTACTTCTGAGACCAGCGGATATCAAGGTTTCTTTTGGGGAAATGGCTATATTGTCTTCTGCGTACTCTGGTACAGTTTGAAGCTGAAAGATATTCCGGGGGTTGGGGCCAAGCTGAGCGATAGGCTGGTGGCCCACTACGGAGATGAGGAGAAGGCCCTCGAAGCGTTGCTTGCGGGGGACGTAGCAGGCCTTCTGCAGATGGGGGGTATGAGCTTGCGCCAGGCCGCCGCCCTCGCCCAGAGAGCCAGGGGCGCAAAATGCGGCATATCTCCAGCCGACTTTCTCGCCACCGAGGAAGCCGTCAGGATCTACGAATCACTGATGGGAGAATTGGCGAGGTCGGTCCACACCGAGTACGCTAAGCAGAAGCTTTCCACCTTATTCCCCTCCTCCTGTCGGGAGATGATCGAAGAGAACAGAAGATTTGCGGAGTCGGCCATCAGTTCTGCAGAATTGCTCATCGATTCTGACCTCGCCCGCCACCTCTCAAATATGAAACCGCTTCGGAAGAGCGGAGGGGCCAGGGTGAGAAATCGGGCGGTTGCGGTTGATTCAGCATCGACTTTTCGGGCTTTGAAGGAGAGAGAGGTAGACAGAATTGTAGACGTCCACCTGGTTGAGAGTTTGAGGGAGCTGAGGGACCTTGCCCAGGGGTACGATCGCGTCACCTTTCTCGGCGAAACCCTCGACACCATCGCCCTGTCCGACGTCGAAGAGGCGGAGAGCGACGACGACTGGTACCTGGTCCCAGAAAGGGTCCTCCACCGCTATCAAGAGAACCAGGAAGTCCTCGACTCAATCCTAAAAGCAGCCGAAATCCTGGAGAGCTCCGAAGTCGCATCCTTCGAGGGGCTTGAAGAGCTGGCAATGGGGGTTTCGAAGTTGAAGGCTGAAGAAGATCCCGAAGTATTGCGCCTCGATCGGCTTATCACGGAGCTTGAAGAGCGAGTGGATGAGGCGGTCGTCTGGGCCAACGCCGAATTAAAACGGAGGATCGAAAGTTCCTCGGTGACCCTGGCTGGTGACGACCTCCTCTCCGCCCTGGGCCGGAGTGGCGACCTCCGGGAGGTATTCAGATCTAGGATGGGGGAGACCTTCACCGAAGTCCTGAAGGCGGCACGGGATCGAGCCTCTTCAGATCTGGAGCTCGTGGGTGCAGAGAGGGCCAGCCTTGATGAGATCATCTCCTCGGAGGTCCGTTTCCCATTGGAGGAAGATCGAGAGGCAATGGTCCGTCTCCTCCGGGAGCTGCGAAAGAAGGCGGAAGCGAAGAGGCTTAAGTCCCGACGGGATCTGGCGAGAGATCTCATGGGGGCGTGGAGCCGCGTCGAGGCCCTCCACACCGCCCTCTTGGAGTTCGACGCGGGATTTTCCCTCGGCTGTTTCGCCCTCTCGAGGAATTTGATGATGCCCTCGTTTGTTGAGGACGCATGCATCGGCTTTTCTGAAGGAAGAAATCTCTTCCTCGGCGACCCCGAGGCGGTAAGCTACTCCGTCGGTCTGACTGGGCTCGTTGAGCCATCGGAGAGGACGGCGATCTTGAGCGGCGTAAACTCCGGCGGCAAGACGACCCTCATCGAGCTTGTAGCTCAGATCGTGATCCTTGCCCAGATGGGGCTTCCCGTCCCGGCAGCATCCTGCCGTCTCTGCGTCTTCCAGAGCCTCTACTACTTCGGAAAGAGCAGAGGCACCCTCGGCGCGGGGGCCTTTGAAACCGCAATCAAAAAGTTCTCCGTCCTCGCGAACGATGAGAGAAAACTCGTTTTGGCGGACGAGCTGGAGGCGATAACTGAGCCCGGAGCCTCAGCGAAGATCATAGCCTCTCTCCTCGACGAACTGTCTCGGGGCGGTTCGGTTGCGATCTTCGTCAGCCATCTTGCGGAGGATGTAGCGAGGTTTGCGGAGACTGATCTGAGAATCGACGGGATAGAGGCCCAGGGTCTCGACGAGAACGACCAACTGATCGTCGATAGAAACCCCCTCTACCATCGCCTGGCCAAGAGCACCCCAGAGCTGATCATCGAGAGGCTCGCCCGGACTGCCGAAGGCGGCGAGCGGGAGTTTTACTCGAGGCTCTTATCAAAATTCCGGTGAATTTTTATACTAGCGAGATAATTTTTATTTCATGGAAGCCTCTTACCACCTGGAGATTTGGCAGATCACCGCCATATGCCTCGTGATGCTGCCGGTATTCTTCATCGCCAACTACATCATAGTAAAGAGGATGGTCCTGGAGAGGAAGATCCGGGAAGAGAGGTTGGAGAGGTTCATCGCTGCCAGCGTTGCTCGGGACATGAATCCCGAGAAAAGATCTAAAAGAAGGCCGAGAAGGAGGTTTTGATATCAGATTCTGGGTATCGGCCCAGGCGAGCAAGACCTTCAGGTTTTGATCTTTGCGCCTTCAGGGACTATTTTGGTTTGGGTCTAATTGAGGTTTTGTGAATTATATGTCTAAGTTTATATGCAAGGTGTGATGTGATGCATATTACTATTACCAATACGCATATTAGAAACTCTTGTTAAGACGTTTATACGCTCATACCCGCAACAGAGCTGGAACATCCGATAACGATAAATTAGTAAAAATATTTTCGGATTGTTATCGAGTGGTGTAAAGCTGGCAAAAGTACTAGGTCTGCTTTTTGGACATGTTGTCCATCAGAGAATGACTATCAGATTGGAGATTTCATAAATTATATTTATACTGCTCGAATGTATATTTTGATTTAAGCGGTTCGGCCATTTTTATGGGAAACCTCTTTATAGTATAAACAAGGGAGTTATTGGCGGGGTGTGAACTTAGATGAGCGATAAGACGGAGCAGTTGAAAGAGCTGTTCTTGAAGATCTCAAGCAGCACCAAAGTGGTCGAGAAGCAGGCCACGTTACATGGCGATCTCAAAGGAAGTTCAGAGATCGAACGTAAGCTTCAAGGGGTTGTATCCGATATGTGTAAGCGATACAACATACAGACCAAACTCACCCCAGAGCAGCTGGCCACCGTGGTGAGGCTATTCTATAAGGGGCTCAGCGATACCGAGATCGCTGAACAGCTGGGAGATCGAGCGCTCAACAAGACCGTCAGTCGCGCCAGGATTAAGCTCCATCTCTTCCGGGAATCTGACCTGAAGCCGCCCTTTGAGAAGAATGATTTTTTGAAGCTGGCTGAATCCGGTCTTTCGGTAAAGGAGATGAGTGAAAGTCTGGGTGTGGCTCCCTCTACCATCAGCGAGTATAAGAACATCTTCGAGTGCCAGGCGGCGGCTGAGAGGGACGGATATACCAAGCGGTTTGAGGATATCATCTCTGACCAAGACGTATCAGAGAGGATGGTAACTCACATATCCAAGGATGGGCTGCAAGATACCATGGACACCGATTATGAGACTGCAGAAGCCTGAGAGGGGAGACCGTCTCAAGCCTGAGAGCAGCTCCCAAAGCCTTTAATGCCCAATTTTCGTCCATTTGTGAGGCTTCGCCTCTCCCTTTAATTTTAGCAAATTTTCGCAGAGAGTTTCCATCTCAGACCCTATTTGCCTCGTAAGGCCCGGAGAGTTCCAACATATCGCTGTCCCGATAATGGAATTCGCCCTGGATTCTATCCTCATTTATTACCCGCCCGTCAGTGAAGGATATGGTTGTCAGGGGGTCGTTCCCCTCTGCATCTTTTATGGCCAGGTAGAAGGCCTTTATCCTGCCACCATCGATCGTTCCGAAGATGATACCTCCGTACTCACCCCCCGACGGGCTGACCTCAACCGAATAAGACCCGATTATGTTGCTTCCGATCTGCTGAATGCTGGCGGTCATCAACTCTTCAACGGGACCGAACTCGTATCTAGACTCCCAGGTACCAGAGACGTCGACGTTGCTGAGGGCGGCACAAGGGTTCAAAAAAATTGCTAATGCGAGAACAACTGTTGACCTTATGAATATTCTCATATTGATCAGTCCTCATCTCCCATTTGATCCAGTTTGGTTACGTTGATATTTATCCCCTTTGGTATTCTTGGTGACCGGCCCAGATAAAGAAATCGACAATTTATGGCCAATCTACAAGAATATCTTAATCTGTCAGTTTTCGATCTATGCCTATTACCGATTCTGGTGTGAGGGGATCAAAAAAAACTCAGGCAAAGAGGGAGTAGGTGACGCTGAAGATCATCCACTCACCGTCTTCGAAAGCGTCAAGCAGGAGGGGATTTTGGCAAAGACTAAAAAATATTATAAAAACATATCCATATAACATCATCCCTGCCACCAACAATCTTGCAGGACCATCTAAGAAAATTAGTAGCAATATAATTGTACTATTAACAACCAGTTGTATCATCGTAGTTTTTTTGGTGCCCAGAAGCACTGGAATGGTCTTTATGCCAGATACTCTGTCACCATCGACGTCCCGTATGTCGTATAATATGCTATTAATAAAAACTTTTACGAACATAAAATAAAGGACCGCCAATACCGTCAACCTCGGGACGTTGGATATATCAACGAAGGGAAGAAGGGTACAAACCATCGCCCACGATGTCGCGACGAAAACGTTCTTCATGACTGGTATATCTTTCATCCTTGGAATCCCTGGAAGCAGTCTTGAACTATACAACAGATTCGCCAGCAAAGGGACGAAAAGTATGGGGAGAGCTTTGGGTGTCACCGAAAATGCCAGGGGTATTGAGACCAGATAAGCTCCTAAAGATGTGAACAGTATAAGCTGTTTTCTATCACGGATGAAATTTACTCTTTCGGGCATGTTTATCGAATCTTCCGTCATATCGGTAAGCTTATTGAGACTATATGTGCTAAATGTGATTAAGAAGACTGCCAGGCACATTTGGAGACTCGCCCCCCCTCCCAGCAGTATATAGCCGACGAACGTTTGAAAGAAGCCTGTTGCACCTACAAAGATCGAACTTACACTCAAGAAAGTAAATCCAGTAATTAATGCGGCCATAATTTCATTTCTAATTCTAAGTAGGGTTCCCTCAAGAGAGGATCGGAAGGAATGCGACATTCTGTCTACGGTCATACTAGCAAGGTAGAACTATATCAAATTTGAGCATTTCTGTCAATAAATTGTTGCCGCACCGCTCACGTTACGCTGATTAAGCACGTTTTTTTACATTAACCGTTTATATTACTATTGTGGATTTATTGCGATAGTGATCGAATAGTTCTACCCCCCAACTGACTGCAGATTCTCCGATGCATATTAGGTCGCAGCTGAGGTCATAAGTACCATCAAGCCGATATAACCCGAGATCTAGGAGCTTATCTGTGACTGTAAATGCAGCAGTCACATTTTCCCTGACCTCATACAGCCTGAAATTATTATGTTTTAATAGATCGTTCACCAAATCGCCATGGTCTCTTGATATTATCTTCAATATTTCGGGGGTCACTATCAGATCGACTTCTGCACCGTTCTTAACGCAATGGGATATAACCTCGGCATATCCTGGAAGGATTATTGGTGAAACTCCACGCACACGTCTAGAGTTTTTAAGTTCACTTATGAAATATTCTACAGTTTTCAGGAGCTCTGAGGGATCGGCTTCGATGATTCCTGACTGAGAAAGCATGCCAATCCTCCCCAAAAGCTCCTCGGGTATCCCGCTGATGTCGTGGGTCAGCCAGAAATCCCGATGTCCTTCCAGGGCCAAGACAAAATCGATCATCTCATCCAGCAAATAGGCTTGAAGCTTGCCAAGGTTTGTGAGTCCGTAGCCCTTTTCGGCTCTGGTTACCAGGTCTGAATCGGTCATATCTTTAATGGCATGCAGAAT
>Ga0334894_1000524_pt1 | contig 44542 bp, 46 predicted proteins | sample GraSluR3_MG_6_FD_207225 | JGI IMG/M metagenome (GOLD analysis project Ga0334894, IMG submission 207225) | Sludge microbial communities from methane-producing bioreactor in Wageningen University, Netherlands - Granular Sludge_12_05 R3 | ecosystem: Engineered > Bioreactor > Anaerobic >...
AACATCAGTACATACGAAGCTTGAAACCACTTATTGCATAATCTTCAAAGATTATTTTTAAAAATCGTCACTCCCACTTCAGTACCAATCTGCACTTTTTTCAATTATTAGTTTCGCAATTACCTAAATATTGTTACTTTATGATACAATATTAAAGAAAGAATGAAAAACAAATTTCAGAATAAAACTGAATTTATGCTCAAAGACTTAAAAAACATGGTATGTTATAGTGTTTTTTTGTAAACAACCTGTTGCATGTATGTTAAAATGATACTGAACAATATTTATGATAGGAGATGTTTTGATGAACTTATTAGTTATTAACTGTGGCAGCTCTTCTTTAAAATACCAACTAATCAACATGGAAGATGAGTCAGTTATGGCAAAAGGACTTGTAGAAAAAATCGGACTGGAGACGGGTATTTTCACTCACAGCCCAAGCGGAAAACATAAAATCGTCCAAAAAGAAAGCATTCCAAACCATACCGTAGCGCTTAATATGGTTATGATTGCTTTAACTGAAAGCAAGTATGGTGTTATCGATTCATTAAGCGAAATCACTGCAATTGGTCACAGGATAGTACATGGCGGGGAGTATTACTCTGAATCGGTACTGATCGATGACGATGTGATGGAAGCACTTGAAAAATGCATCGAACTAGCGCCACTTCACAATCCGGCGAATATTACAGGCGTCAATGCATGTAAGGAGCTACTGCCGGAAGTGCCTCAGGTAGCTGTATTCGACACGGCGTTTCACCAGTCGATGCCAAGCGAAGCATACACTTATCCGTTGCCTTATGAATACTACGAAAAATACAAAGTTAGAAAATACGGTTTTCACGGAACATCTCATAAATACGTATCAAATAGAACAGCGGCTTTCCTGGGAAAATCAATTGAGGATTTAAAAATAATTACTTGTCACCTTGGAAACGGAGCCAGCATAGCAGCTGTCAAAAACGGTCACTCAGTAGACACAACGATGGGCTTTACGCCTTTAGAGGGATTGGCCATGGGTACAAGATGCGGAAGCATCGACCCATCGATAGTAACGTTCCTTATGGAAAAGGAAAAGCTTAGCACAGATGAGATATACGATATTCTTAACAAAGAATCCGGAGTTCTTGGAATATCGGGAGTAAGTTCTGACTTTAGAGATATAGAAGCAGCAGCTGAAAATGGAAACAAAAGAGCGATTTTAGCCATTGATGTATTCAACTACAAGGTTAAAACATCGATTGGAGCATATGCGGCTGCCATGGACGGAGTAGATGCCATCGTATTTACTGCAGGTCTTGGAGAAAACTCTGCTTCTAATAGAAAAGCGATTTGTGAAGGTCTTTCTTACCTGGGTATTACTATCGACGATGAAAGGAACAAAATCAGAGGTGAGGAAAACATGATTTCTACCACTGATTCTAAAGTAAAAGTTCTTGTAATTCCTACAGATGAAGAAATGGCTATCGCAAGAGATACAAAAGATATCGTAAAAGGGAATGTGCTTGACAAAGCCCTGTCTTAGAATATATAATATTCTTTGCGAGTAATGAGGTGGTTTTTTGATTATCAATATTTCTGAACTGATAAATCGGTACAGATCTTCAAAATATTTTGAATTTCATTTGGAACCTGAAAAGGTTTCTGATGAGTATCTGACCGTGCTGACCCCTGTTAAGGTAAAGGGAAATATCAGCCTGGTTAACGATGAATTGATTGTGGAAATCCGGGCGGAATTTTCTGCTGAACTTAATTGTTCCAGATGCACGTCAGAGTTCACAAAAGACTTCGATATTGCTTTTACTGAAGCTTTAGATTTTAATGATAATCATGAAAGTATTGAAGAACACCTTGACTTAACAGAATTGATACGGGATAATATTCTTGTGAACATGCCGATCAAACCGATTTGCAGCGATGATTGCAAAGGATTATGTCCGGTATGCGGAACCAACAAGAATATGAATGACTGTAATTGTGAATCGGAACAATTTGATCCTCGTTTATCTGTTCTGAGCAATTTATTAAATGAGGACGAATAGGAGGTGTAATCATGGCAGTACCAAAGCGTAAGACATCCAAATCAAGAAGAGATAAAAGAAGGACCCATTATAAGCTAGCAGTTCCGGGAATGAGTACTTGTCCCAAGTGCGGAGAGGTAAAACTTCCTCACAGAGTCTGCAAAGCATGCGGAACTTACAAAGATAAAGAAGTTATAGCAGTTGAAGCATAATTAAGGCAGAGTTTATCTCTGCCATTTCTTTTATCCGTTTTTAAATAGAGCCAAACAAGTAAAACAAGGACAATCTAAAACAGAGGTGCACTATGAATAACATTTATGTGGACGGGATGGGAGGAGACAATGCTCCTTCAGAAATTGTCAAAGCCTGTGTGGATGCAACCAGGGACTTTGAAAGAAAAATCCATATCCTCGGCGATGAGGAAGCGATTCAAAGAGAACTTGCAAAATACGAATATGACAAAAACTTGATAGAGATCATTCATACCACTGAAAAAGTTGAGAACGAAGACGAGCCGGCGATGGTAATCAGAAGGAAGAAGGATTCTTCAATGGTAGTGGGCATAAAAAAGCTCAAGGAAGACCCGAGAGGGGTATTTATATCAGCAGGAAGCACAGGGGCGCTATTAGCAGGAGGGACACTGCTGCTGGGCAGGATCAAAGGGATACAAAGGCCCGCCCTTACCATAGTGCTGCCCTCTGAAAAAGGGCCCACGGTTTTGTTGGATGTGGGAGCAAATGCCGACTGCAAAGCCTCCTATCTGGTTCAATTTGGGATGATGGCATCGGTTTATGCTCAAAATGTATTGGATATCAAATCTCCCAAGGTAGGCCTTGTCAATATAGGGTCTGAACCAAATAAAGGAAGCGAACTTTACAAGGAGACATATTCTCTTTTGGAGCAGTCGGACCTTGATTTCATAGGAAATGTGGAAGGCAGAGATATAATAGGCAGTGGTGCGGACGTATTGGTTTGTGATGGATTTACAGGCAATATAATTCTCAAGCTTACTGAAGGTTTGAGCTCATTTATTTTTGCTTCTCTCAAATCTACAATAATGGGGAGTATAAGAACGAAGGTAGGCGGGCTTCTTTTAAAACCCGCGCTTAAAGAGTTTAAAACTAAATTTGACTACAAGGAATACGGCGGAGCACCCCTCTTAGGCGTGAGAGGTGGAGTTATAAAGGCTCATGGCAGCTCTGATGCAAGAGCTTTTTACAATGCCATAAGACAGGGAATAATCTTTCAGGAAAAAGATATCTTAGAGCAAATTTCCAAGAAACTAGTTGAAACAAAGTAGTCAAAAAGCGTACTATAAATATTAGGAGGCGTGTTATGGACACTTTTGAAAAAATTAAAGGCATAATTTTGGATCATTTGGATGTAAAAGAAGAGGACATCACATTGAATGCGGATTTAATGGAAGACATCGGAGCTGATTCCCTGGATATCGCAGAACTTATAATGGCAATAGAAGAAGAATTCAACATTGAACTAAATGAGGAAGATATTGAAAAAATGAAGACCATAAAGGATTTGGTTGAATACCTGGAAAAGTAAATACTGCATCAGCACGACAAGAATCAAGGCTTTGCTTTTGATTCTTTTCTCCTATATAAGATAATCCGAGCTGATTGGATTTAGAACAAAATGAGGTGACATATGGAAGTTAAGAGTTTGGAAAAGACAATAGGTTATAAGTTTCACAATAAGACGCTTGTAAAAACAGCATTGACTCACAGTTCATTTATAAATGAAAAGAGTTGCTCCAACAACAATGAGCGACTTGAATTTTTAGGGGACGCAGTTTTGGAGCTGGTCATAAGCGAATACCTGTACAAAAAGTTTCCCGAAAAATTAGAGGGAGAGCTTACAAAGATAAGAGCTAAAATAGTTTGTACCGAATCATTGTCGACGGTATCGGCAAAAAACAATCTCGGCCGATACGTCTATATGGGAAAAGGTGAGGAAAACACCGGAGGAAGAGAAAGAAGATCTATTTTAGCTAATACCTTTGAGGCCATTACAGGTGCGGTTTATCTTGACGGGGGACTTGAAGAGGCACGTAAATTCATATTGCACTTTCTCAAGAAAAATATAAACGATGCAGCAAACGGAAAGCTGATATTCGACTATAAGACGAGGCTTCAGGAAGTAGCGCAGCAAAGGCAGGGGTCAATAGTTGAATATAGAGTTGAAAAGGAAACCGGTCCTGAACACAACAAGATATTTTACGTTGACTTGCTGTTGGATTCAAAGCTAATAGGAAAAGGTGACGGAAAAAACAAGAAAGAAGCGGAGCAAAAGGCAGCTTACAACGGATTGTCTTTTCTTGGAGTTCTAAATGAGAAATAAAATAATTCCGATATTTATCCCTCATGAGGGTTGTCCTCATGACTGTTCTTTCTGCAACCAAAAAAAAATTTCCGGGTCTGTAAAAGTTCCCGGAGAGGAAGAGATACAAAACACGATTCAAATGTATGTGGATAGCAATGATGAAAGCAGTAAATTTACCATTGCATACTACGGAGGGAGCTTTACTGCAATAGAAGAGGAAAAACAGATAGCCTTGCTCCAACTGGCGAAGACAAATATGGAAAATGGAAAAATCCATGGAATAAGGGTATCTACCCGGCCGGACTACTTGAATGAAGAAAACGTTAGACTGCTCAAAAGCTATTCTGTTGAGCATGTAGAAATAGGAATACAATCAACTGACCCTGTTGTTTTGAGACTTGCCAATAGGCATTATGATTTGGATGGGATAAAAGAAGCGGTGCAAAACTTGAAAAAATCAGAAATCAACTGGGGTTTTCAAATCATGGTGGGCTTGCCCGGGGATAACAGAAGAAAGCTTTTAAAAACTACCTTCGACTTGCTCCACCTTAAGCCTTCTACACTGAGGATATATCCTTGTCTTGTAATCAAAGATACTCAATTGGAGCAGTCCTATTACGAAGGAAGCTACAAACCCTTGTCCCTCCAAGAAGCAGTTGATTTGGTTAAGATTCCATTTACTGCATTCACAGAAAAAGAGATTCCGATCATCAGAACAGGACTCCATGCATCTAAATCCCTTGGAGAAAGTGGAAATGTCATAGCAGGTCCCAATCATCCATCATTTGGCGAGATCGTAGTATCTTCCATTATTTTTGACATGATCTGCGGATATCTGGATGCTCAGGAATTCGCCGGGAATATAATTATAGGATGTTCCGCCAAAATGAGGTCGAAGGTATCTGGAAACAAAAACTTTGTGCTCTGCAAACTAAAGGACAGATATGGGGTTGATATTTTGATACAATCAGATGACAACCTAGAAAATATGATATCAATTAAAAGCATCCATAATGATGTCAAGCTAAGTCTGGGAAACTATTATAAAGAAATGGTTAAAGAGTATGAATCTGAATACAATATATCGAGGTGAATGCAGTGTTTCTTAAGAGAATAGAGATATATGGGTTTAAATCCTTTGCCGACAGGATCGAATTAGATTTTGACAAAGGGATTACAGCAGTCGTGGGACCAAACGGAAGCGGCAAAAGCAATATTTCGGACGCCATAAAGTGGGTCCTCGGAGAGCAGAAAGTGAAGTCTTTGAGAGGAACAAAAATGGAAGATGTGATCTTCGCAGGGACTGTATCCCGAAAGCCCTTGGGTTATGCGGAGGTTACCCTGGTTTTGGACAACTCTCAAGGATCACTGGAACTGGATTATAGCGAAATATCGGTGACAAGGAGGCTTTATAGGTCCGGGGAAAGCGAATATCTTATAAATAAAAGTCATTGCAGGCTTAAGGACGTACAGGATCTCTTTGCAGATACGGGCCTTGGCAAAGAAGGTTACTCAATCATAGGCCAAGGCAAGATAGATTCTATCGTCAGCAGCAATCCCCAGGATATAAGGCATCTTTTTGATGAAGCTGCAGGCATTGTCAAATTCAAAAACAGAAAAGCTGAGTCTGAAAGAAAGCTGGAAAGAACTGTCGACAACCTACACAGAGTTGCAGATATTATATCTGAGCTTGAAAAACAGCTTGGACCTCTAAAAAGACAAAAGGTAAAAGCTCAAAAATACCTGGAGCTTGCGGAGTCATTGAAAACGATCGATTTAAATGTATTTGTCTATAAAATTGAAAAGATCGAAAGAGAACTGACAGAGCTAGAAAAAGACAAAGATGATGCATTATACAATCAAAGACAAAAAAATATGGAGATGGAAGAGTCCGATAAGTTATACCAGCAGATAAGAAGCAGGATAACAGAGCTTGACGAAGAAATAGATGATTACAACAAAAAAATTATCGAGTTAAGTGAAGACACGGAAAAATTCAATACGGAAATCCAAGTCGCCATAGCCAATATCAGAAATAGCGAAAATCAGATAACCCAGTGGGAGGATGAACTCTTTGAGTTGGATGCAAGTTTGGAAAAATCTGAGGAATCATTTGAAGCGTTAACGGAAGAATATGAGAAACTCAAGACAGAGCTAAAAAGCGTAAATGACAGCATTGCCGAGAAGGAAAATGAAAAAGCTGCTGTTCAAAAGGAGCTTGATCTCCTCGTAAATGAGAATGCAGACTCAGAAAACAACTACAAAAATATTGAAAAGCAGCTTGTATCAAAGGAGAATGAAGCAAATCTCTCAAAAGGGAGCATCGTATTTGAAAATGAGAGGATCGAGGATTTTAGAAAAACACTTGAGGTATTTAAGTCAGAAAGCATACAGCTTGGTGATGAGCTGATTAATATAAGAAGGGAATCTGAATCCAACAATACAAGGATTGAAAAAATCGGCGAAAAAAAGCGTTTTAAAGAGTCCAATGTCGAAAAGCTGAGAACAAAGCGTCGAGATTTGATTGCTCAAAAGAATCTTCTCTTGAACAATATAGCTTCCGGAAGGTCGAAGGTGCAATTTTTGCAGGAAGACCAAGATCAAAAGGGCTATTATAAAAGCGTTAAAAATCTATTGAAGCTTAAGGGAAAAGATGATTTTTTAAGGCATAACCTTCATAATATTGTGGGCAATATCATTAAAGTTGAAGATAAATACTCCGTAGCGATAGAAACAGCCATAGGAGGCAGCATGCAAAATCTGGTGGTTGAAAATGAAGCCTCTGCTAAACGCTGCATACAAATTCTTAATGAGAATAAATGGGGCAGAGCCACGTTTTTACCGCTGAACAATGTTAAGGGAAACAGGGAACAAAGGGTTGATGAATTTAGAAAGTTTGACGGTTTCATAGATATTGCTGTAAATCTCGTAGAATACGATTCTGTGTACGAGGGGATTCTTGGGAACATATTGGGAAGGGTTCTGGTTGTAGAGGATATGGACGCCGCAATGACCATAAACAAGAAGCTGTCTCAAAAATACAAGCTGGTAACTCTGAAAGGGGAGATTTTTTATCCCGGAGGCGCTATTGTTGGAGGGAATTTTAACAAAAGCAACCTGCTTTTGCAACGCAGCAACCACATTCTTTCTTTGAAAGAAGAAATAAAAGATAATATAGGTAAAGCCAAAGATTTGGAAAAAGACATCCAGCGCACCGAAGATGAATTAAATCAATTAAAAGATTTGATCCAGAAAGTAACTGAAGATTTAAATGAGGAAATGACTCATAAAAGGCTTTTGGAACAAAATATGTTGAATCTTGAAAAATCACTCATTGAAACAGGGGATAAAGTAAAAGGAGTTGAAATCTCCATCCTGATGAGCCTTAAAAAAATCCAGGATACAGAAGAAAATATCAAAAAAATAGAACTTGAAATCGAAGGACTGAAAGAAAGAAAATCCAAAATCGAATTTGGGGCAAAAGATTTTGAAATAGAGAAGTTAAAGGATGCACTTAGCGGATTTATTAGACAAATCAACGAGCTTATGATAGAAAAGGCGAGACTGGATACTAAGATTCTATCTCAAATGGAAAATAGAGAGGGACAGAAGAACTTCATAAATGATTTGAAAAATAAGTGCGCTAGTAAGAAAGAGCAGATAGTTAATTCAAAAGAGCTTGTTTTGGAACTCCAAAAGGGGGTGGAAGAAAAGTCGAAATTCATGAACAGCTCTGGTGAAGAAAAAAAGGACTTTCAGAGCAAACTGGACAAGCTTCATGAAGAAAGGAAAAACCAAAACAAGTCTTTCGATATAGTAGATCGAAATTTAAAGGGAATCAACCACGAGAGCATGCTTATAAGCGAGTCTTTGAACAAGTTGGAAATGAAGATAAATGCTCATGTCATAGAGAAGAACCACCTTTCTGAAAATATGTTTGAAAACTACCAGATGAATTATATGATGGCTAAGGAGCTAAGCTATCCTGTTGAAAACATGCAGTTGGAGATACAAAAGGCCAAAGAGTTAAAGGATAAAATAAAAGCTCTTGGAAACATAAATGTATCAGCCATAGATCAGTACAAGGAAGTCAAGGAAAGGTACGAATTTTTGACGCTCCAAAAGGATGATCTCTTAAACGCAAGGGAAGAACTGAAGTCCATGATAAAAAGCATCAGCAAGGACATAGAAGTGCAATTCGTGGAGCAATTCTCCTTGATACAGGCACAATTTGACGTGACATTCAAAAAGCTTTTCAATGGAGGCACAGCCGGCCTTTCCATACTGGATGACGGTGATATTATGGAAACGGGCATTGAAATTGCTGCACAGCCTCCGGGCAAGAAGCTGAAGAATATAACGCTTTTATCCGGTGGGGAAAAGGCTCTTACCGCAATAGCCCTTTTGTTTGCCATAATAAGCATAAAGCCGGCACCCTTTTGTGTTTTGGACGAAATCGATGCTGCGTTGGATGACAGCAATGTGGACAGGTTCGCAGAGTTCTTGTCTCTGATAACAAAACAAAATCAGTTTATAACCATTACACATAGAAAAGGAACAATGGAAATTGCGGACAGGCTCTATGGAGTGACCATGGGACGAGACGGGGTATCGAAGATGCTTTCTGTTCACATTTCTGAATTACTTAAGGAGGAGGCTTAAAATGGCTGAAAATTTATTTGAAAAATTAAAAAACAGCCTGGTGAAGACTAAGAAGAGCTTCACAGGGAAAATCGACCAGCTAATAAATTATTCCGGTGTCTATGATGAAGAATTTTTTGAGGAATTGGAAGAGATACTGATATTGTCAGATATCGGATATGAAAGCACTAATGAAATAATAGAAAAGACAAGAGAGATAATAACCCGAGAAAACATAACCGATAAAATCCAAGTAAAAAATGCCATTAAACTGGTAGTGAAGGAAATACTCAAAAAAGAGGATGATAAGCACAGGGACATTGCAACTCCAGCTGTCATTTTAATTGTAGGAGTAAATGGGGTTGGAAAGACTACAACTATTGCAAAGCTTGCAAACTTGTATAAGGGCATGGGTTTGAATGTGATGCTTGCAGCTGGAGACACATTTAGAGCTGCAGCGGTGGAGCAGCTGGAAATCTGGGCTGAAAGGGTGGGAGTTCCCATCGTTAAAAACGCACAAGGGGCGGATCCATCCTCGGTGATTTTTGACGCTCTTCAGGCAGCTAAATCCAGAAAGACAGACATACTCATATGCGACACTGCGGGAAGGCTTCACAACAAAGACAATTTGATGAAAGAGCTTTCGAAGATGAACAAGATAATCAACAATTCTTCGGATCATTTCAATGTTTACAGATACCTTGTCCTTGATGCGACCAGCGGTACGAATGCTTTAAATCAAACTGCCACTTTCAATGAAGTTACCCAGCTCGATGGAATAATACTCACAAAGCTGGACGGTTCGGCAAAGGGCGGAATAATAATTCCTATAAAGAACCAGTACCATATTCCAGTTGAATACGTAGGCGTAGGAGAAGGGGTGGAAGATCTACAGGAATTCATACCTGAAGATTTTGCCGAAATTTTATTTGAATAAACCTTGACAGGAGCACGGGTTTAGTTTAGAATTCTACTGTAAAGCAAAAACACTTTACAGCAAGGAAGTAAAAATTATGGATAAATTCTTTGAGATACCTATTCTATACGATTACTATGGGGATTTCTTGACGGACAAGCAAAAACAGGCTATATACTTTTACTATAATCTGAATTATTCTTTAGCAGAGATTGGCGAAAAGATGGGCATTACCAGACAAGGAGTCAGAGATACATTAGTCAGGTCGGAAGAGGCCTTGTATAATTTTGAAAAAAAATTAAAGCTTGTAGAAAAGTTTAATAGAATCAACAAAGTAATAAGCGACTCCATCACCGGTTTGAAAAAAGCACAGGACCATATTTTAGATAGAATCGCCATTGATGAAATTAAAAAGGTTCAAGCCGAGCTGGAAGGACTTTTAGAGGAAAACTGAGGGAGGTAAACATGGTATTTGAAGGACTCAGTTCAAAACTGCAAGATACATTCAAAAAGCTTAAGGGTAAAGGCAAGCTTACTGAAAAAGATATAAAAGAAGCTACTAGGGAAATCAAACTGGCTCTACTTGAGGCGGATGTCAACTTTAAGGTGGTCAAGAGCTTCGTAAAAAACATAAACGAAAGAGCTCTGGGAGCAGATGTTTTAAAAAGCCTTACGCCAGGACAGCAGGTAATAAAGATAGTCAACGACGAATTGACTTCACTTATGGGGGGGCAGCCCGTAAAGCTAACCTATTCTCCAAAGGGAATGACGGTTTTAATGCTCGTTGGTCTTCAAGGTGCGGGCAAGACAACCACTGCGGGGAAACTGGCCGCATATATTAAAAAAGAGTCAAAAAAGGTATTGCTGGCAGCTTGCGACGTCTATAGACCGGCAGCTATCAAACAGCTTCAGGTCATCGGCAAGCAGGTTGATGCCGAGGTTTTTGCTGATACTGAAGAAAAGAATCCTGTAGTGATTGCCGAGAAAGCTCTAAAATACGCCAAGGAACATTTTTATGACGTGGTTATATTTGATACTGCGGGACGGCTACATATAGATGAAGCTTTAATGGATGAGCTTGTCCAGATAAAAAAATCAGTAACTCCGGATCACATCATACTTAACATAGACTCTATGACAGGACAGGAAGCAGTAAACGTAGCCGAGACTTTTAATGAAAAGATAAATTTCTCCGGTGTTATACTTACCAAGCTGGACGGAGATACAAGAGGCGGTGCGGCATTGTCGGTGGCATCAGTTACCGGAAAGCCCATTTTATTTGCCGGTATGGGAGAAAAGCTTACTGATCTTGAAATTTTTTATCCTGACAGAATGGCTTCAAGAATCCTGGGAATGGGTGATGTACTGACTTTCATAGAAAAGGCGCAAGCCGATTTCGATGAAGAAAAAGCCTTGGAGCTGCAAGAAAAAATCAGGAAACAGACATTCACTCTCGAGGATTTCAAGCAGCAGCTCTCACAAATGAAAGATATGGGATCCTTTAAAGATATTTTGGAAATGATGCCAGGAGCGGGTAAGAAAGCTCTTAAAGGAATAGATGTGGATGAAAAGGAATTTACACGTTCCGAAGCCATAATCAATTCCATGACTCCGGAAGAAAGAAATAATCCGGGAATCATAAATGCAAATAGAAGAAAAAGAATAGCCGCAGGATCAGGTACGCGGGTTCAGGATGTCAATAAACTACTGAAGGGCTTCGAACAATCTAAAAAGATGATGAAACAATTCAGCGGTTTGAATAATAAAAAACATGGGAAATTTAAATTTCCGTTCATGTAGAATTTTAAGGAGGTGAAAAAAATGGCTGTTAAAATTAGATTAAAGAGAATCGGTGCTAATAAAAAACCCTTTTATAGAATTGTAGTTGCAGATTCAAGATCTCCAAGAGACGGCAAGTTCATTGAGGAAATCGGATATTTCAATCCGCTGACTGAGCCTGTTGAATTTAAGGTGGAAGATGAAAAGGCAAAAAAATGGTTGGCAAACGGTGCACAACCGTCTGACACCGTTAAGGCATTGTTCAAAAAGAATGGAATTATCAAGTAATAGAGATATTCCCGGAGGTGTCTTTTTTGAAAGAATTGGTTGAAATTTTGGCAAAATCACTGGTGGATCATCCTGAAAAGGTTGAAGTCACTGAGACAAAGAGAGACCATACAATTATTTTAGAGTTGCATGTATCTCCAGATGACATGGGTAAAGTCATAGGCAAGCAGGGCAGGATAGCTAAAGCTATAAGAACTGTTGTCAAGGCAGCTGCAACGAAAGAGAATAAGAGGGTAGTTTTAGAAATTATCCAATAAAATAAGTCAGGTTTATCCTGGCTTATCTTTAATTGAAATCAAAGATAAGCAGGGCGGTGAAATCCTTGAGTGAAAAAGATAATTTAGTAATAGGAAAAATCGTAGCTTCCCACGGAATAAAGGGAGAGGTTAAGGTGATGCCTATAACCGACGACATGCACAGATTCGACGACTTGAAAGAAATAATCGTCAATACTAATGGAGTCAAAAAAAATCTTTTGATTACAGGCATCAGATATCACAAGAACATGGTCCTGATCACATTCGCAGATATAAAAGATAGAAATGGCGCGGATAGGCTAAAGGACAGCTTAATTGAAATAAGCAGAGAAGATGCACCACCCCTTCCCGAAGGAAGGTACTACATCGTGGATTTGGTAGGAATAGATGTATTTGAAGGCGATATCAAGCTGGGAGTACTCAAGGATGTTCTACAGACAGGAGCAGCAGACATTTATATAATAGATACATCTACAAAACAGCTAATGCTGCCGGCTACTGAAGAAAATATCTTGGATATTGATATTGAGGAAGGCAAAATGAAGGTATCAATCCCTGAAGGCCTTTGGGATCTATGAAATTTATAATACTCACGATTTTTCCTGATTTTTTTATCTCCTTCATGGAAAGCAGCATAATTAAGAAAGCTTTGGAAAGAAATCTAATCGAAGTAACAATCCTAAATATAAGGGACTTTTCGAAGAACAAGCACCAAAAAACCGATGACTACCCTTTTGGGGGAGGACCGGGAATGGTAATGACTCCTCAGCCAATTGCAGACGCTATAAAGCAGGCAAAGATATTAAGTCCCGATAGCAGGGTGATATACTTTACCCCTAAGGGAAGAGTATATGCCCAATCAGATGCTATGACATTTGCCCATGATAAAACTGACTTGATACTGCTGTGTGGCCATTACGAAGGAGTGGATCAGCGTATTCTCGATAAATACGTGGATCAAGAGATTTCAGCAGGGGATTTCATCTTGACGGGAGGAGAGATCCCGGCAATGTTGGTAGTAGATTCTGTTTCAAGGCTTTTAGAAGGGGTATTGGGCAATGAGGACAGCTCGGCTGACGAGAGTTTTTCGAAACATCTCCTGGAGTTTCCCCAATATACAAGACCAAGGGTCTTTGAGGGAATGGAGGTTCCAGAGGTTCTCACAAGCGGCAACCATAAGGAAATCGACAAATGGCGATTGGAGATGTCAGAAAGTGAGACAGAGGCCAAAAGGCCTGATTTATACAAAATGTACAAAAAAGAAGAGGATAAATGATTGTTATTTGATTGTTAATATGCTATAATGTGTTGTGTTATCTCAGGCGGTCCTCTGCTGAAGGCAAGAACGTCCAGAAAGGGAGGAGGTAAAGACATGAACATAATTAGAGAAATTGAAAATGAGCAACTGAAACAAGAAATTCCTCAGTTCAACGTAGGAGACACCCTTAAGGTGTATGTTAAAGTAGTTGAAGGCAAAAGAGAGAGAATCCAGCTTTTCGAAGGTACAGTTTTGAAAAGACAAAACGGCGGAGTCAGAGAGACTTTTACTGTTAGAAAAATTTCTTCAGGTGTAGGTGTAGAGAGAACATTCCCTTTACATTCACCAAGAATCGATAAAATCGAGGTTTCAAGAAAAGGTAAGGTAAGAAGAGCTAAATTGTTCTACTTAAGAGAAAGAATTGGTAAGGCAGCTAAAATCAAGGAAAAAATGTAACATCCGGGGACTGGCAACAGTCCCATTTTTTATAGGATTACTTAAGGAAGTGAAGGTCGTGAGTGAGCTGAATATCCACGGTAAAAAAAATAAAAGTGATTTGAGAGAATGGATTGAATCCGCGTTGGCGGCGATTGCCATAGCTCTAGTATTGAAATTTTTTGTTTTTGAGTTTGTTCTGGTTGAAGGCAGTTCCATGAACCCAACGCTTAATGATGGAGATAGGCTCATAGTTACAAAACCCCAGTATTATTTTAATGATCCCACCTACAGCGATGTTATAATCATGCACTACTCTGGGGATGTGGAGTTTGTAAAAAGAATCGTGGCAGTAGGTGGCGACACGGTTGAAATCAAGGACAATGTACTTTACGTAAATAAAGTTGCAATAGATGAGGATTATACAGATGAATCGACCGTACCTGATTTCCCGGAAACAGTAGTTCCGGATGGGACATATTTTGTTTTGGGAGACAACCGAGACAACAGCAGGGACAGCAGATTCCCTGATGTAGGATTTATAAAAAGGGATGACGTAGTAGGCAAGGTCTTCTTCAGGATTTATCCCTTCAGTGAAATAGGTAGGATAGAGTAGGTGATAATATGGATATACAATGGTATCCGGGACACATGGCCAAGACAAAAAGGCTGATTAGCGAAAATTTAAAATTAATAGACATAGTAATTGAACTGGTGGATGCTAGAATACCTGTAAGCAGCAGAAATCCTGAGGTGGACGGACTTATAGGCGGCAAGAAGAAAATAGTGGTATTAAATAAAACCGACCTTGCTGACCCTGAAATCAACAAGCTTTGGGAACAGCACTACAAGGATGCAGGCCAGCCCTACGTATTCGTAGATTGCATTAAGGGCAAAGGCATAAAGGAGCTTATTACAAAGATCAAGCAGGTTATGAAGCCTGTCATGGACAGGGATAAGAAGAAGGGACGGATGAATCGTCAAATAAAATGCCTGATTCTGGGCATACCAAATGTAGGAAAATCAACACTGATAAATACTATCGGTGGCAAGTCCACGGCCAAAACTGGCAATATCCCTGGGGTCACAAAATCAAATCAGTGGATCAAGGTAAGCAGTGACATTCTTTTGCTTGATACACCTGGAATTCTATGGCCTAAATTTGATGATGAAGTAATTGGTCTGAAGCTTGCGTGGATTGGCTCCATCAAGGAAACCATCTACGACAGGGAAGAAGCGGCATTAAAACTGATTGAATACCTTAGAGAAGCATACCCTGAAAAACTCCACGATAGATACAAGATAGAATTTGACGAAAATACCACTGACCTGGAGATAATGGACAAGATAGCACTTAAAAGAAAGCTGTTAGCCAGAGGTGGAGAGATAGACTATGCCAGGACTTCAGAGATGATTATGGACGAAATAAAGAAGACTACCTTTGGAAAAATATCTTTCGAATGGCCTATGGAGCAGTTATGAATTTCGCAGACATGTCGGTTGGAGACATCAAAAAAACTATTGCGGCTTTGAGCGATGGTGACTGGATCGAAGCGGCAGCGGTGCTGAAAAATGATCGCCGGAAAGGCGTGCAATCAATCGGTAAAAGCCTTGAACGAAGACTTAATGACTTGAATCTGGAAAAAAAACGAATTATGGAAATGAAAGAGACCGAGGAGAAGTACCGCAGACAAGACCTTAATCTTATTGCAGGAGTTGACGAGGTAGGAAGAGGTCCCTTGGCAGGGCCGGTGGTTAGCTGTGGCATTATTTTGACCTCCGATTGCGGTATTTTGCATATAAACGATTCAAAAAAAATTTCAGCAGAAAAAAGAAAAGCATTATTTGAAGAGCTTAAAAAAAGTGCTGTATCCGTGGCGGTAGGGGTTGTAAGCCCTGAAACCATAGATGATGTAAACATTCTGAATGCAACAAAAAAAAGCATGTATCTTGCATTGGAACAATTAGATCCAAGTCCCCAGGTAGTCTTGATCGATGCTGTAAGGCTGGAAGACCTTGACATAATTCAGGAATCCGTTATAAAAGGGGATGAAAAATGCTACTCAATTGCCGCTGCAAGCATCGTAGCAAAAGTGGTCAGAGACAAAATTATGGAGGACTACCATGAAGAATATCCTCAGTACAATTTTCTAAGCAACAAAGGCTACGGCACCAAGGAACATTTAGAAGCAATCAAAAGATACGGGCTTTCACCCATTCACAGAAGGTCATTTTGTAAGAATTTCATCTAAGCAACTCTATGTCACAAGATCTGGAGGTCCAATGAGCTACAATAAGGAAAAGGGCGCCATGGGAGAAAACTTGGCAGCAGATTATCTTAGAAGGCAAAATTACAAGATTTTAAAAACGAATTACCGCAGCAAGGCAGGAGAGATAGACATTATTGCTAAAAATAATGATGACGTAGTCTTTGTAGAAGTTAAGACCAGAAGTTCCACAGACTACGGCAACCCCGGTGAAGCTCTGTCAAAATCGAAGAAAAGGCACATCGTGAAGACCGCTATGCATTATCTGATGGAGATGGATGATTTCAGCAATAATTATCGATTTGATGTCATCGAGATACTTCCCGGTGAGGTCAACCACATAGAAAATGCTTTTGGATTAAATTGGTAGATATTAAAATATTGTTTCCTTACATAAAGAAAAACACAAGCTCAGGCGCCTAGGTGCCTGAGCTTGTGTTTTGAGCAAAACCAGTATTTTGTTAAAAAACCTCCCAGTATTTCCTGTCTAGGCTTCTGTACTGAATGGCTTCTCCTATATGCCTTCCGTCGATGACTTCCTTGCCGTTCAAATCTGCTATGGTACGGGCGAGCTTGATTATCCGGTGGTATGCCCTAGCGCTTAAATTCATGGCCTCAAAGGCATCCTTCACAAGGGATTTTGCTTCCTTGTCCATTGAACAGTATCTTTTTATTTGAGAAGCGCCCAGCTGGGAGTTGAAAAAAATATTTTCGTTTTTATATCTATCCAATTGGATATCACGTGCTCTGTTTACCCTTTCTTTAATGGAAAAGGAAGATTCTTCTTCAGCATCGTTTTCCAAATCCTCGTATGCAGTTCTTTTTACTTCTATGTGGATATCGATCCTATCCAGCAAGGGTCCGCTTATCTTGTTCAAGTAGTTTTTGATTTGCCTTGGAGTGCACTGACAGTTGTGGGTCTCGTCTCCGTAGTAGCCGCAGGGACAAGGGTTTATGGAGCTGACAAGCAGAAAGGAAGCGGGATATGTAAGTGTCGCATTCACCCTTGAGATATTTACGAACTTGTCTTCCATCGGCTGTCTTAGAACCTCTAGAGCAGACTTTTGGAATTCAGGCATTTCATCAAGGAACAAAACGCCGAGATGAGCAAGGGAGACCTCTCCCGGTTTTGGCACCTGACCGCCTCCAATCAAACTGATTTTTGAAATTGTATGATGTGGGCTTCTGAAAGGGCGCTCTGTAATCAAGGATCTGCCCTTGAGCATCCCGGATATGCTGTAGATCTTTGTCGCTTCCAATGCTTCTTCAGGTGAAAGGGGAGGAAGGACAGAGGGGAACCTTCTTGCAAGCATGGTTTTTCCCGACCCGGGAGGACCTATCATTATTATGTTGTGGTAACCGGCAGCTGCGACTTCCATGGCACGTTTTACGTGATTTTGGCCTTTAACATCGGAAAAATCAAAGCTGAAATCTGTATTGTTCTCTAAAAGCTCTGACAGGTTTGAAGAATAAGTTTCTATTTCCCTCAGACCGCAAACGTGTTCTACCGTCTGCATCAAGTTTTTGGCAGGATGAATCTTTATCCCCTCCACCAATGAAGCTTCCCTTGCATTTTCCCAGGGGATGACTGCTGAAGAGAAGCCCCGGGCTTTTGCTTTCAGGATCATCGGTAAAATGCCTCTTACGGGTCTAATCTCTCCTTTAAGGGAGAGCTCGCCTATAAATATTGTTTTATTAAGATCTATTTCAGGAGAAATTTCCTCGCTGGCTGTGAGTATACCCATTGCTATGGGAAGATCATACCAGGGACCTTCCTTCTTTATATCCGCAGGAGCAAGGTTTATCGTTATCCTCTTCATGGGATATTTAAACCCGTTGTTTTTTATTGAGGAAAAAACTCTTTCCTTTGATTCCTTTACGGCTGTATCAGGTAAACCAACCAGTGCATATGAGGGAAGCCCTTTAGAAATATCTGCTTCCACTTGTACTATAAAACCGTCTATTCCGAGTACTGAACAACTATAGATTTCTGATATCATCTTATCACCTCACAGTCTATTATATCGAATAGATAACAAATATGCTATAATATAACATTATAAACAACTAAATGGATGAAATGGATGTGATAAGATGGATGATAAAATTTATGCCTTATGGTTGAATCTTATCAAAGACGTTCCCATGTCAACATTATATGATCTGGTGGATTTTTTCGGGAGTCCTGAAGATGTATATTATGCCAGTGAGGCAGATCTGGAAGAGAGTGGGTTGATGGATGAAAACACTTTGAGAAAATTCTTAAGTCATAAAGAGATAGACATGGATTCATATATGAAAAGCCTTGAAGAAAACAACATCGAAACAGTTGCTTTTTTAGATGATAATTATCCTGCCAATCTATCGGAAATCCTACATCCCCCATTTGCTCTCCACTACAAGGGAATATGCGAAAAAGACTCTTTCAAGAACTCATTAGCTATTGTAGGTTCAAGAAAAGCTACAGTCAACGGCCTTAGGAACACATTTGAAATGGCAAGTGAAATTTCTTCATGTGGAATATCGATTATTAGCGGCCTTGCGAACGGAATAGACACAAAGGCTCACGAAGGCGCCTTGAAAGGAGGGGGAATTACCGCTGCCGTTTTGGGTTGCGGGGTGGACCGATGCTACCCACCGGAGAACAGATTTTTATATCACGAAATACTAGATAGCGGGGGAGGAATCTTTAGTGAGTACAGGCTGGGAGCGCCACCCCTGCCGTTACATTTTCCAAGAAGAAATAGGATAATCAGCGGGATGGCTCTTGGAGTACTGGTGGCAGAAGCGGCGCCTAAAAGCGGATCCCTCATTACTGCAAAATTTGCTATGGAGCAGGGCAGGGAGGTCTATGCTTTTCCTGGTGATATCAATAATAGAAACAGCAAGGGAACCAACTCCATGATAAAAGACGGCGCTAAATTGGTATTGCAGACTATGGACATAATTGAAGATATATTTCCTATGATGGAATTCAAGAGTGCCGAAACCCGTAATAGAGAGAAAAATTTATCTCAGGATGAAAAAATTCTTTTTGATCTGATGGAAAAGGGGTATAATACGCCTGACATGTTAATTTCAAAATCAGGCTTGACTCCTGCAGAAACTGGATATATTTTAACAAAACTAGAAATCAAACGCATGGTTTCAAAGGATAGAGGCATCTATCATATTTTATGATGAGCTCATATGCCAGAATATTAGGGATTTTTGTTTTGGTTGAATAGTTAAATGCTTTCTGATATAATTTACAACTGTTAAATAATTTGAGGTGATTAAATGGCTAAAACGCTTGTAATTGTGGAATCTCCCGCAAAAGCTAAAACTATAAATAAATATCTGCCAAAGGGATATAAGGTGCAGGCCACTATGGGCCATGTACGTGATTTGCCGAAAAGCAAACTAGGAATAGATCTTGAAAACAACTTTGAGCCGAGCTATGTGACTATCAGAGGAAAAGGCGACATACTTAAGAAGATGAAAAGCGAAGCAAAAAAATCTGACATGGTATTGCTTGCCACTGACCCCGACAGAGAAGGAGAAGCGATATCCTGGCATATCGCAAATTATCTGAATCTGACTAAGGAAGGCTCAGCAAGAATTGAGTTTCACGAGATAACTAAAAATGCAATCAGAAACGCAATTAAAAGCCAACGGGAAATAAATATGGATATCGTGGATGCTCAACAGGCAAGAAGGATCCTTGATCGCCTTGTTGGATACAGCATCAGTCCTTTATTATGGAAGAAAATCAAAAAAGGATTGAGTGCCGGAAGGGTTCAGTCTGTAGCAACCAAAATAATAGTAGACCGTGAAAAAGAAATCATGGATTTCGTAAGCAGGGAGTATTGGACTCTTCAACTGAAGGTGGCAATAAAGGAAGATGGCAAGGATATATTTACTGCCAGATACCACGGTGTGGACGGAAAGAAAAAAGACATTGATTCCGAGGAGGAACTAAAAGAAATCCTCGAGAACCTAAAAAAAGACCCTATCTTGGTTACAGATGTCAAAAAAGGCAAGAAAAACAGAAAGCCCCCAAATCCCTTCACTACTTCAACTCTACAGCAGGAAGCCTTTAAAAAGCTCAACTTTTCTACAAAAAAAACCATGAGCCTGGCACAGCAGCTCTACGAAGGGCTTAATATAGAAGGTAAGGGCAGCGTGGGGCTTATCACTTATATGAGAACGGACTCCATAAGGGTATCCGATGAAGCAAAGGACAACTGCAGAGCGTATATAGAAGATAACTTCGGCAAGGAATATCTGGGGACTGATGCCAGAAAAAACAAAGCCAAAAATGTACAGGATGCCCACGAAGCCATAAGGCCTACATCCATGGAGTTTGACCCTAAACTCATTAAAAGCTCCTTGAAAAGGGACCAGTACAGGCTTTACAAGCTAATATGGGACAGATTCACAGCCAGTCATATGTCAAACGGCGTCTATGACACAACTTCGGTAGATATAAACTGCGGAAAGTATAGATTCAAGGCATCTGATTCCCAGCTGGTATTTAAAGGCTTTATGAAGGTATACGACGTTGAGGAAGAAGAGGATGTTGAGAAAGACAAGGACAAGGAGCTGATTCCTGCAATCAACAAGGGGGACATCCTTGATATGAAAGATCTCATCAAAGAACAGAAGTTTACAAATCCTCCTCCAAGATATACTGAGGCAACCCTTGTAAAGACATTAGAAGAAAAAGGCATCGGAAGGCCCAGTACCTACTCGCCAACCATACAGACCATACTTGCCAGAGGATATGTGGAAAACATAGAAAAGAAGTTCCAGCCCACAGAGCTAGGCATAATGGTCACTGAGCTAATGGAAGAGTATTTTTCACAGATCGTAGATTTAGATTTTACCGCCGATATGGAGGCCTCTCTCGACAAAATAGCAGAGGGGGATACCAAATGGCAGGAAATAATTGGGTATTTCTACAAGGATTTCGCTAAAGACCTGCAACATGCTGAAAAAGTTATGGAAAAGATCGTAATAGAAGATCCTGTTTCAGACGTTGAGTGTGACAAGTGCGGCAGAATGATGGTCATTAAGACCGGCAGGTACGGAAAGTTTTTAGCTTGTCCGGGTTTTCCTGAATGCAGAAACACCAAAACAATAGTGGAGGATCTTGGGATTGCCTGCCCTGAATGCGAAAACGGCAGCATAGTCGCCAAGAAAAGCAAAAAGGGTAGGGTCTTTTACGGATGCACCAATTATCCTGAATGCAACTTCATGGTTTGGGACAAGCCGGTAAAGGATGAGAAGTGCCCTAAATGCGATTCTTTGCTGCTTCAAAAGGGCTACAGTAAGATGACTAAGACATATTGTTCCAACAAGGACTGTGACTACGTAAAAAAATAATAAAGGTTATGGATAAAGCTGAAAAGGCTCGTTTTCAAAGAAAATAGGGAACGAGCCTTTTGAATTTTTGTAAAAAGCAAAATATTCTGAAAAATTAATTGAATTTAAATAATGCTTATGTTAATCTTAAAATGATGATGAACACACAGATTGCGATCTCGTTGCGGGGTCGCATTTCGATTTTATAAATATAACGGGGTGATCATGTGTTGAGTCTTTTGGAAAAAATCAGAAAAGTAAATAAAGTATTGCAGCTTCCGGAAAAAAGCGACAGGCATTTTTCTAATTTAAGCGACATACTAAGCCAGGTAATGGTATGCAATGTCTATATAGCAAGCAAGAATGGGGATCTGCTGGGATATTCATTTGCAAAGGAATTTGAATGTGAACTAAATATTAAGACTCTTCAGGACCAAGGAACAAAGTTTCCTGAAGAATTCAACAAATATATAAATGAAATAAAAGAGACAGTTTCAAATAAAAAAGAGAATATACCGGGATGCGTATATGACAGGGGTGAAAAGTGCAAGTACGAAGACAGATTCTCAACCTATGTGCCGATCAACAGCGGCGGTGAAAGATTGGGAACCTTGGTTCTTGCAAGGTTTAAAAAGGAATTTACCACCCAGGATCTAATATTAGCCGAGGTTTCGGCAACCGTGGTAGGGATGGAAATGATGAGGACTAAAAGTGAAGATCTGGAAAAGGAAGCCCGAAAAAAGACGATGGTTCAGATGGCTATAGCTACATTGTCCTATTCTGAGATGGAGGCTGTAACCCACATCTTCAAGGAGTTGGACGCAGAAGAAGGACTTTTGGTCGCCAGCAAGATTGCCGACAGGGTAGGCATAACCAGGTCAGTAATCGTAAATGCTTTGAGAAAGCTTGAAAGCGCAGGAGTCATAGAGACCAGATCTCTAGGCATGAAAGGGACCTATATAAAGATACTAAACTCACGACTCATAGATGAGCTAGAAAAATCTGACAACAAATGAAAGTAAAAAACATTTGATTTTATGAAGGCAATGTGTTAATATTTTTAATGCACACAAAACACACATCTTCAGATGCAGGTCAGGTGCCCCAATCGGGTGGATCACGCAGAAGACGAAGGTGGAGGAAAAACCAGAGGAGGTGTAGCAATGTCATACGTATCAATGAAACAATTATTGGAGGCAGGTGTTCACTTTGGACACCAAACAAGAAGATGGAACCCTAAGATGGCTCCTTATATCTTCACAGAGAGAAACGGTATATACATTATCGACTTGCAAAAAACTGTAGGTCTTATTGACAAGGCTTACGAATTTGTCAGAGACTTGGTCGAGGATGGACAGGACATCTTGTTCGTAGGAACAAAAAAACAGGCACAAGACGCTATCAAGACACACGCTCTTAGAAGTGGAAGCTACTTTGTAAACCACAGATGGCTTGGAGGAACATTGACAAATTTCGCTACTATAAGCAAGAGAGTCAAGAGACTTCATAAGCTTGAGGAAATGGAGAATGACGGCACATTTGACGTTCTTCCAAAAAAAGAAGTAATCCAGCTTAAGAACGAAAGAGAAAAGCTTGAAAAATTCCTAGGCGGAATCAAGGACATGAAAGGACTTCCGGGAGCACTTTTCGTAGTTGACCCAAGAAAAGAAAGAATCGCAATCCTTGAAGCCAAAAAGCTTGGAATACCCGTAGTTGGAATCGTAGATACAAACTGCGATCCTGACGAGATAGATTACATCATTCCAGGAAACGACGATGCAATTAGAGCGGTAAACCTTCTTTCAGAAGCAATGGCAAATGCTGTTCTTGAAGGAAAGCAAGGCGTACAGCTTGAAGAAGCTGCTGCTGAAGAAGCTTCAACTATAGAAGTTGCAGAAGAAACAAAAGCTTAAGAGACTTATAGGGAGAAGACGGGGAGCACAACCCTCCTTCTTCCATTTTTATGTGAACGATATATACGCTTTACAATTTAAGGAGGTTAAAAAATGGCAAACGCGCAAATGGTTAAAGAGTTGAGACAAAAAACTGGTGCTGGAATGCTTGACTGCAAGAAAGCATTGGAAGCTTCAAATGACGATATAGAAAAGGCGATAGAATTCTTAAGAGAAAAGGGACTTGCTGCCGCATCTAAAAAGGCGGACAGAGTAGCCGCTGAAGGAATAGTCGAGTCTTACATCCACATGGGAGGAAAAATCGGCGTATTGGTAGAAGTAAATTGTGAAACTGACTTCGTTGCAAAAACTGATGATTTCAAAAACATGGTAAGAGACATTGCGATGCATATAGCAGCTACTAATCCTCAATTCCTTTCTCAAGACGAAGTTCCTTCTGACTTCATCGAAAAGGAAAAAGCTATTCTTACAGCTCAGGCTTTAAACGAAGGCAAGCCTGAAAAAATCGTTGAAAAAATGGTTGAGGGAAGAATCAAAAAATACTATCAAGAGATATGTCTTTTAGACCAGCCTTTTGTTAAGGATCCTGACAAGACTATACAAGATATGGTAAACGAAAAAATATCTAAAATCGGTGAGAACATCAAGATAAGAAGATTCGCCAGATTCCAAATGGGTGAAGGCATAGAAAAGAAAGAAGAAAACTTTGCTGAAGAAGTCGCAAAGCAAATGAACGTGTAATATTTTCAAGGGCACCTATTGCGTGCCCTTTTTTAACGTAATGCTTGAAGAATAAATATCTGACAATCGAAAACTAAGAACCTTGCCGCGAGAATGTAAAATTGTACTTCAATAAATTTAAGGTAAGTGTTATATTATATAGAGGAGGTAGTGCCATGGAACCTAAGTATAAAAGAGTGATAATCAAATTAAGCGGCGAAGCTTTGGCAGGGGACAAAGGATTTGGTATAGACCCAGCTACGATAGCCGGAATATGTAAAAATATTAAGGAAGCAAAAGACCTAGGCGTCGAAATTGCCATCGTCGTAGGTGGCGGAAACATATTTAGAGGCCGTGACGGAGAGGGCATGGATAGAGCCACAGCCGATTATATGGGCATGCTGGCCACTGTAATAAATGCCTTGGCGCTTCAGGATGCACTTGAAAATATAGGAGTGGAAGTAAGGGTGCAGACTGCAATCGAAATGAAGGAGGTAGCTGAGCCTTATATAAGAAGAAAGGCTATGCGCCATCTTGAAAAAGAAAGAATCGTTATCTTTGCATCCGGCACAGGAAATCCATTTTTCTCTACCGATACAACAGCAGCTCTTAGAGCCGCTGAAATAGATGCAGAGGTAATAATGTCGGCAAAAAAAGTTGACGCAGTATACGACAGCGACCCCAAGTTGAATCCAAATGCTAAGAAAATAGACAGGCTAAGCTATATAGATGTGTTGAATAAAGGACTCAAGGTAATGGATTCTACTGCTATATCGCTTTGCATGGACAACAACATACCAGTTTTGGTATTTGGACTCGAGCAGCCTGAAAACATAGTAAAGGTACTTTGCGGCGAAAATATCGGGACAATAGTAGAGGAGGTAAACTGATGATAAAAGAGATTAAAAACGAAACCATCGAAAAGATGGACAAGGCATTGGCAAGTCTTAAATATGAGCTTAACTCTTTAAGGGCGGGAAGAGCCAATCCTAAGATACTAGACAGGGTTTCAGTAGACTATTATGGTGCAATGACTCCGGTCAACCAGCTTGCAAACGTAAGCGCTCCTGAGCCTAGGATGATAATCGTTCAGCCTTGGGATACAAATGCGCTGCCGCTGATTGAAAAAGCTATACAAAAATCAGATTTAGGCCTTAATCCTGGAAATGACGGCAAGATAATTAGAATCGTAATGCCTCAGTTGACTGAGGAAAGAAGAAAAGATCTGGTCAAGACAGCAAAAAAATTCGGCGAGGATTGCAAGGTCGCCATCAGGAATATAAGAAGACATGCCATACAGCAGCTCAAGGAACTGGAAAAAGAAGGCATGATAACTGAAGACGAGTTGAAGCAAGCAGAGGCTGATGTTCAAAAGATGACCGATGAAGAAACGAAAAAAGTCGATCAGACCATTGCTGCTAAAAATGAAGAAATATTGGAAGTCTAAAATCAAACACCCTGATGGGTGTTTTCTTCTAGACGAAATCAGCGAGGTGAAAACCTATGTCAAATAATTTATCCAAGAATCTGCCCAATCATGTCGGCATCATAATGGACGGAAACGGAAGATGGGCAAAAATGCAGAATAAACCAAGGCTGTACGGGCACAAGGCTGGAGTTGAAACCATCAGGGAAATAGTGAAGATATCCTCAAGACTAGGTATAAAAGCTTTGACCCTTTATGCCTTTTCAACGGAGAACTGGAAAAGACCTCATACTGAAGTTGCCGGCTTGATGGGGATATTTAGCAGATACCTAAAAAAAGAAGTATCAGAGCTAAATGACAACAACGTAAAGCTTCGTATTGTTGGAGACATAGCTCCTCTTTCTCAGAAATTAAAGGAACAGATTGCAGAATCAGAAAAATTGACTAAGAAAAATACGGGGCTTGTCTTAAATATTGCAGTGAATTACGGTGGAAGATCTGAGGTTCTAAATGCTGTCAGGGAAATTGCGGAAATGGTCAAACAGGGAAGAATCCATCCTGGGGACATAAGTGAAAGCACTATTGAAGAAAACCTGTATACATATGGCTTGCCTGATCCTGATCTTGTAATAAGAACCAGCGGTGAAATGCGGCTGAGCAATTTTTTGATATGGCAGTGCGCCTATTCCGAGCTTTGGTTCACGCCGGTCTTATGGCCGGATTTCACAGAAGAGATCTTTCTTTCAGCTTTGGAGGAGTTTCAAAATAGAAAAAGAAGATTTGGAGGGGTTTGATGAGTAAAAGAGTTCTGACAGCTGTTTTGGGCATACCTCTTCTAATTTTGATAGTGTCAATTGGAGGTATGGCGTTGTTTTTGGCTATAGCCGTTTTAGCTTCCATAGGACTATGGGAATACGCTGGTGCCATAAGAGACGATAAGGTAAGCTTGAATGCTTGGTTGTTGATTGCATTGGGGCTTTGCATGACATCTTCTTTTTATTTCTTCAAGGAATATACATTGGGAGTTCTGGTGTTTTCAGTAATGATTCTGGCAGGAAGGGATGTCCTTAAAGACAATACGAATATCTCGAATACCGCTTATGGGGTCTATGGATTGGTATACGCAACCTTTTTTTTGGGGCATCTCATTCTGCTTGAAGGCATGGAACAAGGCAGCCTTCTGATATGGCTGGTTTTTTTGATATGCTTCGGTACCGATACATTTGCTTACTTTGTCGGAATCAGATTCGGGAAAAACAGGCTGGCACCTAAGATCAGCCCAAAAAAATCAGTTGAAGGTTCTATCGGAGGTTTGGTGGCAGGTATTGCCCTGGCTTTGGCTTATGGGTTCTACTTAAATCATGCGTACCCGGGTGGCTTGTCCATTATCGGATACGGATTTATCGGCCTGGTTGCAAGCGTAGTGTCTCAAATCGGCGATTTGGCTGCGTCGATGATTAAAAGACAATTTGGAATCAAGGATTTTGGAAATCTTTTCCCTGGGCATGGAGGAGTGCTGGACCGTTTTGACAGCATCATATTTGCATCCCCAGTGGTATATTACATGATTCTAATAATGACAGCCTGAGAGGTGATAAGGTGAATTTTTTTACAATTGCAGTATCCATATTGATATTTGGGTTTTTGATAGTAATACATGAGTTCGGACATTTCATAGCAGCAAGGATGTCTAAGGTAAAGGTCCTGGAGTTTGCCATTGGAATGGGGCCCGTGCTTTTTTCCAAACAGGGGAAAGAGACGCTTTTTTCATTGAGGGCTATTCCTCTTGGAGGATTTTGCAGGATGCAGGGAGAAGATGAAAGCGACTATTCGGAGGGGAGCTATAATTCAAAGAGCAAGCTATCCAGGATACTGATACTCTCTGCAGGTGCGGCCATGAATATAATTGGATGCATAATCTTGCTCACGGCGGTATTTTTCATAATAGGGATACCCACATCCACCATCGATGAGGTTCAGACAGGGTATCCGGCTTATGAAGCAGGAATGGTGTCGGGAGACAAGATACTCTCTATAAATGGTGAAGAGATAAATTCTTGGGACGATATAAACCTTGCTCTTGACGAGAGCCGGGAATCTGATTATGGGATAACCCTGGACCGAGAGGGAGAAATTATAGAGATTCAGTTGACTTCATATCTAGACACCGAGCTCGACAGGTACAGGATAGGAATAACTCCGGCTCGAGAAAAAACCATACTAGGGTCTTTGTCAGGAGGAATAACCCAGTCCTACATGTATACCAGATTGATGTTCTCTGCTATTGGCGCATTGATTACCGGGAATGCATCTACGGGAGATCTTATGGGACCAATCGGAGTAGTGGGCATAGTAGGTGAAACTGTTCAGTACGGAGCTGTGGCGCTTTTGAATTTAGCAGCTATAATCAGTTTGAACTTGGCGATTTTCAATCTGTTGCCGATTCCTGCTCTAGATGGAAGCAGAATAGTTTTCGTACTGATAGAGTGGATCAAAGGTTCCCCAGTGAACCCCGAAAAAGAAGGAATGGTGCATTTGATAGGTTTTATAATTCTTATGGCTCTTGCATTATTTATAGCCTATAACGACATATTGAGGCTTAACTGATTAATAATCCCTGAGAATGTAAATGAGGAGACAAAGTGATTAAAAGAGAATATACTAAAGTAATAAACGTAGGAAATGTGAAAATAGGCGGAGGGAACCCAATCGCCATACAGAGCATGACTACAACGGATACTAGAGATGTGGCATCTACCGTGAATCAAATAAAAGACCTTGAGAAAGCGGGATGCGACATCGTCAGAGTAGCTGTCCCTGATATGGAAAGCGCAGAGGCTCTGAAGGACATAAAAAAGAATATATCTATCCCCTTAGTGGCAGATATACATTTTGACTACAGGCTTGCCTTAAAATCCATTGAATGCGGAATCAGCAAGCTTAGGATAAATCCCGGAAATATCGGTGACGAAAAACGAGTACGGGAAGTCGTCAGGTCCGCAAAGGAAAATGGCGTACCTATCAGAATAGGGGTCAATGCAGGTTCCGTGGGCAAGGAGCTTCTAAAAAAATACGATGGAAAAATAAGTGGAGAAGTGCTTGTTGAAAGCGCCGTAAATCACATAAGGATACTTGAAGACATGGACTTTACCGACATAGTCGTATCGATTAAGGCTTCCGACGTTTTAATGAGCGTCAAGGCCTATGAGCTGTTTGCAAAAAAATACGACTACCCCCTGCATATAGGGATAACCGAGTCGGGAACTCCATTTAGAGGAACGATCAAGTCTTCTGTAGGGCTGGGAATCATACTTAATATGGGAATTGGCGACACCATGAGGGTTTCCCTCACAGGAGACCCGGTAGAGGAAATCAAGGTATCCAGGGAAATACTTAAGTCTCTTGGTCTTTTTAGGAAGCCGGATATCGAGTTCATTTCTTGTCCCACATGCGCAAGGTGCAAGATCGACCTCATCAGATACGCCTCAGAAATTGAAAAAGCGGCAGCCGGGATAGAAAAGAAAATCAAGGTAGCCATTATGGGATGTGCTGTTAACGGCCCCGGAGAGGCAAGAGATGCTGATATAGGCATAGCCGGAGGGGATAAAAGAGCGATACTGTTTAAAAAGGGCGAAATCATCAGAACTATTGATGAAAATGACATAGTAAGTGAGCTGATTAGGGAAATCAAGGAATTCAAGGTGATTTAATGCAAGGGAATCTAGAAATTTTAGATATCGTATTAAGGATAGTATTATCAATACTCTTTAGCGGCTTGGTAGGTCTGGAACGTGAAAAAACCAAAAAACCCGCAGGACTCAGGACGCACGTACTGGTTTCTTTGGGAGCAACTGTAGTTATGCTAACAGGAATAGCTCTAGCCGGTGATTATCAGGACATCAGCCCGACGGATCCATCTAGAATGGGGGCTCAGGTAATAAGCGGGATAGGTTTTCTAGGCGCAGGCACCATATTAAGATCCGGGTTTGATGTCAGAGGCCTCACTACAGCTGCAACGATATGGGCGGTAGGATGCATTGGTCTGGCTATCGGAGCAGGTTACTATGAAATAGCCCTATCTGCTTCAGCGGCTGTTTTTATAATATTGAGAGCTTTTTCACACATCAACTTGAAAAAGTATGATATGGCGAAAATCTATTCCATTGAAATGGAGTTTAACCTGGATTTCGATCCGGACAAGCTATATAAGGATATAGATAATGACGAATTTAAGATACTCGATTTTCAGTTGAGGGAAAAACATGTAAAGTTGACCGTACTAAAGCACCCTCAAGACAAGGAATTCAGCATTTTCAATTACTTGTCCAAGGAGGATGTGGCTTTTATTAATATCAAGAGTGAAACAGGTGTATAAAATGCTAAATGATAGTGAAAATATTAAGAAATCCATAGGAGAGGTTCTTTCCCGGGAGGCCTTTGAGATCAAAAAGGTTGAAGTAGCCAGAAAGAAAAGCCGATGGACATTGTACGTAAATCCCTTAAAGGATACGGATCTTGATAAAATCCGCATAGACCTTGAAGGGATTTTGAACAATCAGGTAGAGATTCAATTGATTCCTGTAAAGTCGGATGATCGATATATTAAAGATTCCGATAAGGATGATATCAAAAAATGGATAAAATCAAACTATCCGGAAGTACTGCTTACTGCAAACAATTGGGTAACAGAACCTGGTAAGATCAGAATACCCCTTATTCACAAATCCGACTGTGATAATATGACTGAAACGAATGCTTCCCAAAAATTGAGAAGATGGTTTGGCGAGAAGACCAAAATCAATGTGGAGTTTTCCTTTTATCCCATGGAGGGACTGCAGGAGCTCAGCGAAGAAATCGAATCAGAAAAGAAAAAGGTAAATAGCTTTGAAACAAGACAGAAACCCTCCGGCACCAAATCATTGACCAACAGACCCATGGAGGCTTCCACGATACTTGGCAGAAAAATCAAGGATGACCCAATCCCAATGAGCGAAGTCACCTCGGATCAGGACGTGGCAATCAGGGGGAAGATCTTTAAGATTGACCAAAAGGAAATCCGCAACAATATGACTATCGTCACCTTCAATATAACGGACTACACCTCATCTTTGACATGCAAGTCTTTTTTAAACGAAGAAAAGACAAAAAAGGTAATCTCGTCAATCAGCGAAGGTTGCTGGCTGAAGGTTAAAGGGAAAATCCAATTTGATACTTTTGCCAGAGAGAACGTGCTTATAGTCAGTTCAATAGAAAGCCAATGGGTGGAACCGAGAAAGGATGAAGCCGAAACCAGACGGATAGAACTTCATGCACATACACAATACAGCTCGATGGATAGCGTGGCGAAGCTTTCCAAGCTTATAGGAACCGCATCTGATTTCGGGCATAAGGCAATAGCCATCACGGACCACGGAGTATTGCAGGCTTATCCCGAGGCTATGGAGCTAGCTGCTAAAAAAGATATCAAAGTTATCTATGGAATGGAAGGATACCTTGTAGATGACAATAAAAACTCCAAATGGGGGGAAGGAGACGGTCCTCTAGACGGATGCTTTGTGGTATTTGACCTAGAGACTACGGGCTTATCTGCCAAAAACAGTGAAATCATTGAAATAGGAGCTGTCAAGGTAAACAACGGTCAAATCATAGAAACCTACAATTCATTTGTTCATCCAAAAGCAAAGGTGCCCCTTAAGATTACAGAGATAACCGGAATTTCTGATGAGATGGTAAGAAATCAGCGAGAGATCGACGTCGTAATGGAGGAGTTTTTAAGCTTTGCAGAAGGCAACATAATGGTTGCCCACAATGCAAGATTTGACATATCCTTCATAGAAGCATTCTGTCGAAAGCTGGGCATTGAAAAGAAGTTCACGGTAATCGACACTCTGTCTTTGGCAAGAAACGCTCTAACCGATTTGGGCAGGTTCAACCTAAAGAGCCTCTCACGGTATTTCAAGATCGATTTGAAAAACCATCATCGTGCCAGCGACGACGCCATGGCCACAGCCAAGGTGTTTATCAAGCTTGTGGGAATAAGTATGGACAAGGGTGCCAAGACAGCAGATGATCTAAACCATGTATTTGACAGCGAGCAGGCTATAAAGAAGATGGACACTGCCCACATCATAATACTCGTTAAGAACCAAACAGGCCTTAAAAATCTTTACAAGCTGGTATCCATGAGCCATCTTAGGTACTTCTACAAAAAACCCAGAATTCCCAAAAGCGTATTGGAAAAATACCGGGAAGGCTTGATTTTAGGAAGCGCATGTGAAAGCGGCGAGCTCTACAAAGGAATATTAAACGACAAATCGGAAGATGATATCGAGAAGATCATCGAATTCTACGATTACCTGGAGGTTCAACCTCTCGGCAACAATGCTTTTTTGCTGGATAAGGGAATCGTAAACAATGAAGAAGAACTTAAAAATATCAATAAACGAATAATTGCCCTTGGAGAAAAATATGGCAAACCTGTGGTTGCTACAGGTGACGTCCACTTTGTGGACAAAGAGGATGAGTGCTTCAGAAAGGTCTTGATGTGCGGTCAAAAGTATGACGACTTTAATAGACAGCCGCCCCTTTACTACAGAACTACTCAGGAGATGCTTCACGAGTTCTATTATCTAGATGAACAAAAGGCTCGTGAAATTGTTATCGAAAATCCAATGAAGATTTCAGATATGATCGATAACGTGCTGCCTATACCAAATGGAACATTCCCTCCTATAATAGAAGGGTCCGATCAGGAAATCAGAGAAATGATCGTTGCCTACGCCAAGGATAAATATGGAGATCCACTCCCCGAGGTTGTCGAAGCTCGGGTAGATAAGGAGCTTAACTCCATAATAAGCAATGGCTATTCTGTATTGTACCTTGTTGCCCATAAACTAGTGAAAAAATCCCTGGAGGACGGTTATCTGGTAGGCTCTAGAGGTTCAGTAGGGTCGTCTCTGGCGGCTACGTTTTCCAATATTACAGAGGTAAATCCACTTTCTCCTCACTACGTTTGTCCAAAGTGCAAAAACAGTGAATTTTACGACAGCTCTCAGGTGGGCTCGGGACCCGACCTTGAGGACAAGCTGTGTCCGAAATGCGGCAGTGAATACATAAAAGATGGCTTTGACATTCCTTTTGAGGTGTTTCTTGGATTCGAAGGGGACAAGGAGCCGGATATAGATCTAAACTTCTCCGGGGAATATCAGCCCACCGCCCATAAATATACCGAAGAGTTATTCGGAAAGGGCAACGTATACAGAGCAGGCACTATTTCTACTATTGCAGAGAAGACAGCCTTCGGTTTTGTAAAAAACTATCTGGAGGAGAACGGATGCTTGATTACAAATGCGGAAATCGATAGATTGGTTGATGGGTGCACCGGGATAAAAAGGACTACGGGCCAGCATCCCGGTGGAATCATGGTGGTTCCTTCAAATAAAGAGATATACGATTTCTGCCCCATACAAAAGCCGGCAGACGACGTGGACAGCACGACTACAACCACACATTTTGATTATCATTCTATAAGCGGCAGGCTTTTGAAGCTGGATATCCTGGGTCATGACGATCCTACCGTGATACGTATGCTCGAAGACCTGACGGGCCTTGATGCAACCAAGATTCCCTTGGACGATTCAGAAACGATGAGCCTTTTCACTTCCACCAAGGCACTCAAGCTGGTTGACGGGGACATAGGATCCACAGTGGGAACTTATGGGATACCTGAATTCGGTACAGGATTTGTAAGGGAGATGCTGGTGGCTACCAAACCCTCTGCATTTTCAGACTTAATAAGAATATCCGGTCTTTCTCATGGAACGGACGTTTGGCTTAACAATGCTCAAGAGCTTATCGCAAATAAAACGGCCACAATCAAAGAGGTCATCTGTACCAGGGATGACATAATGGTTTATCTCATACATATGGGCCTGCCCAGCAAGAAGGCCTTTAATATTATGGAAAAGGTACGAAAGGGCAAGGGCTTACACGATGAAGACGTAGCCCTTATGAACCAGCATGATGTTCCCCAGTGGTATATTGATTCCTGCAACAAGATTAAATATATGTTTCCAAAGGCCCATGCCGTCGCATATGTGACAATGGCCTTTAGGATAGCCTACTTTAAGGTTCACCACCCCCTTGCTTATTACGCCACGTATTTTAGTGTAAGAGCTGATGACTTTGACGCCCACCTGGCGGTACAGGGAAAAGACAGGGTCAGAAAGGCTATTAGAGAGATCAAGGAAATAGGCAACGGAGCAACCGCCAAGGATAAATCCAAGATCACTGTCCTGGAGCTGATACTGGAGATGCTCTGCAGAGGTTATGATTTCCTTCCGGTCAGCTTGTATGAATCACATTACTCAAAGTTCATCATAAAGGACGGAAAGCTGCTGCCGCCATTTAACGCCCTGGAAGGAATCGGGCTTAAGGCGTCTCAGAATGTGTACGAATCAGCAAAGAAAGGCTCATTCATATCCATAGAGGACCTCCAGGCAAGAACCAAGCTCAGCAAGACGAACGTGGAAACCCTGCTTAAGCACGGAACCATCAACGAATTGCCACAATCCAACCAGATAAGCCTGTTTTAAAGGTACTTGAAAAAAAAACGAGAGTATGATATGATTAACAGTAACAATTTGAGTTTACTTTTCGAAGAGTGGGAAAAACCCGCTCTTTATTATTTGATACGGGAGGTTTTGATATGGCGAAGAAAAAAACGGATGAATTCGTATTCGATTTGTCCGAGCCCATAGCGGAAGAATTGGGGTTTGAACTTGTGGATGTGGAGTTTATTAAGGAAGGACAAAACTGGTTTTTGCGCCTATACATAGACAAGGATGGGGGAGTGAACCTGGATGACTGCCAGGCCTTCAGCAGCAGAATAAACGTATTGCTGGATGAAACTGACCCCATTTCTCAAAGCTACTTTCTTGAGGTCTCATCACCGGGTCTTGACAGGCCACTAAAGAAAAGAGCGGATTACGACAGGTACAAGGGGAAGATGATAGAGGTCAATCTTTATGCCCAGATAGAAGGAAGCAAGTACTACAAAGGTATAAATGGCGGGATCGAGGATGAGATGCTGACCTTGTTGTTAGAAGAAGATAAAGAGCTTAAGATCCCTGTCAAATCAATAGGAAGCGCAAAGCTGTATTTTGAATTTTAAATTAAAAGCAATATAATGATAACGGAGGTTTACAAACAAGATGAATAAAGATTTTATTCTTGCACTGGATTCAGTGGAAAAGGAAAAGGGAATAAAAAAGGATGAGCTGATAGATGCCATAGAAGCAGCCATAGCATCTTCTTACAAAAAAAACTACGGGAGCTCCCATGAAATTAAGATAAACATAGATAGGGAGACTGGAGAAATAAACGTACATGCTTTAAAGGAAGTAGTTGAAGAGGTGTTTGATCCCAATATCGAAATCACATTGGATGATGCCAAGCAGATTTACGATGGATATCAACTTGGAGATGTAGCAGAAATAGAAATCAAGCCTAAGAACTTCGGAAGAATCGCAGCACAGAATGCAAAGCAGCTGGTGGTGCAGCGAATCAAGGAAGCTGAAAGAAATATCATCTTCGATCAGTTCTCCGAGCGTGAGGACGAGATCATAAACGGAGTTATCCAAAGAAAAGAAAAAAACAACATATATGTGGATCTTGGAAAAACAGAAGGGATATTGATGCCAAACGAGCAGGTTTCAGGAGAAGATTATTCTCAAAACAAGCGCATTAAGGTGTACGTTCTCGAAGTTAAAAAAACCACTAAGGGACCTCAAATAATGGTATCAAGAACACATCCCGGACTTGTAAAAAGATTGTTTGAAAACGAGGTTCCAGAAATTTATGATGGCGCTGTCACCATAAAGTCCATATCAAGGGAAGCCGGTTCCAGGACTAAAATAGCTGTATCAGCTGTTGAATCCAATATAGATCCTGTAGGATCCTGCGTAGGACCCAAGGGAATCAGGGTACAAAATATTGTTGACGAGCTAAACGGCGAAAAAATTGATATAATTAAATGGAGCGATGATCCCAGAGAATATATCGCTAGTTCTCTGAGTCCTGCGAAGGTGTTAAGAGTGGACGTAAATGAGCTGGAAAGATCGGCACTGGTTATAGTTGACGATTATCAACTGTCTCTTGCTATAGGAAAAGAAGGACAAAATGCGAGACTGGCAGCAAAGCTTACAGGGTGGAAGATCGACATAAAGAGCAAGTCCCAAAGTGAAAACATGGAAGAGATCGATCAAATCGCCAGCGATCTGCTTGACGATCTGGATCTATAACAGATTGGAGGGATTACCATGAGAAAAATACCTCAAAGAACATGTATAGTATGCGGAGAGAAGATAGACAAAAAGAACCTTATACGTGTCGTAAAGAACAAAGAAGGTGAAGTTTTCTACGATCCCACAGGAAAGGCCAACGGTAGAGGGGCCTATTTATGCGGCAGTGACGAATGTACAGAGGCGATTCTTAAGAAAAACGCCCTGAACAGGGCTTTTAAGATGGAAATCGACGAAGCCGTAAAATTGAAGGTTATGGATGATGTGAAGAATGCAAAAAAATAAGTTTTTAAATTTTATAGGAATATGTAAAAAATCAGGGAAGATAGTACTTGGAGACCATATGGTGGAAAAGGAAATGAACAGGGAGACCTTAAAGCTTGTAGTGGTAGCGACAGATACTTCAGACAGGATTTGGGCCAAATACGAACGTTTCTGCAAGGAAAAAGGCATACCTGCCCTGAGAGCGTCAACAAAAGAAGAACTGGGAAAAGCAGTGGGAAAGAAAGCGACAGCAGTAGCAGGCTTTAAAGACCAAAACCAAAGTAATAACCTAGTGAAATTATACGAAAATCTAAAAGAAACAGGGGGAGTTTTATGAGCAAAGTAAGAGTATACGATCTGGCAAAAGAACTTAATGTAAATAGCAAGGAACTGGTAAAGGTATTGAACAGTATGGACATACCTGTCAAAAACCACATGAGTGCATTGAACGAGCAGCAGGAAAAGTACTTTAGAAACAATTACATCAAAGCCCAAGGCGAGAGCCCAAAACAGGAGAAAGCGCCTGCGAAGACAGTGGAAAAAAAAGAGCAGCCTCCGCAAAGACCTGAGGCCGTAAAAGAAAAAGCGGCTGAAGGGGCAAAACCCTTCCCAAAGCCACAAGCTAAAACTGAGCAGAAGACAGATAAGAAAAAGCCAGGAAAGAGAGATTTCAGAAAAGGCAAGAAGCCTCCTGTAACTCCTGTGGCTATAGACAACAGCAAAAAAGAGAAAAAATCAAAAAGCGCCTACAAGAAGAAAAAGGGCGAGGACGAAACAGAAGAATTAGTAGCAATGATTCCAACAGCCGTTTCCGTAGGTGATTTTGCAGTAAAGATAAACGTGCCATCGACTGAGATAATCAAAAAGCTCATAAGCTTGGGAGTCATGGCTTCAATCAACCAGGAAATCGATTTTGAAACTGCTGAGGTAGTAGCTTCTGAGCTCGGAGTTAAAATCGAGCTCGAGGACGTTGAAGAAGAAGTAGCAGAAATGCTAAATGTCGAAGAAGAAGAGGATGAGAAAAATCTGATACACAGACCCCCAGTTATAACAGTTATGGGCCATGTAGATCACGGCAAGACCTCCCTTCTTGATGCGATAAGAAAGACCAGCGTAACAGCAAAGGAAGCCGGTGGAATTACTCAGCATATCGGAGCGTACATGGTCAAGACAAATGACGAAGCGATCACATTTATCGATACGCCGGGACATGAAGCCTTCACGGCAATGAGACATCGTGGAGCGAGCATAACGGATATCGCGGTTTTGGTTGTAGCTGCAGACGATGGGGTAATGCCACAGACTGTAGAAGCTTTAAATCATGCTAGGGCGGCTAAAGTGCCGATCATAGTAGCAATAAATAAAATTGACAAACCTGGAGCCAACCCGGACAAGGTCAAGCAGGAGCTTACCGAATACAATCTGGTTGCAGAAGAATGGGGTGGAGACACCATATTCGTTCCCGTATCTGCAATGACCAGAGAAGGCTTGGATACACTCCTTGAGATGATACTGCTTGTAGCCGAGGTTCAGGAACTCAAAGCCAATCCGGACAGACTTGCAAAGGGTACTGTAATAGATGCCAAGCTCGACAAGGGCAGAGGCGTAGTTGCTACCCTGCTGGTAAATGCAGGAACATTGAGAGTCGGAGACTCAGTAGTCAGCGGAACATCTTACGGAAAGATCAGAGCAATGCTTAATGACAAGGGAAAAAAGGTAAAGACCGCCGGACCTTCCACTCCTGTTGAAATTTTGGGTCTTAACGAGGTGCCTGAAGCAGGAGAAGAATTCTATGCTGTTAAGGACGACAGAACCGCAAGACAGATAGCCGATAAGCGAAGAACCCACTTGAAGGAGCAAAAGGTAAAAAGGAGCGCTCCACTTTCTCTTGACGAACTTTACAATCACATCAAGCAGGGAGAAGTTCAAGATATAAACATAATCATCAAAGGAGATGTTCAGGGCTCTGTTGAAGCACTTAAGCAGTCTCTGGAGAAGCTTACCAATGAGGAAGTAAGAGTCAATATAATTCATGGCGGAGTAGGAGCGGTAACCGAATCCGACGTTATGCTTGCAGCAGCTTCAAACGGGATAATTATTGGCTTTAATGTAAGACCGGGAAATAATGTCAATGCACTGGCTGAGAGGGAAGAGGTAGACTTAAGGCTTTACAGGGTCATTTACGATGCCATCGCCGATGTGGAACAGGCCATGAAGGGAATGTTGGCTCCTGAGTACAAGGAAGTAGTTCTCGGTACTGCGGAAGTAAGACAAACGTTTAAGGTTCCTAACATCGGTACCATAGCAGGCTGCTATGTTACCAATGGTAAAATAGCAAGAAGCAACGATGTAAGGGTAATCAGAGACGGCATAGTCGTTTTCGAAGGCAAGATGACATCTCTCAAGAGATTTAAAGATGACGCAAAGGAAGTAGCCCAGGGATACGAGTGTGGCATAGGCGTCGAGAAATATAACGATTTAAAGGAAGGCGATCAAATAGAAGCCTTCACGATGGAAGAGATAGCAAGAACATAGATAGCAGGTGATGAGCATGGCAAAAAACAGGATCAACAAAATAAATGAAACGATAAAGCAAGAGCTTAGCAGCCTCATTAGGAAAAACATCAAGGATCCCAGGCTGACCGAGCTCATCAGCGTGATGAAGGTAGATACGACCGGGGACCTAAGATATGCCAAAGTATATATAAGCATATTCGATACAGACGAAAAGAAAGCTCAGGCAATCGACATACTTAACAAGGCTGCAGGATTTTTAAGAAAAAACGTGGGCAAGACGCTTAAGACTCACTACACACCTGAGCTGATTTTTGTACTTGATGATTCAATCGAGTACGGAGCTCACATAGATGAAGTGATAAGAAAGCTGCACAAGGACAGTCAGGAGTAGTAAAATGGGCATGAATAAAATAACAAGCGCCATAAAAGAAAACTCCACCTTTCTGATAAGCACCCACAAATCTCCCGATGGCGACGCTCTAGGTTCCAGCTTCGCCTTGGGACTTGCCCTTAAAAAAATGGGAAAGAATGTTTTCTACGCATTAGAAAAGCCCGGGGGTGGGAAGTACAGTTTTTTAAACGAGCTTAACGAACTCAACGGCTCCTATGGCGACAGAAGCTTTGATGTTGGGATATTTTTGGATTCCTCAGATCCGGACCATCTATATGATGCTTCACTGATGGAAAGTTGCAGGATTAGGATAAATATAGACCACCATGTCAGCAATAACGGCTATTGCCACTTGAATTACGTTGATGTAAATGCCAGTGCTACAGGAGAAGCTGTATATGAACTTTTGGAAAATCTCAACGTGGAACTCGACGAAGAGATAGCCCTTGCGCTATATACGGCCATTGTCTCGGATACCGGCAATTTTAAATACAGCAATGTCACATACAAAACCCATGATATTGCCAGCAAGCTTTACCGGTATCCAAACAGGTACTGGGAGATAAGCAGGAAGCTCTTCGATGAGACCACATTTGAAAAAGTGCAGCTGATAGGTTATGCCTTAGGTAGGATATCCTTGATTAAAGAGGGTAAAGCAGCAGTGATTCATCTCTCATATGAGGACTTGAAAAAATTCTCAGACGATGCGGATATGGAAGGCGTAATCAACTACGCCAGGGATATAAAAGGTGTTGAGGTGGCTGTCATGATAAAAGAGACATCCAGAGATACATTTAAGGTGTCTTTCAGGGCAAATACTGACTTTGACGTGAGCAAGATCGCCGTTCACTATGGCGGTGGCGGTCACAGCAAGGCTGCCGGATGCACAATTAGGGATATGAGATTTGAAGATGTGCTAGAGGACATTAAATCCCACATCGTTTTTTGAGGTGCCTATGGACGGAATTTTAAATATCTACAAACCTAAAGGAAAGACCTCCCATGATATGGTCAATGTCTTGCGAAGAGCATTGAATACTAAAAAGATCGGTCATACAGGGACTTTAGACCCCCTGGCAGAAGGTGTCTTGCCGCTATGTGTAGGCAAGGCCACGAGAGTTTCCCAATATTTGCTGGACAAGGAAAAGGAGTATGTAGGAGAGCTGAAGCTTGGCGTATCCACAGACACCTATGACAGCGAAGGAAAAGAAGTAAAAAGCAGACTTGTTAGCGTCACTGAAAATCAAATACTTGATGCGGTTGATTCTTTCAAGGGAGAGCTGCTCCAAAAGCCACCCATATACTCAGCCCTTAAAGTCAGGGGCAAAAAGCTTTACGAGTATGCCCGGGAGGGCGCAGAGGTTGAAATAGAGCCGAGAAGAGTCGTAATACACGATATTGAGATTGTCAGCATCCAAATTCCATACGTTAAGATAAGGGTCGGCTGCTCGAAGGGTACCTACATTAGGTCGCTTTTCAACGATATCGGAGAAAAGCTGGGCTGCGGAGCCCATATGACATCTCTGATCAGAACAAAAAGCGGATATTTTTCAGTTGATGATGCAATAACATTGGATAAGCTTGAAAAAATGGATGTAAAAGCTATCGCCGGGAAGCTTTATCCGACGGATTTTCCCCTTAAGGATTTTCCGAAGATTTTGATAGACCCAGATTCAAAAAAATATCTGGTAAACGGAAATGTGCTTTACGGAAGAAATCTCATGGAACCAATCGATCCCTTGGCTGAAGGACAAAAGGTATTATTATACTGCTTGGACAGGTTTTACGGAATAGGCGAAATAATAGTGGAAGACAAAATTAATAAAATCAAACCAAAATGTATATTCAATGAGGAGAAATGACTATGGAGATATACGATTGGACAGAAATAGAAAATCAAAAACCTGCTGCAGTCGCACTGGGTTTTTTTGACGGCATTCATGTCGGCCATCGGGCATTAATAGACGAAATGATAAAAATAGCAAAGGAAAAAAATCTGGAAAGTTGCCTGGTTACCTTCAGGCAGCATCCATTGACATTGGTATTTCCCAAATTTGCGCCCAAACTCATTAGCTCAAACGACGAGAAAATTAATGTTTTGGATCAAATGGATATAGACAAGCTGATTTTTATCGACTTTACGGAAGAAATAATGAACTTCGAGCCGGAGGAATTCATTAGAGAAGTCCTTGTCAAAAGACTAAGCGCCAAAATCATCGTGGTGGGATTCAACTATAATTTTGGCAAAAAAGGCAAGGGCACCCCAGAGCTTCTGGTAAAGCTTAAGGAAAAGTACGGTTACGATGTATTGGTCGTAAATCCTGTGGAAAAGGACGGACATATTATAAGCAGCACATTTATCAGAAACCTGGTGGTCAATGGCAAGGTCGAACAGATTGAAAAATATCTAGGCAGAAAATTTTCCGTAATGGGCGAAGTTGTCCGAGGCAAAGGCCTTGGAAGACAATATGCCATACCCACTGCGAACATAACGGTTGAAGATGAGCATATATTGCCGGATGCAGGAGTATACTATACCAATATCATTGTAAAGGGAGTAAAATACGAGGGGCTTACAAACATCGGCTATAACCCCACATTCGAAAATCACCCTTTCAGCGTTGAGACATATATTTACGACTTTGATGAAGATATCTATGGAGAAACCGTAGAGCTTATATTTAATAAGAAAATCAGAAAAGAAAAGAAATTTACAAATTTACCTGATCTTATCAAACAGATACGCCACGATATCCAAACAGTAGAAAAAAAGTATATAAAAAAGGAAAAACATTAGAGGAAAACTATGCTAAATGAATTTTCACGTACAGAGCTTCTGATTGGAAAAGAAGCTTTAGAAAAATTAAAGAAATCCAGGGTTGCCATCTTCGGAATCGGAGGGGTGGGCAGCTTCGTGGTGGAGGGCCTGGCAAGAAGCGGTGTAGAGAACTTTTTGTTAGTAGATGACGATGTGGTATGCCTTACCAATATTAACAGGCAGCTCCATGCCAGCAGAAAGACTATAGGCAAGCCGAAGGTCGAGGTCATGAGGCAACGGGTCTTGGACATCAATCCGAAGGCAAATGTTGATACAGTACAGGATTTTTATCTTCCTGAAACTGCTGAATCCATGCTACAGGGAGATATCGACTATATCGTAGATGCAATAGACACAGTGACAGGTAAAATAGACCTTGTAATGAAGGCTAACCAAAGAAATATCCCTATCATAAGCGCTATGGGAGCAGGCAACAAGCTCGATCCCACCAGGTTTGAAGTAGCAGATATATTTAAGACCAGCGTATGCCCACTGGCAAAAGTGATGAGAAAAGAGCTAAAAAACAGAGGAATTAAAAAACTAAAGGTAGTATATTCAAAGGAGCTGCCATTAAAGCCGATGGAATCTGGGGACGACTGCGCGACAGGTTGCGTATGCCCAGAGGAAAGTTCTAAGAAATGCACGTCAAAGAGGCAGATACCAGGCAGCGTTTCATTTGTGCCTTCGGTTGCAGGTCTTATAATGGCAGGGGAAGTAGTAAAGGACATTATCGGCAAAGATAATAAAGATGTATAAATATACGTACAATAAACTAAAATAATAAAATATTATTCATATTAATCTTCTTTTTTTCACATAAATATGAGATAATACTTAAAGATTAAATCGGGGGTGCAAGTATGGACGGATTTATTACCAGTCTATCAGGGATAACCACATTACTTAATCCCGTTATGACATTTATCATGTTGATGTCGGTGGTTTTCTTCCTGCTCTTTTTAAGGGAAAAGGTTGAAAAAACAGAAGCCTACATCAGAAGCATAGCAATCAGCTTACAGCAGATTGCTCAGCAGTTGTCAAAAAAAGAATAAGATTGAGGAGGAATAGAAATTGAGTTTTACAGTCATAAAAGATTACGATCCGGAAATTTACGCAGCAATGGAAAAGGAATTAAACAGACAGGAAAACAATCTTGAGCTTATAGCTTCAGAAAATTTAGTTACAAAACAGGTAATCGAAGTTATGGGCAGCCACCTTACCAACAAATACGCAGAGGGATATCCCGGAAAACGATATTATGGAGGCTGTGAGCACGTAGATGTTATTGAGACTATCGCAAAGGAAAGAATAGAAAAGCTTTTTGGAGCGGAGCATTCAAATGTTCAACCTCACTCCGGAGTACAAGCCAATATGGCTGTATATTTCGCTCTTTTGGAGACTGGAGACACTGTTATGGGAATGAATCTAGCTCATGGTGGACACTTGAGTCACGGAAGTCCTGTAAGCATGTCAGGGAAATACTACAATTTCATACCTTATGGAATAAAAGAAGATACGGAGCTTTTAGATTACGAAGAGCTTGAAAGGCTTGCCAAGGAACACAAGCCCAAGATGATAGTTGCAGGAGCCAGCGCATACCCAAGAGAGATAGATTTCGAAAGAATCGGAAAAATCGCCAAAGAAGTTGGGGCCTTATACATGGTGGATATGGCACATATCGCAGGCCTAGTAGCTGCAGGCGTTCACCAAAGTCCCGTGCCTTATGCAGATATAGTAACAACCACAACCCACAAGACCTTGAGAGGTCCAAGAGGTGGAGCAATACTTTGTAAAGCTGAATATGCAAAAGCTATAGACAAGGCAGTTTTTCCTGGAAGCCAGGGGGGACCGTTGATGCATGTTATAGCAGCAAAAGCTGTAGCTTTAAAAGAAGCATTAACTGATGATTTTGTAGTGTATCAAAAGCAGGTTGCATTAAATGCCAAAGCCCTGAGCGAAAAGCTTATGGAAAAGGGATTTAAGCTGTTGTCAAACGGAACTGACAATCATCTGATGCTAGTCGACCTAAGAAACTTCGGTTTAACAGGAAAGCATGCGGAAAAAATACTCGATGAAGTCAACATTACAGTAAATAAAAACGCAATTCCATTTGATCCTGAAAGTCCTTTCATAACGAGTGGAATCAGAATCGGAACTCCGGCAGTAACTGCTAGGGGAATGAAGGAAGCGGAAATGGCTGTAATCGGAGAAGCCATATATGATTGCCTGATCAAAAACGATGGACAAGCAGCTAAGGATAAGGTAAAATCATTATGTGAAAAGTTTCCGGTTTATGCGGAATGATATCAAAACCACGGAATTTTCCGTGGTTTTTTTTCGCGAAAAGCTGAGAAACAGCAGCAATAGAACAAACAAGCATCTAAAGCTCGCTTTAAAGATGATTGTGCGTTCTATTGATATTGGGCGAAGCCCGCGATCTCGGATAGCGAAGCTGTACGAGATGCTGTTTCTCATCTCTGAGTCAGAGATGGATTAGAAGCTTACGACGTTCATCTTAAAACTTATATCTTATAACTTAAACCGAGGTAGATATTGGGCGAAGCCCGCGATCTCGGATAGCGAAGCTGTACGAGATGCTGTTTCTATCCTTTGGCAGTAGGTTACAATAAGCGTCTAAAGCTTGCTT
>Ga0334894_1000536_pt1 | contig 43637 bp, 39 predicted proteins | sample GraSluR3_MG_6_FD_207225 | JGI IMG/M metagenome (GOLD analysis project Ga0334894, IMG submission 207225) | Sludge microbial communities from methane-producing bioreactor in Wageningen University, Netherlands - Granular Sludge_12_05 R3 | ecosystem: Engineered > Bioreactor > Anaerobic >...
TCACGCTTTTGTTTTTAATCTCCTTGATGATATGCGCGTTGTGATGCTTTTTCAGAACCGTCTTGTAGTGGCTCAGCAGGCGGTAATACATACTCTCAAACACCTGCCAGTTGCGCTTTTTGTTGCCGTCGCTCATGGTGGAACGAGCAGGGCTCTGCTTGAGGTTAAGGTCCTCTATGAATATTTCACTTACACCAATCCCAGCCGATATATCGTTTAGGCTCTGGCACTTATTGAGCTGTCCGAAAGTTAGTGCCACAAACTGGTCGTACGTCATGTATTTGCTACAGCCTTTATCCGTTTGGTGGGTGCGGGTGCAACTATCGAATAGCCAGCGGGGAACTAAATCTATAATTTGTCGAATAAGTGGCTTTTTATTATTTTTGTTTCGCCTGAAGAGTCCCATATTTCAAAAGTTTTTTGTCGAACTCAAAAATAAGGGATTCTGAGGGCATTTTTAAATTTCGTACTTTCGGATGCTAGTGATTCAAATCCTACGCAAATATCAGAAAAATTAGGACAATAAAACAGGCAGTTATTTAATAAAATATAATTTTGTAGCGGTATAGCTATTAGCCCCGCAACTATGAACAATACTGGTTAATTACTGTTAACCTCCAAAGCATGATTCACAGAACATACTATTTTTGCATTTGCAAAAGAATAAAAAATGCGGTTAAGAAAACTCGTTGCGCTGCTATCAATTCCTGTTATTCTATTGCTATTCCACAATAGAATAGCCAATTGGCATTTGCACGTACTGTACAACGGTATAGTAGTTGAGCACGCCCACCCGTTTTCGCCCTCAAAATCAACCGATTCACCCTATCAAAAACATTCGCATAGCAGCTGGGAGATGTTTATCTACGAAGTAATAACATCCATTACTCCGCTCCTTATACTGTTCTTCCTCCTTTTTGCTAAGCTCGATTTAGGAAATAAGCACAAAACGCCAATAGCATATCGATACTTTACTCCAGTCGCTATTCTATCCCCCCATACCTATCGTGGTCCACCAAGCATTTAGCATGCCCTGTTATGCAGTTGCCTCACCAATTGCATTTCTCACATCAAATTAAATTTTTCAAGTTGGGCTCAATTACGGCTCAAAAAATTATTATTTACTCAAATCTTTATGAGAAAAATAACCATTATTGCAATGCTATCCATTGCATACCTAAATAGTTTGGGTCAAACCAAAACCGATGCCAATATATTTGGCCATATCATTAGCACTGCCGATGGCGAACATATACCATTTATAAACGTTTTGGTAAAGGATTCCCGAATTGGGACTATCACCGATGCTTCGGGACACTACATACTCACCAATATTCCCATAGGCGAGCACACCCTAATTGTTTCCGGTATGGGTTTCGAAACTAAGGCAATCGACTTTTCAATTCAAGCCAAACAAACTATAGAGATTGATGTTGAGGTTGTACCAACCGACATTAACCTCGATGCCATAGTTATCACCTCATCGCCAACAGCCAGTGGGTTTCGTTACCAACCCGACATGAGCTATATGGGCGAGGAGCTACAGAAACGCTCCGAAATATCGTTTGGCGAAATGCTTAATAACTCGCCCGGAGTAGCCATGCGATCTATGGGATCAACCCCTGCCCGACCTGTGATACGAGGTATGGACGGCGACCGGATTCTTGTTCTTGAGAACGGAGAGCGTATGGGCGATATATCCGAAACATCAGCCGACCACTCCATTGCTTTAGATCCACTAGCCGCCAGTAGAGTTGAAGTAATCCGTGGCCCTGCCAGCCTGCTTTACGGTTCAAGTGCTTTAGGAGGAGTAATCAACATCATGACAACCGATATTCCTGACCGTTGGGACGAAGGCTCTCGCGGTGTGTTCTCGCTTCAAGGTGCTACAATGAATACTATGGGGGCTGGATTTGGTCGTTACACCTATGGAGATGAAACCTGGGCCGCCACTGGCCGTGTTGCCTACAGGCAGTCATCGGATATAACCACTCCCGATGGAGTTATCCACGGAACATCGATGAGTAATTTGGATGCCGCCGCTGGGTATGGATTTAAATCGAAGAACAAGAGCGGAGGTTTAAGCTTTTCGCTTGCCAATCAGGTTTACGAAATTCCCGAACATATTGAAATTCCTGAGGAGGGTGTAGAAATTCAGATGCAGCGCCTGGCTTTGCAAGGGCGTATGAACATTGAGCGCAAGGGCTTTTTCGATAAGGCTCAGCTAAGATTTAACACCTCGCGTATGTTCCAACAGGAAGTTGAATACGAATGGATAGATGAGGATAGAGACGATGAGGTAGAGCTTGAGTACGAAAAGTACTCGCTCAGCTCAACAACCACTCTGCAGCACAAACCATTTGGCTTTTTCGATCGAGGTGCGGTGGGAGTAAACCTGCATGCTCATAATATGGATGTTAGAGGCGAGGATGCCTATACCCCTGGTGAGGTAAGGGTTAACCTTGGTGTTTTCACTTTTCAGGAAATTCCACTTTCAAATAAAATGCGGTTACAAGCCGGTTTGCGCATCGATTTTCAGCATACCAGCGCCATTTTTAGCGACAATACTCCATTTGCAAACGGTAAGCGGAATGCACTAAACTACACAGGTTCGCTAGGGTTTAACCATCGCCCTATCGATGGGCTTGAGGTTGGCGGACAATTTGCTCGCTCGCACCGCAACCCCTCCGTAGAGGAACTTTATGCCAATGGCGTTCATCTAGGTGCTGGGGTATATGAGATTGGCAATATAAACCTAAAAGATGAGATAGGACAAGGAGGCGATTTCTTTATACGTTGGACAAGCGAAATTATTGATGTTGAGCTTGCCAGCTTTGTAAATGTATTCAGAAATTACATCATTTTTGAGCCCACAGGGAATTTTGATCCCGAATCGGGCTATCCAATCTTTCAATACTCTGGCGACGAAGCCAGCCTTATGGGTGCCGAACTTTCTGCCAAGTTGAGACCTTTCAATGGTTTTGAGATTGGACTTGGCTCCGACTTTGTTGATGGAAGGCGTATAACCAACGGAAAGGAATATCTGCCATTTATACCTCCTTTTAGAATTACTGCTAGTGTGGAGTACGACTTTAAAGCGGGATGGATAGGTGCCAACATGGTATCGGCTGCAAAGCAGGATAGAGTTGCTCCCGATGAGGAAGAAACCGATGGCTATACGATTGTTGGCCTATCGGCCGGATATCGTCTATCGAAATATGGACGCCACGTTTTGATATTAAGGGTTGATAACCTACTAAACCAAAGGTATCGCGATCATTTGTCACGAATTGAGGATCGGAACTTCCCAATGCCGGGCAGGAACATTTCATTGGCATACCGGTGGTTCTTCTAGCTTGGTAACCTCTTGATTCTGTGCCAAAAGTTAAATATCAACGAAAGAATAAGTGCTGCTAGGTATGAGTATAGGGTTAGCAAGTCGGCCAATTTGTTGCTTATTTCAACATTTAGAATACGTTGAAAGAGGTATGCAACATACGATGGGGTTTGGGGTGGCTGACCAAGCTCAACAAGGACACTCCAATGCCAATCGGTAAGTGGACAATACCCTAGGCCATATATCATTCCTAGTCCAATCCATGAAAAACCAGTAAGCAAAAGGGTTATAAGATTTGCCCTACGGGTTGGTTTCCATACCCACCCTAAAAGGTTAAAAAGTATTAGGGATGAATGTAAAACCATAAAGAAGATATCGAGTACACTGTATAGCATAGCGCAAGGGTAAAAAAGAGGGGTGGTCATGGCCACCCCTGTATACTCTACTCGCTGGTCATTATGAACAGCGGTAACATTTCAAACTTCTGATAGTATGGTCTTAGTCTCTCAATGTTGTAATGCTTATCAACATTTACAACCTTTTTTTGGCTGGTAACCACATCAATTGGCATATTGTCGTAGCGGCCATTCTTGAGCACAATTAGTCGGCCATGTACACCCTTGAGGATAAGGTCGAGGGCCAGGTTCCCAAATGCCATTGGCACAATGGAGTCGATGGCATCGGGTTCACCACCACGCACTAAATATCCCAGCTTTTGGTTTATGGTATTCACCGTTTTACCCTTGTTAAACTTAGGGCTCAACTCCTTAATTTTCTGCGATATTATATCACCAATTCCACCCAACTTTGCATGGCCAAAGGCATCCAGCTCTGTCCCCTCAAATACCATCTTGTCCATACCTTTGAACATGGCACCTTCGCTAATCATTACCGATGAGTAGCGACTTGGATTTTTGAGCCTATCCTCAACCAGTAGCTGTGTAAGCAACTCAATATCAAACTTATGCTCAGGAATTACGCAGCGATTAGCCACACCTGCCATAGTTGGAAGCATAGCCGTAAAGCCAGCATAGCGGCCAAACACCTCCATCACAAGTATTCGCTCATGCGAACCTGCCGATGTTCGGAGGATATCGGTCATGGCAATGGTACGGGTAATGCAAGTACTAAAGCCGATGCAATAGTCTGTTCCGGGCACATCATTATCCATTGTTTTGGGAATGGCAATCACCTTTTCGCCCTCCTGATAAAGCCTCACGCCATAGCTTAGGGTATCGTCGCCACCAATTGGAATAAGATAGTCGATGCCAAGAAAATCCAAATTCTTTATCACCTCGGGTGTAAGGTCGTTGATATCCTTATTGTACTTCTCCTGAAGATGCTTAGGCACCCTATCCTTTGCTACTTTTGAAGGGTTAGTACGAGAGGTATGCAGAAATGTACCTCCAGTTCGGAACGAACGATTCACCCTTTCCTCGGTAAGCCACTCGTAGCACTGGCTGTTATCGGCCTCTTTATCGCGGATAATTTCAATCATACCCGCCCAGCCCCGTCGAATACCTACCACCCTATAGCCCTCGCGAAGTGCACGAATGGTTACCGCTCTAATTGCCGGATTCAAGCCTGGCACATCACCACCACCGGTTAGAATTGCTATTACGCCCTTTGATTTCTGTACATTAGCCATGGTTCGAAAAATTAGTTAATTGATACGTAACGATGATAAGCACGTTAAATGTATAAGAAAAAAGTGATTTTTATGCTATACAGCAGCAGCAGCAAATTAAATTTGTCGCAAACGTTTGAGTTCGGCTGCGTTACAAAAAAAACGCCAAACCATTGCTATGGTTGGCGTTTACGCTTTGTGTCTAGGGAGAGCTATTCTATATCCTCTTCGATTAGATAATGATTTCTATCGGCTGAGCTGCGCGAAACCAATTCGCCCAAAAAGCCAGTCATAAAAAGTTGAACTCCAATTATTGCCATTACAAGGGCAATGTAAAACAAAGGCTGATCGGTAACCATTCGGTAAGGAAGTCGATGGAACTGGGCGTAAAGTTTACTTGCCACTATCCAAATTGACATACCACCGCCAATAAGAAACATAAGGGAACCGAGCGTTCCAAACAGGTGCATGGGCTTTTTCCCAAATCGGCTTACGAAAATTACTGTAAACAGATCGAGGAAACCGTTCACAAAGCGTTCGAGCCCAAACTTGGTAACGCCATACTTACGCTCCTGATGCTGCACCACCTTCTCCCCTATCCTTTTAAATCCGGCCTGCTTGGCCAGCACGGGAATATATCGGTGCATCTCGCCAAAAATCTCAATGCTTTTCACCACCTCGCGCTTGTAGGCTTTAAGGCCACAGTTAAAATCATGGAGCTTAATACCGGTAAAAATTCTAACAGTTCGGTTGAAAAGCTTGCTGGGGATTGTTTTGGAGATGGGGTCGTAACGCTTTTTTTTCCAACCCGAAACCAAGTGAAAGCCCTCCTCTTTAATCATCCTGTAAAGTTCGGGAATCTCCTCGGGGCTATCCTGAAGATCGGCATCCATAGTTATAACCACATCGCCCTTAACTACCTGAAATCCGGTATGCAAGGCAGCTGATTTACCATAGTTGCGCCGAAATTTTATTCCGTGGATAAAGGGAAACTTTCCTTTAAGATCTTTAATTACACTCCAGCTCGAATCGTTGCTGCCATCATCTACCAGTACAACTTCAAATGAGAAACCACGCTTGGTCATCACACGGTTTATCCAGTCTACCAACTCAGGAAGCGATTCTTCCTCGTTAAAAAGGGGAACTACAACAGAAATATCCATCAATAAAAAATGTTACTCCTCGGTTTCGAAAAGAGGCTCCTCTTTCTTCAGAAAGATTGAAGTGATTAGACTGAATACTGTTCCCATGAATGTAAAGCCAAAAACCGATGAAAATACCATCATAAGTGGCGTTTGAAACTTTTTAACGGTTTCCATCATGGTTTCAACCTGATCGTAATCCATTCCCATTTCTAGGTATGTTTCCTCAAGCATTCGGTAAACCCCCTCCATATAGCTTGGGTCAATTACTGCAGTAAGCAAGTAGTTGTAGAAGCCATAAACAATCGATGCGAAAAGGCTCAGCAGCACTCCAAAACCTAAGGCTTTGCCATAGGTAATATAACCTCCTAGCTCATCATTGCGAAAACGAATAGTACCGTAAACAATACCCCCCACAATTGCTGCATAGGTTAAAATATTGACCCACATTGGGGGTTTGTAAACATCCATAAGGTACTGTACAAGGTGAATAACAATTAGCACCAATGCCAGCATAAGGCCATAGGACATAGCGCTTCTTAAAATATTGACTTTCTTTTCTTCCATAACTTTATAAATATGTGTAGGTTAATATTTGGTATTACGCATTAAAGAATAAACAAAGATATTAGAAAAAATAAAAAATGCCTAAAAAGGTTTGAAGAGTTATAAAGATGTTGCTATCTTTGCGGCCTGGGTAGGTCTTACACGACCAGCTCCTGCTGAACTCCCCCAGGACCGGAAGGTAGCAAGGGTAGGCGGTTGTAGCGGTGCGATGTAAGTAGCCTACCCACTTTTTATATCCCTAATTGAAGAACTTCCCCACCTTGTTAATGGCTGAAGGCAAGGCAAATACCACCACTCTATCGTAAGCTTTTATCTCTGTAATGCCCTTGGCAATGTGGCTTGAATCACCCCTTACCACACCTCCAATAATGGCATCCTTTGGAAAGTTAATATCCTTGATTTTTCCACGTGTCACCAGCGAATTTGGCTTAACTATAAACTCTAAAACCTCAGCATCGGTTCCGGTAAGGCATTTTATGGCCGACACCTCGGTGCTCATGGTATACCTGAATATTCGGCTTGCTGTAATAAGTTTCTTGTTAATCACCGTATCAATTCCCATACTCTCGGCCAGCTTAATGTAGTCGAGATTCTCAACCTCGGCAATGGTCTTCTTCACCCCCATTCGCTTTGCCGCCAGGCAGGTTAGGATATTGGTTTCGGAATTGCCCGTAACCGCAATAAAAGCATCCATATAGGTTAATCCTTCCTGCATAAGCAGCTCGGTATCGCGACCATCGCCATTAATAACTAGCGCATTCTTGAAAAAATTTGCAAGTTTTACGCTTTTGTCTCTATCCTGCTCAATTAGCTTAATGTTAACTTCCTTTTCAAGGTCGTTGGCAATACGAATGCCTATGCGTCCGCCACCAATAATCATAAGGTTATGCACCTCAATGTTTTTCTTGCCCGAGTACTCAAGCATCTCCTGCACACCACTTTTATTGGTTATAACGTAAACCAAATCGTTCACTTTAAACTGATCGCTTCCCCGTGGGATAATCGTTTCGCCCTCGCGAGTAATAGCAACTGCCCTAAACTCTAAATCCTTATTATCCTTAATGGTTTGCATAAGGGTTTGGTCAATCACCGGAGCGTCTTCCTCGAGTTTAAAAACAGCGAGCGAAAGTTTTCCTCCCGAAAAATCGACAAACTCCGTAGAGCTGGTGTGTCCTAAAAGGCTAATCACCTCCTTAGCAGCTAATTTTTCGGGATAGATCAACGAGTCGACACCAAGATTAAGAAACAGCTCCTTGTTGTTGGGAAGCAGGTACTCATTATTGTCTATTCGTGCAATTACCTTCTTGGCACCTAGCTTTTTGGCTAGGGTTGCGCTAAGGATATTGGCGTTTTCGGAGCTAGTTACGGCGATGAATAAATCGGACTTTTTTACGTTGGCCTCCTTTAGGCCCGATATGGTAGTAGCAGAGCCCTCAACCACAAGCAAATCGGCACTAGATGAGAGTTGAGCTAGCTTCTGCGTATCGGGGTCAATCACAACAATATCATGATATTCAATCGACAGCATTTTGGCAAGGTGTGTTCCCACCTCTCCCGCTCCGGCAATAATAATGTTCATAGTTTTCTATTGTCCAAAAATAAGCTGCAAAGTAAAATCAAATGTAAATGATTTGCACTATAAAAGTGCTCAAAAAATAGCTTAGCTTATAAATATTTAATCAACTTTGTTAAGGGCAAAGCCATCGGCATCGTTGAGAACTGGAAAACTCTTGCGAAATGCCTTAAGCTCCGATAAGCAGAACTCGCCCTGAACAACCCCTTCGGCACCTGGTAAAATATCAGCAACTATTTGCCCCGCTGAGCCAATCAATAGGCTGTCGCCCGTGTAGTAAATGCCCAGCCCATCGGTTCCTACCCGGTTTGATGCGACCATGAAGCACTGGTTCTCAATGGCTCTAGCCCTAACCAGCGTAGTCCAAATATCACGACGTGCTCCTGGAAAATTCGCCACATTTATTATCAAATCGTAATCGTTCCTGCTTCTACTCCAAACTGGGAAACGAACATCGTAACAAATTTGGGGTAAAATTCTCCAACCAAGGTATTCAAACACAAGCCTTTCTTTACCTGGTGTGTACTTTAGGTTCTCGTTGGCAAAGGTAAACAGATGTCGCTTATCGTAGTGGTAGTATTCTCCCTGGGGAGTAACAAAATGAAAGCGGTTATAATATTTACCTTTCTCGGAAACGATATAGCTTCCGCAAATGGCATATCCTCTGCTCTTGGCCTCATGGGCCATCCACTTAAAAGTATTGCCCATTGGCTCTTCGGCCAAACTCTCGGCATTCATCGAGAAACCCGTGGTAAACATCTCGGGAAGCACTACAATATGAGGTTTTCCCTCTATTGTGTCGAGCAAACTAGCTAAGCGCTGCATATTACCCTGAGTCTGCTCCCACAGCAAGTTGGCCTGAACTATGGCCACATTTAACCTATCGACAATCATAGCATATTCTGTTTAGCGGCAAATATAACATTTAAAATTACGCTCAAAAATTATAAAAGGCAAACATATCAACCCCTAATAATCGTTGCAAATTGCTACCTTTATGATTCCAAGATCTGATCAGCATCAATATGTCCAAACTAATTGTTTATAAGGCCTCTGCGGGTTCGGGTAAAACTTACAGGCTTGCTGCCGAATACATAAAGCAGCTAGTTAAAAACCCCGAGAGCTACAAGTCGATTCTTGCCGTTACTTTTACCAATAAGGCTACCGCCGAGATGAAGGGGCGTATTCTTAACGAACTTTTCAACATCTCCAAAGGTGAGCAATCGGGCATTGGCTCCGAGGCTGCAAAGGAAATAGGACTTAATAATTCGGAGCTAAGAACCAGGGCACAGCAATCGCTTTCGCTCATTCTGCATGACTATAGCCGCTTTTCTATAAGTACCATCGACAGCTTTGTGCAAAGGGTAATTCAGGCACTTCTATGGGAGATTGGCGAGCAGGGAGGTGTTGATATTGAACTCGATAACGTACCGGTGCTGGAACATGCAGCCGATAACCTACTCGATTCGGCAGCCACCATTGATGAGCTGCTCAAATGGCTCACGGCCATGGGCTATGCCCAACTCGACGAGGGCAAAAGTTGGGATGTGCGCCATAAGCTGGTTGAGCTGGGTAAGCAACTCTTTTCAGAGAAATTCAGGCTAATGAGCCAAGAGGATGTTGAAAAATTTACCGACCGCGAAAGGGTGAACTTGCTTAAATTTAAGTTGAGTAAGTTAACTAACGATACTCTAACTGAGGTTAAAGCCATGGGCACTAGTGTGTTTGAGGAGCTTAAAAATCGATCCATCGCTCCGGAGTCGTTTACCTATGGATTTAATGGAGTAATGGGGTACTTCAGAAAAATAGCACAGATCGATAGCAGTGCCGATGAGCTACCTCTCCCCGATGGACAAAGAGTGCAGAAAGCGATGAACGATACAACTGGCCAGGACTGGGTAAGTAAGTCGACCTACCAAAACAAGGTAGAATTTGATCCACTTGGCAACGTAATTCACGAGGTTTTGCACCCATCGCTAGTAAAAATTGCAGAGCTAGTTAACCACAGAAATGCTGAGTACATATCGGCCAAACTTATCTTAAAGAACCTTGAGAACCTAGCACTTATTGGCGACCTATGGACTAAGGTTAGAGAGTTATCGCGTGAAGAAGGATTTTTACTGCTTAGCGATAGCGGACATCTGCTAAAGGAATTTGTGAAGGAATGGGATGCTCCCTTTGTGTACGAAAAGGTGGGCACAAGGTACGATATGTATATGATTGATGAGTTCCAAGATACCTCGGAGGTGCAATGGCACAACTTCCGTCCACTCATTGAGAATAGTTTATCGCAGGATTTTTTCAGCATGATTGTGGGCGATGTTAAGCAATCGATATATAGATGGAGAAATGGCGATTGGAGCATACTGGCTAGCGGAGTGGCCAGCGATTTTGCACACTATGGAACCAACGAAATTGCCCTTAAAACCAACTGGCGAAGCCAAAAAAGCATAATTGATTTCAACAACAGCTTCTTTTCTCAAGCAAAGGATGTTGCCATCCAACAGCTCGAGGCAAAGGCTAGCGAGCCAAGCAATTCGGAAGTTATAGCTACCCTAAAGGAACAGGTTAACAAGGCCTACTCCGATGTGGAGCAGAAGGCTAATGAGACATCGAACGAAAAGTTGGGCTACGTGGAGTTTAACCTTTTTGAGTACAAAAAGAATAGCGACCGCGACGAAACCCTATCGCACCATATACCTAAACTTATTAATGATCTACAAAATAGATATAAACTTAGCGATATCGCCATTTTGGTGCGTACCAAAAGCGATGGGCAAAGAATTGCCAGCATGCTTCTAGAGCATAACCGAGCCGAACCCAACCAAACAAAGCAAATTGCCTTTGTAAGCCAGGAAGGGTTACAGCTAAAAACCTCGCTGGTGGTTAGGCTTACCCTAGCCGCCTTAAGGTTAGTACAAGACCCCTCGAACGCCATTGCAAAAAGGGTACTGGCCAAGGAGTTGGCTACTCTTAACATCACAGATAGCACGAGCTGGCATACACATTTTACAACTGAAGTTACCAATGCCGAGGCCGACTGGTTAAGTTCCCTTAATACCCGTCCGCTGCAAGAGGTTTTTGAGGCAATTGCCCAACGCTACAATTTGTTTTCCGTAAAGGGCGAGCTGGCACATTTAGCCGAGCTGCATGAGAATATTGCTGCCCAAGGCAGCAAGGGTGGTAGCGATGTAAATAGATTTTTACAATGGTGGGATGAACACGGCGAAGGGCTATCGCTCTCAGTTCCTGGGAGCAACAATGCGGTGTCTATACTAACCATTCACAAGTCGAAAGGGCTACAGTTTCCTGTAGTTTTGGTACCCTACGCTGGGTGGGACTTCCGAGGGAAAGCATACCAACCCCTGCTATGGGTAAGCTCCACCCAAGAACCGTTCGATCTGCTACCCAAGTACCCTATTCAGGCATCGGGGAAAGCGTCGAAAAGTTTATTTGCTCTTGATGTGCTTGAGGAGGAGATGAAAGAAATAGTGGATAACATTAACCTGCTTTACGTTGCCTTTACTAGACCCGAAAAGGAGCTATACGTGTATGTACCACTAACAAAAAGTGAGATGGATAATATCCCCGATAGCATAAACTCCACATCAAAGCTTATTCGCAGCATAGTGCCTAAAATCGATATACTGCAAAATGCATCAGTTGAAGACAGCGAGTTAAGAACCTACTTTACAGGCAAGAAGTTAGTAGAGCCATTCCATCAGCAAACCAATAATCGGGAACAAAACCAATGGATAATTGACACCTACCCTGTTGGTAATAGCTTTAGGGGTATAAAGCTGAAGTTTGAGTCGGAGGAGTTCTTCATGTCGGAGCCCAACGAGCGCCTAGCGCCAATGGAGCATGGCAAGGTTATGCATGAGCTGTTCTCAAACATCCAAAGCAAAAATGATATTGACAATGCATTACATAGGGCTTTAGTTGATGGGATAATTGATAATGAAACATCCCAGGCCTTAAAACAAAAGATTACGGAAACACTCAGCCAGCAACCCTTTGTAAGCTGGTTCTCGGGGGGTTGGGATGTGAAAAATGAAAAATCGATACTAACACCCAATGGCCATAGCTACCGCCCCGACAGGGTTATGGCTAGCCCAACCAACACCATTGTGGTGGATTTTAAGTTTGGAGGCGAAATGCCAAGCTATGCAAAGCAGGTGCTGCAATATATGGCTCTGCTTAATGATATGGGCTACCAAAAGGTTGAAGGCTATATTTGGTATGTTGATATTGGGAAACTGGTATCGGTTTAAAATCACCTTTACAGGCTAAAAACATCAGAAAATTATTATTTAGCCATTACTGTTTTAAGAATATTTGGCTAATTTGCGCACAAACCAAAAAGAATAAATTTATGAGGAATTTACTAATTATTACACTCGCACTAATTATGCTAGCATCGTGCGGTACAACCGACCAGAAAGAATCGAAAATAAGTGGTCAGGTATTAAATCTTGATAACGATTTTGCCCTACTCATTGGCAAGGGCATAACCGACACCATTTGGTTAGGGGAAGATGGTTCTTTCTCGCAAACTATCATGCTAAGTGGCCCCAGCTACTATCGATTTAGAGCAGGTAGAATAAACAATTCGCTCTACTTAAATCCCGGAGGTGATATTGAGCTTGTGGTAGATATTAGTAACGCTTCGGACAATCCCTTTAAAGGGGGTTCTCTAGCCCAACAAAACAACACGCTTTTTGAGGTAAACCAAACAGTTAATAACGTAGGTAGAGATTTTAGGGGTCTATTCACGCTCTCTAAGGAGGAGTTCTTAAATACAATAGACTCTCTAAACACCCTTACTAGCACTCTAATTGAAAGCATCGAGAATACAGATAAAATCTTTACTTCGCTTGAAAAGGCACGTGTCAATTATCTTTTTGCCAGCTGGAAATACAACTACCCTGAGTACAACGCTAGGATTTTGGGTGAGGAATTTACCGCCAATGAGGATGATTATAAATTCATCGAAGAGGTTGATTTTGCCAACATCAAGCATTTTTCCATAAGCGAGTACACATCGCTTATTGAGAATCATATCAACAGGCTATACTATGCTGAAGTTAGCAAAGACCAGCATAAAGGAAAATCGGTATTTGAGCAAACCCTTATGCGCTTTGATATGATTGACAGCATTGTGCCCAACCAAACTATGCAAGATTTCTTTAAGTTCAACTCCACATCGGAGGCTGTTAAGTGGTCGAGCCTAGAGGTTGCCAAAAATGTAGCTGAGCATTTCATTGCAAATGCACAAACAGCCGATTACAGGCAGCTGGTTGAGAAGGCCCTGGCCAAGCGAATGCTGCTAGCACCCGGACAACCAGCACCTGGGTTTACCCTAACAAGCATCGATGGTAAGGAATACTCGCTAAGCGATTTTAGAGGCCAACTGGTTTACCTCGACTTTTGGGCATCTTGGTGTGGCCCTTGTCGCAGAGAAATACCCCATCTGAAAAAGCTTAAGGAAGCATACAAGGGGAAACCCATTGCCATTATTGCCATATCGATAGATGACGACAAGGCTGCTTGGGAAAAAATGGTGAAAGACCAGGAGCTGGGAGGCTACCAGCTGCATGCCGAAAAGGCGTGGCTTTCTGATGCAGCTCAGCAGTACCAGGTATATGGTGTGCCAACCTTTGTTCTTATTGATGGTGAAGGGAAAATTATAGAGTACCCAGCAACTCGTCCTTCGGATCCAGAGACAGTACTTACAATTGATAAGCATTTGAAGATGCTGTAAATAGCAAGAAACAGAAGGGCTTGGAGAATCTCCAAGCCCTTCTGTTTTCAACTCTATGTGGCTACAATTGCTTTAATAATTTCTCCAGCTCAGGCGTCTTAGTCATCCAAAAGATAAGCGTTTCGCCAAACTGGTTCTCACCATGCTTTTGCTCAACAATCACAGGTACAAGGCTCTCGAACGATTCCCATCGATGTGCTTCCTCCTCGCTATGCGCCTCATTACCAGAGAGCATATATATAGTTCTTTGAATTGTATCCAATGTGGTGATGTATCGGGGATAGAAAGGGAGGCTAGACTGTTGGGTTAATGCCATATTGCCCATATAGTCCCTATCCATAATAACCAAATCGAGGCCTCCTACACCATCAACCTTATTGTTGTAAATAATTGCTGAATCATTAACAAGAATACCCAGCTGAACTAGCTGCTCTTGCGACAGGTACTGCCAGCTGGCAGAAGAATCTACCTCACTACCGTCCTCCTTTTTAATTGAATGGCATGCGGTAAGAAGGAGCAATAGTAGGGCTATAGAAATGTTGAGTATTCTCATTGAACTGATTTTTTTAAAGAGCAGAGCCTATACCAATAGCATATTCCTACGTAAAGAGTTTAGCACATTATCCTCGATACGCCTTTCGATATCATCAGTGGAGGCTCTATCAAACTTCTCGCCTATAATATGCTCATATAGCTCAATGTAACGTTCACTAATGCCGCTCACAATCTCACCGGTCATTTCGGGTACCTGTTGCCCCGGATTGCCCATGAAGCCATTCTCCATCAGCCACTCACGTACAAACTCCTTTGATAGCTGACGCTGAGGCTCACCCTTATCGAAACGCTCTTGGTAACCATCGAGGTAGAAGTAACGTGATGAGTCAGGAGTATGCACCTCATCTATAAGATATATCTGGCCATCCTTTTTACCAAACTCGTACTTAGTATCCACAAGGATAAGCCCACGCTCATTCGCCATTTTCTGGCCATGCTCAAACAGCTTCAGCGTGTACTCCTCGAGCTTTACGTAATCCTCTTCGGAAACCATCCCCTGAGCAAGAATTTCCTCGCGAGAGATGTTCTCGTCATGCGCACCCTGCTCTGCCTTGGTAGTTGGGGTTATAATTGGCGTGGGAAACGCCTCGTGCTCGCGCATTCCATCGGGGATTGGGACTCCGCAAATTTCACGAGCACCCTTTTTGTACTCACGCCATGAGCTGCCGGTAAGGTATCCACGGATGATCATCTCCACAGGAAAAGGCTCGCACCTATGGCCAATGGTTACCATTGGGTCGGGGGTGTCAATCTTCCAGTTGGGCACAATGTGACTGGTTGCATCCAGAAACCTTGATGCAATCTGATTTAGTACTTGCCCTTTGTACGGAATACCCTTAGGTAGCACCACATCAAAAGCCGATATTCGATCGGAAACAATCATAACCAGCACATCGGTAGCCAATGTGTAAACATCGCGAACCTTGCCATGGTAAACGTTGGTTTGCTCAGGAAACTTGAAGTTCGAATTTACAACTGCCTTGTTCATAGCCATTTATTTGTTTTGATTACTATTTTCTTCGGTATTCTTTGTGAGCTTATCAAAAGCGTGTACAATGTACTTCACCAGCTTATGACGAATGATATCCCTTGAGTCGAAATGCACAATAGCGAGCCCTGGTATGTCTTGAAGCAATTTGAGGGTAGGAACCAAGCCCGAGTCTTCCCTGCGAGGCAGGTCAATTTGGGTAACATCGCCAGTAACTATAAACTTTGCGTTATTACCCATTCGGGTAAGAAACATCTTCATTTGGCTCATGCTGGTATTCTGTGCCTCATCAAGAATAACAAAGGCATTATCGAGCGTTCGGCCACGCATATAAGCAAGGGGTGCAATTTGTACCGTGCCCTCCTCCATATAGTCGTTGAGCTTACGGGCAGGTATCATATCGTTAAGCGCATCATACAGGGGCTGTAGGTAGGGATCGAGCTTCTCCTTCAAATCGCCAGGCAAAAAGCCCAAGCGCTCGCCTGCCTCCACAGCGGGGCGGGTTAGGATAATCCGCTTCACCTCCTTGTTTTTCAACGCCCTTACAGCTAAAGCAATGGCAGTATAGGTTTTTCCCGATCCAGCTGGGCCAATGGCAAAAAGCAAATCATGATCAAGGTACTTATCAACCAGCATTCGCTGATTAACAGTACGCGCTTTAATAACCCTTCCATTGTTCCCATAAACCAATGCGTCCCCAAAATTCTCCTCAGCCTGAGAGATGGTATCATCAGTTTCGTTTAGAAAGTCCTTTACAACATCCTCGCTTATGCGATTATACCTACGGGAAAAGTCAATTATTTTGTTGAGTTTATCCTCAAGTACTTGAATTTCGCTCTCCTCTCCCAGCACCTTTAGCTCGTCGCCACGGGCAATTATCTTGAGCTTAGGAAAATGTGACGAGATTAGGTTAAAAATTGAGTTGTTCACTCCGTACAAGGCAAGTGGGTCGATTCCTTCGATTAGAATAAGTCGTTCGTTCATCAAGCGATGCTCCAAATAATTATATTAATTTATGTTGACAAAAATAGTAAAATTCTCACAGATGTGGGTTTGATTCGCGCAAGAAGGCCCCTACATTATCTCAAGTTATTTCAAAATTACAAGCATGCTGTGCTTTTTTAAGAAATGTGGACCAAAACTTATGATAGTTGTTCTAGGTCAATAATGAATGGATAACGCATCTCGCCCATCTCCTAAATTCGAGTTAGCGTTGTCCTATAGACATAATTGAAGTAACATTAATTATGTTTTTTTTCATCATGTAAAAAACAAATCATACCTTTAGATACAGGAATCAACAAACTTAACAAGCAAAATATGATGAAAAGAAATTGGAGATTACTACTTGTAGTAGTTACTATGTTTTTAGCAGGAGCCGTTTACGGACAGGTAACCGAACCAGAATCGACCCTTAAAGAACAATCTACCGATTCAATACCTGGATGGAAAACAGGAGGTATTGTTGGATTTAATGTAGCACAAACCGCTTTAATTAATTGGGCTGCCGGTGGAGAGAACTCCTTTGCAGTGAATGGTATATTTAGCGTTTTTGCTAATTACAAGAAGGGGAAAACCACCTGGGACAACTCTTTGGACGTTGGCTATGGCGTGTTGAACCAAGGTGAAGGCTCTGATTACAAAAAGACAGATGATAAAATTGACCTCCTATCGAAATTTGGTCGTGAGGCCTATAAAAATCTTTACTATGCCGGGCTATTCAACTTTAAAACGCAAATGACGGCTGGTTACAACTACAGAGCCGATGGCACAAAGAATAGAATTTCTGATGCCTTTGCGCCAGCTTATATCATTACAGCCATCGGTATGGACTACAAACCATCGAATTACCTAAGTATCTTTGCAGCACCAGTTACAGGCAAGGTTACCTTTGTTATGGATGATGAGCTGTCAAACTCTGGTGCTTTTGGTGTTGATCCCGGAGATAAAAGTTTTAGCGAGTTTGGTGGATACGTGCGTTTTATCTTCTCGAAAAACGACTTTGAGAGCGAGTTCCTTAAAAACGTTTCGATAACCTCTAAACTCGACCTTTTCTCTAACTATCTAGAGAATCCGCAGAACATTGTTGTTAACTGGGAAAACCTGATATCACTAAAAATTAACAAATTCCTTAATGTTAATTTCAACACCCACCTTATTTACGACGATAAGATTAAAATTGCCAAGGAGGTTGATGGAGTTGAGGAGTCGTACCCCAGGGTGCAGTTTAAAGAGATTTTTGGACTGGGTATATCTTACAAGTTCTAGCCTGCAGCAAGCAAAGCAATAAAAAAAGCCAGTGCACATTAAAGTGCGCTGGCTTTTTAATATCTAAGCTATATGAGCTAAAACTTATACTCGTTCTCCTCAATCATCAAATTGGCGATATTCCTACGAGCCTTCATAACGTTTACCCCTTCGACACGAGTAAGCGTTTTTACAGCCTTAACCAGCTTCTCGGCCTCGTTTACATCCTCAATGCTTGAGTATATGGCATCCTTTGCATTCTTACGAAGCAAGCTTGCTGTATCGTAAACAAACACATCGAGCATATCGCGGTAAACCTCCTTGGTTCCGTTCAAACCTTCCAACTTTTCAACCCTAAGGGCCATCGATTCTGCCTCGTAAAGTTCCATAATCATGTTAGACAGGTTGTTAACCACCTCCTGCTCCTGCATATACTTCTTGCCAAGTGCTTGAGTAGCACTTTGAATAGTGAGCATTATGGCTTTCTTGAAGTTCTGCATGTACCTACGCTTTTGCTCAAAATAGGATTCGCCATCCTTAGCGCCGTCGGTTATGGTATCAAGGTTATTATGCAGCTCCTCGGCCACTTCAAACAGGTTATACTCACCCTTCATGGCACGCTTCGTTGCAGCCTCAACTACCAATAGGCGGTTAATCTCATTGGTGCCTTCAAATATTCTATTGATTCGAGAGTCGCGGTAGCCACGATCAATGTTCATCTCGGCAGAGTAACCCATACCACCGTGAATTTGAACACCTTCGTCTACAACGTAGTCGAGCATCTCCGAACCCCAAACCTTAAGTATGGCATCCTCAACTGCATAGTGGCTAATGCCATCAATGGCAGCACGTCCTTGGTCGCAACCTTCGGATTTATACTTGTTGATTAAGATCTCTACATCCTTACTAACACGGTAAATTGCAGATTCGTGAGCAAAGGTTTTAATGGCCATCTGTGCCAATTTATGCTTAATGGCACCGAAGTTCGAAATCAGCGTGTTGAACTGCTTACGCTCGTTGGCATAGCGCACTGCATCGGTAATGGTTTGCTTGGCTGCGCCAATTACGTTAGCCCCCAACTTCATACGGCCCATATGCAGTATGCTAAGGGCAATACGGAAACCTTCGCCACGGGCACCAATCATATTCTCAACTGGTACCTTTACATCGTTGTAGTATATTTGAGTGGTTGACGAACCCTTGATTCCCATCTTGTGCTCATCGGGGCCAATAACTACGCCAGGCCAATCGCTCTCAACGATGAATGCACTTAGGATACGGTCGTTATCAATTTTGGCAAATACAACCTGAGTATCGCAGAAGCCACCATTGGTTATCCACATCTTTTGTCCGTTGAGGATGTAATGCTTTCCATCCTCGCTAAGGGTTGCAGTTGTTTTACCCGAGTTGGCATCGCTTCCTGCGCCTGGCTCGGTTAAACAGTATGCACCAATTAGTTCGCCAGTGGCAAGCCTCGAAACATAATTCTGACGCTGCTCCTCGTTACCGTAGTACATAATGGGCATAGTACCAATACCACAATGGCACATATAGGCAACTGAGAATGAGTAACCAGCCCCAGTGGTTTCAGCAACAAGCATTTGTGTTACAAAATCTTGTCCAAAGCCATTGTACTCCTCGGGAACAGCAATACCTAGCATACCCAGTTCACCTGCTTTATGTAGGATACTTTTCATTAGCTCTCTGTCGCCCTTATCAATTTTCTCGAGATTAGGAAAAACCTCGGCCTCCATAAAATCGCGACAGGTTTGAGCAATCATACGTTGCTCCTCATTAAACTCCTCGGGGATAAATATATCCTTGGCATCAACATCTTTTACAAGAAATTCGCCGCTTTTCAGATTAACAGTTTCCATGTGTTTATAAGGTTATAGTTAGCTTATTTGTTTACAAACCCAACGATATTGCAATTAGCTCGGCAATATCGTAGTTTTTAATTTCTTCCTCTTTGTTCTTGTACTTAATGCCATCGGTCATCATGGTCATACAGAATGGACACGATGTGGCAATAATCTGCGGTTCGGTTTTAAGGGCATCCTCGGTGCGCTCAATAAACACCTCCTTGTCACCCTTTTCGGCCTCCTTAAACATCTGCCCACCGCCAGCACCACAGCAAAGCGCAAAGCTCTTATTCCTATCCATCTCGATAAGGTTTGTTGTAAGCGCTTTGAGAATTCTGCGCGGTTCGTCGTAAATACCGTTGGCACGCCCAAGGTAGCAAGGGTCATGAAAGGTGATGCGGTCGTTAGCAAACCTGCTGATATCAACCTTTAGCGCACCGTTATCCATTAGCTTATCGAGAAACTCAACGTAGCTTATCACCTCGTAGCTACCGCCCAAGTCGGGGTACTCATTTTTAAAGATATTGTAGCAGTGAGGACAAATGGCGATAATTTTCTTCACCTCGTACATCTTAAATAGCTCGATATTCTGTATGGCCTGCATTTGGTAAAGCATTTCGTTACCTGCCCTACGAGCGGGATCGCCAGTGCAACTCTCCTCCTTACCAAGCACAGCATAGCTGATATTTAGGTGTGTAAGAATTTTTGCAAAAGCTCTGGCTACCTTCTTGTACCTATCGTCGTATGCACCAGCACAGCCAACCCAAAAAAGATACTCTGGCCTTTCACCCTTTGCAAAAAGGTCTGCCATTACTGGTACTTGAATTTTTACTGTTTCCATATGATTAATTCTTAACTTTTACATTCTAAATTTAGCATTTTACATTCTCTGAGTGAATGCAAAAGTTTATACCTTATTCATCTCCAGATCCTCTGCCCAAACAAGCCTATCCTCTGGGGAGTATTGCCAAGGCGCACCATTATTCTCGATATTACTAAAGGTTGCTTTTAGCTCGCCAGGCGCTGAACCCTCCTCCATTACCAGGTAACGGCGCATATCAACAATAAACTTGGGGTGGTCGATATTTATTGGGCACTCCTGTGCACACGCATTGCATGTAGTACATGCCCATAACTCCTCCTCGCTGATATAATCGCGAACTAACGACTTGCCATCGCTGTACTCCTTGCCCTGCTTAAGCAATCCATTGCGCTTCTCCTTCATCCTTGCCCTTAAATCCATCATAACTTTTCGGGGCGATAGTTTCTTGCCTGTGATATTGGCTGGGCATACCGCAGTACACCTTCCGCACTCAGTACAGGCCAACGCATCAAAATAGTTTTTCCAAGAGGCATCCTCGGCATCGAGCACGCCAAAGCGCTCAACCGGTGCATCGGCAGGAGCAGCAGCAAAAGCTGTTTCGGGATCCATCATCAGCTTCACCTCGCGGGTAACACTATCCATATTAGGTAATTTGCCTAGCGGCTCTAATCTGGAGAGGAAAACGTTTGGCACCGACATGAACACATGGAAGTGCTTAGAGTAAGGCAGGATGTTGGCAAACACAAAGATTAGCAAGATGTGCGACCACCAGAATATTTCATGGTATAGGTGCATTGACTCAACGCTAAGGCTACCAAATGCTAATGCAATATACTCGCTCACTGGGAAAACCCCATGAGTATCGACATTAACTGCTGAGCTATGCGCAACGTAAGCGGCATTCATTCCCAGCAGCGAAACCATTAGTAAAAAGATGATGGTAAGCGCAACTTTGGCATCGATATGCGAGATATGCTTCATTTCAATCCCCTCGAAACGCTTAACGTGCATAAACAGTCGGCGCGATAGGAAGATAATAATTGCTATGGCAATTATAAGGGCAAAGATGTCGCCGGTAGCCATTAGGAAATTGTAAAACCAGCCCATAACGTTGAGCGAGCGCTCAATGCCAAAAAGCCCGTCTATTACCATCTCGATACTGCCAACAAGAATTACAAGAAAGCCCCAAAACACAAGTGCATGAATAAAACCCAGAATAGGCCTACGGAACATTTTGGTTTGGCCAATGGCCACCTTCATCATAAGGCCAATGCGCTTGCCAAAATCGCGAACAGGGAAATCGGGTTTTGTAAGCTTAAACAGCTTAATGTAGCGCCAAGCAGTAAACGCAAATACCCCCAGGGTGATGAGCAGCGCAATGGCAAAGAGTAGTTGGTTAATCATACTAATAATTTATGTTGAAAACTTTATTGAATGTAGAATTCTGAATGTAAAATGTAAAAATAATAAATGATGAATGATATACTTTAAAGGTTACTGTTTCTTAATGCTTTTGGCTTTAGCTGTTTGATACTTGTTGCAAAAATTGCAATAAGCTCATTACATTCATTCAGGCACTTTTGAACCTCGTCAATATTAGCAACTAATGGTTTTTGAATTATTATTCTCAGGCTAATGCTTGTTTCGCGAAGTTCTTTTAAAACAATTCCCATTTTGTGGATGAAATCTTTGGTTGACTCTGCTGCTTGTGCTTCGCCATAATTTAATGCAGGCGAAGTGCCACTCCTAATAATTTGACCTGAAATATGGTTGCCAGCAAATGTTCTTGGAAGCATTTCTGATATTTCGAGAACTTGAACAGCAAAAGAAATTAACCTTGCCTCTAAGTTGTATGTTCTTGAATTTTCAACCAAAATTAACTTATGCCAATATTGAATCCCGCTCACTCAAGGACTAAAGATAATCAGCAGAAAACTTCATCACCTGCCTGCGGCAGGCAGGTTCTACATTCTACATTTTACATTCAAAATTCATAATTTCATCTACTTTGCTTTCGCTTCCTTAACCGCTTCAACCAGCTTAGGAAGAACCTTGGCAGCATCGCCTACTATACCGTACTGAGCAGCCTCAAAGATAGGTGCATCCTTATCGGTATTAATGGCAACAATGTATTTTGATGCGCTAACGCCAGCCAAGTGCTGCGTAGCTCCGGAGATACCAATGGCAAAGTATAGGTTAGGTGCAACAATTTTACCGGTTTGGCCAGTGTGCTCCTCATGTGGGCGCCATCCCTCATCGGAAACAGGGCGCGAGCAAGCTGTAGCTGCTCCAAGCAGGTCAGCCAGCTCCTGAAGGGGAGCCCAATTATCGGGCGATTTCATTCCACGCCCTCCTGACACTACAATCTCGGCATCGGTTAGCAGCAGCTTACCTGTTTGCTTCTGCACATCTTTAACCTGAGTTTTAACCATTGCACCATCGATACTTACAGAGCCAGCCTCAATGGTTGCCTCATTTGTAGTTTCAACAATATCGAAAGAGTTCTGCATGAGGGTAAGTATTTTAACCTCAGTTTTTAGGGCAACATTGGCAAAAGAATTACCCGAGTATGCCCTTTTGTAAACAACAAATGGCTCGGTGCTAACGGGTAGCTTGCTAACACCCGATCCAATAGCAGCTTTTAGCCTTACCGACAAGCGAGGTGCAATTGATTTACCCATATTGTTGTTGGCCACAACAATAACCTTAGCATCCTCTTTCTGAGCCATCTCAGCAATAGCAGCGGTGTACGCCTGGCTATCGAGTGTTTTTAAGGCGTCGTTATTTAGGTTAATAATTTTTTTTGCACCGTAATTACCAAGCTTGGTTAGCTCATCGTCGGCAACATTACCAATTGAAAGGGCTGTTGCAGTAGTGCCAAGCATTTCGGCAACTTTACTGGCGTAGGAAACAAGCTCGAAAGAGAGCTTTTTGAATTTTCCGTCCCAATTTTCAGTGAAAACTAATACTGACATATCTTGTGATTTAATCGGATTAACAATAAGGTTTAGATTACTTTAGCTTCGTTCTGTAGCTTTGCAACAAGCTCGGCAGGGGTTTCGGCATCAATAAACACACATTTTGCGCGTGGTTGTGGTGGTTCAAAACTCACAACTTCTGTTAAGGCATCAACAGCTGAAGGCTCAACAACCTTAATAGGCTTGGTGCGGGCTTGCATAATACCACGCATTGCAGCAATACGAGGCTCCTTTGCGATACCTTTTTGCACCACAGCAACAAATGGCGAAGGAACCGAAACTGTTTCCTTGCCACCATCAATCTCGCGGGTTATTACCGATTGGCCATTCTCGAAGTTTAATCCAGATACGGCCGAAACTGAAGGATAATCAAGAAATTCGGCAATCATACTTCCTACGGTAGAGCCGTTAAAATCGCTTGATTCTATACCGCAAAGCACAACGTCAAAGCCTTCGGTCTTTACCACCTCGGCAATCTGCGCTGCCACCTGATAGGCATCGGTTGGCTCAAGATTAACCCTAATTGCGCTATCGGCACCAATGGCCAATGCCTTACGAATTGTTGGCTCGGCAGTTGCAGGACCAACGTGAGCAACAGTAACACTCTGTACTCCAGATGCTGAGTTATCTTTCAGTTCCAGCGCACGTGTTAGCGCCAGCTCATCCCATGGGTTTATAACCCATTGAACACCATTTGCGTCGAATTTGGTGTTATTGTCAGTAAATTTAACCTTAGTGGTTGTGTCGGGCACATTACTGATACAAACTAAAACTTTCATTGATAATCCTTTTTAGTTGGTAGTTAATTTCTAGATTAATTTAAACGAACAAACGGAATAAGTTATCAATCTTTACCCATTGCTGAACTTATCCCGTAAATCGTACTAATTGCCAAATTTTATTGGCGTACAAATATAAGAAAAATGGGTAAAAGCAATAATTCCATAAATTTTTATGCCCAAAAAACTCTACGTTGAAAATAGCATTTCCCTTTTTATCAACTAATTATACGCTTAGTCACTTGTTTAAAAAAGGATAATTCTAAATAAGGGTTTCTGATCAGTTCCTCGAAAAATAGATTAGTCCAAAATCATCTACGCCTTTTTACCTACCCAAGCAATACTTAACAAGTTCAGTGTTTTCACTCTTTTGAACTTTTTAAAGTTGATATATGTTTGTATTGTCAAAGTTTGAAGAGTAGAAACTTAAATCAATTACCCATATGATAGCACTAATGAATCAACTTTTAGAGTCGCTTAGGCAACGAGTAACCGATAATTTAGCCACCATAAGAGCAAACGAGAAAGAGATAAGAAAAATTCTTAATGAACCTCTTTCGAATCAACGCTCATACAATCTCACCAATAGACAATCGGTTAGCAAAAGGATATTAAGCGAGAATGCAGAAAACCTTAAGATTCAGAATATGATTGTGGCCTTTATGAGGACCTATAAGGATATACCAGAGCATACCCAGCTACTCGATTCGATAAAAAGTTTCGAGAGTGGGCTGGCCACCAACAGTATTAAGAGTGAGCACGATACGAAGAACAGGAGTAGTGAAATCGCTAAACTTCAAACGCCCAAACCCACAGAACCATCAGTTGGGAAAGAGAAAGAACAAAGTTCCAAGGTCTTTGATCATCCCGTTACCAGTAACGAATTTGCTGAGAAGGTGAAGCAATCGCTTTTTGAGATTACCACAACAGGTAAATTAGCTTTTAACAAAGCCCATCCCAAGTTTGGCGACCAAGACTTTTTTGACCAACTACTTGATTACCACACCCAACGTGAGGAATATGAGATTTGTGCTAAGCTGATGAAGACAAGGCAATAATCAGAGTTAGTCCCTAAGCACAGTTACCAATCTAATTGTATAGGTTGAAGTATCGGATGGTTTCCTTAAGCCTATCGGCAAAGGATTTAAGTTCCTCGGAACTTGCAGCCATTTGCTGACTCGTTTCCGCATTCTGCTGAACAAACTGGTTAAGCTGCTGAATGGCGCTATTCACTTGGTCTGCCCCCGACGATTGCTCCATACTAGCGGAGGTTATCTCCTGAACAAGCCGAGCGGTCTCCTCAATATCAGGTATAAGGGTATCTAACAACTTTGCAGAGCCCTCGGTAACGTCAACACTTTTTGATGCGAGGGACACTATCTCGTCGGCTGCAATCTTACTCCGCTCGGCTAGCTTGCGAACCTCGGCGGCCACAACGGCAAACCCTTTGCCGTGCTCACCTGCCCTTGCCGCCTCAACGGCGGCATTAAGCGCCAGAATATTGGTTTGGAAAGCAATATCGTTGATGATGTTAATCTTCTCGGCAATATTCCGAATGGAGACTAAGCTCTCTCGGGATGCCGAGCCCACCTCCTTAACACCCTGCGAAACCTTACTCGATATCTTATCAGTTCGTTGAGCATTCTCTGTGTTCTGCTGAATATTTGCAGCCATCTCTTCCATTGATGAGGATACCTCCTCAACTGAAGAGGCCTCAGAAAGAGCATCCTCCGATAGTTTCTGCGACACAGAGCTTAGCTGCTGACTTGAACTAGCAAGCTTCTCCACATTGCCTTCTATCTCACCAACAACCGTTGCCAAATTCTCTTTTATCTTTTGAGTAGCACAAACCAGCTGCCCTAAATCGACCTTGGGGTTAACGCACTGGGTATCGACATCAACCCTTAAATTTCCATTGGCTAGCTCATTCAACTGCTCAACTGCCTTAGCCAATGGCCGTACCACCTTAATGGAACCATAGTAGAAGCACATTACACTAAAAGCAATATTAACAATGGTGATAAGGATGTTTACAGGCGTGTTCCCATCGAAAAACTTGTACTTAACCCCAATGGTAAACATTAAGAAAAGCAGATTGATTAGCCATACAATACCAACCTTAACGAAAACAGAGTTTTTAAAAAAACTGTTCAGTATAATGGCTGCAGCCGTTCCGGCAGCAACAATGCTTATGAAGTTACTAACGAAAAAGTTCATACCTGTTATGGTTTGTTAATGATAGTTAGATGAAATTATACTTCTCAATGAAATCTAAAGGATAATAAAAATAAATAAAAAAAGAGATTCTACAATACTAAAATCTCTTTTTGGATATTTTTAAAATACTGTTTTACTGTGGTTTTCAGAACTCACAAAAACAAATTCAATCTTCGTGGGCTAGATTGGCTACAGTCTCAATAAGTTGGGCTATATCGGTTGAGCTCATGTAGATGTTGTCCTTAAACTTGCGATACCGTTCGGTGGTATTGGCCTCATCCTCCACAAAAAGCCTAAAGGCATAAAGCCCCTCGCCCAACCCTTTGTTTATGGTTATCCTATCGATTTTATGCTCTAAGTTGCGCTTAAAACTATTGCTAAATACATAGCCTATGCCATTCCCAATAATTCGAATAAAGCTTTTCCTATTGTAATCGACAATATGTGCAAGTTCATGGCCTATTACGCCTACTCGTGCTTCAAACGGAGCGTTTTTAAGCAGCGGGGCTTTGCGTCGATTTTTGGTTTCGTTAATAAGGATTGAATAGCGTCGGTTCTCACGCTTTCGGAATATACTACCAACGGTAGGCATAGCAGCCATAGTGGTGGTGATATTGCGAGTTTTAAAGTTGATGTGAATATCTTCGAGGTTGGGGTAATACATTAGTGCAGCGAGAATGGCGTGCTCGTAGTTGGGTTCAACATCTTTATTAGTAAGCAGTGCATTTCGCAACGAATCCTTGTGCTCTTCAATCCAATCGGGGCTTGGGATAGGGTCGAACTGAGCAAAAAGGCCAGTAGCTACTGATATGGAAAGAACTATTAAAAGGCAAAACTTTCTCCTAATCTCCATTTGTATCTCCTTACATTTCATGAATTGAATTGTAATATCCGGTGAACTCTTGGGGTATGCTTGGCTCATCAATAAATAGTCCAAAAACAGTTGAACCACTCCCCGACATACCTGCAAATACGGCGCCCAGCTGGTAAAGTTTATCTTTGATATCAGCAACAACCGGATACTGAGGAAACACAATGTTTTCAAAATCATTGGCAATAAGTTGCTTCCATGTACCTGGGTAATGGCTCTCCAGATTATTCAAATCGAATGGAGCAGAACGAGGCGTACACTTTGCGTATGCCCTACCCGTGTTTACATGTACTCCCGGGTTAACTAGCATAAGGTATCCATTTAGCTTAATATCGATGGGCTCAAGAATTTCGCCTCTCCCCTTCCCTAGGCATGGGATATTCTTCAGAAAGAACGGGCAATCGCTTCCCAGCTCAAGGGCAAGACTTTCTAACTCCGGTAATGACAATGGATTTTCAGCCAAATCGTTACACATCTTAAGGGCAAAAGCCCCATCGGCTGAACCTCCACCCAATCCTGCGCCCATTGGAATTTGCTTATGAAGATGCATAGCAACCTTGGGCAATGTTGTGTGTTTGGCCAATAAATGGTATGCCTTTACACATAGATTATCCTGAGGATTACCACCAACCAACAAACCCGATTGGCTAAAAGCGATGGGTTCATGGTTATGCTCAGCAGGAATTATCTCTAAAATATCACACAGAGTGTAAATGGGATAAAATATGGTTTCGATATTGTGAAAACCATCGAGTCTCTTCTCGGTAATATAAAGGCCTAGGTTAATCTTGGCGTTTGGAAAGGCTATCATACGATTTGCTTTTGCACAAAGATAGTACGCAAAATGCGGTAATCAAACTTGTAAGAAATTTAGATAAAGCTAGGCAAGCAATGCGGCACCTACTATTCCCGCATTATTAAGTAGCGTTGCAGCCTCAACGCGACAGTTTGTTTTAAGGTGCATCTCGAACTTATCGAGCTTTTTGCTGGTACCACCACCAATTATAAAGAGTTCGGGGAAGAATAGCTGCTCCAAGTAAATTAAATACTTATTAAAACGCTTACCCCAGGTTACCCAATCCAACTCTTCGCGCTTGCGAGCTGAGTCGGAGGTAAAGAGTTCCCCTTTTTTTCCATTCTTAAGGTAGATGTGACCTAGCTCGGAATTGGGTATAAGCTGGCCATTGCTAAAAAGTGCAGAGCCTATGCCGGTGCCAATGGTAAGAAATATCGCTAGACCCTTAAAATCTTTCACTGCACCAAATTTGAGCTCGGCGTATCCAGCAACATCTGCATCGTTGAGCACGTTAACCTCACAACCGGTAGCCTTACTAAACAGCTTGTTGATATCAACACCTATGAAACCCTTATCGATATTAGCAGCAGTTTTCACAATGCCATTCTGCACAACCGCAGGGAATCCAAAACCAACCTTTCCTTTCCAGCTAAAGTGCGATACCAACTTACACACCGTTTCAACGGTTTCATCCATAGTAGCGGGCTGCGAAGTGGGTATTCTGAACCTTTCGGCAGTTAGTTCGCCGGTGAGGGTATTTACAATTGCACCTTTAATAGCTGAGCCTCCAACATCGATACCTAGTACCTCCATAGCTATTGAATATTAGTCATCATTAGAAACCTTTTCGGATTGAGCTCCCTGCACCACAACAACAAGTTCTCCCTTAACGCCCTTTGCTTCGAAATGGGCAATAAGTTCACTTAGCGTACCTCTTACTGTTTCTTCGTGCAGCTTACTAATTTCGCGCGATACGCTGGCAATACGATCCTCGTTTAGGATGGTTAATAGTTGCTGTAAAAGTTTTACCAAGCGGAAAGGCGATTCGTAAAACACCAGAGTGCGTGGTTCATCTCGTAATGCCTCAATACGCTTATTTCGTCCTTTCTTTTGGGGCAGGAACCCTTCAAACACAAACCTGTCGCAGGGTATACCGCTACAAACTAGCGCAGGAACAAAAGCTGTGGCACCGGGTAGGCATTCAACCTCAACGCCTTTCTCTATGCAGGTTCGAATAAGCAGGAAACCAGGATCTGATATTCCAGGGGTACCAGCATCGGAGATAAGCGAAATGGTTTGCCCCGATGCAATACGCTCGGCAATTTGCTCCACCGTGCGGTGTTCATTGAACTTATGATGCGACCAGAGTGGTGCTTTTATATCAAAATGCTTAAGGAGTACTCCGCTTGTACGAGTATCCTCGCTAAGAATTATGTCCGATTGCTGAAGCACTTTAATGGCCCGAAGGGTCATGTCGTCGAGGTTCCCAATGGGCGTAGGCACTATGTATAGCTTGCTAGTCATGCAGTAGCTTTCTACGGACTAAATCGATGAGCTGATTGGCAGCCTCGTTATTCTCATCCCATGAAAAATTCTCCTGAATATAAATAAGGGCATCGTTAATATCGGTATAGCTATTGAGCTGCCTTATTGACTTGGAGTATAGCTCGGCATTGCCATTGAAAAGTTCTTTGGTAAAAAGGAACTTGTCGTTTATTCCTATGGCCTTGGTAAGGTCGGCAATGGGCTTGTTCTTAAGATGCGAAGCCATATCCTTTTTCCCTCCCCCGAGCATCTCGTTACGGAACTTCTTTTTCCCTTGAAATTTTTCGGCCAGTGTGGTTGATACATTCTCAACATTCCCATTGCTATTATCCATTTGTTTACCCTCTGGCTCAACCTCATCATCCAAAATATTCGGTGCTGGCTCTTCCTTTCCAACTTCATAATCCTGTTGCTTTAACTCAGCATCAGGTTTAGGTTCGGGTTCGTCATCTAAAGTAAAATCCTCTTGATACGAGGTTTGGGACTTCACCTCTGTTTCTAAAACATTCTCGAGCTTATTTCCGGGAGTGGTGCTCTTCACTTCCTGCTTTACAACCGTATCGATTGCCTCTTTCTCAACGTTAAAATCTTCATCAGCTTTTGACGCTAAGGGCACCCTGGGCTTATCATCCACAGGTCCCTTTTGCTCCGGTATAGGTGTGGGATTGGCTGTTGTATTCTTATCAAAAAGGATAACCTCATAGCTAGCCCTAAGCTTTTCCAACAATATATCGCGTTCAATTGACGATAGTGATCCTCGCTCAATACCTACTTTTAGAAGCTCTTGAGCATCGATGATTCGCTCGAGCACTAATTTAAAATTATTCTTATTACCCATAGTTCAAATTATTCTGTCTGCAAAATTAAGAATTTGCTTACTTTTGTAAAACTAACGAGATTATTTCGATTTATTACTATGCTTTTTATTGAAAATTCCTTAGGCGGTGCAAACCGCAAGGGTTGGATTGAAGTTGTTTGCGGCTCAATGTTCTCGGGCAAAACCGAGGAGCTAATCCGAAGACTTAAACGTGCAAAGTTTGCCAAACAACGGGTTGAGATTTTTAAACCTCAAATTGATACGCGCTACTCCGAGGAGGAGGTTGTATCGCACGACTCCAACTCCATACATTCAACTCCTGTTACCTCATCGGGCAATATCCTGCTGCTTGCATCGGATGTTGATGTTATTGGGATTGATGAGGCTCAGTTCTTCGATAATAATCTTGTGGATGTATGCAACAAGCTGGCCGACCAAGGGATAAGGGTAATTGTGGCCGGGCTTGATATGGACTTTAAAGGTAAACCCTTTGGGCCCATTCCACAAATAATGGCCTGCGCCGAGTATGTTACCAAGGTACACGCCATTTGTGTTAAGTGTGGGGCACTTGCCCAAAATTCGCACCGATTATCCGATACTGATAAACTTGTAGTGCTTGGCGAGACCGATATCTATGAGCCACTTTGCCGGTCATGCTTCAATAAAGCAACAAATAAAAAGTAAACCGATTGAATCCTTACCCCACATTACCGGGAAATTAAGTTACTCAAAAAAATGCCAGTTTTTTTTTGTGCTACAGAACTACTTAGTGGCCTCTTTTACACTTGAAAAAGTAAAAGGAAGCAGAAACTTAGCATCATCAAGCACAATTATTCTTTTCTCGCCAACCATTACTATGGTGTAAGGCCTTCCTCCTAAGTTCTGGGTTTCTATCATTACCTGTCGGCAAGCACCACAGGGCGATACAGGTTCAGCAATTGGCGTGCCCTTAAAGCTTGCAGCTACAGCCATTGCCTTAACTTCTACTCCTGGGAACTGTGAGCTAGCATAAAAAAGCGCAACACGCTCGGCACATAACCCCGATGGATACGCACCATTCTCCTGGTTGCTACCCAAAACAATCTCGCTATTATCGAGTAATACAGCTGCTCCCACAGCAAACTCAGAGTATGGTGAGTAGCTGGTTGTCAGGGCTTCCTTGGCCTTTTTAGCAAGATCCTTGAGTTCCAATGGTAGATCCTCAATTCGTTCGAACTCTTTATACTGAAATGATAACTCTTTACTTTTAGCCATTGTAATGCATTTAAATTTGCTATGACCCAATTTTTTGAGTCCCCCAAAGATACAAAAAAGCTGATACTTATGTGTAATCGTATAATCCATACAATAGGTTACATAAGCAATAACCCATATTACCCATCGAAACGAATACTTTTTACATACGCAACCTAAAGTTACCTCTTTTAGGCGCTATAACGCTGGCTATTGAGCACAATATAACCCTCTTTTAGGTAATTAATCTTAGAATTAAAAAATGTAAAATGTAAGGTAAACTGAACTTGAGATACTATATTTGACCAAAATATTTTGATTGTATGCCGGTGAAAAAAATTCTTTTTACAACATATATCCTTTGTATTGCCATAATTACTGCACATACCCAAACAACAAGGCAAGAATATATTCAGCAGTACCAGAAAATGGCCATTGGCCAAATGGAAAAGTATGGAGTACCTGCAAGTATTATTCTTTCACAAGGTATACTGGAGAGTGGTGCTGGAAACAGCACATTGGCAGTAAAAGCCAATAACCACTTTGGCATTAAGTGCCATAGCACATGGACTGGGCCTCGTATTTACCATGATGATGACGCCAAAGGCGAATGCTTTCGCAAGTACAGAAGCCCTGAGAAATCGTACCAAGATCACTCCGAGTTTTTAAGAGGTGCTCGTCGATATGCATTTCTTTTCGATCTTGATCCAACCGACTATAAAGGTTGGGCACACGGGTTAAGAAAAGCCGGCTACGCCACAGACCCAAACTACCCATCCAAGCTGATACGTATAATTGAAGAGGAAAAACTATATCTACTAGACAGGGGTGTTGATATAAAAATTGAATCGCCCACCCTAGGTATGGGCGAACTGCTTGACCCAGGCAGCTATAATATCGATATATACAACCAACGGAAAATTTACGTACGTAATAGGATAAAGTTCATTAAAGCTAAGGAGGACGATTCGTACCAGAGCATTACCAAGGAGATGGATTTAATGCCTTGGCAGCTGGCTAAGTACAACGATATAGATAGAGATGAGAAGCTTACTGTAGGACAAGAACTGTATATCCAACCCAAACGACGGAGAGCGGAGCCAAACCATCCGCTGCATGTTGTTGAAGAGGGGGAAACCCTTTACGATATCTCCCAGATGTATGGGATTAGGCTAAAATCGCTGTACTTCAGAAATAGAGTGGACGAAGACTATGTACCTGAAGCTGGTGAAAAAGTATTCCTTAGGGGCCGTAAACCAAAGCTTTAATACAAGGGAAACTACTTAAAAACCGATTGCTCAACATCCCGATATCCTTTAAGGAATTCGGTTACGGATAATTTGCGTTTACCTGCAAGCTGCAGTTCAAGCAACCTGATCCTTCCTGCTCCACAACCAACCTCCAGGTATGTTTTGCCATCGGTGAAAATTTTACCTGACTCGGAGGGTTTATCGTTTTCGCTTATCTCGCTACGGAAAATCTTTACACCCACCGCATCGCTATTTGTACCTATAAGTTCACACCATGCAGCGGGGTATGGGCTTAGCCCTCGAATAAAGTTATGCACCTTTTCTGCCGATCTTGACCAATCAATCCGGGTAGTATTCTTAAAAAGTTTTGGGGCAGAGCTAACTGTCTCAATTGAGGCTAAAAGGTTTTGCTGTGGGGTTGGTTTTACCTCTGCGGATGCAATTGCCCTAACCGTTTCCGTCACCAAATGTGCACCAACTACCATAAGATTATCGTGGAGTTCGCCTGCTGTGTCATTACTACCAATAGCTACTTCGCGCTGTAACAGAATATTTCCGGTATCTATCTCCTTGTCGATAAAAAAGGTAGTAACACCGGTTGATTTATCGCCATTAATTAGCGCCCAGTTTATGGGAGCAGCACCACGATAGTTGGGCAATAACGATGCGTGTAGGTTGAAAGTACCGAGCCGAGGAATTCTCCATAAAACCTCGGGCAGCATCCTAAAGGCCACAACAATGGCCAAATCGGGGTTTAGTGATTTCACCTCATCAATAAACTGAGGATCCTTAAGCCTCTCGGGTTGAAATATGGGTAAGCCACAGCTTTGGGCATACTGCTTTACAGCCGACTGCTGAAGCTTTTGCCCTCTACCCGCTGGTTTATCGGGAACAGTTACCACCCCCACGATGGTGTAACCCTCTTGATTTAGCAACCTAAGGGGCTCCACGGCAAATTCGGGAGTCCCCATGTATAATATTCTCAACTTTTGGGCATCGTGTGTCATCACAATACTACTTTGTATCGGTACTTGGTTTAAAAGGGGGAAGCAAAATCAGATGATGCCCCATTTTATCGCGCTTTGTGCGCATATAAAACTCGTTATCATCGATGGGAGGAACCTCAATGGGCACATTTTCTACCACCTCGAGTCCGTAACCTTCCAGACCCTTGCGCTTAATTGGGTTGTTGGTCATGAGGCGCATTTTACCAACGCCTAACTCGCGTAGGATACTTGCCCCCACTCCATAATCGCGCTCATCGGGTAGGTAACCCAGCTCAACATTCGCTTCAACGGTATCGAGTCCCTCTTCCTGTAGCTTGTAGGCATGAATCTTGTTGAAAAGGCCTATACCTCTACCCTCTTGGTTTAAGTATACGAGAACACCCTTGCCAGCCTTCTCTATCATCTCCATGGCCATATGCAGCTGGGTTCCACAATCGCATCGGTTGGAGTGGAAAATATCGCCTGTTACGCATGAAGAGTGCATTCTTACCAATATGGGTTCGTCGGGTTCCCAGGTTCCCTTAACCAAGGCTATATGCTCAATATTCTGATACTTTTGCCTAAAGGCAACAGCCTCAAACTTGCCATGGGCAGTGGGTAGTTGTACCCGCTTGCCAACTTCCACTAAACTTTCGAGCTTTAGGCGATAAGCAATCAGATCTTGAATTGATATGATTTTAAGATCAAACTTTTGGGCAATCTCTAAAAGCTGAGGCAAGCGGGCCATGGTGCCATCATCGTTCATTATTTCAACCAGCACCCCACCTGCGCTTAAACCAGCCAAACGGGATAAATCTACCACAGCCTCGGTGTGTCCAGCACGACGCAGTACCCCTTTTTCGCGAGCTTTCAGTGGGAAAATGTGACCCGGCCGGGCTAGATCCTCTGGCTTGGTATTAGGGTCAACCAATGCTTTTAGAGTTTTCGCCCTATCAGAGGCAGATATCCCAGTTGTACATCCCTGCCCAATAAGATCGACCGAAACGGTGAATGGGGTTTGGTGTAGTGCTGTATTGGTGCCTACCATCAAATCGAGATCGAGCTCCTTGCATCGCTCCTCCGAAAGGGGGGCACATATAAGGCCACGGCCATGCTTAGCCATAAAGTTAACAATCTCGGGCGTTATGAGCTCTGCTGCGGCTACAAAATCGCCTTCATTCTCCCTATCTTCATCATCTACAACAATAATGATTTTACCTGCTTTGATATCGGCAATTGCCTCATCAATGGTATTTAACTTACTGATTTCGCTGGGTTGGTTGCCAAACATTGCTTTTTACTCCTTTAAAATATTTAATAAGCCCTACCAGTAGAGCCAAGTTCATACTAAAAAAATGGGTTACAAAACGTAGCGGTGATATGTGTATCCTAATGGATTTCAAAATAAAATCGACAAGAGGAATGGCTAGCGCTGCAATAATTACAACAAGCACTCCATGGAAATAAACACTCCTAAATGATAGCATGATGGTGCTAACCAAAATAAGTAGCAGTAGTATGGGGCCAAACCACCGAATAACCTTGTGCGAAAAAAATGAAAATGCAACTGGCCTTGAGAGAGGCCAAAGCATCCCTGCAAACTGCTTAAGATTTTGGAAATTCCCCGTTCCTATCCGAACTTTCCGCCGAAACTCCTCCTTCAACTCGTTGGAGACATCCTCGGTAGCCAAGGCGCTCAGATTGTTTATGCACTTTTTGCCCTGTTCAATAACCTTCATGTTGATGTAAAAATCATCTACCAAAAAGTTGTTTGGGGGCGAGCAGAATACCTCTTTACGAATAGCATAGCACCCACCAAAGGGGCCAATCATAGTTCCCCACAATAATCCCTCGCGATGCTTTATCATCACCTCATGGGTAATATAGGTACTCTCCTGAACGGAAATACCCGTTTTGCTCAACCCTTTATTCACCATACGCGAGTCCACAAGGCCAATCTCTGGGTCTTTAAAATACTTTGCTAGCTCGTAAATTGTGGTGGGGTTAAACATCACGTTGGCATCGGTTGATATAATAACAGGAGCATTAGCTATGGATACAAGATGATTAATAATAGCAATTTTCCCTTGTCTCTCTTCAAACTCAACAATGGTTACCTGAGGAAACTTACTGGCTAAGTTTTTAAGTATTGCGAGGGTACTATCGGTGGAGCAATCGGACCCAACAATAATTTCAATCCTATCGAGGGGGTAATCGGTGGCGAGCACACTCATAATCTTCGACTCAATTACTGATTCCTCGTTGTGTGCTGCCATAACGACTGTCACCCTGGGCAGATCATCATCAAGGGTATAGTGCTGATAGTTGAGCCTTTTGTTACTTGCAAACAGCCACAAAAGGATAGGGTACAAGATGTACGAGTGAAACAGGAGTAATACGGAAATAAAGAAAAGAATTGACACCTCGCCTTATTTATTTTCCGCAAAATTACTAAAAAGAATTACCATTTCAGCGTTAGCCCTAACGAATGTTTAGCGCAGATGCTTAACAACCTATTATTGAATATTCTTGATGAAAAAATTTAGAAGCTGGTTCGTAAGGTTATTATTATCAAAATGCGATTGAGCATAGGCCTTTGCTCGCACTCCCATGTCAACTATGCTTTGCTTACTGTGCAATAGCTTCTCAAGGGCAACTACAAAATCGTCGGGTGAGTCGGCAATTAGTATCTGCTTTCCGTTGTGGGCATCAATACCCTCCGCCCCAATGGTGGTGCTTATGATGGCCTTACCAAGCGCCATGCCCTCAACAATTTTAACGCGCATTCCGCTACCTGTTAGTATTGGCACCACCATAATTCCTTTCGACCTTATAAACTCAATTGCGCTGGGAACCTCGCCACTGTAGATCACGTTAGGGTGCTCAAGTATTTGTTTTACGAGCAAATCGGGAGCATTTCGGCCTGCAATGTAAAATCGGGTGTTGGGGAACTTTGCTTGAATAAGTGGCCAACAATGCTTCAGAAACCATATGATACCCTCCTGGTTGGGTAGCCAATCCAATCCACCAATGTGAAAAATTGAGGGATGCTCAAAATTGGAGTTTTCACCATTATCGGCAGCAAGGCTTAAATCGTAGCCCACCTGGCTAACAAACACCTTTCCCTGAAAACCCATTTGCTGAAGCATTTGAGCATCACGAGCTGTTATGGGAATCAACCAGTCGATATGCTTTAATGCATGCTGCTCCATTTTCCTTATGCGTTTAGCCAAGTTGGAAAAATACCAACGCTTAATCGGATTCGATTGATTTTGTGAAGCCCTATGCCATATCTCCCACTCCACGTTATGGGCTCGCAATGCTATTGGGCCGCCAAAATGCTTGCGAATCAGCTTGATATAAGGTGCTAGGTAAAGCCCTTCGAGCTGCACCAAATCAAATTGGTTCTGGGTGAGGGTTTGCGCAATAGTGCTAGCAAACTTCTTCGACACAAACCGCTGCGCATTGTATGGTTTACGGGAAAACAGAAGGTTAACCAAAGCCTTAACTGGTGATACTCTTGTATTAACATCAACAACCTTTATCTCTATGGGTTCTTGCGCTCCTTCCATCCCCCCCTCTGATATGCCCGGATGCTTTGGTGTACGCATAGCCAGCAGGGTAATTTGTGCCCCAGCCTTGGCTAGGCCTACCATCATGTTATGGGTTGCGAGAGCGCCGCCATCTCGGGGCGGAAAGGGAATCTTATTGGCTAAAATAAGTATTCTCATCTATGACTGCTTGAAAAACTGCCTAGCTTTCCTATTGAAGGAAATAAACTTTTTGAATGCATTGATATAAAAATCGGCATTCATAATTACTGAGTCGGTGGTTGCTTTGTACGAAAGGAAAACGCCCAGCGGTAAAAGGATGAACGATGAAACCCACATCCCTAGGTGAGGATCCCAAATAAGCTCACGAGCAAATTTTTCGCCCGATAACGATATTACGTAGTACACCACAAAGAACAGCACCGACACCACCACGGGCATACCCAAGCCACCCTTTCGGATAATTGCACCAAGTGGTGCACCAATAAAAAAGAATACAAAGCAGGCAAAGGACAGTGCAAATTTTCGATGCCACTCAATGGTATGCCTTACCATATGCTTACTCCGATTATTTAAATCGGTTGCAGCTGTACTAACAGAACTCTTAGCTGCACGAGCCGATGAAATGGCTCTGGCCAATGTAGTCTCCTGCACATTGGGGGGCAATCGGTTAAAAAGTGAGTCCTTATCGAAGGTATAGGTTACAATTGCAGAGCTATCACGCGACAGATGAAATGGATTCTGAAATAGGGAGTGTTTTAATAGATTATTAATCGCTGTTTCCTTACGCTTCTCAATCTCGGCACTCAGCGAGTCGCGAGCTGCTGATAGTTGGGTTAGATTAAGCGCATGAAAGCTACTTTTAAACAGGTCGTCTCCACTCCGTTCCAAACCAAATCCTTGAAGTTCGAGCAGAACCACCTGCTCATCAAACGAATTCCTACGTGCGGGAAATTTCCTGTTATCGGTTCGCCTAACGGCACGACTCTCGAGCAATTCTTCGTATGTATAACCATTGTAGAGGGTTATCACCATATACTTCTCATCGTTGGTAATATGCATGTAGCCCGAGTCGGCAACGGTAACCATTAGGTTGCCCTCTTTCGATCGGTGATCGTATATCAACACATTCCGCATGAGGCTAGTCTTGGGATACCTATCAGCAATTTTTATACTATACCCCTCAATATCATCATTAAAAACGCCTACCCTAATTTGTAGCTCTGGACGCTGTTGACGGACATCCCAAATGAGCGTACTCATCTTTAGGTTTGTATAGGGCAAAACATTGTTGGAGAAGAAAAAGGCCCCCATGGAGATAACCACAGTAACAACAATTAGCGGACGCATAATACGGGGTAAAGAGATACCTGCCGACTTCATGGCAAGCAGCTCGTTGTTCTCGCCTAGGTTTCCGAGCGTCATAAGGGAAGCCAGCAGGGTAGATAATGGAAGAGCCATTGGCACAAGGCTAGCGGAGGCATACAGAAGCAGTTCTGCAATCACGTGAACGTCGAGCCCTTTCCCCACCAGATCGTCGATATATTTCCATAAAAACTGCATAAGCAGTATGAACATGACGATAAAGAAAGTCATGACCATAGGCCCTAGGTAGGATCGGAGAATGAACCAATGCAGCTTTTTCACTTTAACAACGATTAAACTGTTGGCAAAAATAGGAAAATTGAGTGTAAACCAAGATTTGATAAGCTAAATAATAAAAAACAAACGCAATGCATCGGCAAATCGATACATTGCGCGTGTATAGCTTTAGACAGTGCAGCTGGGCTATATACCAAGAATACGTTTGAGTTCAGCAATTTGGCAGTTCCAAAGCGAGATGGCATCTTCCAAATCGTTATCAACCAGCTGTTCTGTTACGTATAAAGCAACACCTCCGGTAATCTCATCGGGGGAAATTCGGAATTCGAAGTAGGCCTCCTCGTCTATTGGCGTGCCATCATCAATCCAACGGAACCTAATGCTCTTATTCTCCTTTTTATGCACCATCTGCGCTTGGCTCTCGGAGTTGTCCCAAATAAAGGTGAAAATATCTCCATTAAGATTAACATCGTCGGCAAACCACTCCGATAAACCAGAGGGTGTGCTTAACCTATTGAAAAGAATATTTTGCGAGGTGTTAAGGGTAAACTCAAGCTCAATTTTGTTATTCACATCTACATTTTCCATATCTCTGCAATTACGAAAAGCTCCCAGCAACAAGTGGAAACAATCAATTATTTCAATTCATCCTTTCTGCAATATAGGCTATTTTTTGCTAAAATTTATATCGTAGTTCTATTTTTTATTAACATCTCAAAAGGTTGTGTGTTAATAACAACCAAGAAAGAACAAAGTATGCCAGAAAATTCAATGGTTTATTTTTTCACTTAAACGTTTGGGAGATAAAAAATATTTCATACTTTTGCCCCGCAAATTTGATGGCGAGGTAGCTCAGCTGGTTAGAGCGCGTGATTCATAATCACGAGGTCGGCGGTTCAAGCCCGCCTCTCGCTACACTAGCAATCAACCACTTACAGCGCTTAGCGAGGTAGGTGGTTTTTTGTTGTACATACAATTTGACATACAGCACACGTTACTATTCAGAGTATGAACTACTTCACCTACATTCTGGAAAGCGAGCTCAATGGGCGCTACTACGTGGGCAGCTGCCAGGACGTGCCAGCTAGGCTTAAGCGCCATAACGAGGGCGCAACCCCCTCGACCAAGCCCTATAGGCCCTGGCGTGTGGCGTGGACACAACAGCATGACTGCAAGGAGGCTGCCCTTAGGCGTGAGCGCGAGATCAAGCGGATGAAAAGCAGGCAGTACATTGAACGCCTTATAGCAGGGGGAAAATGACCCAGCAGCGACCCATGGGGTTAGAGCGTCCCGATTTGCAATCGGGAAGGTCGGCGGTTCAAGCCCGCCTCTCGCTACTCTAACAATCAACCACTTACAGCGCTTAGCGAGGTAGGTGGTTTTTTGTTGTACATACAATTTGACATACAGCACACGTTACTATTCAGAGTATGAACTACTTCACCTACATTCTGGAAAGCGAGCTCAATGGGCGCTACTACGTGGGCAGCTGCCAGGACGTGCCAGCTAGGCTTAAGCGCCATAACGAGGGCGCAACCCCCTCGACCAAGCCCTATAGGCCCTGGCGTGTGGCGTGGACACAACAGCATGACTGCAAGGAGGCTGCCCTTAGGCGTGAGCGCGAGATCAAGCGGATGAAAAGCAGGCAGTACATTGAACGCCTTATAGCAGGGGGAAAATGACCCAGCAGCGACCCATGGGGTTAGAGCGTCCCGATTTGCAATCGGGAAGGTCGGCGGTTCAAGCCCGCTTCTCGCTACAAAAAACCACTGATAATCAGTGGGTTTTTGCATTTCCAGTGCCTTATTCAAAATAACTTCCTGTCGAGTCCCTCTTGGTGCTTAACCGTTGCCCAATAAACACAAATAGAAAAGCCAGCCCCATAAGGAACAAAGTTAACACAAGGCACACAAGAAGTACATTACCCCACCCTAGGCTAGCAGCGTTTAGAAACGGGTATGGAAACTTCCCCGTTGCAGCACCCCTAACCAGTGAGTAGATCAAATATAAAGCCGGGTAGACAAGCCAACGTGTTATCTGGAAGTACTTAAAACCAGTCTTTGGAGTAAATACAAACCAATATATCAGGTAGTATAGGGGCACAACGGTATGCAGTAGCTCATCAACAACTCTCTGAAAGCCCAGTGGGTTCCAGGTACTGCGAAGAAGGGCACTGTATACGATGCCAACAACCAGAATATAGACCAGAATAGCCGTCTGGCTCTCTGGATAGGAAAACAACCTATTCTGTTTCTCTAAAACCATAAGGGTAAAAGATATGGCCACCAACACATTTGTAAGTATTGTGAAGTAGTTTAGCAAACCCAGAGAGGCAAGCAAAGGTGTTGCTTCAACACTCAAGTAGGTGGTGATAAACTGCGAAAGTACAGCAAACCAGGACACAAGAGCTCCTAGCAGCGCATATAAACGTTGACTATTCATGCCTAAGGAGTTTCCTCCTTCCCATCGGCATACTTGGCAAATCGGCCGCTGTTGCGTGGGTGGATATGGTCGTACCTATCCCACGGCCATCCGCCAAACTGTGTTCTTTGAAAATCATGAATGGCTTGCTGAATCTCCTGATGGGTATTCATTACAAATGGGCCGTGCTGCACAACAGGCTCATTAATTGGCATTCCCTGAAGCATCAGCATAAACCCAGGCGAATTGCCACACTCCACAACCACATCCTGCTCGGCAAGCATTTCAACGGAATTCATTGGGTCAATATCAAGGCCTGCAATCTTAATGGTAGATCCTTTATAAAAATACAACATCCTTCGAACCTGTGGAGACGCAGCAGGAATCACCCACTTGGCACCCGGTTCCATCTTTATAGGCCAAATGGCCACCTCATTGGCTGGGTTAACTGCCCACGAGTCGGGTGCTGGCTCAGGAGCCTGCTTGCCAGCAATCGATCCTGCAACCAGCGTTACCCATGTACTCCTGCCTGCATCATCCTTAAATTGTACCGTTGGAACATCGTCGGCCCATAGCATTTTGTAGTGCGGATCGCAAAACTTGCGCGATTGGGGCAAATTAATCCAAATCTGAAAAAGTTCTGTGGTATTATCCTTCTCTTTGTGCACCAACGGAAACATCTCGCAATGCTGAAGCCCAGCTCCTGCGGTCATCCACTGCACATCACCCTGTCCATACCTTCCTGAAGCACCGTGTGAGTCGGAATGATCGACAAAACCATCGAGAACAACGGTAACGGTTTCGAACCCACGATGCGGGTGAGCAGGAAATCCTGGCACCCTATCGCCATGGTACATTCGCCATCCATCCTTCAGGGTAAAGTCCTGCCCAATGTTACGACCAGCAAGGGAAGCATCGGGGCCCATTTCATCGTTACCTTTGGGGTACAAATCGTAATGATGAACGCAAAAAAGGAACGGATCAACCGTATCCCACATAAAGCCCATAGGCTTAATATTGATAATAATCTTGTTGTACATAAGCACCTATTTTTACCCGTAAAATACGAAATAATGACGAATCTTTCCAGAAACAAATCATTTTTTGTCACTTTTACACCCAATAATCTATGGCAATTACTATTTTAGCACGAAATAGATTGATGATAATGAAAGTATTCACACGATTAGTCAACCTTATTATACTTCTAATAATACTGTTTACAGGCTCACCAACGGCCTTTGCAACCAGTCTAAAGGTGGGTATTTACCAAAATCATCCCAAGGTATTTGTTGATGAGAAGGGTGCGCCAAAGGGGTTTTTGGTTGATGTGATGAACGAAATTGCCAAGCGCGAGGGGTGGACTGTGGAGTATATCCACGGGACATGGAATGAGAACATTGAGAAGCTTGAGAATTTTGAGATTGATGTGCTACTCGATGTTTCCTTCTCGGAGGAAAGAGCTAGACGCTTTAGGCTTAACCAGATTTTTGTTATTGACGACTGGATTGAGATATTTGTTCCAAGTAATTCCCCGCTCGAATCGGTTCTGGGGCTAGAGGGTAAAAGGGTTGCTGTACTCGAGGGGTCAATTCAGGAAGAATTTATTCGGCAAGAGGTTAAAAGTAAGTTTAACATTAATTTTGATGTGGTTTCTTTTGCTGACTACGCATCGACAGTTGACGCGCTTAACAAAACCCACGTTGATGTAATTGTTGCCTCCCGATTCTTTTACTTCTCAAAGGAAAGAGAAAACAACATCTGGCCATCATCACTAATTCTTAGGCCATCGTACACATTCTTTGCTTTCCCCAAAAACCAAAAGGATGAAGTGGTAATGGCATTCGATAACCACATGATGGATCTCAAAAATGACTCGGAATCGGCCTACTACAGCAGTATTAAGGAGTGGATTCGCCCAATTCATCAAAGAAATTACAGGAAAATATTTCTGCTTATTGGTTTCATTGTTTCCGCAGCACTAGCATCCGAAACTTTTCGAAAATAAGCAAAAAAAACCTATAAGCCCCACTGAATACGCCTAAAAATTCGAGCTATCCAGAAAATAAGTTCTTCTCAAAAATCAGTTCCCGTTGCTTTTTACTG